>Ga0160450_100733_pt1 | contig 16452 bp, 19 predicted proteins | sample HID1975K_E1MG_FD_108257 | JGI IMG/M metagenome (GOLD analysis project Ga0160450, IMG submission 108257) | Enriched soil microbial communities from UW Madison campus, WI, USA - HID1975K_E1 MG | ecosystem: Environmental > Terrestrial > Soil > Unclassified | place: USA: Madison, Wisconsin...
CTGCTCGAAAGTCCCTTGGTTTCGCCAGCCCCGAAACCGTTGATACACCGTTGACCATGGGCCGAAGCGCTCTGGCATATCTCGCCATGCAGCACCTGAGCAGAGCACCCACAGCACGCCATCAGCATCAGCCGGTCGCTCAGTCGGGGCCGGCCGCGGCCATGGGTTTCGATGAAGAGATCGGAGACCACATCCCAGGCCTCGTCCATGAGTTCGTAGCGCCTTACCATCACAGAATTCCTTTCCGTTAATGGCGCGTGACTCTACAAAATCTCAGCGCTAGAGGAGCGACGATTTGGTTTCTCGGGATTTCGTACAGAGCCTAAGTATCCCTGGCACTTGGCGCTCTGGCATAACACTTCTTCTTAATTTCGTTGACCACACAGTTCAAACCCGCTCTTGCCCCAGTCACTTTCCTGTACCTGCGCCTTGTAGCTACAGGCTCTAACGCACCCGGCAGCCCTGAACCAATTCCATCTGCAGACGCTACTACAAGCTCTCCAATACTTCCCGTCTCAAATCCGCCTCACTGGAAATAGACGTGACCTCTCGAAAAACGTTAACGAGCGCTGAACTGCAAAAAATATACTCAGCCGAACCTTTCAGCTATGACTTCGAAAATATCCTTTCATGGGAGAGCCCATGCACACTGCCTATAGTACCGCCCAACATAGCCTCGCTATCGACAGAAGCGCTTCGTATCAACGCAGCACGCATTGCAATGAATCTAATAAAGGAAATCGAGGCCACCCGCCCAGCCGACACCCCTGGACTGGAAACGTATTTAACCAAAAACTATTTAAGCATAAAACATTTACACCCAGACCTTACAAACCATGACTATGCCAAAAAGAAATTCCTCCTCTTTCTTTATAATGAAATCGACAAAAAAACACCTCACTCGCTCAATAGATACATGGCAAAACACCTCTACACCACAAGCATCGATGACATAGCCCTGAATGTTGAAAATATTGCAAACGAATTAGTCGAGGACGGACAGAATTTCTATTGGTTTGGCGCCAGAGTCTGGCCTACCGCCACTGTACGTAGTTTTCAATTCTCCCTATCCAGGCGCGACAACCATAGGGATTTACAGCGAACGTCCCTATAACCCGGAAAAAGCCGGGGGAGCAATCGAACGACTGGATTGGAGAGAGACCCGGATCACAGCAGACGGCGTCGAGTTAGTCAAACTACACGTTAGTCGCTTTCTACCTTCGGATGCAAACAAAGTCATGATCGATAGACTTGAGAAAATCCTACAGGGCACCCTACAAACAACCGACATCGACAAGCGATTTTTCACACATGAAATAAGGGAGCTTGAGCGCTTCCGCGCCCTTGGCATTGCTGATAAAATTTTACCAACTGATCGTGGCGAGGCTTGGAACAATACTCACGCGGCCACTTTAGAAGACTATCAGCTTGGATCAGATGCCACGCTATTGTATACAACGGAAGCTCTAGAAGCAGATGCAATCCAACTTGAGCGGGAAAATCCATGAACACTATCCACGACGTAGTTAAAAACGAATCCCCTACGGATGTGATTTTATTTCTCACCAGAGGTAATGGCATCTCCCACCCGCACATAGACAGGCTTTATACCCAGAACAATTGGATTCACCTAGGTGACTGCATGGCCCTCATCGAACTGACCAGAAAAATGACGAGCGACGGCTTGATTGAACAAAAAGCCGGCGGATATGTGAAAGGTCCAACATGGAGTGCACCAACATTCATGCTCGAGAATAAGTATACTTTTAATCAAAGTTGATAGCCCAAGTCGAATTCTAGCGTTGCGGATTTATTCACAAATACATTTGCTCATTGCCCCTACCAAAAACTCGAAGACCGCAGTTCAGGGGCGGCAGCTACACCACAGCTGCCGCCCCTAGAGCTGCACACATCAGTCATCTCCCTGTTTGAGACACCCCGCCCGTGCCAGCACAGCGTTCAGCAGTACATCAGCGCCTTGTCGGGCATCATCAGGCAGCACGTCCTCAGCCTCGTTGTGGCTCAGTCCACCGACGCAGGGGATGAACACCATCGCCGTCGGGCAGTACCGCGCCAACAGGATGGCATCGTGACCCGCCCCGCTGACAATCGATTGCTGCGCATAACCAAGGCCGTCCACCGCTTGCTGCACGGCAGCCACGCAGTCGGCATCGAACGGGGTCGCCGGGCTCACCCAGTGGCGCTCGATACGCACTTGCAGGCCACGCTGGCTGGCGATGGCTTGCAGCTTCAGGGTCAGCTCGCGCTCCATGGCTTCGATGGCCTCGTCGCGGTGGTGGCGCAGGTCGACCGTGAACTGCAGCAGGCCGGGAATGGTGTTGCGCGAGGACTTGGCAATGGAAAGCTCACCTACGGTGGTCAGGCCTTCGGGGGCAAAGTCCGCTGCCAGTTGCTCAACGGCCTGGATCATCCGCGCGGTGCCGTACAGCGCATCCTTGCGCAGCGGCATCGGCGTGGTGCCGGCGTGTGCCGCCATGCCCTCGACCGTCACGTCCAGCCAGCGGATGGCCTGGCCACCACTGACCACGCCAATGGCCTTGGCGTTGTCTTCAAGGATCGGGCCTTGTTCGATATGCGCCTCGAAATAGGCATCCACCTCGCCGCCCAGCGGGCGTTGGCCGGCGTAGCCGGTGCGGTGCAGTTCATCGGCGACGCTGACGCCATCGGCATCGCAAATGGCCAGCGCCTCGGCCAGCGCGAGGCTGCCGGTGAACACCGCCGAGCCAAACATGGCCGGGGTGAAGCGCGCGCCCTCCTCGTTGGTCCATACGGCAATTTCTAGCGGCTTGCGGGTGTGGATGTCCAGATCGTTCAGGCGGCGCACCACCTCCAGGCCGGCCAGCACGCCATAGACGCCATCGAAACGGCCTCCTTCGGGCTGGGTGTCGAGGTGGCTGCCCATCATGACCGGGGCGGCATGCGGGTCACTGCCGGCACGGCGGGCGAACAGGTTGCCGATGGCATCTACCGACAGGCTAAGGCCCGCTTCGCGGCACCAGTGGCTGAACAGTTCACGGCCGGCTTTGTCCTCGTCGCTGAGGGCCAGGCGGCAGTTGCCGCCGCGGGCGGTGGCGCCGACTTCGGCCATGGCCATCAGGCTCGCCCACAGGCGTTCGCCATTGCTTTTCAACATATGCGGGTACTCCAGAATAGTTGGGGTTCGATCAGGCCAGTTCCAGGCGCTGGCTACGGGCGTACTGGCGCGCCAAGGCGAGCACGCAAACCAGCGAAATGGTGGCGATCAGGGTGTAGAAGGCTGCCATCGGCCACCATTGGCCGCTGAAGGTATGGGCCAGCCAGGTGCCAATCAGCGGGGTCAGGCCGCCAGCGATCGCGCCGCAGATCTGATAGGCCAGAGAAATGGCGGTGTAGCGCACGCGGGTTGCGAACATGCCGCTGACATAGCCGGCAATGACCGCGTAGAAGGAAGCCATGCAGGCTGCGGCCAGGGCGATGCCAAGCACGATCAACGGGCCCTGGCCGGAGCTGACCAGCACGAACATCGGGTAGGGCGAGGCCATCGCCAGCAGCGCAACCAGCGCCAGGAAGCGCGTCGCGCCGACCTTTTCCGACAGCCACGCCGCCAGCGGCTGCACACAGAGCTGGATGATCGCCACAAAGAACAGGCATTCAAGGATCAACGAGCGCTCCAGGTGCAACTGCTGGGTGGTGTAGCTGATCATGAAGGTATTGGTGAAATAGACCCCGGCAATGCCCAGGGTGTTGGCGCCGATGCACAGCAACAGCGGGCGCCAGGCGGTGCGCAGCACTTCAAACACTGGCGCCTGCTCCTTGCGCCGGGCCTTTTGCGCCTGCTCGCGGCTGGCGATGAACTCGGGTGACTCATTCACCCCCAGGCGAATCGCCAGGCCCACCAGCAGCAGCAACGCGCTGGCCAGGAACGGCACGCGCCAGCCCCAGCTCATCAGCTCGTCTTCAGGCAGGCGGGTAACCGCGCCAAAGGCCAACAGCGACAGAATCAGGCCAGCCGGGCTGCCCAGCTGGGCGAACGAGGCGAAGAAGTTACGCCGGCCCTTGGGCGCATGCTCACCCGCCATCAATACCGCCCCGCCCCACTCGCCGCCCACGGCAATGCCCTGAACGATGCGCAGCAGGATCAACAGCACCGGCGCGGTGGCGCCGATCTGCGCGTAAGTCGGTAGCAGGCCGATGCACACGGTAACGATGCCCATCATCAGCAGGGTGATGACCAGCGACTTCTTGCGGCCGATTCGGTCGCCCACGTGACCGAAGACGATGCCGCCCAGCGGCCGGGCGAAGAAGCCCACGGCGAAGGTGCCGAACGCGGCCATGGTGCTGAACAGGCTGTCGTCAGAGGGGAAGAACAAGGCACCGAACACCAAGGCGGCGGCGGTGGCGTAAATGTAGAAGTCGTACCACTCGATCATGGTACCGATGAACGCGGCGGCGGCTGCACGGCGCGGCTGGGCGGAAGCGGTGGGGTTCATGGGGGCTCCTTTGCTTGTTGTTCTGGCAGGAGTTGCTGGGACACGGTGGCGCTCTAGTGGCGCTTGGCCTGCTGGTTCGGTGCTGGTTTCTTCGCGGGCTCGCACGCTCCCACAGGGATCGCACGATGTCTGCTGACAGTGCAGAACCTGTGGCAGCGGGCAAGCCCGCGAAGAAGCCGACGCCGACGCACCAGGCTTCAATGCATGCGATTTATCGGCCCGGGGCTATGATTAGTCAATTTTCTATTTATTATTCGAACTATTAACCACGCTTATCATCGAGCCCTCGCCATGTCTGACCGCCTGCTCAACGACCGCCTCGACTGGAACCTGCTGCGCACCTTCCGGGTCATCGGCCAGGAGCTGTCCATCAGCCGCGCCGCCGCCCGCCTGCACCTCACCCAACCGGCGGTAAGCCAGGCGCTCAAGCGCCTTGAAGAGCAGCTCGGCCGCCAGCTCATTGCCCGCCGAGGGCCGCGCTTCGTGCTGACGGAAATGGGCGAGCAGCTGTTCCAGCTCGCCGGCGAGGTGTATGGGCAAATGTCGCAGATCGGCGGCTTGCTGGAGCAACCGGCAGACGAAGTGGTGGGCAAAGTGCGCCTGCTGATGATCAGCCGCATCGTCAGCGAACGCTTCGACAAATTCCTCGCCGACTTCCACCGCCAGCGCCCGCGAGTGGAACTGGAAATCGACGTGATGCGCAGCTCCGACATCGTCGCCGCCCTGCAGGAAAAAACCGCCACTGCGGGCCTTAGCCTCACCCGGCGTGCACAGCCACGGCTGGAACAGCGGCTGTTCCTGCGCCAGCGCTATGCGTTTTTCTGTGGCAAGCACCATGCCCTGTTCGGCCAGGCCGAAGGCGACCTGCAACGGGAGAACTTCGTCAGTTTCACCAGCGACCAGATTGGCGGCATGTTGTCGCCGCTGACCATTTTCCGTGACCTGCAAGGGTTTGCGGGGCGGATCGTGGCCTCATCGCCAAGCCTTGAGGAAGTACGCCGGCTGGTGATCGCCGGATTCGGCATCGGCTGCCTGCCCGAGCATGTGGTGGCACCGGATGTCGAAGCGGGGTTGCTGTGGAAGCTGCCGCCGCAGGAAGGGATTGCCGATGTGGATATTCACCTGTTGTGGAACAAGGAACAGCGGTTCAGCCGGGCGGAAGAGGTGTTTATCGAGGCGTTGCAACAAAGCCTAGGCTAACAAAAAACCATCCCGGCTTACCCCACAAATAGGTACCTGGCAGAACATCGGCAAGCACTAGACACAATAATGGCCAATTAGTAGCATCGATCCGACTGGACACTACGGACAATTTCAGACATGGATAGCACTGCAGGAGTCATTCAACGCCCACACCATCAACCTATCCGCCAATCACTCACTTGGGAAGAGGCATGGAAAGGTCCCGATGAGGGCTTGATTCGGTGCTGGGAGATTGGTCGTGAACGGGCCCTGGCTCAACCTGACCTTGCCCAACACTGTGCCAATGGCGCACTCCCTGTTCTTGGTTGGAAAGGCGGACATGATCGCGCATTGAAAAAACCCATGAAGTTCGGGTCTTTCAAATACCTGGCCCAATGGCAGGGCCTTCGTGGCGAAGATCTGCTCATCGACGTACGATCAGAAATCACCTTGAGCTGTAATCACACGGGCATGATCACCACATTTACACCGGACCAGGCAAAATATGCCGACGCTGTGATTCTAACGGAATAGAAACGAGGAGCAGGGAATGGTCGATCTTTACCAGGAGTTTCAGAACAGCCGCTTTTTCCACGAAGCGCGAATCGCACAGCGATCAGTTGATGCACTGATTGGCATCGCTGCCGGCCTGACGGCTGACAATCAAGTCAATCAACAAGAGGCTGAGTTTCTCAGGGGATGGATGGAGCAGCAGCTCATTCATCTCGAAGATCCGGTTATCAATTTTTGTACCGTCGCCTGAGTGACATGCTTCAGGACAATGTGCTGGATGCCACCGAGTCAGCTGAACTGCTGGAGCTTTTGCAACAGTTCACCGGCGAGCCACGTTGCAGCGACAACCCCTTCTCTTCGCCCTCCACATTGCCACTTGATTGTCCCGAACCGACACTGGAAGGGAGAGACCGCACTTTCCTGTTTACCGGGACAATGGCTTACGGGCCTCGCAAAGATTGCGAAGCACTGGTGATAGAGCGTGGGGGGGCAGTCGCCGCCGGGGTCAGCAAGAAGATCCACTACTTGGTCATTGGCAGTATTGGCAATGACCAATGGCTGCATAGCAGTTATGGCACGAAGATCAAGAAAGCAGTGGAAATCAGGGAAGCCGGCGCGAACATCGCGATCGTGAGCGAAGCGCATTGGCAGCGCGCAGCTTTGGCTGACGCGAACACGTGATGGGGCTCAGCGCTTCTGAGCGGCGCGATAGACCTCGCTGCGCTCGCGCTTGCCAACCGATACCACCACCACAACGATACGCTCATCCTCGACCCGATAGACGAGGCGATACCCGCAGGCCTTGAGCTTGATTTTGTAGTGGTTCGGCAGGTCGCGCAGCGCGTCGGCCTGCACCTTGGGGGATTGCAAACGCTCGCCGAGTTTTTTCTTGATCTGTTCGCGAACGGTGTGGCCCAGCTTGCCCCACTCCTTTAGCGCTGAAGGCAGGAATTCGAGCTTATAGGTCATCCAGAGACACCGGTACGCCTTTTTCCCCCAGCCTGGACTTGGCCAATTCACTCAATTCGAGATCTTCCAGGCGCTCCATCATGGCCTCATACAGCTCGGCCGGTACCATGTATCCCATCACGCGATTATGGTTAAGCACTGCGACGGGCATGCCCGCAGCTCCGGTCATTACAGCAGATGGGTTCTTTTTCAGTTCCGACACGCTTACGGTCACGTCAGCAAAGATGTTCTGCATTTTTTCGCCCTCGAATCAGGACCATATTTTGGTCCATATATAGGACACAAACAACCCTGTATTGTTCAGAGACGGCAGTGCTCGATCAGCTCGTCACGGCTGCCGCCCACGCCCCAGGGCTTGATCACGCCAACTTCACGCAGGCGGGTCAGCAGGCAAAAGGCCCCCGGACCAGGTCTCGACCCAGTGGAAGTCCGTCTTTTACTGACTGAACGTGCTTCACTTGGATGGCTTGCATCACTGCAACTCACTTACAGGAGCCATCCCATGAACATCGACCTCGGCGGACGCACCGCCATCATCAGCGGCTCGACCGGCGGTATTGGTCTGGCCATCGCCCGTGGCCTGGCCCGCGCCAATGCCGACGTGGTCATTGCCGGCCGCAGCCAGAAGTCGCTGGACGCCGCCCTCGCCGAAGTGCGCAAGCAAGGTGGCCGTGGCCAGGTGCACGGCGTGGTCGCCGACCTGGGTACCGCCGCCGGTGCCGAAACCCTGTTCACAGCCCACCCACGGGCCGACATCCTGGTCAACAACCTGGGCATCTACGACGACGTCGACTTCTTCGAGGTGGACGACAGCGAATGGGCGCGCTTCTACGACACCAATGTGCTCAGCGGTGTGCGCCTGGCACGCCACTATGCCCCGGGCATGGTCGAGAACGGCTGGGGGCGGATCCTGTTCATTTCCTCGGAATCGGGTGTCGCCATCCCTGCCGACATGATCAACTACGGCGTGACCAAGGCCGCCAACCTGGCCGTTTCCCATGGCCTGGCCAAGCGTCTGGCAGGCACCGGGGTGACCGTGAACGCAGTGCTGCCGGGCCCGACCCTGACCGATGGCGTGACCGCGATGGTGGCCGATGCAGCCAAGGCTTCCGGGCGCAGCATTCGTGAAGAGGCGGACAACTTCGTACGCACCGCGCGGCCAAGCTCAATCATCCAGCGCGTCGCCGATGTCGATGAGGTTGCCCACCTGGTGGTATACCTCGCCTCCCCTTATTCCTCCGCCACCACCGGCGCGGCCCTGCGGGTCGACGGCGGCGTGGTCGACAGCCTCGCTATCTGAATTCAACTGGAGGCATTCGGGGAGAACTTGGATCCCATTCTATGAGAGGGTATGCTGAGCAATAGCTATACGCCACTATCCAGGCAGGTTTGACGCCTGCCTTCAAGGACGAAGCCTTTGCCCAGCCACCCTACCCGCCACACCATTGCCCGCCAGTGGCAGCTGCTCAAGTTGCTGCCCGGCCGCCACCCCGGGATGAGCTCTACCCAGTTGCAGGCCGCCCTGACAACCGTGGGCCATACCACCAGCAAACGCACCGTCGAACGCGACCTGGTCGAGCTCGCCGCGTTGTTCCCGTTGCAGTGCAACAGTAAAGGCATGCCGTATGGTTGGTACTGGCAACCCGGCCTGAGCCTGAGCGAAGCGCCGCAGCTGCAACCCGACGTGCTTACGCCCCCGGCCCAGGTTGAACTGCATGCCTGGGTCGATGACGCGCTGGCCTTGTGCCTGCAGCAATCACCCCTGTCAGCAGACATGCAACTGACGCCGCAAGCGAGCGGCGGCGCCACGCTGGTGGCCACTGTTGACGACAACCGGGCGCTGATGGGCTGGCTGCTGTCCCAAGCAGGTTCTATCCGCATCCAGGCCCCGCAGGCACTGCGCGTGGCCATGCTCGAACAGTTGCGCCAGAGCCTGGCGCTGCACGAGGGTAGTTATTGACCGGCAGGCAAAAGTCATTGTCCCGCGGGCCGCTTTTTCCCCAAGCCTGCCCTGCGCAGAATTCGCTCCTGACAACGCATTTTTCAGGAGTACTCGATGACATGCTTCAAGCCCTTGCTACTGGCCGTCGCCCTGGCGACCACTGCCCAGGCCACTTTGGCAGCCGACTGGCAAACCTCGCCCTACGGCAAACAGGATGAAATCGGCGCCGCCAACCTGCTCACCCCAGAGGTGGTCAAGCAGGCTGTCGGCCTGGTCAAGACCGGCAAGACCTACCCCCTGGCCGTGCCCGTGAGCAAGGACTTGCCGGCATTCCGCCACCGCAGCTTCCACCTTTACAACATCCAGCCCGGCGAACAGGCGGGCCAGACCCTGGGCCGCAACAAGTTCAGCTTCAACGATGAACTGGTCAACGGCTGGACCGGCGTCGGCACCCAGCTCAACGGCATCGGCCATATCGGCATCGACAACGTCTACTACAACGGCAACAAGGCGGCCGACTTCGTCACCGTCGAAGGCGTGACAAGGCTGGGCGTGGAGAAAGTACCGCCAATGGTCACCCGTGGTGTGGTGCTGGACATGACGGCCTACTATGGCAAGGCCATCGTCCCGGGCGGCACTGCGTTTACCGTCGCTGACATCAAGGCCGTGCTGAAGAAACAAGGCATTACCCTGCGCAAGGGTGATGTGGTGCTGTTCAATACCGGTTGGCTGGAGCTGATCGGCAAGGACAACCAGCAATTCCTTGCCACCGAGCCAGGGATCGACCTGCCGGCGGCCGAATGGCTGGCGGACCAGGGCATCGTCGCCTTTGGTGGCGATACCTGGGCCTCCGAGGTGTACCCGAACCCGAGCGGCGAAGAGTTCCCGGTCAACCAGTTCATGCTGGCCAAACGGGGTATCTACAACCTGGAACTGATCGACACGCGTGCGCTGGTGCAAGACAAGGCGTTCGAGTTCCTGTTCGTGCTGGGGCAGCCGCTGTACAAGGGCTCGACCCAGGTGAACATCAACCCGGTGGCCATTTACTGATCGCCGGACTGGCTGGCTTTCGAAATGGGGGCCGCTTGCGGCCCTGGCAATCTCAGAGGAAAGTGAATACTTGCGAAGCCGGCAACCGTGACTTGTTCAGCCCGGCGTTGAAGTCCGATTCACTGCGATAACCCAGGCTGAGGATCACCACGCTGGTAAAGCCACGCTCACGCAAGCCCAGCTCGGCATCGAGGATCTTGCTGTCAAAGCCCTCGATGGGTGTTGCATCCAGGCCATGTGCCGCAGCCCCCAGCAATGCCGTGCCCAAGGCCAGGTAGGTCTGCTTTTCCATCCAGTGCTGCACATCCTTATGGTCGTAGCGATGCAGGTTCACGTAGTGACGGCGACTCTGGTTCTGCCCGGCACGCGCCTGTTCGTCACGGAAACGGCCATCGGCGGCCTCTTGATCGAGCACCGCATTCAGGTGCGCTTCGGTCATTTCGGTGCGGGTGCAGAACACGATCACGTGCGAGGCATCGAGCAGCTTCGGCGTGTTGTAGGCGTAACCCTCAGTCGTGCTTTTTGCCAGGCGGGCTTTGCCTTCGGCAGTATCGGCGACAATGAAGTGCCACGGCTGGGAGTTGACCGAGGACGGGCTGTGGCGCAGTTGTTCGAGCAGGGCATCGACAGTGGCCTGGGGAATGCGGCGCGAGGCATCGTAGGCTTTGGTGGTGTAGCGGCGCTTGGCCAGCGAGACGGTATCCATGCAACAACTCCGTGAATGAACAGTGGATTTGTCGCGTATCTTATCTTTCCCGCAGAAAAGAAAAACCGGCACAATGCAGCAACACTTTCATCATCGGAGTGAAAATGCTGCGCATCGCCGACCTCGAACTGTTTGCCCGCAGCAGCGTACTGGGCAGCTTCACTGCCGCCGCCCATGAAGCCGGCTTGCTGCCGGGCCAGGTGGCCGCAGCAATCAAACGCCTGGAGCGCGACCTGGATGTGCGCCTGTTCGCCCGCACCACTCGCAGCCTGCGCCTGACCGCCGAGGGCGAGCGCTATCTGCCCACCGCGCTGAATGTGCTGGAAAGCCTGCGCCAGGGCCATGAAGACCTGCATGGCAACCCTAATACCCTGCGCGGCACCCTGCAGGTGTCGGCACCTTCCGACATGGGCCGCAACATGCTACTGCCCTGGCTCAGCGCCTTCCGCCGCGAGCACCCGGCATTGCAACTGCGCTTCTTCCTGTCCGACCAGATTGCCGACCTCAACCGCGACCCGGTGGATGTGGCCATCCGCTATGGCCTGAACCAGGATGCCAACTACATCGCTCTGCCATTGGCCGACTGGAACCGCAGAGTGCTGGTCGCATCGCCCGACTACCTGGCCCGCCACGGCCGCCCGCTCAGCCCCGACGCCCTGCAGCAACACGCCTGCCTGCTGTACATGCAGCACAACCGGGTATACGACAAGTGGCAGCTGGGCAACCGTACCGTGCAGGTGCGCGGGCCGCTGGTCAGTGACGATGCCGACGTCATCCGTCGCCTGGCCATTCAAGGCGAAGGCATCGTCTACAAGTCGTGGCTGGATGTCAGCGCCAACATTGCGGCCGGTGAACTAGAAATCGTCCTGCCCGAACTGCTCGGCGAACCTACCCCGGTCACCTTGGTATGCCCGCATCGCAAGCAGCTCACACCGGCGGTTTCGCAATTGCACCTGTGGCTGCGGGAGCGCTTCGAGGCCCTGCGTGATCGGGCACTGACCAACGGCTGCACAATCGTTCCAGACTGAGCCGAAGGGTTGCGCTAAGGTAGCCATTTAAGCCAACGGCACACGTTCATGAGCAACTGGATCGACCTCAAGCAAGACGCCGATAGCGGCATCGAGTCGGTCCGTGCACATTTTGTCGGGCATGCCTACGACCCGCACTGGCACGACAGCTTCCTGGTCGGCGTGACCGAACAGGGCGTGCAGCAGTTCAATTGCCGCCGGGTGCGCCACCGCAGCACGCCGGGGCAGGTTTTCTTGCTCGAGCCTGGCGACATCCACGATGGCCTGGCGCCTACCGAAGAAGGCTTTACCTATTCCACGCTGTACCTGGAGCCCGCGTGGCTCGACCAACAGCTGCGGGCGCTGTTCGAGCACGCCCCGGGCGACAGCCTGCCCAGCTTCGCCGACACCCTGTGCCACGACGAACACCTCGCCCGGGCCACCGCCCTCGCCTTCCAGTCCGTGCACGACCAGGACTTGCGCATCGTCCGGCAAACGGCCATGGACGACCTGCTTGCCTGCCTGACCCGCCACATGCACTGGCGCCGACGCATCAACCCCGACCCACGCCTGCCGCTGACCGCCCAGCGCGCACGGGATTTCCTGCACGCCAACCTGGAGCACGACATCGGCCTGGAAGACCTTGCCCAGGCCTGCGGCATCGACCGCTTTCGCCTTACACGTGCATTCAAGGCCGCATTCGGCATTGCACCGCATGCCTACCTGATCCAGCTGCGCCTGGCCCGGGCGCGGCGCCTGCTCGCCCTGGGCCAGACGCCTGCCGAAGTGGCCGTGGCCTTGGGCTTCGCCGACCAGAGCCACCTGGGGCGATGGTTCCGTCGGGCCTACCGGCTGACCCCTGCCGACTACCGCAGGCGCTGCTCAAACCTTCCAGACTGATCGCCTGCGGGCAGCGAGCATGGTGCTTCGAATTTCCGGAGCCATGAACCATGTCGCAGTCGTTGTTGCCCTTCATTCTGTTCGCCCTGGTGTCCAGCATCAGCCCGGGGCCGACTAACCTGTTGATCCTGGCCCATGGCGCGCGCGCGGGTTTGCGCGCGAGCCTGGCGCCAATCGTTTCGGCCTGTGGCGCAGCGGCGGCGATCGTGTTGTTGGTGGGTCTGGGGCTGGGTGAACTGCTGCTGCGTCACCCCTTGGCCCAACAGGTGATGAGTTGGGCGGGAGTGTTGTGGCTAAGCTGGCTGGCGTGGAAGATGCTGCGCAGTGCCGCCGCACCGCTGCAAGCGGCCACGGCGCAAGGGTTCAGTGCTTTGAGCGCCGCAGCGTTGCAGGTGGTGAACCCCAAGGTGTGGTTGATGGCCGTGGCGGTGGTCGGGGTGTTTGCCGCGCCTTCGTTACCGGTGTGGCAGTTGGCACTGGTGTTTTTACTCATAGCCCTGCCGTGCATGGCAGCGTGGGCAGTGCTGGGGGTGGGCAGCGCCCGCTGGTTGCAGGCACCGCGCCGGTTGCAGCTGTTCAACCAGGTGTTGGCGGCGGTGCTGTTGATTTCTGCCTGGGCTGCCGTACTGGCTTGAACGCCAAGCAGGTGCCGCACAGGTCTACGGGGGGAGCGGCCTTGGGTCAGTGTGTCAGCGCCTCGCGGAAGCGCCGCGTGCTGGCAACAGCCAGTACCAGACCGACCACCGCAACGCTACCGCCCACCAGGCCGATATCGGCCACGTCCATCTGGCTGCTGACGATACTGCCCAGCAGCGCACCGCCACCAATCCCGATGTTGTAGATACCCGAGAACAGCGCCATGGCCACATCGGTGGCATCGGATGCCAGCTTCAACGTCTTGGACTGCAGCGACAGGCTGAAGCTGAGGATCGCCACACCCCAGAACATGCTCAGCACCGCAAACGCATAGAAGTTGCCCGACAGCGGCAACATCAGCAACAGGCACGCGGCGAGCAAGCCAATCGAGCCCACCAGAAAGCCATGGGGGAAACGGTCGCTGTAGCGGCTGAACAGCAACGAACCGAATACCCCGGCACCGCCGAACAGCAGCAACAAGAGCGTGGTGCGCTCACCGCCAATCTGCGCCACGTGCAGGGCAAACGGTTCGATGTAGCTGTAGGCGGTGAACTGAGCGGTGATCACCAGCGTCACCAGCAGGTAGGTAATCACCAGCGCCGGGCGCTTGAACAGGATTGGCAGGCTGCGCAACGAGCCCGAGTTCTGGCTGGGCAGCAACGGCAGCGACTTCATCAGGCACAGCATGGTGGCCAGCGCGACCCCGGCAATGCTGAGGAAGGTCACGCGCCAGCCCAGCGCCTCACCCACCACGCGCCCCAGCGGAATGCCCAGAACCATGGCCAGGGTGGTGCCGGTAGCCAGCAGGCCCAGCGCCTTGGCCTGCTGGCCAGGTGGCGCCACGCGCACTGCCAGCGAGGCGGTGATGGCCCAGAACACCGCATGCGACAGGGCAATGCCGATACGGCTGACCAGCAACATGGCAAAGCTCTGCGACAGCCACGACAACAAGTGGCTGACGATGAACACCAGGAACACGAACAACAGCAGGCGCCGCCGTTCGATGTTGCGGGTCAGCAGCATCATCGGCAGCGAGGCCAGCGCCACCACCCAGGCATAGATGGTCAACATCAGCCCCACTTGGGCGGTGCTCATGTCGAAGCTGCGGCCAATGTCGCTGAGCAGCGCCACCGGGACGAACTCGGTGGTGTTGAAGATGAAGGCCGCCAGGGCCAGGGCGATGACGCTCAGCCAACTGCCGCTGCCCGCCGTGGGCGGCATGTGGGTGGGTATGGGTCCGTTCATGGGTGGAAAACGCTTCTCCGCAGACAAGGCAACAGTTCGCACGCCAGCCACCCGCTTGCAGGGGTGCCGACGTACGCGCTGTTATTGATAGGAATGCACGGCATGGTACGCGTCAACCCGGGGCCTCACAACCGCAAGGCAGGCAGAAGGAGTACCATGCGCGCTTTGTGTGAAACGCGCGTGCAACAAGGAGCCCGATCCGCTCATGGACAAGCAGCACCCCCAGCAGCAGTGGCAGCAGGCAGTCACTGCCTATGCCCAGGCCGTCAACGACTATGTCGCGCAGGGCCGTGCGCAAGGCTGGGACAATCTTGAAGAGCCTCAGGCGCCAGCCACCGGGCACCTGCTGGACGCCTGGCTGGCAGCCCTGCAGGCAGCCAATCACCCTGGCGCCGACGAACAACAGCGTCGAGCCTTCCGCGAGGCCTGGCCGCCTGCGCACCACCCCCTGGTACCGTTGCTCGAAGACCACGGCCAAGGCATCAGCAATGTCCTGCTGCTGGAGGATGGCAGCCTGCTGGCACGCATCGGCATGCCTTACGACAAGGGCCAAGTGGTGCGTATCGGACACCAAGGGGTAACCCCCGTCATCGGTATCGAACACTTTGGCCGCTGCCCGGCCCGTCGCTACTTCGCCCTGGCCAACGCCGAAGGCGTGCGTGTGACCGATGGCTGGGGCGGCCCACACGTGCAGCGCCTGGCCTGGCCCACGGGGCTGGAGGGGTTGCCGCCAGGTTACCCGTTCGAGCCGTTCGACCTGCCGCCCACCCCGACCGCGCTGATCCCCTTCCCGGATGGCCAGCGTGTGCTGCTGGTGAGTGCCGAAGGTATCTTCGTGCTGTCCACCCAGGGTGCGACTCGCCTGCTGCCGCAGCAGACACGCGTGCTCGATGAGCTGGCCGAAGGCACCGACCCGGACGACATCAGCCTGGGGCTGAGCATGGAGCATGGCGCGGTGTCGGCGGATGGCCGGCTGATCGTGGTGGGTGAGCAAGGCAGCCGCCACCTGGTACTGGACGCGCAACTCAGGCCGCTGGCGGACATCGGCCCTGGCAGCGAGTACCCGCACTTTGCGTTGTTCAACCGCACCGGTAACCATCTGGCCCTCAATGCCTGTCATTTCTACAGCGGCGCCACGCTGGGAGTAAACGTCGCCGATTTGCCGGGGCTGGAGACCGACTACTACAGCCAGGACCCACGTACCCCACTGCTGCAGGATGGCGCGCGGGTATACGCCGGGGTGGCGCGCGAGGGCGAGTACATTGTGGGTGATGCCTATGGCTACCTGCGGGCGTTTGGCGAGGACGGTACGGAGCACTGGCAGCATTACCTGGGCTCGACCATCAGTGCGATGGATATCAGCGCCGACGGGCAAACGCTGGTGGCGGCTAGCCACGCGGGGGTGGTGTCGGTGATTGCGCTGGATAGCGGGCGACCTGAATGGCAGATCGGCACCGGGGCACATGGCGAGGTGCGGCGGTGGTTGTTCTGGCGGGGTTGGGACAAGGCGATGGTCTGGTAACAGAACCAGGATTTTTTGCAGCCTGTACCGGCCTCTTCGCGGGCTTGCCCGCTCCCACAGGAGCGTCACAAAGTTCAAGTTCTGTGTTGAACCTGCTCTGGCCTCAAACATGTACTGCACAGTTTCAAGCCCTGTGTAGTACCTGTGGGAGCGGGCAAGCCCGCGAAGAGGCCAGGACAGGCAGCCGATCAATCAGCCTTGCAAGGTGGCCATGTCGATCACGAACCGGTACTTGACATCACCGGCGATCATCCGCTCATACGCCTGGTTGATATTGCGGATATCCAGCA
>Ga0160450_100736_pt1 | contig 16383 bp, 12 predicted proteins | sample HID1975K_E1MG_FD_108257 | JGI IMG/M metagenome (GOLD analysis project Ga0160450, IMG submission 108257) | Enriched soil microbial communities from UW Madison campus, WI, USA - HID1975K_E1 MG | ecosystem: Environmental > Terrestrial > Soil > Unclassified | place: USA: Madison, Wisconsin...
CGATCGCGTCGGCAGCGGCACCGGGCGTCATCCAGCCGACCGGCACGCCGGCGACCGTCGTGCCGGGTGCGATGAGCAGCAGCGACGAGACCACGAGGCCCACCGCGGCGACACCGGCGCCGATGCTCAGCCACAGCGCGGTGCGCTTCTTCTTCGGCTTCGGTTCGGGATCCGCCCACGCGTAGACGGCGCCGTCCGTGCCGGCCGGCGGCGTGCCCGCCGAGTCGGCGGAGTCCGTGGTCGGTGAGGGGAGGACGGTCGTCGAGTCCTCGACGACGGATGCCTCGGCCGCAGCCGCAGGTGCCAGGACCGCGGTCGCGACAGCGACGGTGGCGTCGTCATCCGTGTCGGCGGGAGCGGGGGAGAGGTCCGCGGGATCGTCGGACTCTCCGGGCTCGGCGTCCGCGTCGGTCGCGGCTTCGGTGGCGTCCACGTCCTCCGCGGGCGCTTCGGCCACAGCTTCGGCTGCCTCAGCGACCTCTGCCTCTGCCTCGTCGGCGTCAGCCGCGGCCTCTTCGGCTCGGACGGCCTCAGGGTCTTCAGCGACGTCGGTCTGGGCGGCGTCCTCTGCGACGCCATCAGCCTCAACGGCCTCGACCTCGGTGTCTTCGACGGCTTCGGCCTCGTCGACGGCTTCGCTCTCGGCGGCTGTGTCGGTGTCTTCGACTGCGTCGGCCTCGTCGACGGCATCGGTGTCTTCGGCTGCGTCGGCCTCGTCGACGGCGTCGACGGCTTCGGCTTCGTCGACCGCCTCGACCTCGTCGACGGCATCGGTGTCTTCGGCTGCGTCGGTGTCTTCGACGGTCTCAGCCGCGTTCTCAGCGTCCTCGGCCGGCTCTGCGGCCTCGTCGTCGGCAGGCTCGAGGCGGTCGCCCTCGGCGGGCGCGTCCTCGCCAGCCGTGGCGGGAGCGCCTTCGTCGGCCTCGTCGGCCGAGTCGGCGTCCGATGCATCGACGGAGGAGCCCTCGAGCTCCGCGTCCGTCGCGTCCTCGACGGCTTCGTCCAGCTCGACGGCATCCTTTGCGGATGCCTCGTCGGCTTGCGGCTGAGTCGCCAGATCCGTCACGCCTTCACCCCCCGAATGTGATTCACGCTTCCGACAATGGTAAGCGACGCCCGCGCGCGTGTGTGTCACGTCCTGGTCACGCACGAATCGCCGGTCACGGCGGGAAAGTCAGTGGGCTGCGCGTGCGCCTCCCGCCGCCGTGCATCACAGTTTTGTAAAGCATCCGCCCAAAAGGCGATGAGGACTTGCGAAAAGTTTGTTCGTAAGGTCTACTAACAAACATGCCAACTTCGGAAGCGCGACGCGGCCCTTCCATTATCGACACGCCGCAGAGTCCCACCGCGAATGCCCGCGCATTCGCCCCCGGTCGCACCCTGCGACAGGGGGCCAAGGTCCTGCCCGAGCACGCCCGCGGGCACAACCGCTCGCTCGTGCTGCAGACGCTGTTCCACCAGGGCGCGATGAGCCGTGCCGACCTCTCCCGCGAGACCGGGCTCACACGGGTCACGATCTCGGACCTCGTCGCCGAGCTCATCGCCGACGGGTTCGTCGCCGAGATCGGCGTGCGTGAGGCATCCGGTCCCGGAAAGCCCGCCATCCTCGTCGACCTCGACCACGCCGGACACCGCATCGTCGGGCTCGACCTGTCGGGCAGCGACACGTTCATCGGCGCCGTCCTGACGCTCGACGGCAGCATCGTGGCCCGCCGCGAAGTGCCGCTTCCCGCCGACGAGGATGTCGTGTCGACCGTGGTCGACCTCGCCCGTGGCCTCGTCGCCGAGGCGCACGCGCCCGTCCTCGGGATCGGCGTCGGCACCCCCGGTGTCGTCGACGACCACGGCGTCATCCTCACCGCCCCCAACTTCGGCTGGGCCGGCTTCGACCTCGAGGGCGCGCTGCGGGGCGCCCTCGGGCTGCCCGTGCTCGTCGCCAATGACGCCAACGCCGCGGTGCTCGCCGAGTACACGTTCGGCGGTGCACCCGACGACGTCCTCCTGGTGAAGGTCGGCCGCGGCGTCGGCTCGGGTCTGCTGCTGGCGGGCCAGCCGATGCGCGGCAGCCGCTTCGCCGCGGGCGAGATCGGGCACGTCACCGTCGGCACCGACGGCGGGCCGCTGTGCGCGTGCGGCAAGGTGGGATGCCTCGAGGCGTGGCTCTCCGTCCCGTCGCTGACGTCGCGCCTGGCCGAGGCCTCCGGTCCCGACGCCCACGACGGGATCCTGCGCGACGCGGGGGAGCGGCTGGGCATCGCCCTCGCTCCCGTCGTCGGCACCCTTGACGTGTCGGAGATCGTGCTCTCCGGCCCTGCTGATCTTCTCGGCGGTCCCCTCGCGGACCAGGCCGTCGAGGCTCTCCGTGCGCGGACGCTCGCGCCGTCCAACGACGACGAAGGCGTACGGGTGCGGATGACGGAGCAAGGCCAGGACATCGTCCTGCGCGGCGCGGCCGTCATGGTCCTGTCCGGACAACTGGGGGTGTCCTAGACCTCGGCCTAGACCCCGCAATCACTCCGACGGCTTCCCCCCGAACCGCCGGATCCCCCTGGATGGGCCACCCGGCCCACCCGAACACCAAGAGAACATGAAGGAACACACCATGAAGAAGACGCTTGGAGCCGTGGCGCTCATCGGCGCCTCGGCACTGGTGCTCGCCGGCTGCGCCGGCAGCGGCAACGCGGGCGGCGGTTCGGCCGACGACGCTTCCGGGTTCGACCCCGAAGGCGCCAAGGGCCAGAACATCACGTTCTGGGTCATGGGCGGCGACACGCCGGACGAGCTGCGCCAGTACCTGAAGGACGAGTACAAGGCCGCCACCGGCGGCACGCTGACCATCGAGCAGCAGGACTGGACCGACGCGGTCACGAAGCTCGCGAACCAGCTGCCCGACGCGAACAACACCCCCGATGTCACCGAGATCGGCAACACCTGGTCGCCGACCTTCACGACGGCGGGTTCGTTCAGCGACCTGAGCGGCATCTACGACGAGCTCGGCGGCGACGACCTGCTGCAGTCGTTCGTCGACGTCGGCACGGTCGACGGCAAGCAGTACGCCCTGCCGTACTACTTCGGCTCGCGCTACATCACCTACCGCAAGGACATCTGGGACGCGGCGGGCCTCGAGGTCCCCAAGACGCTCGACGAGTTCAACGAGGACGTCAAGACGCTCCGCACCGACAGCCAGTCCGGCTTCTACATCGGTGGCGAGGACTGGCGCAACGGCGTCTCGTGGATCTTCGCGAACGGTGGCGACCTGGCCAAGAAGGACGGCGACAAGTGGGTCTCGACCCTCAGCGACGCCAAGACCATCAAGGGTCTCGAGCAGTTCCAGGACCTGTTCCAGAACGCCTCGAACGCGCCGGCCACCGAGGACGACAGCACCCCGTGGGTCAACATCAACAACGACAAGAACGGCAACCCGCCGACCGCCGCCACGATCATCGCACCCGGCTGGGCGCACTGGTCGATCGGTGACTTCGTCGAGGAGAAGACCGGCGACGACGGCAAGGTGACCGAGGTCCGCGAGTGGAACGACGACACGTTCGGCGTCTTCCCGCTGCCCGGCACCACCGCAGGCGAGGCCGCTCCGGTCTTCGCCGGCGGCTCGAACATCGGCATCTCGGCCAAGAGCAAGAACCAGGCCGGCGCCAAGGAGCTGCTGCGCATCATCTTCTCGGACGAGTACCAGCAGATGCTCGGCAAGAACGGCCTCGGCCCGGCGAACACCAAGTTCGTCGACTCGCTGGGTGACGACATCTTCGCGACGGCTCTCATCGACTCGGCGCTGAACTCGAAGCTCACCCCGGCCGCGCCCGGCTGGGCCGCCGTCGAGGGTCAGAAGATCCTCGAGGAGTTCTTCGGCAAGGTGGCCGCCGGTGGCGACATCGAGGCCCTGGCCAAGGAGTACGACCAGAAGATCGACGCCATCATCAACGGCTGAGAACCTCTTCACCAACCGGGGTCGCGGGCAGCGCCCGCGACCCCGGTCCCCTGCGAGACCCCCTGAAGGAGGCGGGCATGGCTGTTCCTGCCCCCACCACTCTTGAGCACGACCGGAGGCCCGACGAGTCCGTCGGAGCCCGGCGCCGCTCTCCCGTTCCCTACCTCCTGCTGATCCCCGCGGTCGCCATCCTGCTGTTCGGCATGGGCTACCCCGTCGTGTGGCAGGTCATCACGTCCTTCCAGAAGTACGGCGCACTGCAGCAGCTCGGCGGCAAGGCCCCCGACTTCGTCGGACTCGACAACTACATCGCCGTCGCCACGAGCCCCACCTTCTGGCAGGTGGCGCTGCGCTCGGTGATCTTCTGCCTCGTCACCGCGTTCATCACCGTCGTCATCGGCATGGCGCTGGCCCTCCTCATGACCCGTGTCTTCGGGTGGGTGCGCATCACGCTGCAGATCGCGCTGCTGCTGGCATGGGCGATGCCCGTCGTCGCCGCCATGACGGTGTGGATCTGGCTGTTCGACCGTCGCCGCGGTGTCGTCAACTACCTGCTCGACCTCATCCCGGGGGTCGACATGAACCAGTACAACTGGATCGGCGGCGACCCGTTCGTCTTCTTCCTGGTGGCGTCGATCATCGTCACGTGGATGTCGGTGCCGTTCGTGGCCTTCTCGGCCTACGCCGGTCTCACCCAGGTCTCGACCGAGATGGTCGAGGCGAGCCAGCTGGACGGCGCGACCGGGTGGCAGCGCTTCCGCTTCATCGTGCTGCCCGTCATCCGTCCGGTGATCATGATCGTCCTGCTCCTGAACCTCATCTGGGACCTGCGCGTGTTCACGCAGATCACGATGCTCCAGGACGCCGGCTCGAAGACCAGCGACTACGACCTGCTCGGCACCTACATCTACAAGATGGGCGTCGCCGGCCTGAACTTCGGCCAGGGCGCCGCGATGGCGATCTTCGTCCTCGCGCTCACGATCGTCCTCAGCTGGTTCTACATCCGCAGTCTTCTGAAGGAGGACCAGGCCTGATGTCCGCCTCTGCACAGCTCGCACCCGCGCCCGCGCCTACGCGCGCGTCGCGCTCGTCCCAGCCGGACGCGCCGGCCGCCAAGCGGCGTCCTCGCGGCCGCGGCGCCAAGTGGGGATGGAGCATCCTCGCGATCGTGCTCGCCCTCATCTGGGTGTTCCCGGTCTACTGGATGGTCAACTCGTCGATGCTCTCGTCGGCGACGCTCGAGTCCTTCACCCCGACGTTCCTCCCCTTCGGCGGCAACTTCGACAATTTCACCGCGGTCATCAATGACCGGTTCTTCAGCGCACTGGGCATCAGCCTCGCGGTGACGATCATCGCGGTGTTCTGCTGCCTGCTGTTCGCGTTCCTCGCGTCGGTCGCGATCAGCCGCTTCCGCTTCCGCGGCCGCACGACGTTCGTCCTCGCGATCCTCATCGTCCAGATGCTCCCCGCTGAGGGCCTGTTCATCGCGCAGTACAAGATGATGAGCGAGCTCGGCCTGCTCTCGAACATCCTGGGCCTCAGCCTGCTCTACATCGCGGCGGTCGTTCCGTTCACGGTGTGGATGCTGCGCGGGTTCGTCGCCGGGGTTCCGGCCGAGCTCGAGGAGGCCGCGATGGTCGACGGACTCAGCCGCACCCAGGCCTTCATGCGGATCACGCTGCCGCTGCTCGCGCCGGGGCTCGTGGCATCCGGCGTGTTCGCCTTCCTGCAGTGCTGGAACGAGTTCACGGTCGCCCTGGTGATCATGAACGCCGAGAACCAGACCCTTCCGCTGTGGCTGCGCGGCTTCGTGCAGCAGAGCACCAGCCGTGCGATCGACTGGGGCGAGGTGATGGCGGCTTCGACCATCGTCGCGATCCCCGTGATCATCTTCTTCGTGATCGTCCAGGGCCGTATGACCAGCGGTCTCGTCGCGGGCGCGGTCAAGGGCTGATGGGCGGGCACCGAGTCGCCGCCTCCCGTACGGAGGTCGGCGGATGAAGGTCGGGCTCGACGTCGGCGGCACCAAGACCGACGCAGTCGCCGTCGACGACGCGGGAGCGATCGTCGGCCGGCTCCGCATGCCCACCGGCTGGGGTCCGGATGCCGTCGGCCAGACGGTCGTCGACGCCGTGCGCGCCCTCGGGGTCGAGGCCGGGGTCGACCTGGCCGCCGTCCGCTCCGTCGGCGTCGGCATCCCGGGTCAGATCGAACCGGGCACCGGGCGGGTCGTGCACGCCGTGAACCTCGGCGTCGAATCGCTGGATCTCGCGGCTGTCGTCGCCCCGCAGCTGGGCGTGCCCGTGCAGGTCGAGAACGACGTGAAGGCCGCCGCCCTCGGCGCGCACGCGCTTCACACCCGCAGCGGCGCGCCGGCTCCCGGGTCGATGGCGTATCTCAACCTCGGCACCGGCATCGCGGCGGGCATCGTCTCGGACGGCGTGCTGTGGCGCGGCGCCCGTGGCACCGCGGGCGAGGTCGGGCACATCTCGGTCGACCCGAACGGGCCGCTCTGCCGCTGCGGCCAGCGCGGCTGCATCGAGTCGTTCGCGGGGGGCGGCGCGGTCGCCGAACGCTGGGGCCGCCGCTCGGCGCTGCCGGTGCGCGACGTGTTCGACGCCGCCGAGTCCGGCGATGCCGAGGCGCAGGCGCTGCGCTCGGGGCTCGCCCGCGGCGTCGCCGCGGCGATCCGGGTACTGGTGCTGACCGCGGACGTCGATATCGTGGTGCTCGGAGGGGGTGTGACGGCGTTGGGCGATCGACTGATGGCGGATGTCGCAGCCGAGCTGGCGGCCAGTGCCGAGGCATCCCCGTTCATGCGCTCGCTGCGTCTGCAGGAGCGGGTCGAGCTGCTGCCGCCGGGTTCGCCGGCTGCCGCGCTCGGGGCCGCGATCGTCGGCGCGCAGGGCGACACCACACACGACACCGAGGAGGCTCTGGTCCATGGCTGAGATCGTCATCGTCCGCGACAAGGCGGCGGCAGGGGCGCTGGTCGCCGACCACATCGCCGCGCTGCTGCGCGGCAACCCCGAGACCGTGCTGGGTCTTGCCACCGGCTCGACGCCGCTGCCCGTGTACGAGGCGCTGCGGACGCGCCTGGACGGCGTGGACGTGTCGCGCGTGCGCGGCTTCGCGCTCGACGAGTACGTCGGCATCGACCCCGCGCACCCCGAGAGCTACCGCTCGGTGATCACGCGCGAGGTCGTCGAGCCGCTCGGCCTGAACCCTGCGCTGATCCGGACGCCGGACGGTACTCCCGAGGGCATCGAGCACCACGGCGAGGAGTACGACGAGGCCATCCGCGAGGCGGGCGGCATCGATCTGCAGATCCTCGGCATCGGCACCGACGGCCACATCGGCTTCAACGAACCCGGTTCGTCGTTCGCGTCGATCACGCGGGTCAAGACGCTCACCGAGCAGACGCGCAAGGACAACGCCCGCTTCTTCGACAGGGTCGAGGACGTCCCCATGCACTGCATCACGCAGGGGCTCGGCACGATCCTGCGCGCCCGCCACCTCGTGCTGCTGGCCTTCGGCGAGGGCAAGGCGGCGGCCGTCGCGGGCGCCGTCGAGGGGCCGGTGACGGCATCCCTTCCGGGGTCGGCGATCCAGCTGCACCCGCGCGCCACCGTGGTGGTCGACGAGGCCGCCGCGTCGCAGCTCACGCGTGCGGACTACTACCGCTACGCCTACGCGAACAAGCCTGACTGGCAGGGCATCTGAGTCCTATGCTGACGGCATGACACAGCCGTCGCAGACGCCGGCGGCGGGGGATGCCTCATCCTCCGCCGCTGCGTCGTCCAGTGCCGCTGCGCCCGGTCCGCCGGCACACGTGGTGCCCGTGGTGCCCGTGGTGCCCGTGGCAGGGCCTCACTCGGCGGGTTCCGACGTTCGCGACGCCCGCCTCACGTGGCTGATCGGCGGCTCGCTGCTGATCGCGCACGCCGTGCTGATCCTGGTGGCCAACGGGTATCCGATGCTCGCGTTCTCCGGTGTGGGCCCGATCCTCGACGGCGTGTGGGCCGCAGCGCTCCTCGTCCTCGCGTTCGGCGTGCGCGGCCGGGGGAGTGTCGTCGCGCGCCGTCCGCTGGGCGTCGTGGCCCTCGTGATCGCCGCAGTGGTCCCGCTGCTGTCGGCGTTGCTGTGGTGGGTCGTGCCCATCGCGACGTGGGACGCCACCTCGGCGCTCATGGCGGGCACCGGTGCGTCTGTGCTCTCGCTCGGCGCCCTCATCGTGGCGACCGTCGTGATCGGCCGGGCAGGCGCGGTGCCACACCGGGTGCGGTGGGTACCGTTGATCGTGCTCGCTGTGACGGCGGGCGCGCAGGTGCTGCTGCAGATCGCGGGCGTGGCATTCGCGAACACCCGCGTGGTGGCCGACCTCTCGGGTGCGTTCTTCTTCGCGGCGATGCTCGGCACCCTCGGCGTGCTGCTGCTCGGCATCCTCGCGGTCGTGTTCGCCCCGCGCGAGGCGCCGCGGCCCGTGGCGCCGACGCAGGTCTTTCCGCCGGCGCCCTGACCCGCGTTCCCTCGTTCGAGTGGCGCGTGTGGTCGCTGAGGAGGCTCGGATGCCGCGTGTCGCGCCACTCGAACGTCGGGGTGGGGTGGGCGTGGGCGTGGGCGTGGCGCGTCGGCTCAGCGCGCGAACACTTTGCCGGGGTTCAGGATGCCCTGCGGGTCGAAGACGCGGGTGATCTGCTGCTGAAGCTCCCATTGGTCATCGCCGAGCTCCTCGGCCAGCCAACGGCGCTTGAGCACGCCGACACCGTGCTCGCCGGTGAGGGTGCCGCCGAGGCGCAGCGCCGCGCGGAACAGGTCGTCGGCGGCGGCCCAGATGTGGGCGGGCGCCTCCACGACCCCGAACTCGTCGGGCTCGGCGTCGAAGATGAAGTTGGGGTGCAGGTTGCCGTCGCCGGCGTGGGCGACCGTGGGGATCACGACGCCGTGCTCGCGCTCGACACGGGCGATCTCGTCGAACATGGCAGGCAGGGCGCTGCGCGGCACCGACACGTCCTCGATGAGGGCGGTGCCGAGGGTCTCCATCGCCGGATGCATTGCGCGGCGGATGGCGAGCAGCCGCTCGCCCTCCTCGCGGTCGTGCGAGACGGCGACGGACCCGCCGGCGGCGCGCAGCACGTCGGCGATCGCCTCGGCTTCGGCGCCGGCCGCGGGTCCGTCGGTCTGGATCGTCAGCTGCGAGGCGCCGGGCGTCGGCGCCGGCAGCGCGAGCATCGTGTGCACGGCCGCGAGGGACGCGGCATCCATCAGCTCCATGATCGCGGGCTGGACACCGGACGCGGTGACGGCGGCGGATGCCTCGGCCGCCGCCCGCACGTCGGGGAACGTCGCGGCGACGGTGCACACCTCGCCGGGCACGAGCCGGCGCAGCTTCAGGGTCGCGCCCACGACGACGCCGAGCGTGCCCTCGGAGCCGATCACGAGCGAGGTCAGGTCCAGGCCCGTGACGCCCTTCACGGTGCGATGACCGAGGTGCAGCAGGCGTCCGTCGGCGAGCACGACATCGACGCCGAGTACCGCGTCACGCACGACGCCGTACTTCGCGCACAGCAGCCCGCCGGCCCCAGTGGCGATGTTGCCGCCGACCGTCGAGATCGCCCGGCTTGCGGGATCGGGCGCCCACCACAGGCCGTGCTCGGCGAGGGCGGCGTTGAGATCGGCGTTGAGGATCCCGGGCTCGACCACAGCGAGCAGATCGTCGGCGCGCACCTCCAGGATGCGGTCCATCGCGCGCACCGACAGCGCGATCTCGCCGGCACCCGCGTTCGCCCCTCCGGCGAGTCCGGTGCCCGCGCCGCGCGTGACGACGGGCGTTCCGGTCGCGCTCGCGATGCGCAGCGTCTGCTGCACGTCCTCGACGCTGCGTGCGTGCACGACGGCGATCGGCGTGCCGGCGGCCGCGTGGCCCGACTTGTCGGCGCGCGCGTCGTTCAACGACGCGGGGGTGGTGTCGACGCGGTCGCCGAGTGCCTCGCGCAGCAGGGAGAGGGGATCGGCTGCCGCGGTCACGCGATGCGCCGACGGCCCGCGATGACGCCCACGGTGACGGCGATGACACCGAATCCGAGGCCGATCCACGCGTTGCCCATCATCCACCAGGCGACGGTGGCGGACGCATAGACCAGCAGCTCGACGATCGCGCGCACGAACGGGTGCACGGCGAACACGGCGCGGGGCGAGACGAACAGCGCCCACACCAGGATGGCGACGGCGGGGGCCGCCAGGCCCGCGAGGATGTTCCACGCGAACGGGAACATCGTGAAGCCCCACAGCGCGAGCGAGAGGATCGCGAAGATCTCGCACACGAACGCCAGCACATCGATCGCCGACAGCGGTGCGCGCATTCCGGGCGCCGGTTCGGCGGGCTGAGGAGGCGTGGCGTGGGGCATGTCGGACATGGCTTCCAGTCTACGTCGAGCGGATGCCGCCGCCCTCGGCCGGGAGAGCCGCGCGAGACGCTCCCGGACTCAGGCCTGCGCGCCCGTGTCCGTGAGCTTCTGCCCGTTGTGCTTGGCGTTGCCCTTCGACGTGACGGCCTCGTCCGGTGTCACCGCGGCGGACGTCGTCTCCGTCGTCGTGGGCGTCGAGCCGAGGCCCTGCGGGGTGTTCGCGCCCTTGCCGTTGCCTCCGCCGTTGTTGCCGTTCGTGGCGCCGTTGCTCTTCTCGGCGTTGCCGTTCGCGGCCCCGTTGCCCTTGCCGGTGTTGCCGCCGTTGCCGTTGCCGGTCCCGTTGGTGGGCGTGCCGTTGCCGGTCGATCCGCCGTTGCCGGTGTTGCCGCCGTTGCCGTTGCCGGTGCCGTTGGTCGGCGTGCCGTTGCCGTTGTCGCCCGCGTTTCCGCTGCCGTCACCGTTGTTGCCGTTGCCGTTGCCGTTGCCGTTGCCGCCGGCGCTGCTGTTGCCGTTGTTGCCGGCGCTGCCGTTGCCGTTGCCGTTGTTACCCGTGGTGCTGTTGCCGTTGTTGCCGTTGGCCGCGGTACCGGTGTCGGCGCCCGTGCTCGTGTCGTCTTTGCTCTGGCCGCCGGCGTTGCCCTGGCCGCCGGCGTTGCCCTGCCCGCCCGCGCCGTTGCCCTGTCCGCCCGTACTGGAGACAACGCCGTTGGAGGCGGCGCCCGAGGCGGTGCCGGATCCGGCGGCAGCGCTGTCGGTCGTGCCGCCCGTGGCGGACGCCGGGGTGTCGCCCGCGTCGCCGCCGGCAGCCGGAGCGGCCGGCAGATCGGCGGGTCCGGGGCCGGTGGCGGGCAGCCGGAGCGAGGTCTCCGCCGTGTCCGCGTCGGGGAGGAGCGGAGGAGTCGCCGGAGCGACGTCCGTGACGCTCGTCGGTGCGGGTACGGGGTCCGCGCCCACCGGAGGGAGCGCTACGGCGGCCGCGACCACGCCGCCGACCACCACGAGGCTCGCCGCGGCGAGGCCGGACGCCGCGCCGATGCCCGCGAGCGCGGTACCCCCCGCGGCGACCGTCGAGACCGCGGCCGCCCCGGCGCTCGCGCCGACGGCGGCGCCCGATCCGACACCCGTGGCGGCACCGGCGGCGGCACCCGCTGCACTCGTGCCGGCCGCGGCGCCCGATCCGGCGGCCGCGCCGCCGGTGGCGGCGCCTCCGGTCACGCTGACGGGCAGAGCCGTTGCGCCACCCTGGACGACTGCCGGCGGCATGGCCGCCAGCGCCACGAGGGGTGCGCTGCCGCCCTGCACGGTGGCGAGGTAGCCGGCGGTGCCGACCGCGCCGAGCGCCAGCGGCAGCAGCACGAGCGCGAGCCGGCTGGAGACCTCCTTGGCCTCGCTCGCGACGATCGAGCAGCGGACGCACGCCGAGAGGTGCGCATCGACCTTGGCGTGGTCGCGTCGTCCGAGGTTGCGACGGGAGTAGGCGCCGAGGCGTTCGATCGTCCACTGGCAGTCCGAGCCGTCCGCGACCGACTGCAGGTGCGCCTGGATCCACGCTTCGCGCAGTCCCTCGCGCGCACGGAAGGTCAGCTGGGCGACCGCGGTCGCCTTCATCCCGAGCAGCGGTGCGATCTCGGCGGGCTTCATCTGCTCGATCTCGGAGTACCAGAGCACCTCCTGCCAGCGCGTGGGCAGACTGCGGAAGGCGCGGTGCGTCAGGCCGCGGTCGAGCGCGGCCTCGCTCGCGTGCTCGGCGGCCGCCGGGTCCTCGACGCCGTCGAGCTCGTCGTACGCCGTCTCGCGCCGGGCCCGGCCCCATGCGGCGGCGGTGTTGCGGATGCTGGTGAACAGGTACGCGCGGAACGATCCCGTGGGACCTCCGCCCGCCACGATCGACTCGTAGATGCGGGTGTACGCCTCTTGCACGAGGTCGTCGGGATCGAGGCTCGACGTCATGTTGCGGGCGACCGTGACGCCCGCCCGGTAATGCCGGCGCCACAGCTCGCCGAAGGCGCTGCGATCGCCCGAGCGCGTGCGCAGCACCAGGTCGGCGTCGCCGAGAACGACCTGCTCCTGCTGATCGCGGACGTCGTCGTGGTCCATGTGATTTCCCCAGTTCGCGGGCGAATGCCCTGCGTCACTCCCCGACGCGGCTGCTCACCCACGCCGCGCCGTCAACCATTCTCGCCGTCGTCGGGCAATTTCACCAGGGTGGATGCTTCGGCCCGCTGTCCCGGGGATGCAGGGGCGGCGGCATCCGCTCTCCGGATCCGGATCTGGAAGGCCGCCGAAGAAATTCTCAGAAGTCGCGTAATAGAACGTGGATCGCGCCGTCTCTTTCGTCAGAGTGGCACGCCGCCCGACGTGTGGGGCACGACGGCGGCAGCGCCCCCGCGGTTCACCGCGGATCAGGCGGGGCTCGGAAGGATCTCGGGGGAGGGACTTCCGGCCCCGCCTTGCACGTGCGCCGCAGCGCGGCGACGTCAGGCGACGTGGCCGTCGATCCAGACGCGCTGCACGGAGAGGTCGGCGTCGAGCAGCACGGCGTCGGCGACGGATCCGACATCGAGCCTGCCGAGGTCGGCACGGCCGATCGCGAGCGCGGGGATCTCGCTCGCCGCGCGCAGCGCATCGGCGAGCGGGACGCCCGCGCTCACGACGTGTCGCACGGCGGCGTCCTGCGTGAGCGTCGAGCCGGCGATCGCACCGCCCTCGACGAGACGGGCCACGCCGTCGGTCACCCGCACGGCGAGCCCGCCGAGTTCGTACGAGCCGTCGGCGGCGCCCGCTGCGGCCATCGCGTCGGTGATGAGCGCGATGCGATCGCCCGCCGCGGCGAACAGCGTCGCGACGAGGGCGAGGTCGACGTGCACGCCGTCGGCGATGACCTCCAGCGTCACGCGCTCGTCGCGCAAGGCCGCGACCACGGGGCCGGGCGCGCGGTGGTGGATGCCGGGCATCGCGTTGAAGGCGTGCGTGATGAGGGTCGCACCGGCGTCGAAGGCGCGACGGGCGGTCGCGGCGTCCGCGTCGGTGTGGCCGACGGCGACGGCGACGCCGGCTTCGGTGAAGCGGCGGATGGCGTCGAACGCGCCGGGACGTTCGGGGGCGAGGGTGACCTGTCGGATCGTGCCGCGTCCGGCGGCGAGGAGCGCGTCGACGGCGGTGGCGTCGGGCGCGCGCAGCAGCGACTCGGTGTGGGCGCCCTTGTGACCGGGGTCGAGGAAGGGCCCTTCCAGATGCGATCCCAGGATCGTGGGGTCCGCCTCGGTGAGATCGGCGACCATGGCCACGCGCCGGGCGAGGTCCTCGATCGACGCCGTGATGAGCGACAGCACGGCCCGGGTCGTCCCGTGGGCACGGTGCACGTCGCGCCCCGCGCGCACGGCCTCGGGGCCGTCGTCGAAGCTCGCCCCGGCTCCGCCGTGACCGTGGATGTCGATGAAGCCGGGGGCGAGGCATCCCCCTCGTCCGTCGACGGTCTCGGCGGCCGGCGGGCGATCCGCGCCCACACCGGCCGCCGCGACACGGCCTCCGTCGAACAGCGCCCACCCGTCGGGGCGGTCGCTGTCGACAGTGGCCGAACCGAACAGGCGGACGGAGTGGACGAGGATGCTCATGCGGTGCTCCGGACTATGCGGACAGGTGGGTCACTCGGTGGCCCACGGGATCTCTTCGGACGGGTGGAAGCCGATGCCCATGCTGGTCCACAGCGGGCCGAGCGCGCCGACGCGGGTGCGGAACGACTCCCACGTGCGCAGGTCGCTCTCGCCGGTGCGCGGCGACCAGCCGGCCTCGGCCGCCGCTGCCACGCGCGGGAACACCATCGTGTCGATGTCGGCGGCGGTGCGGATCGTCTCGGTCCACAGCGGCGCCTCGACCCCGAGGATGCCCTCGTCGCCCACCCCGGGAACCACCTCGGCGGGCTCCCACGAATACGCGTCCTGCACGCTCGTCGGACCGTTCGCCCACGTGAGGCCGAGCTCGGGGCCGGTGGGGTACTTCATGTCGAGGTAGATCGCGTCGGCGGGCGACAGGATGAGGCTGGCGCCGTTGTCGACGAACGTCTGCGCCTTGGCTGCGAAGCCCTCCTGCGGCGTCACATAGCCCCAGTACTGGCCGATCGTGGTGTCGGCGACGTCCTTGGCGGAGCCCGCCTCGTGCCACGCGACCGGCGTCTTGCCGAGGTCGGCGATGAGGGCGCTCACGCGCGTCACGAAGTAGGCGAAGTCGTCGTCGGCGGTCGCGAGCGACTCGTCGCCGCCGAAGTGCAGGTACGGCCCGGGCGTCATCGCCGCGAGCTCGCCGAACACGTCGGCCACGAAGTCGTAGGTCGCCTCGTCGTGGATCTTCAGCGACGAGAAGCCGACCGCGAGGGCCTCGAACGGCACACCGGGCTCGGGAAGCGCGCCGCCGCCGTACACATCGACGATCTCGCGCATGTGGTCCGAGATGACCGGGTCCTCGGCGAGCTCGGGGTAGGCGAGTCCGACGGCGTGGGTGTGGCCCGGCATGTCGACCTCGGGCACCACGATCATGTGGTGGGAAGCCGCGTACTCCACGATCTCGCGGTAGTCGTCCTTCGTGTAGAAGCCGCCGCTGTGATCCGTGCCCTCGGTGAGGTCGCCGCCGATCGCGGTGCCCGACGCCTTCTCGGTGAGCTCGGGGCGTGAGTCGAGCTGGATGCGCCACCCCTGGTCGTCCGTGAGGTGCAGGTGCAGCGCGTTGAGCTTGAGCGACGACGCGCGGTCGATGTAGCCCTTCACCGTGTCGACGCCGTGGAAGTGGCGCGCGACGTCGAGCATGACGCCGCGGTAGGCGAATCGGGGGGTGTCCTCGATCGCGACCGTGGGAACGACCCAGTCGTCGCCGTCGCGGGCGACGAGCTGCCCGAGCGTCTGCACGCCGTAGAAGAGGCCGGCCGCGTCGGCACCGGTCACGACGATGGAGGCCTCGTCCACCGCGATCCGGTACGACTCGGGTGCGCCGCCGTCCGCGATGCGCAGCTGGATGCCGGCGGACTCGTCGGTCCCTGAGCCTGTCGAAGGGGTGGCCGGCGTCAGGTCGGCGCGAGCCGTGAGGATCGCCGTGAGGGCGGTGGCGGCATCCACGTCTCCCGACACGGATGTGGCGGACGTGAGCCGGAACGGCGCTCCTGAACCAGCCTCGATCGAGGCGGGTGCGGGGACGACGGCGGGAAGCGACACGGTGTCTCCATTCTGTGCGACCGGCGTGCAGCCGGCCAAGAGCACGGCGGCCAGAACGGCCGCAGCGGCGGTCCGTCCTCGTCGACGTGACATGTAAAGAGTCCTAACAAAAGGGTGAGGTCAAGCCTAGCGGGTCGAGTTCCGTTATGCTCGGAGGGTCGCGACTGGCGTTGAGGTGGGACACCACCGGGGAGCGACCGACTACGGCATTCGACCGCACGCCTGGGCCGATGCGGGACCACTTTTCCGAAAGCCGTAAGTCAGGAGATCGCATGACCGATCAGTTCTTCAACGCCCCCCTCTCCGAGGTCGACCCCGAGATCGCCCAGGTGCTCGAGCGTGAGCTCGAGCGCCAGCGCGGCTACCTCGAGATGATCGCCTCCGAGAACTTCGTGCCGGTGTCGGTGCTGCAGTCGCAGGGTTCGGTGCTGACCAACAAGTACGCCGAGGGCTACCCGGGTCGCCGCTACTACGGCGGCTGCGAAGAGGTGGACGTCGCCGAGGAGCTCGCGATCCAGCGCGCCAAGGCGCTCTTCGGCGCCGAGTTCGCCAACGTCCAGCCCCACTCCGGCGCCACGGCCAACGCCGCCGTGCTGCACGCCATCGCCCGCCCCGGCGACACGCTGCTCGGCCTGTCGCTCGACCAGGGCGGCCACCTCACGCACGGCATGAAGATCAACTTCTCGGGCCGTCTGTACAACATCGTCGCGTACGGCGTCGACCCGGCGACCTCGATCATCGACATGGACGAGGTCGAGCGCCTCGCCGTCGAGCACTCACCGAAGGTCATCATCGCGGGCTGGTCGGCGTACCCCCGCCAGCTCGACTTCGC
>Ga0160450_100740_pt1 | contig 16306 bp, 23 predicted proteins | sample HID1975K_E1MG_FD_108257 | JGI IMG/M metagenome (GOLD analysis project Ga0160450, IMG submission 108257) | Enriched soil microbial communities from UW Madison campus, WI, USA - HID1975K_E1 MG | ecosystem: Environmental > Terrestrial > Soil > Unclassified | place: USA: Madison, Wisconsin...
GGAGTTCTACCGCGAGGGTCGTGTGCCGCTGCACACGCTGCGCGCGAACATCGACTACGGCTTCTACGAGGCGAAGACCACCTTCGGCCGCATCGGCGTGAAGGTCTGGATCTACAAGGGCGACCTGACCAACAAGGAGCTCGCTCGCGAGCAGGCCAACGCGCCGAAGTCGGACCGTCGTCGTGACGACCGTCGTGGCGGCCCGCGTGGCGACCGCGGCGAGCGTGGCGGAGACCGCCGCAACGAGGCCCCCGTGGCAGAAGGAGCGTCGGCGTAATGCTCATCCCCCGCAAGGTCAAGTACCGCAAGCAGCACCACCCCGGCCGTAGCGGCCAGGCCACCGGCGGCACGAAGGTCTCCTTCGGCGAGTTCGGCATCCAGGCCCTGACGCCCGCTTACGTGACGAACCGTCAGATCGAGTCCGCTCGTATCGCGATGACCCGTCACATCAAGCGTGGCGGCAAGGTGTGGATCAACATCTACCCCGACCGTCCGCTCACGAAGAAGCCTGCCGAGACCCGCATGGGTTCCGGTAAGGGTTCGCCCGAGTGGTGGGTCGCAAACGTCAAGCCGGGTCGCGTCCTCTTCGAGGTCGCCGGCGTCAACGAGGAACTCGCTCGTGAGGCCCTGACCCGTGCCATCCACAAGCTGCCTCTCAAGGCACGCATCATCAAGCGCGAGGAGGGCGACGCGTAATGGCGATCGGCACCAAGACGCTCGCCCCGAGCGAGCTCGACACGTTCGAAGACCAGCGCCTCGTCGAGGAGCTGCGCAAGGCCAAGGAAGAGCTGTTCAACCTGCGCTTCCAGTCGGCGACCGGCCAGCTCGAGAGCCACGGCCGCATCCGTGCGGTCAAGCGCGACATCGCGCGGCTCTACACCGTGATCCGTGAGCGCGAGCTCGGCATCCGTGCCACGCCCGCGCCGCTGGAGACCGCGACGAAGGCGAAGAAGACCAAGGCCAAGAAGGCGGATGCCGCCGACGAGGCTGCGAAGGAAGAGGCCGAGTGATGGCTGAGAAGAAGCAGGCCGCTGAGGTCGAGCACGGTGCACACGACGTCCGCGACGCCGACGCCCGTGGCTACCGCAAGGCGCGCCGCGGCTACGTCGTCAGCGACAAGATGGACAAGACCATCGTCGTCGAGGTCGAGGACCGCGTGAAGCACCCGCTGTACGGCAAGGTCATCCGCCGCACCTCCAAGGTCAAGGCGCATGACGAGGGCAACACCGCCGGCATCGGCGACCTCGTCCTCATCAACGAGACCCGCCCGCTGAGCGCCACCAAGCGCTGGCGTCTGGTGGAGATTCTGGAGAAGGCCAAGTGATTCAGACTGAGTCCCGCCTCAAGGTCGCCGACAACACCGGCGCCAAGGAGCTGCTCACGATCCGCGTGCTCGGCGGCTCCAACCGTCGTTACGCCGGCCTGGGCGACATCATCGTCGCCACGGTCAAGGACGCGATCCCGGGCGGAAACGTCAAGAAGGGCGACGTGGTCAAGGCCGTCGTCGTCCGCACCGTCAAGCAGACCCGTCGCGCCGACGGCTCGTACATCAAGTTCGACGAGAACGCCGCCGTCATCCTGAAGAACGACGGGGAGCCCCGCGGCACCCGTATCTTCGGGCCGGTCGGTCGTGAGCTTCGTGACAAGAAATTCATGAAGATCGTCTCGCTCGCCCCGGAGGTCATCTGATCATGGCGAACATCAAGAAGGGTGACCTGGTTCAGGTCATCACCGGCAAGAAGCAGGACAAGGGCGGCGACCGCGGCAAGCAGGGTAAGGTCCTCGAGATCCTGGCCGAGCAGAACCGCGTCATCGTCGAGGGTGTGAACTTCGTCACGAAGCACAACCGCGTCGGTCAGTCGCAGCGCGGCACCAAGACGGGCGGCATCGAGACGATGGAAGCCCCGATCCACATCTCCAACGTTCAGGTCGTCGACCCCTCGACCAAGAAGCCGACCCGTGTCGGCCACCGTGTCGAGGAGCAGACCAAGGACGGCGTGAAGCGCACCGTTCGCGTGCGTTACGCGAAGAAGTCAGGCAAGGACCTCTGAACATGAGCACCCCCACTGCCGTGGAGGCTGGCAAGATCCAGCCCCGCCTGAAGCAGAAGTACAACGCCGAGATCAAGAAGGCGATGCAGGACGAGTTCGGCTACGAGAACGTCATGCAGATCCCCGGCCTGGTCAAGGTCGTCGTGAACACCGGTGTCGGCGAGGCAGCTCGCGACAGCAAGGTGATCGATGGTGCGGTCGACGACCTCACCAAGATCACCGGCCAGAAGCCGGTCGTCACCAAGGCTCGCAAGTCGATCGCGCAGTTCAAGCTGCGCGAGGGCCAGGCCATCGGCGCGCACGTCACCCTCCGCGGTGACCGCGCGTGGGAGTTCCTGGACCGTCTGGTGAACCTCGCACTGCCCCGCATCCGCGACTTCCGCGGTCTGTCGGCCAAGCAGTTCGACGGTCACGGCAACTACACCTTCGGTCTCCAGGAGCAGTCCGTGTTCCACGAGATCAACCAGGACAAGATCGACCGCGTGCGCGGCTTCGACATCACTGTGGTGACGTCGGCTTCGACGGACGACGAGGGCCGTGCGCTGCTGCGCCACCTCGGCTTCCCGTTCAAGACCGAGGACGCCCAGGCGTGACCCGTGGATGCCTCGGCCGGCGCGCGAGCTCCGGCCGAGGCATCCGCTCACATAACTGAATACGGCCATCATGGAAGGTCGTCTGGCGTGTAACGCCAGCCGATACCTCGTGAACGAAGGAACCAACTCATGACAATGACAGACCCGGTCGCAGACATGCTGACCCGTCTGCGCAACGCGAACTCGGCGCACCACGACACCGTGTCGCTGCCGAGCTCCAAGCTCAAGACCCACATCGCCGACATCCTCAAGCAGGAGGGCTACATCTCGTCGTGGGAGGTCAGCGACGCACGCGTCGGCCAGACCCTCACCCTGACGCTGAAGTACGGCCCGAACCGCGAGCGGTCGATCGCCGGCATCAAGCGCGTCTCGAAGCCCGGCCTCCGCGTCTACGCGAAGTCGACCGAGATCCCCCGCGTCCTCGGCGGGCTCGGCGTCGCCATCCTGTCCACCTCCTCTGGCCTCCTGACGGACCGCCAGGCCGAGCAGAAGGGCGTGGGTGGGGAAGTCCTCGCCTACGTGTGGTGATCTGACATGTCGCGTATCGGTCGTCTTCCGATCGACATCCCCGCCGGTGTGACCGTTTCGGTCGAGGGCCAGGATGTCGCCGTCAAGGGTCCCAAGGGTGAGCTCGTGCTCTCCGTGGCCCGTCCCATCGAGGTCAAGGTCGAAGAGGCACAGGTCGTCGTGACCCGTCCCGACGACGAGCGCGAGTCGCGCTCGCTGCACGGCCTGACCCGCACGCTCATCAACAACAACATCATCGGTGTCACCCAGGGCTACTCCAAGGGCCTTGAGGTCGTCGGCACGGGTTACCGCGTCGCGCAGAAGGGCACGGCTGTCGAGTTCGCGCTCGGCTTCTCGCACCCGGTGCTCGTCGAGGCGCCTGCCGGCATCACGCTGACCGTCGAGGGCAACAACAAGCTCACGGTGTCGGGCATCGACAAGCAGGCTGTCGGCGAGGCCGCGGCCAACATCCGCAAGATCCGCAAGCCCGAGCCGTACAAGGGCAAGGGTGTGCGGTACGCCGGCGAGGTCGTTCGTCGCAAGGCCGGAAAGAGTGGTAAGTAACCATGGCTGTCAAGACAAAGACTCAGGCGCGTACGCGTCGTCATGCCCGCCTGCGCAAGAAGGTCGTCGGCACCGAGCTGCGTCCGCGCCTCGTCGTCACGCGTTCGGCCCGCCACGTCTTCGTGCAGGTCGTCGACGACAGCAAGGGCCACACGCTGGCCTCGGCGTCGACGCTCGAGACCGACCTGCGCACGTTCGACGGTGACAAGACCGCCAAGGCCCGCAAGGTCGGCGAGCTGCTCGCCGAGCGTGCGAAGGCCGCCGGCGTCTCGGACGTCGTGTTCGACCGTGGCGGCAACCGCTACGCAGGCCGTGTCGCGGCGATCGCCGACGGCGCCCGTGAGGGAGGTCTGAACCTGTGAGCGAGAACAAGGAGAGCAACGTGACCGAGCAGGCTGCTGCCGAGGCTCCGGCCGAGGGCACCACGGCGCCCGCCGAGCGCGAGCGCGAGCCGCGTCGCGGTGGTCGCGAGCGCAACCAGACCCGCGGTGACCGCGGCGGTCGTGACCGCAACGAGAGCCAGTTCCTCGAGCGCGTCGTCACCATCAACCGCGTGTCGAAGGTCGTCAAGGGTGGTCGTCGCTTCAGCTTCACCGCGCTCGTCGTCGTCGGCGACGGCAACGGTGTGGTCGGCGTCGGCTACGGCAAGGCCCGTGAGGTCCCGCTGGCGATCTCGAAGGGCGTCGAAGAGGCCAAGCGCAACTTCTTCCGCGTCCCGCGCGTCGGCTCGACCATCCCGCACCCCGTGCAGGGTGAGGCCGCTGCCGGTGTGGTGCTGCTGCGCCCCGCCGCCGCCGGTACCGGTGTTATCGCCGGTGGCCCGGTGCGTGCCGTCCTCGAGTGCGCCGGCATCCACGACGTGCTGTCGAAGTCGCTCGGCTCGTCGAACACGATCAACATCGTCCACGCGACGGTGGAGGCCCTGAAGCAGCTCGAGGAGCCCCGTGCGGTCGCCGCGCGTCGCGGTCTCGACTTCGACCAGGTCGCCCCCGCCCGTCTCGTCCGTGCCGAGGCCGAAGCGGCCGAGGCCGCCCGTGCTGCGAAGGCAGGTGTCTGATGGCCGCGCGCCTGAAGGTTACCCAGGTCAAGTCCAAGGTGAGCGAGAAGCAGAACCAGCGTGACACGCTGCGTTCGCTCGGTCTGAAGCGGATCGGCGACTCCGTCGTCCGTCCCGACGACGCGCAGACGCGCGGTTACGTCCGGACCGTCGCGCACCTCGTGAAGGTTGAGGAGATCGACTGATGGCCGAGAAGGCTGAGAAGAAGGCTGAGACGGTCGAGACCGTCGAGGCTCCGAAGAAGGCCGCCGCCAAGAAGCCGGCTGCTGCGAAGAAGGCCCCCGCGAAGGCGGCTGCCCCGAAGAAGGATGCCCCGGCCGCGCGCCCGGGCGTGCTGAAGGTGCACCACCTGCGTCCGGTCCCCGGTTCGAACCAGGCCAAGACCCGTGTGGGTCGCGGTGAGGGCTCGAAGGGCAAGACCGCGGGCCGCGGTACCAAGGGTACGAAGGCTCGCTACCAGGTCAAGGTCGGCTTCGAGGGTGGGCAGATGCCTCTGCACATGCGCACCCCGAAGCTCCGCGGCTTCAAGAACCCGTTCCGCGTCGAGTACCAGGTCGTGAACCTGGACAAGCTCGCGGAGCTGTACCCGACCGGTGGCGACGTCACCATCGGCGACCTGGTCGCCAAGGGTGCAGTGCGCAAGAACGAGAAGGTCAAGGTGCTCGGCACCGGCGACATCTCGGTGAAGCTCAACGTGTCGGTCGACAAGGTCTCGGGTTCTGCCGAGCAGAAGATCGTCGCCGCGGGCGGCACCGTCAAGTAAGACAGCACAGTGGGGGTCGGAGCATTTGCTCCGGCCCCCACTGGGTTACCCTGGACGCGGCACATCGACTGTGCCGGCATCCCCTCTGGAGGAATCCTCTTGTTCAGCGCCATCGCGCGGGTCTTCCGCACTCCCGACCTTCGGCGGAAGATCGCATTCACTCTGGCGATCATCGCCCTGTACCGCTTCGGCGCGCATGTGCCGGCGCCGTTCGTCGACTTCCCGAACGTGCAGGAGTGTCTGCGCCAGTCTTCGGGGACCGAGGGCCTGCTGTCGCTCGTCAACCTGTTCTCCGGCGGCGCACTGCTGCAGCTGTCGATCTTCGCGCTCGGCGTCATGCCGTACATCACCGCGACGATCATCGTGCAGCTGCTGCGCGTGGTCATCCCGCACTTCGAGACCCTCTACAAGGAGGGCCAGGCGGGCCAGGCCAAGCTGACGCAGTACACGCGCTACCTCACGATCGCGCTGGCGCTCCTCCAGTCCACGACGCTCGTCACGGTCGCCCGCAGCGGTCAGCTGTTCGGCACGACCAACATCCCCGAGTGCGACCAGCTCCTCACCAATGACGTGTGGTGGGCGCAGCTGCTGATGATCATCACGATGACCGCCGGCACCGGCCTCATCATGTGGTTCGCCGAGCTCGTCACCGAGCGCGGCATCGGCAACGGCATGTCGCTGCTCATCTTCACGTCGATCGCGGCCCAGTTCCCCGTCTCGATGTGGGCCATCTGGCAGTCCAAGGGCTTCGAGGTCTTCCTCCTCGTGCTCGCGGTCGGAATCGTCGTGGTCGCGCTCGTCGTCTTCGTCGAGCAGTCGCAGCGGCGCATCCCGGTGCAGTACGCCAAGCGCATGGTCGGTCGCCGCACCTACGGCGGAACGAACACGTACATCCCGATCAAGGTCAACATGGCCGGCGTCGTGCCCGTCATCTTCGCCTCGTCGCTGCTGTACATCCCGGCGCTCATCGCGCAGTTCAACCAGCCGCAGGCCGGTCAGGACGTGCCGGGCTGGGTCACCTGGATCAACCTGTACCTGGTCAAGGGCGACCACCCGCTGTACATGATCCTGTACTTCCTGCTCATCGTCGGCTTCACGTACTTCTACGTCGCGATCACGTTCAACCCGGTCGAGGTCGCCGACAACATGAAGAAGTACGGCGGCTTCATCCCGGGCATTCGCGCGGGTCGTCCCACGGCCGAGTACCTCGACTACGTCCTGACGCGCATCACGCTGCCGGGCTCGATCTACCTCGGTCTGATCGCACTCCTGCCGCTCATCGCACTGGCGACGGTCGGGGCCAACCAGAACTTCCCGTTCGGCGGCGCCTCGATCCTCATCATCGTCGGCGTCGGCCTCGAGACGGTGAAGCAGATCGACGCACAGCTCCAGCAGCGCCACTACGAAGGGCTTCTCCGATGACGCGACTCCTGATCGTCGGCCCGCAGGGCTCGGGCAAGGGAACCCAGGGCATCCGCATCGCGGAGGCGTTCGGCATCCCGGCGATCTCGACGGGCGACGTCTTCCGCGGCGCGGTCGCGGCGGGCACCGACCTCGGCCGGCAGGTGAAGGCCATCATCGAGGCCGGCGACCTGGTGCCCGACGAGCTGACCAGCGCCGTCGTGCGCGAGCGGCTGTCGGAGCCCGACGCCGAGGGCGGCTTCCTGCTCGACGGATACCCGCGCAACCTCGTGCAGGTCATGCACCTCGACGAGTTCCTCGAGGGCGTCGACGAGGCGCTGGACGCCGTCATCGAGCTCGACGTCCCGCGTGACGAGAGCATCGCCCGCATCGCCCGCCGCGCGGCCGAGCAGGGTCGCAGCGACGACACCGAAGAGGTCATCGCGAACCGCCTGGCGATCTACGAGCGCGAGACGGCCCCGATCCTCGACATCTACCGCACGCGCGGCATCGTCGACCGCATCGACGGCGTCGGCACGCTCGACGAGATCACCGACCGCATCATCGCGTCTCTGCAGGCTCGCGGCCTCGGCCGCGGCGCTGCCGCCTGAGCCGTGGCGCTGCGTCGCTCCATCTACAAGTCGCCCGCTCAGCTGCGGGCGATGGTCGAGCCCGGTCTCATCACCGCGGCGGCCCTCGAGGCCGCACGTGCCCTGGTGGCTCCCGGGGTGACGACGCTGGAGCTGGATGCCGCGGCCGCCGCGCTGATCACGGCCCGGGGTGCGAAGTCCAACTTCCAGATGGTCCGCGGCTACCGCCACACGATCTGCGCGTCGGTGAACGAGGAGGTCGTGCACGGCATCCCGGGTGACCGTGTGCTGGCGGCGGGCGACATCCTGTCGATCGACGCCGGCGCCGAGTTCAAGGGATGGAACGGCGACTCCGCGTTCACGATCGTGCTGCCCGACGACACCCGGCCCGAGGTCGTGGCCGAGCGTCAGCGTCTCTCCGACGTGACCGAGGGTTCGATGTGGGCGGGTATCGCGGCCCTCGCGACCGCGAAGCACATCGGCGAGGTCGGCGCGGCGATCCAGGCGCACATCGAGGCGAACTCGCCCGACCCCTCGACGGGCTCAGGAGGCACGTACGGCATCCTGCGCGAGTACGTGGGCCACGGCATCGGTCGGAAGATGCACGAGTCGCCCTCGGTCTTCAACTACCGTGTGCCCGACCCGGGTCCGGAAGTCCGTCCGGGCCTCGTGCTCGCGATCGAGCCCATGGTCGTCATCGGCGACCAGGCGACGTTCGTCGAGGACGACGGCTGGACGGTGTCCACGATCGACGGCACAGCCGGTTCTCATTGGGAACATAGCGTCGCCGTGCACGATGACGGTATCTGGGTGCTCACCGCACCCGACGGGGGAGCCGCGGGACTTGCACCCTTCGGCGTGACCCCGCGCGCGATCGCCTAGGAGGCTCGACACACATGGCACAGACTGCAAAGAAGACGAACTGGTTCGCGATCTGGGTGACGGCGGGCGTCGTGGTCGCCCTCGTCCTGGTGACGGTCCTCGTTGTGACGCTCAACAACGCGGCGGCTCCGAAGCCGCTGCCCACCGAGGTGAACACGCCGTCCGCGTCGAACATCGACGCCGAGACGGGTGCGATCCACGTGGGCGAGGGGTCCGACAACCTCGCGACGTACGTCGACTTCATGTGCCCGATCTGCGGCCAGTTCGAAGAGACCTACGGCTCCGAGATCCAGGGCATGGTCGACGACGGCAGCATCACGCTCGACATCCACCCGATCTCGATCCTCGACTCGCAGTCGCAGAACACGCAGTACTCGACCCGCGCCGCGAACGCCGCCTACTGCGTCGCCGTGGCGGATGCCGACAAGTCGCTGCCGTTCCTGCAGCAGATGTTCGCGAACCAGCCGGCAGAGCAGTCGAAGGGCCTCACCAACAAGGAGATCCTCGGCATCGCCTCGGACGTGGGCGTGAGCGGCATCGACTCGTGCGTCAACGACGGCACGTACGCCGGCTACGTCACCGAGATCACGCTGAAGACCCCGATCCAGCCCGGTTCGTCGGGCATCGGCACGCCGACCATCGCCGTCAACGGCGAGGTCATCGCGAACTCGCAGCTGCCGGCTCCGGGCCAGCTGAACACGCTGTTCCAGTAAGACCTCTCGGAAGGGGGATGCCGCGGCGCGCGGCATCCCCCTTCCGCATACCCGGTCGGGGCGGTGTGCGGCCCCGCTGGTAGTGTCGGACCATGTCTATCCCGAGGACAGCCGCTTTCCGTCGCGCCACCGGAGCGACTGTCGTCGCCGGACTCATGGGCGCCCTGCTCGTCCCCGTCGGCCTGGTCGTGGCGGCTTCGCCGGCGATCGCGGCACAGGGGGAGTGCCCGCCCGGATACCTGCCGGGACCGCACGTGCCGGACGGCGACGACATCTTCACCGACGACAACGTCGCCGTCTACGCCGGCGGCGACTTCCTCGCCGACGGTGCGGCAGCCGAGTCCGAGGGACTCATGGTCGTGATGGGCGATGCCACGTTCGACAAGGACGCCGGCGGTCGGTTCAACGTCGGCTGGGTCGGCGTCGGCTCCCAGGTCGCGCCGACGCCCGGAAGCGTCATGCTCGCGGTGGGCAACGGCCTCACGGTCGGAGACACCACCGTGCTCGATGTGGGCTCGGGTGCGATCGACGCCGACACCGGCACGCTGCTCGGCGGTGGTGTGCAGGTGGGCGGAACAGCGACGCCGGGGTTCCCGGCGCCGCAGTACGAGGTCAACAACGGCACGTTCCAGGTCGACATGGGGGCGAGCGCGGTGTCGCAGTGGGCGACGTTCGGCGACAGCCTGGTCTCCAACTCCACCGCGTGGGCGGCTCTGCCCGACACGAGTCCGGGTGTCGTGGCCGGCGCTTCGATCACCCTGACCGGTGACGGGACCACGGCACTGCAGGTGTTCAGTGTGAGCACCGCAACGCTGAACACGATCACGGAGGTCAACTTCGTCGGCATCGCCGACGGCGCGAGCGTCGTCATCAACGTCACCGGGCCCGGGCCGGTCACCTTCAGCCCCAACTACTTCTCCGACGACGGCGTGCGCGCCGACGACCTCACGTCGACCCTGTTCGGCCAGGTCGCGCAGCGCACGATGTGGAACTTCGTGGATGCCACGAGCGTCACCTTCGGCGGCTCCAGCCAGTTCCTCGGCTCCGTGATGGCGCCGAACGGTTCGTTCGACATCACGGCGAGCATGAACGGCCGCGTGTACGCGGGCGCTGACATCCACATGCACGGCGTCGGCAACGAGCTCCACAACTACCCGTGGAACGGCGACGAGTACGACTGCATCCCGATCCCCACGCCCGACGCGACAGGATCCGTCGAGATCACCAAGGTGCTGGAGACGACGGGCGTCGTCGCTGCCGACCGCGAGTTCTACGGCTGGATGCAGTGCACGGGCGAGGGCATCGACGGTGACTTCTACGCGGAGGGGTCGATCCACGCCGGTGAGACCATCACCGTCGATGGACTGCCGATCGGGTCCGAGTGCGAGGTGTTCGAGAACCCGACCCGGGTGCGTTCCGGGCAGGGGCCGCTGCCTCCCGGGTTCTCGTGGGCCGAACCGGTGTGGACGATCAACGGCGAGGTCGTCGACGAGCCGATCTTCACCGTCCCCGGGCCGGAGGATCCGGTTCAGGTCGCGATCACGCTCGCGAACACGCTGCTCGGCCGGTTCTCGGTGACCAAGACCGTGGACGGCACCGATGGGGCCTACATCGGGGATCGCACCTTCGCCGTCGAGTACACGTGCGACGCCGAGGCGTACGACGCCGAGGGGCGGCCCCTCGGCGAGGGCTCGGACGGCGGCGTGTTCGACGTCGCCGCAGGTCAGACCGTGACCAGCCCGTGGTACCCGGTGGGCACGACGTGCGACATCTCGGAAGAGACTCCGCAGGCGCAGGACGGCGACTTCGCCGACGAAGGCACCCAGTGGAACGAGCCGACGATCACGCCGTCGTCGATCACGATCGGCGACGCCGACACCTCGCCGGTCGCGGTGGCCGTGGCGAACACCTTCACCGGGCCCACCCCCACGCCGACCCCGACGCCCACTCCGACGCCCGTCCCGACGATCACGCCGACGCCTCCGGCACCGCTTCCGGCCACCGGTGGCAGCATCCCGTGGTGGGCGCTCGCCGTCGGCGGTGCCCTGCTGCTCGGCGGGGCCGCGGTCGTCATCATCACCGTGGTGCGGCGCCGCAACGGCTGACGCGGAGGGATGCCGCGGCCTCGGGCCGCGGCATCTCGTCGCCCCCGGCGTCAGGTTGCCGAGGAATCCACTATCACGTATGCTTGATCTTTGGTGCGTTGCGCCTGTATTGGCGTGTCGTCGCACCGAATCCCATCCACCGCAGATCGACCGGTCTGCACAAGTGTTAGCGAGCGTATGGCGAAGAAAGACGGTGTCATCGAGATCGAGGGCGTCGTGTCCGAGGCCCTGCCCAACGCGATGTTCCGTGTTGAGCTGAGCAACGGTCACAAGGTGCTCGCCACGATCTCCGGCAAGATGCGGCAGAACTACATCCGCATCATCCCCGAGGACCGTGTCGTCGTGGAGCTGTCGCCCTACGACCTCACCCGCGGGCGCATCGTCTACCGCTACCGCTAGACCGGTCGAGAAGTAACGCCCCAGGCGCGCCCGGAAGGGTCGAGCCTGCCCGGCGAAGACAGCGAAGAGAAGAAATCATGAAGGTCAACCCCTCCGTCAAGCCCATCTGCGACCACTGCAAGGTCATCCGCCGCCACGGCCGCGTCATGGTGATCTGCAAGAGCAACCCGCGCCACAAGCAGCGCCAGGGCTGATCAGGCTTGGTGGATGCCGCGTGACGCGGCATCCACTCCTCACAACTGAATACGAACCTCAGGCAGGATCAGAACCCGCCCCTCGACGAGCTCGAGGGACCGGTGGGGGACACCTCGGGCGGAGGCCCGGGCACCGATCCTGCTCCACACCTCCACTCACTCTCAGGAGAACCGCATGGCACGTCTTGCCGGCGTTGACATCCCGCGCGACAAGCGCGTGGTGATCGCCCTCACGTACATCTACGGCGTGGGCCGTACCCGCTCGAACGAGATCCTCACCGCGACGGAGATCGACGAGAACATCCGCGTCAAGGACCTCACCGACGACCAGCTCGTCGCGCTCCGCGACTACATCGAAGGCAACTACAAGGTGGAGGGTGACCTCCGTCGCGAGGTCGCCGCCGACATCCGCCGCAAGGTCGAGATCGGCTCCTACGAGGGCCTGCGCCACCGCCGCGGCCTCCCGGTGCGCGGTCAGCGCACGAAGACGAACGCGCGCACCCGCAAGGGCCCGAAGCGCACCGTCGCCGGCAAGAAGAAGGCGCGCTAAGGCGCGGCCCCCAGGGTTTAGGAGAGCAAAGCAATGGCACAGGCCAAGTCCGCAGCGCGCAAGCCGCGCCGCAAGGAGAAGAAGAACATCGCGCTGGGCCAGGCCCACATCAAGTCGACGTTCAACAACACGATCGTCTCGATCACCGACCCGTCGGGCGCCGTCATCAGCTGGGCGTCGTCGGGTGGCGTGGGCTTCAAGGGCTCGCGCAAGTCGACGCCGTACGCCGCCGGCATGGCCGCGGAGTCCGCTGCCCGCCAGGCGCAGGAGCACGGCGTCAAGAAGGTCGACGTCTTCGTCAAGGGCCCGGGCTCGGGCCGCGAGACCGCGATCCGCTCGCTGACGGCCGCCGGCCTCGAGGTCGGCTCCATCCAGGACGTGACGCCGCAGGCCCACAACGGCTGCCGTCCGCCCAAGCGCCGCCGCGTCTGACATTCCGCAGCCGGGACACCGTCATGGTGTCCCGGCTACGGCACGCTTACGGATGCCTCGCCTCGAGGCATCCCGATCAAAACTCAACACCTCACTCACCGCACGTGTCATATAGCGGGCACGTGATCGAAAGGAACACATAGTGCTCATCGCACAGCGTCCCACTCTGACCGAGGAGAAGATCGGGGAGTTCCGCAGCCGTTTCGTCGTGGAGCCGCTGGAGCCTGGCTTCGGCTACACGATCGGCAACGCGCTGCGTCGCAGCCTCCTGTCGTCGATCCCCGGCGCGGCCGTGACGTCGATCCGCATCGACGGCGTCCTCCACGAGTTCAGCACCATTCCCGGTGTCAAGGAGGATGTCACCGAGATCATCCTCAACATCAAGCAGCTGGTCGTCTCCAGCGAGCGCGACGAGCCCATCACCGCCTACCTGCGCAAGACCGGCGCCGGTGAGGTCACCGCCGCCGACATCTCGGCTCCGGCCGGTGTCGAGGTGCACAACCCCGAGCTCGTCATCGCGACGCTCAACGACACCGCCAAGTTCGAGCTCGAGCTCACCATCGAGCGCGGCCGCGGCTACGTGTCGGCGACGCAGAACCGCAACGAGTACGCCGAGGCCGGTCAGATCCCGATCGACTCGATCTACTCGCCGGTCCTCAAGGTCTCGTACCGAGTCGACGCGACGCGTGCGGGCGAGCGCACCGACTTCGACAAGCTCGTGCTGGACGTCGAGACGAAGCCCTCGATCACCCCGCGCGACGCCGTCGCATCGGCTGGTCGTACGCTGACCGAGCTCTTCGGCCTGGCCCGTGAGCTCAACGTCGAGGCCGAGGGCATCGAGATCGGCCCCGCGCCGGTCGAGACCGTCCTGTCGAACGAGCTGTCGATGCCGATCGAGGACCTCGACCTGTCGGTCCGCTCGTACAACTGCCTCAAGCGTGAGGGCATCAACACCGTGTCGGAGCTCGTCGCCCTCTCGGAGACGCAGCTCATGAACATCCGCAACTTCGGTCAGAAGTCGGTCGACGAGGTGCGCGACAAGCTCATCTCGCTCGGCCTGTCGCTGAAGGACTCGGTCCCCGGGTTCGACGGCGCGCACTTCTACGGCGGCTACGACGACGAGACCGTCTGATCCCCCCGATCGACTTTTCACACTGGAGTAACTGAGAATGCCCAAGCCCACCAAGGGTCCCCGCCTCGGAGGCGGCCCCGCCCACGAGCGTCTGCTGCTTGCCAACCTGGCCGCTGCGCTGTTCACCCACAAGTCGATCAAGACGACCGAGACCAAGGCCAAGCGCCTGCGTCCGCTCGCCGAGCGCCTGATCACGTTCGCCAAGCGTGGCGACCTGCACGCGCGTCGTCGCGTGCTGTCGGTCATCGGTGACAAGGAAGTCGTGCACGTCCTGTTCACCGAGATCGCGCCGCTCGTCGCGGACCGTGAGGGCGGCTACACCCGCATCACCAAGGTCGGCAACCGCAAGGGCGACAACGCCCCCATGGCCGTCATCGAGCTCGTCCTCGAGCCCGTGACCAAGAAGCCGTCGGCGAAGAAGGCCGCTGCCGCCAAGGCCGCGCCCGTCGCCGAGGAGGCCACGGTCGAGGAGGCTCCCGCCGAGGAGGCCACCGAGGCCGAGGTCGAGGCCGGCGCCGAGTCGCAGGACGAGGGCGCCGCTGCCGAGGCTGCAGCCGAGGAGGCCGTCGAGGCCCCCGCCGAGGAGAAGTCCGAGTAATCGGATCGCCGGGCGTCGCCGCCCGGCAGGTCGCGGCAGAAATGCCCGGCCACCCTTGCACCGCGAGACCCGCCACCCGTCAGGGTGGCGGGTCTCGCTGCGTTCGGGGGAGGGATGCCGCTGCCAGGGCCGATCGTGCGAACGGGCGTTGGCTGCGCTTCGGGCGCCGCGCGACGGAGCGCCGGCGACCGCGGCGAGGCGCCATCGCGTGCCTGCCGGAGCTCCGGTCGCCGAGTGTGCTCCGCGTGACGACGTGTGCCGCGGACCGCCGCGTCAGCGGTCGGCGTCGAGACGTGCCTGCTGCAGGCGTGTGAACAGCTCGGCGCGCTCGCGACGTTCGACGGCCAGACGGTCGACGGCCTCGGCCACCGTGTCGGCGAAGATGCGGCCCCCGGCGTCGCCGGGGTGGATGCGATCGCCGGCCAGCAGGTCCTCGTGCGGGGCGATCGCTCCGGCCCAGTCCGCGACGACGACGTCGGGCCGCGCAGCGGCGAAGGCCTGCAGATCGGCGTTCACGCCGGCGATCCAGTCCCGCGGGGCGTAGGCGTTGACGAGCACGAGGCTGCGGTCGGGGCCGAGGTCGTCGGCGATGCGGTCGAGCGCGTCGTGATCGACGGGGCCGTTTGTGCCGAGGGCGATCACGACGTAGCGCCGCAGCCGCCCATCCGCGGCGAGGGTTTCGACGATGCCGGGACCCGCGCGCATGGGGCGCGACACCTCGGCGTCGACCTCGATGCCCGGGAGGCGCTCCGTGAGCCCGCCGGCCGAGGCCAGCATGACGGAGTCGCCGATGGCGCTGATCTGGTCGCCGGGAACGCTGCCGTCGTCCGGGGCGGCCGTCGCGGCGGGCGTCGGGGTGACCTCCGGCGAGACGCGCGCCCGGTCGAGGGCCCGCCTGCCGGCTTCGACAGCGGCCTCGGCGCTCGACTCGTCGGGAGCGGCGGCCAGCGCGGCGCCGGTCCCGGCCAGCACGAGCACTCCCGCAAGAGCGGCGCCGAGCACACGCAGGCGCGCGCGAGGGCCGCCCTGCAGGCGGCGCCGCAGTGCGCGCAACGAGGCACGGAAACCGTGCCGGCGCACCGGGGTCTCGATGAATCGATACGACACGGCGGATGCCGCGAGCGTCAGCACGAGCACCCCGACGCCGACCGGCACGGGGACGACGGTGGTCGTGGTCGACCCCTGAAGCACCGCCATCGCCAGCACGAGCAGCGGCCAGTGCCACAGGTAGATGCCGTAGGAGCGGTCGCCGATCCAGCGCAGCGGGGCGACGTCGAGCGCGCGCCCGAAGCGCGCGCCCGGCCACACGCCGGCGGTGATCGCTACCGCGCTCAGCGCACTGGCGGCGAGCAGTGCGCCCGGGAATGCGGCGCCGGAACCGGCCGTCGGCAGCGATGCGACCACGACGATGCCCACGAGAGCGAGGATCCCCGCGACGTCGGCGACCCTGCGTGCGAGCGCCGTGCGGGTCCAGTGCGGCCGGGTGGCGGCATCCCGAGTCGCAGCGGTCGCGTCGAGATCATCTGCTCTCGATTCCGACCCCGCCGGCACGGGCGCCCGCAGCAGAGGCACGAGCAGGAACGCCAGGCCGACGCCCAGCAGCAGGCCGAAGGCGTGGGTGTCGGTGCCGAAGTATGCGCGGGTGATGTCGCCGCCGCGGGCCGTGACGACGCACATCCAGACGGCGGACGCGGCGGCCAGGGCAAAGGCCGCGACCGCTCGGCTCCACGCGCGCGGCAGCAGCAGGAACAGCGGGAAGACGAGGGGCCACAGCA
>Ga0160450_100747_pt1 | contig 16114 bp, 14 predicted proteins | sample HID1975K_E1MG_FD_108257 | JGI IMG/M metagenome (GOLD analysis project Ga0160450, IMG submission 108257) | Enriched soil microbial communities from UW Madison campus, WI, USA - HID1975K_E1 MG | ecosystem: Environmental > Terrestrial > Soil > Unclassified | place: USA: Madison, Wisconsin...
GGCATCCCGGCTCATCCGGCTGAACCAGTCGTACCCGCCGGCGTCGTAGTCGACGGTGCTCTCGTCGATCCACCGCAGCGGGATGTGACAGAACACGACGCGGTACGGCGCCTCGGCGAACTCGGGCTGCGCGGTGACCGCGTGGAGCCACTCCGCCTGCTCGTCGCGCAACGGCTCGAACGCCACTCGACCGTGGAAGGTCGGGTGACCGTCGGGTTTGTCCTCGCCGGAGTGCAGGACGATGCACGCGACCGGTCCGATGCGCAGCGCGGCGAACGGGCGCCCCTCCGGGGTCGCCACGTACTCCTCGAGCCGGTACGCCCACTTGCCCCGCACATCGTGATTGCCGACGACGATCGTCAACGGCCTCCCGTCGCTCACGTCGCGCCCCGCCGGAGTGAGCACCGTCGACGTGAATGACGCGGGCGTCTTCCAGTCGTTGCAGAGGTCGCCGTTCCACACGAGGACGTCGACCGCCGGGGTGGCGTCGTCGAGCGCCCGCAGGGTGTCGTCACGCTGATGCGTGTCGTTCCACACCGCGAAACGAGCGCGATCGGATGCGGCATCCAGGGTCCGCGCGGTCTTCCACTCGCTCACGTGTCGGTGTGCTCGCCCGGCGATCGCCTCGGTGACGGCGCGGAATCGCACGTCGGTGCCGGCGGACCACCCGCCGGCGCGTACGCGGAGCACCCGATCGCCCTGCGGGACCATGCCGAACGCGTCGCCGGAGACCACGCCGCGCGCATTGTCGGGCGTCTGCCATTCGATCCAGCCCCGGCTGAGTCTGCTGACCCCCCACACGACTTCGAAGCCGTCGGCGCGGGGAGCCATGACCACGGGCGGACTGGTGACCAGCGGGCGGATCACCTGTCTTCCCGCAGTTCGAGGAGGAACCGGAACCGCAGGTCGTCGTCGAACCACATCGTGAAGTTCGTGCCCCACACGTTGTTGTGCAGATTGACGTGGAATCCGTCGTCGGGGTCGGGCACGGTGCCGTCGAATCGGAGCAGGGCGGGGCTGCCGACCGCGACCAGCGGGGCATCGATCGGCCGCAGCGCGATGGCGCTCCCACCCGACCGTCGCACCTCGGTCACCGCGTGCATGCTGCGGTTGCCGCGGAGGACGACCGCCTGCGGGTCGATCTGCGTGCCGAGCTTCGTCAGCCGCCAGTCACCGGGGGCCGGAAGCGGACGGAACCCCAGCCAGCCCGCCTCGGGAAGACGGGAGGCGTCCTTGTCGCGCAGATCGAGGGTGATCGAGATCGGTCCGGGCCCGGCCGGGAACGCGTAGGCGAGCCGGATGTCACGAGGCCCGCCCCAGTCGTCGCAGGCGGCCGATGGCAGTTCGAGCTGCAGCGTGAAGACGCTCCCTGCCTCGTCGTCAGCCCGCTGCACCGACACCACACGCGGAGTGAAGGTCGTGGCCGGCTGCGTGTGCGCGATCGCGAGACCCGGCTTGGTCTGGTCGGGCACCGCCCAGAAGGCGTGCTCGTCGAGGTCGCGGCAGTACTCCTGAACCCACCGGGCTTCGTCGCGCTCGTCGAAGGTCTGATAGCGGTAGGCCGCGAGTGGATGCTGCCACCCTGCCCATTCCGTGCCGCCCGCATCGACGAGCGAGGTGAGCGATCCGTCGGTGCCGAATCTGACCCGATAGGTCCCCGCGGCGTGCTCGACGTCCGGTGCGACCGCGACTCCCACGGGCACGCGGCCGCCGGCATCCCCCGGCGACGTCTGCGCGATCGCCGCCTCGGCCTCCGCACGACGAGCAGGCGTCAGCGCGGCGAGCGCGCGGTCGATGTGACCGCGCTGCTCGGCCCATGACGCCTCGAAGCCGGAGAAGGTCAGTTCGCCCGGGTCGTGTTCCTCGTAGGCCCACGACAGCAACGCGGTGCCGCCGGGGTTTCGCGCGGGATCGACCGCATCGGCGGCACGAGCCCGCTGGAAGTCCGCCTTCGCATAGTCGGCGTAGTCGGGGAGCCAGGCCTTGAGATCCTTGCCCCAGGTGTGTTCGGGCACCAGCAGCAGGCCGTCGCTGAACGCGTCGCACTCCGGGGTGCCGGGCACGAGGGATCCCTCGGCGATCCAGCGCGTGCGCAGACGGAGCAGCGCCCGCAGACGCGCGGTCTGCACCGGGTCGCTCGCGACGCCGTGGATCCACGAGTCGCCGATCTCGTCGGTGAGCACCGGGAGCTCGCCGCGCGCGGCGACCGCGGCCGCGCCGAACGCGTCGAGTGTGGACGCGACGATCCGGGCCTCGGGATACTCGCGCTGAAGGTCCTCGAACAGCTGCTCGACGTCGTCGGCGGAAGGCGGGCCGAAGTTGTCGCCGGTGTGGGCCAGGTGCAGCGCCGCACCCGATCCGGGGACGACGGCGACGCCGAAGCCGTTCGCCCCGTAGCTGTGCGCGTAGTTCACGACGACGTCGCTGCCGTCGGGGGCGCGCCAGACGAAGAACTCCGGGACGTCGGGGACGGCCGACGCGCCGTTGACCCCGATGTGCAGGAACTCGATCCCGCCTCGGGCCAGGAACGGGACGAGGCCGACGGTGTGCCCGGGGACATCGGTCATCTTCGCCGCGGTCGTGCGGCGGCCGAAGCGGGCGTCGAGCCGCCGGCCGATGGCGAGCGCATGCTCGACCAGCCCGGCGTCCATCAGCTCGGTGTGGGTGGTCAGCGGCAGCCCGTGCCAGGTGACGTGGCCGGCGCGGATCGCCTGGTCCAGCCGGGCGCACTCCTCGGTGCTGCCGAGTCGGAAGGCTTCGTGGATCAGCCAGGAACCGGTTGTCCAGACGAAGCGGGCTTCACCGCCTCGACGCTCGAGCTCGGTGGCCAAGGCGATGGCACGGGGCAGGTAGGTGTGCACGTACCGATCGGTGACGGCGGCGGCGGTGTCGGTGAAGCCCAGGTCGAGGTGGGTCTTGAACACGACGTGGACGGTGTGCGGCTGCGCGTGGGGCGACGACATTGTTGCCTTTGTTCGGAGGGAGATGTTTGCGTAAACATCATCCTCCCCTAGGATCCGATGTCAACGCAAACATCTTGCGTGCGCCGGATGGCGCGACCCACGCTCGGATGTGCTGGAGGTTGCACGCATGGCCGGGATCGACCCCGCTCCTCCGACGAACGCGTCAGGCGCGGCGCGCCGGCCCCGTGCTGCCGCGCACCACCAGCCTCGTCGAGACGACGGTGCGCTGCGCGAGATCGGGAGCACCGTCGATCAGGGCCAGCAGGAGGGCGCTGGCCCGCCGGCCGACCTCGTCCAGGTTCTGATGGACGGTCGTCAGCGGCGGCCAGTACAACGCGGCCTCGGCGGTGTCGTCGAAGCCGACCACACTGACGTCGTGTGGCACGCGCAGACCTGCCTCGTGAAGGGCATTGAGCACGCCGAGGGCCATATGGTCGTTCGCAGCGAACACGGCCGTGGGCGCCGGCCCGGCTGCCAGCAGCGCCCGCATGCGGTCGCGGCCGGAGCTCGCGCTCCAGTCCCCCACCGCCACGGGCCGCGGTGTCAGCCCCGCTTCGCGCATCGCGCTGCGGAACGCATCGGCACGGCGCCGCGACGGGAACGAGTCGGCCGGGCCGGCGAGATGCACGATGTCGCGGTGCCCCAGCTCGAGCAGGTGCTGCACCGCGGACCTCGCCCCCTGCTCCTGGTCGGTGTCGACGTTCGTGTACGGCACGGGATCGTCCGCGTCCACGATGACCAGTGGCACCCCGCCGGCGAAACCGGTGTCGTGGATCGACCCCACTTCGGAGGACATCACCAGGATGATGCCGTCGACGGCCTGCTCTTCGAGCCGGCCGAACGCTCCCGCGACGCCCTGCTGCGTCTTCTCGGTCAGTGGCAGCAGGGTCGTCGTGTAGCCGGCCGCCTCAGCCGCGGCCGCCACGGCGTTCATCGTGAGGGCGTTGCCGACCGAGGTCAGGTTGAACGTGACGAAGCCGATGCTGCGAAAGCGACCGGACTTGAGATTGCGGGCTGCGCTGTTGGGGCGATAGCCGAGCGCGCGCATCGAGGCCTGCACCCGCTCTCGCGTCTCGGGGCGCACACTCGTGAGGCCGTTGGCGACCCGCGACACGGTCTGCGCCGACACGCCGGCATGCACGGCGACGTCGGCGATCGAGGCTCGCGCACGCGCCGGCGGCACCGATCCGGGCGGAGTGTTCGGTTCGGACGACATGATGGCGTAAACATTACGGCGCCGACACGGTGAGCGGCGGGGTCCTGCTCGCCGTGCTCGCTGCGGCAGCACTCCACGGCACCTGGAACGCGCTCGCGAAGGCGATTCCGGGGCGGCTCGTCTCGTCGGCGCTGATCGGCTCGGTCTACGCGGTGCTCGGCGGGATCGGATGCCTCGTGCTGCCGTTCCCGCCGTCGTACGTGTGGCCGTACCTCGTGCTGTCGGCCGTGGTGCAGACGGGGTACCTCGTCCTGCTCACCGCCGCCTACGCCGTCGGCGAGTTCGGGCGGACCTACCCGCTCACGCGTGGCGTCGCGGTGCTCGGCATCACGCTCGCGGCCACGGTCCTCCTCGGCGAGCACCTCCAGCCGGCGCAGACCGCGGGGGTGGGCGTGGTCGCCGCCGCGCTGTGCGCGCTGTCCTGGTCGCCGGGCGGTCGCGGCGACCTGCGAGGCACGCTGCTGGCGGTGGCCGTGGGACTGTCCATCACCGCCTACTCCGTCATCGACGGTGTCGGGGTGCGCCTGTCCGGCGACCCGCTGGGCTATGCGGCGTGGCTGTTCCTGCTGCAGGGTCTCGTGCTCCCGCTCGTGTGCGTCACGATGTCGCGGGACCGGCGTGGGCTGCTGCGCGGAATGCGCCGGCACGCCCCGATGGGCGTGATCGGGGGCATACTCTCCCTCGCCGCCTACACGATCGTGGTGTGGGCCCAGTCGACCGCTCCGCTGGCGGTCGTCTCGGCACTGCGCGAGACCGGGGTGCTGGCCGCGGCCGTGATCGGCTACTTCGCCTTCCGCGAGCCGCTCAGCGCGTGGCGCCTCGGCGCGACAGTCGTGGCCGTGTCGGGCATCGTGGCGATCCGCCTGGGCGGCTGAGCCGCGTCGGTCGCGGGCGCGCGGGGTCGCGGCATCCGCTTTATAGACTTGAACGATGAGCAGACCGCGCCTGTACTCCGGCATGCAGCCCTCGGCCGATTCCCTCCAGATCGGCAACTACATCGGGGCGCTCATGCAGTGGCGCGACCTGCAGCAGTCCTACGATGCGTTCTTCTCGGTCGTCGACCTGCACGCCATCACGGTGGCGCAGGACCCCGCACACCTGCGCGAGAAGACCCGCCGCACGGCGGCGCAGTACATCGCCGCCGGCATCGAACCCTCGAAGTCGACGCTGTACGTGCAGTCGCACGTGCCGGCGCACGCCGAGCTGGCATGGATCCTGTCGACGATCACCGGTTTCGGCGAGGCCGGACGCATGACGCAGTTCAAGGACAAGTCGTCGCGCTACGGCTCGGACGCCACCTCGGTAGGTCTGTTCACCTACCCGGTGCTGATGGCCGCCGACATCCTGCTGTACCAGACCGACATCGTGCCGGTCGGCGACGACCAGAAGCAGCACGTCGAGCTCACCCGCGACCTCGCCGAGCGCTTCAACAGCCGCTTCGGCCAGACGTTCCGCGTGCCGATGCCCGTCATCCAGCAGGAGACCGCGCGCATCTACGACCTCCAGAACCCCACCGCCAAGATGTCCAAGTCGGCGGAGTCGGATGCCGGCGTCCTGTGGCTGCTCGACGACCCGTCGAAGTCCGCCAAGAAGGTCATGCGGGCCGTCACCGACTCCGAGGGCTCGGTCCGCTACGACCGTGAGAACAAGCCCGGCGTCTCGAATCTGCTCGTGATCTACGCGGCCCTGACCGGCCGGCAGATCCCCGCGATCGAGGACGAGTACGCCGGCCGCGGCTACGGCGACTTCAAGAAGGGCCTTGCCGAGGTCGTCGTGAACGAGTTCGGCCCGGTGCGCGAGCGCGCCCTGGAGATGCTCAACGACCCGGCTGAGCTCGATCGCGTGCTCGCCGTCAACGCGGCCAATGCCGAGGAGGTCGCGAACCGCACCCTCGGCGACGTCTACGACAAGGTGGGCCTGCTGCGCCGCGCGCGCTGACCTGCACGCTCGGCGACATGGAACCCCTCAGCCTTCGCACTTCTCGGCTCGCGCTGACGCTGCCCGACGCGGGCGACGTCGACGCCCTGTTCGCGGCATGCCAGGACGCCGACATCCAGCGCTTCACGCCGATCCCCTCGCCGTACCGGCGCACCGACGCCGAGGCGTTCGTCGAGCGGGTCCCGAAGGACTGGGAGAGCGGCGTCCACCTCACGTGGGTGATCCGCGAGGGCGATCGCCTGGTCGGCACGATCGGCTTCTACCGCCTCGACGGAAAGGGTGCCGGCGAGATCGGCTACTGGATCGCGCCGGATGCCCGCGGCGGCGGACGTCTGCGCGAGGCGGCACGAGCCGCCATCGACTGGGGATTCGATGCCGACGGGCTGGGCCTGTTCCGGATCGAATGGCGCGCAGTCGCCGGGAACGTCGCGTCGGCGCGTGCCGCCCGGGCGCTCGGTTTCCGTTACGAGGGCCTGCTGCGCCAGGCGCTGGTCGGGCCGCGCGGCCGCGACGACGGCTGGATCGCGGGGCTGCTCGCGACGGATGATCGGATGCCGCAGCCCTGGCCGGTGCTGGACGCCTGAGGCCCGCCGTCCTGCGCACGATCACGACCCGCGTGTCGGGGCGCCGTGGCAGGATGAGCGCATGCCTGAGATGCCGGAGGTGCAGGGGCTCGTCGACTTCCTCGGGGAGCGGCTCGCGGGGGTGCGCATCGAGCGCGCGACCGTCGCGAACATCGCCGCGCTCAAGACGTACGATCCTCCGATCGAGGCATTGAGGGGCACGGAGATCACCGGGGCCGCACGCCACGGCAAGTTCATCGATCTCGAGACCACCGGGCCGCACCTGGTGTTCCACCTGGCGAAGGCCGGGTGGCTGCGCTGGTACGACGAACTGCCCAAGACGCTCATCCGGCCGGGAAAGACGCCCATCGCGCTGCGCGTGGCGCTGTCGGACGGCTCCGGGTTCGACCTCACCGAGGCAGGCACGAAGAAGTCGCTCGCGTACTACGTCGTGCGCGAGCCCGCCGATGTGCCGGGCATCGCACGGCTCGGCCCGGACCCGCTCGACCCCGGGTTCGGCCGCGACGCGTTCGCCGCCCTGCTGAGCGGCCGTCGCACGCAGATCAAGGGCCTCCTGCGCGACCAGTCGATCATCGCGGGGGTGGGCAACGCGTACTCGGACGAGATCCTGCACGCGGCGAAGATGTCGCCCTACGCGCTCGCCTCGTCGCTCTCGGACGACGACGTGACCCGGCTGTTCGACGCCATGACCTCGACGCTGCGGGATGCCGTGGCCGAGGCATCCGGCAAGCCCCCTGCCGACCTCAAGGACGCCAAGCGTCGCGGCATGCAGGTGCACGGCCGCCGCGGCGAGAGCTGCCCCGTGTGCGGCGACGAGGTGCGGAGCGTGTTCTTCGCCGACAACTCGCTGGAGTACTGCCCGACGTGTCAGACGGGCGGCAAGATCCTCGCCGACCGGCGCCTGTCGCGGCTGCTGAAGTAGTCGCGGCTCAGCCCTCGGTGGTGCCCATCAGCACGCGGGCGTCTTCGTCGACCCACTCGAGCGACTTCGACACGGCCTTGCGCCACTGCCGGTACCGCCGCTCGCGCTCGTCGGCCGGCATCCGGGGTTCGAAGCGGGCATCCTCACGCCAATGGGCGCGCAGTTCGCCGAGGTCGCGCCATACGCCCGTCGCGAGGCCCGCCGCGTACGCGGCGCCGAGCGCCGTGGTCTCGACGACCTTCGGTCGCACGACGGGGATGCCGAGGATGTCGGCCTGGAACTGCATGAGCAGGTCGTCGCGGGTCATGCCGCCGTCCACGCGCAGTTCGTCGAGCGTGCGGCCGGTGTCGGCGACGACGGCGTCGATGACGTCGCGGGTCTGGAACGCCGTGGACTCCAGCGCAGCGCGCGCGATGTGCGCCTTGTTGACGTACCGCGTGAGGCCGACGAGCGCGCCGCGCGCGTCTGGCCGCCAGTACGGCGCGAACAGCCCTGAGAACGCCGGCACGAAGTAGGCGCCGCCGTTGTCGTCGACGCTCGCGGCGAGGGTCTCGACGTCTTCGGAGCGCTGGATGATGCCGAGATTGTCGCGCAGCCACTGCACGAGGGACCCGGTGACGGCGATCGAGCCCTCCAGCGCGTAGTGCGCGGGCTCGTCGCCGATGCGGTAGCCCACCGTCGTGATGAGTCCACTTCGCGACCGCACGATCTCGGTGCCCGTGTTCACGAGCAGGAAGTTGCCGGTGCCGTATGTGTTCTTGGACTCGCCCGCGTCGAACGCGGCCTGGCCGAACGTCGCGGCCTGCTGGTCGCCGAGGATGCCCGCGATCGGCACGCCGTCGAGCACCGACGGCAGCTGCGAGTGACCGACCACCTCGGACGACGACCGGATCTCGGGCATCATCGCGCGCGGGATGCCCCACACCGCGAGCAGCTCGTCGGACCAGTCCAGGGTGCGCAGGTCCATGAGCAGCGTGCGCGATGCGTTGGTGACGTCGGTGACGTGGATGCCGCCGCGGGCGCCGCCCGTGAGGTTCCACACGACCCACGTGTCGGGAGTGCCGAACAGCAGCTCGCCTGCCTCGGCCGCCGCCCGGGCCCCGGGAACGTTGTCGAGGATCCACGCGACCTTGGATGCGGAGAAGTACGTCGCCAGGGGCAGCCCCGTGGTGTCGGCGAACCGGTCCGCACCGCCGTCCGCCGCCATCGCGTCGATGCGCGGCTGCGTGCGGGTGTCCTGCCACACGACCGCATTGTGCACCGGCCGCCCGGTGCGCTTCTCCCACACGATCGCGGTCTCGCGCTGGTTGGTGACGCCGATCGCCGCGACTCCGGATGCCGTGATGCCCGCGCGCGTGAGGCACGACGCGATCACCCACTCGGTGCTGGTCCAGATCTCCACCGGATCGTGCTCGACCCACCCGGCGCGCGGGAAGATCTGCTCGTGCTCGCGCTGCGAGACGGCGACGACCGCGCCCTCCCGGTCGAACACGATCGCACGGGTCGAGGTCGTGCCCTGGTCGATCGCCAGCACGTGGTCGGACAACGTCGTCTCCTTCTCCCCCGGCGCGCGGCGCCGGGTCCCGTGCCCGCCAGGCTATCGCCCGGCCGGCCTATCGGGCGGCGGCCTCGGCCCAGGCGGGATCGGCGGCGTGCACGCGGGCGAGGCCGCGCTCGACCTCTGCGGCGACCCGGGCCGGATCCCAGGCGAGGACGGGAGCTACGGCGGCCGCGATCTCGGCCGCGGCGTCGCGCGTCGCGCCGCCGATGAAGGCGAGCGAGGTGCGGCGCAGCAGCAGGTCGTCAAGGTGCACGACCGACTCCGCAGCGGCGAGGTAACGCAGCTCGCCGGCCGAATAGCCGGGCGCGTGTTCGAGCGGAGCGTCGTCGGGATCGGCCGCGATCGCCGCGATGACGGATGCGGCGACCGTGCCGTACCGGTCGAGCAGCGTGGCCGCGCGCGCGGCGGGCAGGTCGCCGCCGTGCGTGGCGATCCACTGCTGCCGTGCCCGCTCGGTGGTGGGGTACCCGCGCCCGCCGCCGATCGGCATGCCCTTGGTGGAGCGCCGGCGCGGCCGCGCGAGCAGTTCGAGGGCACGGTCGGCGAAGTGCTCGGCCGAGGCTCGGAACGTGGTCCATTTGCCGCCGACGAGGCTCAGCACGGTCGCCTGTCCGCCGGCGAGCGGCTCCGCCTCGACGCGATAGTCGCGCGACACGAACCCCGGCGCGAGGTCGCCGTGCCCCGGCAGCGGTCTGACCCCCGCGAACCGGTAGACGATCTGCGCGCGGTCGACCGGGATCGCGGGGAGCACCTGTGCGATCAGGTCGATGAAGTAGTCGACCTCGGCCTCGGTGCACACGATGTGGTCGCGCATGTCGTGCTCGAGGTCGGTCGTGCCCACGAGCACCCTCCCCTTGAGCGGGTAGATCAGCACGATGCGGCCGTCCTCGTTCTCGAAGAACAGCTCGCGGCCGCCCGTGGCCGCCAGCAGCTCCGGATGGTCGAGCACGATGTGCGACCCCTTGGTGCCGCCCATGTAGCGGGTCGGGTCGCCCAGGGAGCGGTTCGTGAGGTCGGTCCACGGACCGCTCGCGTTGAGGACGACGGATGCCGCGAACGTGGTCTCGCGACCCGTCTCGGCGTCGCGCAGCAGTATGTGCCCGTCCTGCGCGCCGACGGCCGCCGTGTAGTTCGCCGCCCGGGCCCTGCTGCCGCCGGGGAGGGCGCCGTCGCGGCCGGCAGCGCGGGCGTCGCGCAGCACGTCCAGCGCGAGGCGCTCGGGGTCGTGGAGCGAGGCGTCCCAGTACGTCGCGGTGTACTTCACGCCGGGGTTGAGGTCGGGCAGCAGTGCGAGCGAACGCCGGCGGCCGTGGAAGCTGTGCCGTGGCACGCTGCCGCCGCGGAACAGCCCGCCGCCTCGCGAGAACGAGTCGTAGATCACGAGGCCGATCTTGATGAGCGCGGCGCCGCGCTCGCGCGGCCTCCCCTTGCCGTGGCGGAGGAACCTGAGCGGTGCCGTCAGCACCCCCGAGAAGGTCGAGAAGATCGGGATGGTCGTCTGCAGCGGCCGCACGTAGTGGGGCGCCGTGCGCAGCAGAGCGTTGCGCTCGGTGACCGCTTCGTGGACGAGGCGGAACTCGCCGTTCTCGAGATAGCGGATGCCGCCGTGGATCATGTGCGACGACGCGGCGGATGCCCCGCTCACGAAGTCGTCGCGTTCGACCAGTGCGACGTCGACGCCCTGCAGCGCCAGATCGCGGAGGGTGGCGAGCCCGTTGATCCCGCCCCCGATGATCAGCACGTCCGCGTACGGTCGCGCAGCCAGCTCGTCGAATCCCCGTGTCGTCGTCAAGTGCCTCACCGTCCCCACCCCAGGCTATGCCGCTCCGGCGACATCGGGCCGCGCCCCGCCCCGATCCCCCGGCTTCATGCGAAGACATGGAATGAATGACCGGATGCCGCGTTGACTACACTCGAGAGCATCAACGTGCTCCGGGGTCGGTGTGAATCCGAACCGGCGGTGAGAGTCCGCGAGCCGAGGCATCCGTCCTGTTCCGCAGGGTGAGCCGAGGTCGATCCGGTGGAATTCCGGAACCGACGGTGATGCGACGAGAGATCGTCGCTAGTCCGGATGGGAGGCAGCACGAGCGGCGTCGCGCGCGCCGCCGCTTCCCGTTGCCCGGAGCCTCAGCAGATCGAGCGAGAGGACAGGGCCGGATGGCGAGCACAGCGGAACACGACGCGATGCGTCGGGCGCTGACGATCGCCGCGAACGGCCCGCGCGGCGTGAATCCGCAGGTCGGCGCACTGCTGCTGTCGCCCGACGGCGAGGTGCTCGCCGAAGGCTGGCACCGCGGTGCCGGCACCCCGCACGCCGAGGTCGATGCGCTGTCGAAGCTCTCCCCGGGTGGCGCACGCGGCGCGACCGCCGTCGTCACCCTCGAGCCCTGCAACCACACCGGCCGCACCGGTCCCTGCTCGGAGGCGCTCATCTCCGCAGGAGTGGCGCGCGTCGTGTACGCGGTGTCCGACCCGGGCGACCACTCCTCGGGCGGCGCCGCCCGCCTGCGCGACGCCGGCGTCGACGTCGAGGCAGGCCTCCTGGCCGACGACGCCACCGCGCTGCTGGACTCGTGGCTCACCGTGCAGCGGCTCGGCCGTCCGCATGTGACCGTCAAGTGGGCGCAGAGCCTCGATGGGCGTGCCGCGGCCGCCGACGGCACGAGCCAATGGATCACCGGCCCCGTCGCCCGGGAGGACGTGCACGTGCGCCGCGCCGCGGCGGACGCGATCGTCGTCGGCACCGGCACGGTGCTCGCCGACGACCCGTCGCTCACCGCGCGCCGCCCCGACGGCACGCTGTACGACCACCAGCCCGTTCCTGTCGTCGTCGGCGCTCGACCGGTCCCTGCGGACGCGGCGGTGCGGCGGCACCCGCACGCGTTCGGGCAGTACCCCGGAGACCTGCCCGCCATGCTCGAACACCTGCGCGTGCAGGGAGTGCAGCGCGTGTTCGTGGAAGGCGGCCCTGCCGTCGCCAGCTCGTTCCTGCGCGCCGGCCTCGCCGACGAGGTCCTCGTGTACGTCGCGCCGGTGCTGCTCGGCGGCGACCGCCTGGCGCTGCGCGATCTCGGCGTGACGACCATCGGGCAGGCCCGGCGCCTGGACGTGGCGTCCGTGATCCCGCTCGGCGACGACGTGCTGTACGTCGCCGCCCTTCGACAGGCTCAGGGACCGGACGCACAGGCTCAGGGACCGGACGCACAGGCTCAGGGACCGGACGCACAGGCTCAGGGACCGGACGCGGAAGCTCACGGACACAACGAAGGAGACGACTGATGTTCACCGGAATCGTCGAAGAGATCGGCGAGGTCACCGCGGTAGAGCCGTCGGGCGACGGCGTGCGCGTGACCGTCCGCGGCCCGAAGGCGGTGTCGGATGCCGCGCACGGCGACTCCATCTCGGTCAGCGGGGTGTGCCTCACGGTCGTCGATCAGGGCCCCGACTGGTTCACCGCCGACGTCATGAAGCAAAGCCTCGACATGTCGACGCTCGCCGGCGTCGCCCCGGGACGCGCCGTCAACCTGGAGCGCGCCACCGCCGCGCACGGCCGCCTGGGCGGCCACATCGTGCAGGGCCACATCGACGGCACCGGCGAGGTGCTGGAGGTGCGCCCCGGCGCGCAATGGCAGGTGCTGCGCATCTCGCTGCCCGCGGCGCTCGCGCCCCTCGTCGTCGACAAGGGCTCCATCGCCGTCGACGGCGTCTCGCTCACCGTCAGCGACGCCAGCCCGGCCGCACCCGGGCCCGCTGAGCCTGTCGAAGCATGGTTCGAGGTCTCGCTCATCCCCGAGACGCTCGCCGCGACCACCCTCGGCGCCCGCGTGGCGGGCGACCGCGTCAACCTCGAGACAGACATCCTCGCGCGCCACGTGCAGCGCCTGCTGGCTTTTTCCACGGAAGGAGGCTCGCGATGAGCCTTGCCACCATCCCCGACGCGCTGGAGGCGCTGCGCGCCGGCCGGCCCGTCATCGTCGCCGACGATGAGAACCGCGAGAACGAGGGCGACGTCATCCTGTCGGCCCAGCTCGCCACCCCCGAGTGGGTCGCCTGGACCGTCCGCTGGACGAGCGGGTTCCTGTGCGCACCGATGCCGGCCGACTGGGCCGACCGCCTGGACCTGCCGCCCATGGTCGAGAACAACGAGGACTCCCGGGGCACCGCCTACACGGTGAGCGTCGACGCGGCAGACCGCGTCTCGACGGGCATCAGCGCCACCGACCGCGCACACACGCTCAACGTGCTCGCCGACCCGGAGTCGACGCCGTCGAGCGTCATCCGCCCCGGTCACATCCTGCCGCTGCGCGCCGTCGACGGCGGCGTGCGCGAGCGCGCCGGCCACACCGAAGCCGCGGTCGAGCTCATGAAGCTCGCCGAGCTGACGCCCGTCGGCGTCATCGGCGAGGTGGTGGCAGAGGACGGCAGCATGATGCGTCTGCCCGGCCTGCAGGAGCTCGGCGCCGAATACGGCATCCCGGTCATCACGATCGAGCAGCTCGCGGCATACCTCGACGAGCACGCGCCGTGCGACCCCGCGATCCGCAACGCGCACAAGCGCCGCGTGAGCCTGCGCGCCGAGGCCCACGTGCCCACGGCGCACGGGTCGTTCCGCTTCCTGGCGTACAAGGACCGCATCACCGGCACCGACCACATCGCCGTCGTGTCGGGCGAGCTCGACGAGGCGCCGCTCGTGCGCGTGCACTCGGAGTGCCTGACCGGCGAGGCGTTCGGCTCGCTCAAGTGCGAGTGCGGTCCGCAGCTGGAGGCGGCACTCGACGCGATCGAGCAGGACGGCGGCGTCGTCATCTACATGCGCGGCCACGAGGGTCGCGGCATCGGCCTCATCAACAAGCTGCGTGCCTACTCGCTGCAGGAGCGCGGCCTCGACACGGTCGACGCCAACCTGGCGCTGGGCCTGCCGGCCGATGCCCGCGACTACGCCGCGGCCGCCGGCATCCTCACGGATCTCGGTGTCGAGAAGGTGCGCCTGCTGACGAACAACACCGACAAGGTGAAGCAGCTGCGCGAGCTCGGGCTCGAGATCGTCGAGCAGGTGCCGCTGCTGGTCGGTGTCGGCCCGAACAACCACCAGTACCTCGCCACGAAGCGCGACCGCATGGGCCACATCATCGCCGACGAGGACTTCGCCGACGCCCTGGCCCACATGCACGACAGCGCGGCGCACAACGAAGGAGCACAGGCATGAGCGGCAAGGGCGCTCCCCAGGCGACCGGGACGGTCGACGCGACGGGTCTCGACGTCGTCGTGATCGCCGGCACGTGGCACGAGACGATCACCGACGGCCTGATCGCGGGCGCGCAGCGCGCGCTCGACGGCTCGGGCGCCACCTACCGCGTGGTGCGGGTGCCGGGCTCGTTCGAGCTGCCCGTCGTCGCGAAGGCGGCGCTCGAGGCCGGCGCCGACGCGGCGGTGGCGCTGGGCGTCATCATCCGCGGTGGCACCCCGCACTTCGAGTTCGTGTCGAACGCCGCCACCGACGGCCTCACCCGCGTCGCCCTCGACACCGGCAAGCCGGTCGGGTTCGGCGTGCTGACGCTCGACGACGAGGCGCAGGGCATCGCCCGCGCGGGTCTTCCGGGCTCCGAGGAGGACAAGGGCTTCGAAGCCGCCGACGCCGCCGTCCGCACCGCGGTGGTGCTGCGGGCACTTCGACAGGCTCAGTGACCGGCAGCACCCCGAGAAACGACAAGTGGATGCCGTGGCCCCGGGCCGCGGCATCCACTTTCGGCTTCAGGCGTCAGGGCTTCCAGATCATGAGCACCACGACGACAACGAGCAGCAGCGACGCGATGCCGTTGCTCGCGGCGATCGCGCCGTAGCCGGCGGGCTTGGCCGCCGCTGCGCCCTCGGGAGCCTCGGCGATCGCGGCCGCGGCCTTGCGCATCTGCGGGACGACGACGACCACGTTGAGCAGGAACGCGATGACGTAGAGGATCGACGACCACAGGATCCACGGGGTCGTGAACGAGAGGTTGTACTCCTCGGGGGCCATCGACATGGCGCCGAACCCGAACACGAAGGTCAGCAGCGACAGCCACGAGAAGATCATGGTCGAGGTGGCGAGGGTCTTCACCTGCGCCGCGTTGCCCGAGCGGAGCGCCCGCAGGCCGGTCATCGGGATGATCGCCATCGGGCCGACGATGAACACCGCGGTGCCCACGTGGAGGATCGAGATGAGAGTGTCCATGCCCGTCACTCTACGCCTTTTCGGCTCAACCTTCCGGCAGACTGAAGGTTGCCTCGCCGATGCCCGCGCCGGGACCTCGCCGTCCGCTCAGGAGTAGGGTTGAGGTTCGTGCCGGGCGACACCGCTCGCACGCATGGTGATCCAGTGCAGTGCCGCCTGACGCGTCACCCTGCGCCGGGCGTCCGCCCACCGCCGCATCCCACCCGGATGCTCCGCTCCGCGCATGCCCAGGTGATTATGACCTCCCCCAGCACCACCGTTCCCTCCCCCGCCGCCCCCGCGAATCCCCGCTCCCGCGTCATCCTCGCGAGCCTCATCGGCACGACGATCGAGTTCTACGACTTCTACGTCTACGCGACCGCCGCCGTGCTCGTCTTCCCCATCCTGTTCTTCCCCACCGGCAACGACACGACGTCGCTGCTGCTGTCGTTCAGCGTCTTCGGCGCGGCGATGGTCGCCCGGCCGCTCGGCGCGATCGTGTTCGGCCACTTCGGCGACCGGTTCGGCCGCAAGGCGACGCTCGTCGCATCCCTCCTCACGATGGGTGTCGCGACCTTCCTGATCGGCTGCCTGCCGACGTTCAACGAGATCGGCGTGTGGGCCGCGGTGCTGCTGCTGGTCCTGCGCCTCTTCCAGGGCTTCGCGCTCGGCGGCGAGTGGTCGGGCGCCGCGCTCGTCGCCACCTAGAACGCTCCGAAGGGCAAGCGCGCCTGGTACGGCAC
>Ga0160450_100749_pt1 | contig 16103 bp, 11 predicted proteins | sample HID1975K_E1MG_FD_108257 | JGI IMG/M metagenome (GOLD analysis project Ga0160450, IMG submission 108257) | Enriched soil microbial communities from UW Madison campus, WI, USA - HID1975K_E1 MG | ecosystem: Environmental > Terrestrial > Soil > Unclassified | place: USA: Madison, Wisconsin...
CGCCGCCGCGGTCGACGTCGGGCGTCGTCGCGGTCGGGGCGGTCGAGAAGCCGTAGCCCCACTCGGCGTCGTAGGCGGTCGAGCTCGTGACCGACAGGGCGCCGTCGGCCACCTGGCCGGGGCCGAAGTCGAACGTGACGACGTCGCCGGCGGGCAGCGGCGCAGGCGCGGTGTAGATCCCCGACGTGACGGGGGCCGACGCGGCCGACGAGCCGGCCTGGTTGCGGGCGGTCACGCGATAGGTCCACTGCTGCGCCGTGTCGACGGCATCCGTGTATCCGGGTGTCGTGACGGTGGCCGCCGCCGAGAAGAGGCCGTCGGCGCCGGCTCGCTCGACGACGTACTGGTCGCCGTTCGCGACGGCCGACCACGAGAGCACGACGGCGTCGCGCGTCACCTGCGCGACGGCGAGATCAGCCGGGGCGACGGGTGCGACGAGCGCCGGGATCGTGCCCGAGCGCACCTCGGCCGACTGCGGCGACACGCGGTCGTACGCGTCGACGGCGGCGACGGCGTAGGCGTACGAGCCGCCCTCGGCGGTGGAGGAGTCGGTGTACGCGGCATCCGTCACGTCGGCGATCGCCGCGAACGCGCCGGTGGTGCCTCCGGTGACGTCGGCGCGCAGCACGCGGTACTTCGCGGCACCGTCGACAGCCGACCAGGCGAGGTCGACGCCGTTCCAGGCCACGCGGGTGGCGGCGAGCCCGGCGGGCGTGGCGGGCAGCGCGGGGGCGATGACCAGGCCGTTCACGTACGCGCCGAGGCCCGAGCCGGCGAAGCCGACCGTGAGCTGGCCGTCGGTCACGACGACGGTGTACGTCGCGGTCGCGTTGACGCCCTTGCCCGAGGTGAGCCGCGTCTGCGCGGCGCCTTCGAGGGTCACCGTGGCGTTGGTCCCGGATGCCGTGCTCAGCCCGTCGCCGATGGTGACGGTGACCGCGTACGAGCCCGCGGGCACGCCGTCGAGCTGGAAGCCCCAGTTCGTGCCGGCGACGAAGTCGTCCTCCATGGCGCCGGCGGGGGAGCCGTCGGTGCTGCGGTCGCGGTCGAAGAGCGTCGCACCGTCGGGCAGCGTGATGCCCCAGCCGGTCTCGGCCGTGTAGCGCGACGACGTCAGCACCTGCCGGTACCCCTCGGCGACGGCGCTCGTCGCTGTGCCGAAGTCGAAGCGCCAGGCTCCGTCGTCGGCGGGAGGGAGCAGTGCCGCGGCGGGGGTCGCGGTGATGAGCGCAGCGACCACGGCGGTGGCGCCGGCGATCGCGGTGAGACGCAGCCCGCGACGGACGCGGGGCGCGGGGGCGTGTTCTGCGGGTCGCTTCGCGCCGTCGGCGCGTGCGGACACGTGGGGCACGGTTCCTCCTGTTGTCAGCATCGGCAAAGGATGACGGCGTCCGCCGCCGCGGCGTCGCGGCGACAGGTCGTCGTGAACCGGGCGCGTACGGACTCGAGCCCTGTCCGGTCTTGATTTGTTGCGAACGCAGCGGAAAGCGTATTCCCGTCGCGTCCGTTCGGCAGTCTGGCACGGGGCCGCCATGCGTGGCAAGCATTTCTTGAAACGTTTTTGCCGCCGGGCGACGCTCGCTTGTGCGCGGTCCCAGTCGTGGTCTATCGTCACCGGCGAACGCTTTCCCATTCCCCCGTCGCCGGCGCGCATACGGACCGCGCCGGCGACGGGTCCGCCACGCCCGCGCGCCACGGGCCCTGCGTAGGCTGGGCGCCATGGCTCAGAGCATCGACGCTCCCGACGACCCCGCAGCGGCCTCGCGCGGCATCTCCCGGCGGACGCAGTCCGACATCTACCGCGCCGGCATCAGCGGCACCCGGCCGCGCGTGCCCGTCGACGTCGATGCGCTCGAAGCGGCGGCACGCAAGGCGCTCAGCGCCGAGGCGTTCGCCTACATCGCCGGGGGAGCGGGCGCCGAGCGCACGGTCGCGGCGAACCGGGCCGCCTTCGGTCGCTGGCAGGTGTGGCCGCGCCCGCTGCGCGACGTGTCGAGCCGCGACCTGTCGATCGAGTTCCTCGGCTCCCGGCGTCCGACGCCGCTGATCCTCGCCCCGCTCGGCGTCATGGAGATGGCGCACGACGACGCCGACCTCGCGGTGGCGCGGGCCGCGGCATCCCTCGGCGTCCCGTACACGCTCTCGAACCAGGCGTCGTTCGCGATGGAGGAGGTGAGGGATGCCGTCCCCGCCGGCTCCCGCATGTTCCAGCTCTACTGGTCGGCGTCCGACGAGCTCAACGCGTCGCTGCTGCGCCGTGCCGAGGCGTCCGGCTGCGAAGCCGTCGTGGTGACGCTCGACACGCACCTGCTGGGCTGGCGCACGCGCGACCTCGACCTCGCCTACCTGCCGTTCACGCGGGCGATGGGCATCGCCCAGTACACGAGCGATCCGGTCTTCCAGCAGCTCGTGCGCGAACGGGTGCGCGCGTCGGCAGACTCGGCGACCGATGCCGCCGACGCGGCGCCGCCCGTCCGCGTGACGCCCAAGGCCGTGGCCGCGGGGCTGCGCATCGCGCGTAAGGGTGCGGCGGTCACCGGATCGACGAACATGCGCGAGAACCTGCGCTCGCCATTGCCGCGGGCGGCGGTCGAGACGTTCCTCGACGTGTTCTCGACGCCGGCCCTCACATGGGACGACCTCGCCAAGGCCCGGCAGTGGACGTCGCTGCCGATCATCCTGAAGGGCATCGTGCATCCGGACGACGCGATCCGCGCGCTCGACGCCGGCGTCGACGGCATCTGGATCTCGAACCACGGCGGGCGCCAGATCGACCAGTCCGTGCCGACACTCGAGGTGCTGCCGACCATCGCGGAACGGGTCGCCGGGCGCGTGCCGATCGTCTTCGACTCGGGCGTGCGCCAGGGCTCCGACGTGTTCATCGCGCTGGCCCTCGGCGCGACCGCCGTGGCGCTCGGGCGTCCCTACGCCTACGGCCTCGGCGTTGCCGGCGAGGCCGGCGTCGTCGAGGTGGTGCGCAACGTCCTCGCCGAGCTCGACATCACGCTGGGGCTCGCCGGCCTCACGTCGATCGCCGACGTCGACCGCCACGCGCTCCGCGAGGCATGAGGGGCGGCGCTGCCCCTAGTCTGGGGCGGTGACCACACCTCCTCCTCCCCAGTACCCGTACGCCGCGCCGCAGCCGCAGCCGATGAGTCCCGCCGACGAGAAGCTGTGGGCGACGCTCGTCCACGTGGGCGGCCTGTTCTTCGGGCCGCTGCCCGCCCTGATCGGCTACCTGGTCCTCAAGGACCGCGGGCCCTTCGTTCGCGCCCACACCGCCACGGCGCTCAACTTCCAGCTCACGCTGCTCATCGCCTACATCGTCGGCAGCATCCTGAGCATCGTCGTCATCGGCATCTTCATCCTGATCGCGGCGTACGTGCTCAACATCGTGTTCAGCATCATCGCGGCCGTGAAGGCGAACCGCGGCGAGTGGTACCAGTACCCGCTGACGATCAAGTTCCTCAGCTGAGGACGAGCCTCAGCGCGCGTGCCCGTCCTCGGTGAAGCCGAAGACGGGCACGGCGCCCGGCGGTTCGGACGCCGGGAGCGGGTCGTGCGCGACCGGATCGTCCGGCCAGCCCGGATAGAGGATCGCCATCAGCTCGTCGGGGTCGCCGTCGAAGCACGTCGTCGTCGCGCGGACGCCGATCGCGTCGGCGGACGCCTCGCCGTCGCGGATCTCGATCGTCAGGGTCTCGATCCCGAAGTCCTCGACCGAGGCGTGCACCTCGACGGTGCCCTCGGCGTCGGGGGCGGCATCCCGCGCCGTCCAGCCCCGGTCGGCGAGCCATCGCGCGACGCGGTGCCCGAGGGTCGGCGCGTCGGCCTGCGCATCGCCGTCGAGGGTCCAGCCCTCGGGGGTGGTGCGGCCCAGTTCGAAGCCGTAGCCGTCGTCGCACGCGACGGGGGCGTCGCCGTACTCCTGGACCTGCCAGTCGCCGTCGTACAGATGCAGCAGGACGGTGGCGACGGTCTGCCGGAACACCAGGTCGTGCTGCCGCGCCGACGTGTACAGGGCGTCGTCCGGTGCGGCTCCGCCCGTGCAGCCCACGAGGCAGGCCAGGGCGAGCACTGCCGTCACGGGCACCGCAGCCCGGCGGCATCCCGTGCGCACGGTTCCGACCCCGCCCATGCGAGCCTCCCTCGGGCTTCAGGCTAGGCCGGTCGGCCCGCAAGCTGAACGGGGTGCGCGATCCGCCCGCGCCCGTCGGGGCGCCGGGCGGGGGCGACTAGAATCGACGGATGCCGGATTCCCCGGCATCCGCACGCTCGTGCATCCCCCTTCCCGACCATTGGAGCCACCGTGGCCGAGCAGTCTCGCCTCGACAAAGTCATCGCCCTCGCCCGTCACCGCGGGTTCGTGTTCCAAGCGGGTGAGATCTACGGCGGCTCCCGGTCGGCCTGGGACTACGGCCCCCTCGGCACCGAGCTCAAGGAGAACATCCGCCGCCAGTGGTGGCAGACGTTCGTGCGCGGCCGCGGCGACATGGTCGGCCTCGACTCGTCGATCATCCTCCCCAAGCGGGTGTGGGAGGCCTCGGGGCACGTCGAGACGTTCACCGACCCGCTGGTCGAGTGCCTGCACTGCCACAAGCGCTTCCGCGCCGACAACCTCGTCGAGGACTTCGAGGCGCGCAAGGGCCGCAAGGCCGAGAACGGCCTCGCCGACGTGCCGTGCCCGAACTGCGGTACCAAGGGCCAGTACACCGAGCCCAAGGCGTTCTCGGGTCTCGTGAAGACCTACCTCGGCGTCGTCGACGACGAGTCGGGCCTGTACTTCCTGCGTCCCGAGACGGCGCAGGGCATCTTCGTGAACTTCTCGAACGTGCTCACCGCGAGCCGCAAGAAGCCGCCGTTCGGCATCGGCCAGGTCGGCAAGGCGTTCCGCAACGAGATCACGCCGGGCAACTTCATCTTCCGCACGCGCGAGTTCGAGCAGATGGAGATCGAGTACTTCGTGCCGCCGGCCGACGCCCAGGAGTGGTTCGACCACTGGGTCGAGGAGTGCTGGAACTGGTTCGTGGGCCTCGGCATCGATCCCGACAACATGCGCCGCTTCGACGTGCCCGAAGACGACCGCGCCCACTACTCGGACGGCACGATCGACGTCGAGTACCGCTTCGGCTTCGCCGGCAAGGAGTGGGGCGAGCTGATGGGCGTCGCCAACCGCACCGACTACGACCTCAGCAGCCACACCGAGGCGTCGGGCCAGAGCCTCACCTACTTCGACCAGGCGTCGGGCGAGAAGTACACCCCGTACGTCATCGAGCCGTCGTTCGGCCTGACGCGTGCCATGATGGCGTTCCTCGTCGACGCGTACCACGAGGAGGAGGCGCCGAACGCGAAGGGCGGCACCGACACCCGCACGGTGCTCAAGCTCGACCCGCGCCTGGCGCCGGTCAAGGCCGCCGTGCTGCCGCTGAGCCGCAACGAGCAGCTGTCGCCGATCGCCCGCGAGGTGGCCGAGAGCCTCCGGGGCGACTGGAACATCGACTTCGACGACGCCGGTGCGATCGGCCGACGCTACCGCCGCCAGGACGAGATCGGCACGCCGTTCTGCATCACCGTCGACTTCGACTCGCTCGACGACCGCGCCGTCACCGTGCGCGACCGTGACACGATGAGCCAGGAGCGCGTGCCGCTCGAGGGCCTGCACGCCTACCTCGCGGAGCGCCTGCGCGGCGCCTGACCATGCGAACAGTGGATGCCGCCACCCGGCCGGGTGGCGGCATCCACTGTTCTCAGGGGAGTTCCGATCACGGCGCCGGGTGCCTACCCTGACCTCATGGCCAGGGACTATCGCGGCACCACCGCGCTCATCACCGGCGCCAGCGCCGGACTCGGCGTCGAGTACGCGACGCAGCTCGCCCGGCGCGGCGCCGATGTCGTCCTCGTCGCCCGTCGCGAGGACCGCCTGCGCGAGCTCGCCGACAGGCTGGTCCGCGACCACGGCGTGAGCGCGACGCCCATCGCCCTCGATCTGACACGCACGGATGCCGCCGCCGCACTGCGACGCGAGCTCGCCGAGCGCGGGATCCGCGTGCAGAGCCTGATCAACAACGCGGGCTTCGGCATGAAGGGCGCCTTTGCCGAGGCGGATGCCGCGAAGATCGGCGAGATGGTGCAGGTCAACGTCGCGGCGCTCGTCGCGATCACGCGGGAGCTCCTGCCGGAGATGGTCGCCGATGGGCGGGGCGTGCTCGTGGGGATCGCGAGCACCGGCGCCTACCAGCCGTGCCCGAACATGGCCGTCTACGGCGCGACCAAGGCGTTCGTGCTGAGTTTCACCGAGGCGCTCTCGTACGAGACGAAGGGCAGCGGGCTCGGCGTGCTCGCGGTGAGTCCCGGCGCGACACGGACCGAGTTCTTCGACATCACCGGTGCCGACGCGGCGGTCGGGCGCTTCCAGCTGCCGGCGCAGGTCGTCGAGCTCACGCTGAGCCGGCTCGACCGTGGCGATGTGCCGCCCAGCGTGGTGTCGGGCCGTGCGAACGCGTTCAGCGCGTGGGCGGCCCGGGTCATGCCGCGCCGGCTGACGCTCGCGGTCAGCGGCCGCGTGCTCCGGTAGGCGCCGGGCCTGCCTGCAACGACGGAGCGCCCGGTCCCGTGGGGGACCGAGCGCTCCGGAGAGCCCGCGTGTCAGCCGATCTTGCCGACGGCCGCGGCCGCGTCCTTGACGGCGGCCTTCGCGCCGGCGCCCGCGGCGTTCAGCGCGGCGGCCGCCTCAGGCCCCGCGGACTTGATGGCGTACGCCTGCAGGATCGTGTTGAGGTCGAGGCCCGTGAGGCCCTTCACGACCTCGGTGCCCTCGCTCAGCACCTTGCCGACGGTCTTGGTCATCTCGGACGCGCCGTCGGTCGAGACGACCGTGAGCTTGTCGATCGAGGCGATCGGCTCGGCGGCCGCGCGCACGATCTCGGGCAGGCGCGAGATGATCTCCTGCGCCAGGGCCGCCTCGCCGTACTTCTGCAGCGCGAGCGCCTTGGCGTCGGTCGCGGCGGCCTCGGCCAGACCCTCGGCCTGGATCGCGGACGCACGGGCCTCACCTTCGGCCTTGATACCGGCGGCCAGCGCCACCTGCTTGTCGCGCTCGGCCTCACCGGCCACGCGCACGGCCGTGGCCGATGCCTCGGCGTCCTGCACGGCGGCGACCTTGTTGGCCTCGGCGATGCGGGTGCGCTTGAACGCGTCGGCCTCGGTCGCAGCGTTCGCCGCGTCGCGGAGCGCGGTCGCGCGCTGCACCTCGGCGTAGGCCTGCGCCTCGGCCGGCTTGCGGATCTCGATGTCGAGGCGCTCCTGCGTCACGAGCGCCTGCTCGGTGAGAGCTTCGCGCTCCTGCACGGCGACGAGCTTGTCCTGCTCGGCGGTCGCGAGCTGGCCCGAAGCCTGTGCCTCGGCGTTGGCGCGGTCCGTCTCGGCCTTGATGCCCGCCTGCTTGAGGGCGAGGGCCTTCTGGCGCTCGGCGATCTGCTCTGCCGCCTCGATGCGCGCGAACTCGCTGGCGCGGGATGCCTCGGCCTCGCTGATCTCGGCGACCTGGCGGGCGCGCGCGGCCTCGGCGCGACCGAGGTTGGCGAGGTAGTCGCTGCCGGGTGTCGAGATGTCGCTGATGTTGAGCAGGTCGACCTGGAGACCCTGCTCGACGAGGTCGGTCTTCGTCTCGGCGACCACGCGGTCCGACAGGCTCTTGCGGTCGGAGATGATCTGCTCGATCGTCATGTCTCCGACGATGGAGCGGAGCGACCCCTCGAGCGACTCCTTGATGATGTCGGTGAGCGCGCCCTGCTGCGAGAGGAAGCGCTGGGCGGCGCGGCGCACGCCGTCCTCGGTGCCCGACACCTTGAAGTTGATCGACGCCTTGATCGCGATCTTGATGCGGTTCTTGTCGACGCCCTCCACGGTGATGCCGATCTGACGCTGCTCGAGCGAGATCGAGAAGCCCTGCTGCAGGATCGGCCACACGAACGTGCGACCGCCGATGACGACGCGCTGACCGGAGCCGGACTCGCCGGGGGCGGGCTTGCCGGCGCCGCGGCCGACGATGACGAGCGCCTCGTTCGGCGGCACGCGGCGGATGCGGCGGGCGATGAAGGTGATGAGGCCGAGCACCGCGACGATCAGGGCGACGATCGCGATGACCTGGATGAGGGTCGAGTCGAGCATGGGTTCCTTCGTGTCTGGCAGGCGGGGGAGGGGGACGAGGGGACGCCGCTACTCGGCGACGACCTTGACGCGGGTGCCGGAGTGCTCGATCACCCGGATGCGGACGCCCTCGGCGATGGGTGCGTCGGAGTAGGCGAGGCGGCGCTCGACCTCGGACGGGCCGTCGAGGCTCACCTCGCCGCCGGCGGGGGTGATGTCGGAGCGCGAGACGCCCGACAGCCCGAGGGCCGACGCCGGGACGCCGTCCGAGCTCTTGGTGAGCCGCTTCACGAACAGCACCGCGACCAGGTAGGCGACGGCGGCGAGCACTGCGGCGAGCACGTAGGCCCACACGGTGTCGAGGCCGGCGGTGTAGGTGATGACGCCGGACGCGCCGAACACGACGGCCGCGATGCCGAGCGCGGTGCCGGAGATGGCGCCGTCGCCGATGTCGAAGTGGTCGAAGATGTCGCCGATCAGGAGCGAGATCAGGAGCACGGCGAGGCCGACGCCTCCGACGATGAGGAAAGGCAGCATGGTGTCTCCGTGTCGGGGGGACAGGGGCGGGTCCCCCCACCCTAGTGGGTGCCCGCACCCGCTCGTCGGACGACTGTGGACAACCCGTCGTCCCAGGTCAGCGAGCGGAAACAGCGGATGCCGCGACCCGATGGGTCGCGGCATCCGCCGTCCTTCTCAGGAAGCGGGCGCGGCCGGCTGGAACTGGGGAACGACCCCCGGACCGCGCCCGCGGTCTCAGCCCTGCGCCTTGCGTCGGCGCAGCAGCAGCGCGACCAGCGCCCCCGCGGCCACGAGGCCCGCACCGGTGAGCGCGAACGGCAGCACCGGGCCGGCGCCGGTCAGGGCCAGCCCGCCCGTCGGGCCGTCGGCCGTCGGGGGTGCGGGCGGCGTGCCACCCGGCGGGGTCACCGGCGGAACCGGCGGCGCGGGCTCGGTCGGCGTCGGGGCGGGCTCGTCGCGCACGAAGCGGTTGTCGACCGTCAGCGTCGCGGCGGCGTCGGCCGTCACGACGGCGGACGCGGCCGAGACCGTGTAGCCGTCCCACGCGAACGTGTCGTCGGCGAAGTCGCCGGTCGTGGCAGTCACAGTCTCACCCGTGACCGCGCACTCGGCGCCGACGGGCAGGCCCGTCACGGTCGCGGGGGTGTCGGTCGTGGCCGCGGCCGTGCCGCGGGCGACCGTCGTGCCGTCGAGCGTGCACGCGTAGCTGATGTCGAACGGCCGCGTGCCGCCGCCCGTGAATCCGGCGACGGGCGTGCCGTCGCGCGGCGTCACGGTCTTGGCGATCACCAGGTCGCCGCGGGGGTCGTACGTGTTCGTGTACGTGCACGTGATGGGGGCGGCTGCGGCATCCGACACCGACAGGTCGCCCGAGATCCGGATCTGCTGACCGAATGTGATGGGCAGCGTCGTACCGGTGCCGTCGACGCACACGAGGCTCGTGAACGACCACGGCTCGGCGGTCGCGTCCTCGGCGATCGCGAGGGTCTCTCCGACCACGACGTCGCGGGTGACGGATGCCGCGCCCTCGGCGCCGACGGCGGTCGGGGCGAGCGCGAAGTCATCGGTCCATGCCGAGCCCGGCGTCCCGGCGTCGGTCGTGAAGCCGAACGAAGGGATCGCGCCCGGCGCCGAGTGCGCGGCGGCGGCGGCCTTGACCACGGTGAGGCTGCGGACCTGCTGGATCTCGCCGTAGAGGCATCCATAGGTCGACGTGCGCTCGACGGTCTCGAAGCGGTTGATGGCCTCGCCCGGGTCGGCGAGGGTCGGGGCGCACGTGCCGTCGCCCAGTGGCGACGCGAAGCCGCTCACGACGAGCGTGTAGCGGTTGCCGTCGGGACCCTCGAACGAGTGCTCACTGACGGTGCTGACGAACTCGAGCACGTCGTTGTTCGCCGGGTCCTCCGGAGGATTCGCCTGGTTCGGCGTCTCGTGCAGCTGCCAGGCGTACGACAGATCGAGGCCCAGCAGACGCACGTCCATGTCGCCGCGGAACCACTGGTTCGTCGTGTACACGGGGTTGTTGCGGTGCACCATGCGGCCGAGGTTGAAGGCGACGCCGGTCTGGACCGAGCCGATCGAGGCGGGTGAGAAGCCCACCGCACTCTGCGACGACAGGTCGAGCTGGGTGCTGCAGTTCGAACCGCCGCGGCCGTGGGCGGAGTACGCGGTGTCGTCGTACGAGACCCACCCGGTCGCACCGTCGGACCAGGCGACCGCGTCGGTGCCGGCCGAGCCGCCCGGGTTGGCGATCGGGCCGGTCGTGACACCGTCGGCCGCCGAGCCGTAGCGCACGCAGTCGCCGGTGCTCGGGTTCGCGGCGGTCGAGCCGTTCCACCCGGTGTGCGAGGTCATGCGGGTCTGCACGTCCTCCTCGAGCGGGATCGACACCTCTGCCGCGGCGGCGGGCGCGGCATCCATCGCGATCCCCGCGACGATGGATGCCGGAGCCACGAGCAGCACCGTGGCCAGGGCCGCCGTCAGCAGGCGCCGACTGCGACCGGCGCCTGCCTGCTCGGTATGGGTGAAGGCGCGCGGGCGCGCGAAAGCATGGTGCATGGAACTGCCCCCAGCGGCGCCCTCGGGTAGGGCGCCATCGAATCGGTGCACGTCGTGGGTTTCGGGTCCGCCGACATGCGCTTACACCGTGCAGGACGCACGGTGTCCGGTTTCATGACGCGGACGCGGACATTCGGTCCGACAGCGGCTGCGACGGCATGACAGCGCGGTGACAGTGCGGCGACAGCGGTGGGCGCGGCGCGACAGCGGCCCGACAGCGACGCCGGAGCACTCTGGACGACATGACCATCACCAGTTCCGCATCCCGCACCCCCGCGGTCCGCGCCGAGGGGCTCGTCAAGACCTTCGGCAGCAACCGCGCGGTCGACGGCGTCGATCTGACCGTCGAGGCCGGCACCGTCTACGGTGTGCTCGGGCCCAACGGCGCGGGCAAGACCACCACCATCAGCATGCTGTCGACGCTCCTGCGTCCCGACGCCGGCCGGGCCGAGATCTTCGGCTACGACGTGGCGCGCGAGCCGCAGATCGTGCGCCAGCTGATCGGCCTCACCGGGCAGTTCGCGTCCGTCGACGAGACGCTGTCCGCTACCGAGAACCTCGTCATCTTCGCCCGCCTGCTCGGGCTCTCGCGCATCGACGCGAAGCGCAAGGCCGCCGAGCTGCTCGAGGAGTTCTCGCTCACCGAAGCCGCGACCCGGCCGCTCGCGAAGTTCTCCGGTGGCATGCGCCGCCGCCTCGACCTCGCGGCATCCCTCATCGCGCAGCCGCCGCTCATCTTCCTCGACGAGCCCACCACCGGCCTCGACCCTCGCACCCGCGGGCAGATGTGGGACACCATCCGCCGGCTCGTCGCGACCGGATCGACGGTCGTGCTGACGACCCAGTATCTCGATGAGGCCGATCAGCTCGCCGACCGCATCGCCGTGATCGACCGCGGCACCGTCGTCGCCGAGGGCACCGCGCTCGAGCTCAAGGCGTCCGTCGGCCAGGCGTCGCTGCTGCTGCGCCTGCGCGGCGGCTCCGACATCGCCGAGGCGCAGCGCGAGATCACACGCGTGCTCGGGGTGACCGCGATCGTCTCGCCCGAGGCCGCCCGCCTCACGGTGCCGATGAGCGACCCCGACCGCGTCGCCGACCTGCTGGTCGCGTTCCGCGAGGCCGACCTGCACCTCGAAGAGCTGAGCGTCCAGCAGCCGTCGCTCGACGAGGTGTTCCTCACCCTGACCGGCAAAGGTGTGCCGGCAGACGACGAGGCCGCCCACGCGACGGCCGACGAACTGGAAGGAGCACGCGCATGACCGCGATCGCCACCCCCATCGTGCCGGTCGCCGACCGGCAGCTGTCCAACCGCTCGAACCTCGCGCTGACGGTGCAGAACACGCTCACCATGGCCTGGCGCGGCATCCTCAAGATCCGCCGCACGCCCGAGCAGCTCGTCGACGTGACCGTGCAGCCGATCATCTTCACGCTCATGTTCACGTACATCTTCGGCGGCGCGATCGCCGGCGACGTCGCGAGCTACCTGCCGATCATCATCCCCGGCATCCTCGTGCAGACGGTCATCACGACCTCTGTCGTGACCGGGGTGCAGCTGCGCGAAGACATGGACAAAGGGGTGTTCGACCGGTTCCGATCGCTGCCGATCGCGCGGATCGCGCCGCTGTCGGGAGCACTGCTGGCCGACACCCTGCGCTACACGATCGCGACGACGATCACGTTCGTCATGGGCTTCATCATGGGCTTCCGCCCGGGCGGCGGGCTCGGCGGCGTGGTCGTGGCCGGCCTGCTCGTGATCGCCTGCTCGTGGGCGATGAGCTGGATCTTCGCGTTCTTCGGCGTCATCGCGCGCACCGCGTCGAGCGTGCAGGGCATCTCGATGCTCATCCTGTTCCCGCTGACGTTCCTGTCGAACGCGTTCGTCCCCGCCGACACCATGCCGGACTGGCTGCAGTGGTTCGTGAACGTCAACCCGGTCTCGCACCTGGTGACCGCCGTGCGCTCGCTCGTCAACGACGGCGTGGTGACCGGTGACGTCTTCGTCGCGCTGCTCGGCGCCGCGATCATCGTCGCGGTGTTCGCGCCGCTGACGGTGCGCGCCTACATGCGCAAGGCGTGAGTGGATGCCGCCACGCGCGGCATCCAGGAAGGGCCGGGGCCGATGGCCTCGGCCCTTCGGCGCGCGCGGATGCGGCATCCACCCGCCGCGGGGCGGGACGGACCCTCAGCCGAGCAGCGCGCCGAGCTCGGCGACGTCGTCCTCCGCGGTCGAGGTGGCGCTCGCCGCGGCGTCGGCCGCGGCCGCCGGGTCCAGGGTGGTGGTGCCGAGGCGCTCGCGCAGGACCTTCAGGAACGGCTCCCCGGCGTCGACACCGCCGCGGATGCGTGCGGCGGCGGCCAGGGCGCGCACGGCGTCCGCATCGCGCCCTTCGGCGGCGAGCCAGCCGGCGATCGAGACCGCCACGTCCGACACGATCGGATGGTCGCCGCTGCCGACCGCCGCGGGAAGCGCCGAGCGCAGCGCAGCAGCGGCCTCGTCGTTCCGCCCCAGCAGCACGAGCGCCTGTGCCCGCTTGGAACGGGCCCACGCGACGAGCTGGTCGGGGAAGGACGGCATAGCGCCGGAGTCGACCTGGTCGAGGTGGCGCAGGGCCGCGTCGCCGTCGCCGACGGCGATCTCGATGGTCGCGGCGCTCATCTCGGCCTGTGCGATGCCCTGCGGCGACTCCTTCTCACGGGCGAGCTCGGCTGTCTGCTCGAGGCGTTCGCGTGCCTCGTCGACGCGCCCGAGCCGCAGCAGCAGCCCGATGCTCTGGGCACGCTGCTGCACCAGGTCCGCCGTCGAGGTGAGGCCTGCCAGCGCGGCGGTGGAGGTGTCGGCCACGTCCAGCGCCTCGTCCAGGCGCCCGGCGAGCTGCAGCCACTCCGAGCGCATCTGACTGGCGAACGCGGTGCCCCACACATCGCCCAGCCGCACGAAGGTCTGCAGTGCCCGCTCGCTCTCGACGCCGAGCGTCGCGGTGTCGCCGCTGTTCTGCGCGATCGCCGAGCGCATCATGCTGACGAACGCCCGCGACCACTCCGGCGCATCGCCCAGACCGACGTCGTCGATCACCGTGGTGCGCGGCCAGGGACGACCGGGAGGAGTGTCGCGCGCGGTCGCTGCGACGCCGCGCAGCAGTGGGCCGATCACGGCCGATAGTTCGCTGCGGTGCACGGCGGCAGCGGCGATGACCGCCGGAGACTCGCGTTCGAGCAGGTCGAGGGCGTCGTTCTCGGTGCCGGTGTCGGCGATCAGGTCGCTCGGCGGTGCTGCGGCCCGCGGATCACCCGCGGGCTGCTCGGGCTCGCGGCGGTCGGTCTCGCGACGGCTGACGTCGAACGCCCGGGCGAGCAGCCCGATCCCGCGCACCACGACCGCGGGCTCTGAGTCGAGCGTCGCGGTGGCGCCGAAGAACCCGGTGATGCCCGCCGCGAGCTCTTCGAACCGTTCGCGCATGAGCCACGTCCACAGATTCGCGCGCACGAGCCGCACGCCCACGTCGGCGAGGCCGGGCTGTTCCGCGCAGGTGCGCAGCGCGGCACTGAGGTTCTCGTCGTCGGCGTCGAACCACGCCAGTCCGTCGCGCACCGCCGGGCCGCGCAGCCGGGCGTCCTCGCGTGCGGCGAGATCCGCCATCGCGCGAGCCTGGATGCCGCGGAACTCCGCTTCGCGCCCCTCGGCGCGCAGCCGGTCGATGCCGTACTCGCGCACGGTCTCGAGCATGCGCAGGCGCCGTTCGGACCGGTGCAGCAGGGATTTGTCGACGAGGGCGTCGAACGAGGCGGCATCCACTCCGAAGGCGCGCGCGACGACCGCGACGTCGCCCGCGCCGATGCCGTCGGGGAACACGGCGGCGGCCAGAAGGCCGATGCGCTCGGTGTCGGTCAGCGTCTCCCAGCTCCAGTCGATGAGCGCGCGGAGCGTCTGATGGCGTGCCTCGATCGCTCGCGGGCCGGTCGCCAGCAGCGCGAAGCGGTCGTCGAGGCCGGAGTCGATCTCGCCGATCGTGAGGGTGCGGGCCTTCGCGGCGGCGAGCTCGAGGGCCAGCGGCAGACCGTCGAGCCTCGTCACGATGTGGTCGACGGCCCCCGCGTCCTCGGGGGCGGGCGGGGTGCCGCGCGCGGCGCGGACGCGTCGCGCGAACAGCTCCCGCGCGTCGCTTCGGGGGAGCGGGCCGAGGTCGACGAAGGCCTCGCCGGCGAGCCCCAGCGGTTCGCGGCTGGTCGCGAGGATGCGGGTGCCGGGGGCGCCGCGCAGCAGATCGAGGGCGACGACGGCGGCCTCGGCCGACACGTGCTCGCAGTTGTCGAGCACGATGAGCGCGGTGCGTCCGGTCAGGGCCTCGAGCACGCGGTCGCGGGCGCTGGCCGACGTCAGCTCGCCGACGCGGATGCTGCGGCCCACGGCACCCGCGACCGCGGCCCACACCTCTCCCGGGGCGGCCGGCGCGAGCTCGACGACGATCGATCCGGGGCGGCGCCGCGCGGTCTCGAACGCCAGCGTGGTCTTGCCTGCGCCGCCGGGGCCGATGAGGGTGACGAGGCGCTCGACGCCCAGCTGCCCGTCGATGAGTGCCAGTTCGTGCTGCCGGCCGATGAGGGGGGTCAGTGCCGCCGGGATGGGGACGGCGTCGGCCGACGGCGTCGCGTGCGCGGGCGAGGGAGCGGGGGATGCCAGTCGCTCGGCGTGTGCGCGGTCCTCCAGCAGATCGCGCACGACCCAGTCGAAGCCCTCGCCGGGCGTCCAGGGATCGCCGATCCACAGGTCCAGCGCGGTGCGGGCGTCGGCCGCCGCCACGTCGGGATCGTCCGACCGGCGTGCGCGTTCGACGAGGTCGGTGAACCGGGCGAGGTCGACGTCGTCACGGTCGACCGCGAGCCGGTACCCGCCGGGCACGGCCTCCAGTGCGCCCGGCGGCAGCACGCGACGCAGGCGCGACGCGAGCGACTGCAGCGAGGCCCGCGGGTCGTCCGGCGGGTCAGCGGGCCACACGTCCTCCGCGAGCGCGCGGTACGCGACGGCGGTGCCGGCGTCGAGGGCGAGCCGGAACAGCAGCGCCTCCTGCCCGCGTCCGCGCACGTCGAGGGCCCGGTCGCCGTCGGCGATCGAGAGGCCGCCGAAGAACCGCAGTCGCACGCGCTCCACCTTAGGGCGCGCCCCGTTCCATGACCGGTTTCCGGGCGGTCTCGTGCACGCGCTTCGTCTCGCTGGCGCTCGCTCAGCGTCCGGGTGGTCGCGTCGGTCCCCGGACGCTGAGCGAGCGAGGTACGAGCGAGACGAAGCGCGATCCGGGCGGCGCGGGCCTCCGGACGCTGAGCGAGCGAGGTACGAGCGAGACGAAGCGGGACCCGGGCGGCTCGGCCCCCCGGACGCTGAG
>Ga0160450_100751_pt1 | contig 16081 bp, 14 predicted proteins | sample HID1975K_E1MG_FD_108257 | JGI IMG/M metagenome (GOLD analysis project Ga0160450, IMG submission 108257) | Enriched soil microbial communities from UW Madison campus, WI, USA - HID1975K_E1 MG | ecosystem: Environmental > Terrestrial > Soil > Unclassified | place: USA: Madison, Wisconsin...
ACGGTGAGCAACTGCTGCACGCGCCGCACATCACCGGCATCCAGGTCGGCCGCGTTCCGGCACAACCAGGCGACGAGGTCCGGGTAGACGCTCGCGGCGTATCCGGACAGTCCCGCCGCCCCGACGCGCATCGACGGAACCAGCGAGGCGATCGCGGCGTTGTAGAGCCGCATCCGGGTGTCGCCGATCACATTGAGCCGCTCTGTCATGGTGACCAGCGAGTGGCTCGTGTCCTTGTAGAACGTGAACCGACCGGTCTGGGCGAGCCATCTCACGATGTGCACCGGCAGCAGACGTTTGAACGGGAGCGGGCACTCGTAGATGCCGAAGTCGACCCCGGGGTTGGCGTCGAGGATCCTTTCGACGGTGTCGATCCACGCCGACTCGGGAGCATCGGGCGCAGTGATCAGCGAACTGATGAGCACGACCGCGTCCACACCGGTCCCGGCGATCTGCGCGACCCGGTCGGCTTGGGCGCGCCACGCGCCACTCGCCGTCGCCGAGGCCACCACCGGCACGCGCCCGCCGGCCCGTTCCCGCACGCGCGTCGCGAGCGTGATCTGCTCGGTGCCGCTGAGGTCGTACATCTCGCTGGACAGCGAGACCGCGAACAGTCCGCCCACGCCGAGATCGACGAGCCAGTCCGTGTACGCGTCGAGGGCGTGGAGGTCGACCGACAGGTCGTCGCGGTAGGGCGTGAGCATGACGGGCCACGCCCCGCCCGGGAGCCGGTGCATTCTCATCCCTTCAGCGATCCGCTCACGAGGTCGAGCCGCCAGTACCGCTGGAGGAACAGGAACAGGAGGATGAGCGGAATGATGGCGATCAGGCATCCGATGATCACGAGGTTGTAGACGTTCAGCTGATCGGAGCCCTGGTTCATCATGGAGTAGAACCCCACGGTGAGCGGGAACGTCTCCTCTCGGCTGAGCATGATGTAGGGCAGCAGGAAGTTGTTCCAGATCGCCACGAACTGCAGCAGGAACACCGTGATCAGCCCCGGCACCATCGCGGGCAGACCGATCGAGCGGAACAGCCGCCACTCGTTGGCGCCGTCGATCCGTCCCGCCTCCAGAAGCTCGCTGGGCACGACCGCGCCGGCGTAGATGCGGGCGAGGTAGATGGAGAACGGGCTGATGGCGAAGGGCAGGAGCACCGACCAGTACGTTCCGGCGATTCCCACCTTCGACAGCAGCAGGTACTGCGGGATCGCGAGGACGACTCCCGGGATCAGCACCCCGATCAGCAGGAAGGTGAACACCACCTGCTTGCCGCGGAAGTCGTACTTGGCCAGCCCGTAGCCGGCCGCGGCGGCCACGGCGGTGGCCATGGCCGCGCCTCCGACCGAGAACAGCAGGCTGTTGCCTCCCCAGACGATGAAGGCCCCGTCGTTGAACCGCAGGAGGTCGCCGAGATTCTGGAAGAACCCGCCGGTGAAGCTCGGGAGCAGCGTCGAGGTCGTGAACAGCTCGCCCGGGCCCTTGGTCGAGGCGGCGACGAGCCAGTAGACGGGGAAGAGCGCGTAGCCGGCGCCGAGCAGCAGAATCGCCGTCGGCCAGAACGCGGGCTTGGCGGGTGCACCCGCCTGAGCCGGTGCGGCACGCCTGGCCGATGTGGCACGACTGGCCGATGCGGTGGTGGCCGTGGTCATGATTCGCCTCCGAACGCGCGCGAGCGCATGAGTCGCAGCAGCCCGAGGCTGGCGAGCATGGTGACGGCCGTGATGACGATCGCCGTCGCCGACGCCCCGTGCAGGTCGTTGGTCACGAACGCGTCGCGGTACACCAGCATCATCGGCACCCAGTCCGAGCTGATCGTGTTGGTGAGGGTCATCATCATGTTCGGCTCGCTGAACACCTGCAGGGCGCCGATGATCGTGAACAAGCCGGTGAGGATGACACCGGGGAGGATGAGCGGAAGCTTGATCCTCAGGGCGAGCTGCACTTCGGAGCACCCATCGAGCCGCGCCGAGTCGTAGAGCTCCTGCGGCAGGCCCCGCAGCGATGTGTACAGGATGACCATGTTGAAGCCGACGCCGCCCCAGACCGCGACGTTCGCGACGGCGAAGAAGATGCTCCCCGGCCCCATCGGGTCGGGCACCGGAGCACCGACCGTCGTCAGGATCTCCCCCAGCGGGCTGACGCCCGGCAGGTACATGAAGCCCCACATGAGGGCGGCGATGACGCCGGGCACAGCGTAGGGCAGGAAGATCGAGATGCGCGAGAACCGCGTGAGCCGGCTGGAGAGGTTGTCCAGCAGGAGGGCGAACACGACGGCCAGAGCCATCGTGAGCGGCACGGCGATCAGCGCGTACACGATCATTCGCCCGAACGACGCATAGAGGGCGGGGTTGGTGAGGGTGCGCAGGTAGTTGTCCAGGCCCACGAACACGTCGGTGGCGACGCCGATTCCGGATGCCGGCACCCGCCGCCCCTGCAGGCTGAGGAAGACCGTGTAGATCAGCGGCGCGAACATGAGTCCGGCCGACAGCACGATGGCGGGAGCGACGAACAGCCAGGGCGCGGCGACCGGGCGCAGACGCTTCTTGGTGGTGGTGGCAGTCATGGGACCTCCGGGTGGGGCCGGTCTCCCGGCCCCACCGCTGTGGGTGCTAGCGGATGGTGAAGCCGAGCTTGGCCATGTCGTCGACGACGGCTTTCTGCACGGCGCTCAACGCGTCGCGGAACGACCCGTTCGAGGTGATCGCCCCGCTGAGCGCGTCGTTGAATGCGCTGTACGCGGTCGAGACGTTCGGACCCCACGTCACCGACACCGTCTCGGCGTCGATCTGCGCGGCGAGGTCGTAGTAGCCGCCCTGATCCGCGGCGAGCGCCGCGGGGATGGTGCCGCGCAGCTCGTCGAGTTCGCGTCCGGCGAGGTTCGCGGGCCAGATGCTCGCGTTCTCGATGTAGGCCTGCAGCGCTTCGGGCGAGTTGTTCAGCCAGATGGCGAACTCCCGCGCCTCCTTCTCGTGCTTCGTTCCGGTCGTGACGATCGTGCCCGAGCCGCCCAGCACGCCCGAGACGGCCTCGCCGTCGGTCCACTGCGGAATGCGGACCGCGCCCCACAGTCCTGCGGTGTCGGGAGCGTTCTGCAGGATGAGCGGCGGCGCCCACACGGCGCTGAGCCAACTGGCCAGCGTGCCGTCGGCCAGCGCCGCCTGCCACTCCGGCGTCCAGGTCTTGAGCGTCGTGATGACGCCCTCGTCGACCAGTCCCTCCCAGTAGTCGGCGACCTTGCTGCTCTCCGCGCCGTCGATGCCGATCGACCAGGCGTTCTCGGACTGCGACCACCACTGCGCGCCGGCCTGCTGGCTGAGGGCGGCGAACAGCTGGGCATCGTTCGCGGGGAACGTGGCGAGGTAACGGCTCGGATCGTCCGCGTGGATCGCACGCGCCGCGTCGGCGTACTCGTCCCACGTCGTGGGCGCCTCGAGGCCGAGGGAGTCGAAGATGTCGGTCCGGTAGAAGAGGAACTGCGGGCTCGTGCCCTGGGGAACGGCGTAGTTCGCGCCGTCGAAGGTGGTCAGGTCCCACGCGGCGGGGGCGATCTGATCCTCGTACCCGCCGAAAGCATCGGTGATGTCCGCGGCGATCCCGCCGACGATCAGGTTGGGCAGGTTCTCGTAGGTGGTGTTCGAGATGTCGGGAAGGCTGCCGGCCTCCTTGGCCGCCGACAGCTTGGCGACGATGTCGTTGGCGCCGACCGAGGTGTTCACCTCGACCTGCACATCCGGGTTGGCCTGGTTCCAGACGTCGACGATCTTCGCGATGTTCGGCGCCCACGACCAATAGCGCAGGACGATCGGCCCGTCCGACTCGGGGCCTGCGCCGGTCGTGCAGCCGGCGAGCAGCCCGACTGTGACACCGACGGTGAGGGCGCTGGCGAGAGCGCGCGACACTCTGCTGTTCATTGTCAACTTCCTTGTCGTGAATGAAGGGGCGACCCGATCGGTTTACCGGTCACCTTGGGTTACCGGTAAACTACCGATGAACGCGGCGCGGCGCAACCCTGTCGGGGCGGGTCAGGCCTGTCGGGCGGATCAGGCGCCGCAGGGCCCCGAGGATCCGCGCGCGATGAGGCGGCTGTGCGGATAGACCGGCATCGGCTCGCCCGGGCGCTCGATGAGCGTGAGCAGGCTGCGGGCGGCGACATGGCCGGCGCGGGTGAAGTCGATGCGCACCGTCGACAGCGGCGGCGAGAAGAACGCGGCCTCGGGGATGTCGTCGATGCCGACGACGCTCACATCCTCGGGCACCCGCGCGCCCCGTTCGGACAGCGCCCGCAGCACGCCGAGCGCCATGCGGTCGTTCGCCACGAAGATCGCGGTCGCATCCCCCACGTCGCCCGCGGCCATCACGTCGTAGCCTGAGGCGGCCGACCAGTCGCCGTGGCCCAGCACGCGCGGAGGCACCGGCATCCGCTCGCGGTACACGGTCTCTCGGTTGCCCGCCGAGTCCCAGCCCCGCGGGCCGCCGACGAAGGCGATGCGCTCGTGCCCCAGCCCGATCAGGTGATCCATGACGAGGCCGGCCGCGATGCTGCGGTGCACGCCATCGGGCGATGTCTCCTGGTCGCCGTTCACATCGAGGAACACCGGCATCCGGAATCGCACGCGTGCAAGAGCCTCGCGCACGTTGCTCGTGGGCGAGGTGGCCAGCACCCCCGCGATGTCGGTCGCGTTGATCCTCTCGAGCGCCGCCGCGATGCCATCGACGTCACCGAGCGGATCGACGGTGACGATCTCGAGCAGGTAGCCCGCTTCCTCCGCGACCTCGGAGATCCCGCGCAGGACCTTGCTCGTACTGGACTCGAACGTCTCGTACCCGACGACGCCGATGCGCTTCTGCTGCGAGCGCGCGAGCGCACGCGCTCCGACGTTCGGGCGGTAGTTCAGGCGGCGGAGTTCCTGCTCGACGCGCTCCCGGGTCTCGGGGCGCATGCCGCCGAGGCCGCGCAGCACCTTCGAGACCGTCTGGTGGGAGACACCGGCGGCCTTGGCGACGTCGTAGATCGTCGCGGGGCGGTCAGGGCGTGCGCGGGACATATGTCGCCCAGGTTATCGGTAACCCGGCGCGCCCGCGCGTCAGCACGTCGGTCGCGCCCGGTGCCCCCGCGCGCCCGGCATGCTGCTCAGTCGTCGAGCGTGCGCCGCGCGCGGGTCTGGTCGGCACGTGCCGCGAGCAGCTCGTCGGCGGGATATCCCACCTCGGTGAGGGTGAGGCCGCGCGCGGCGAGCACCTTGAAGTCGCTCGTGCGCTCGCGCGCATCGCGGATGTCGACGACGTCCTCGGCGTCGAGTCGCCCCTCGCCCACCGCGACGCACGCGCCCACCAGCGCGCGGACCATGCTGTGACAGAAGGCATCGGCCTTGATGTTCGCGACCAGGATGCCGTCGTCGCCGCGTCGCCAGTCATACTCCAGGAGGGTGCGGATCGTGGTGGCCTCCTCGCGCCACTTGCAGTACGCCGCGAAGTCGTGCAGGCCCCGCAGCGACCGGGCGGCCTCGTCCATCGCGTCGACGTCGAGCGCGGCGTTCACGGTGGTCGTGTTCGCGCGGGCCAGCGGGCGGTAGCCGGCGACGCGATCGGCGACGCGATACTCGTAGCGGCGCCAGACGGCCGAGAAGCGGGCGTCGAAGCCCTCGGGGGCGACGCCGGTGCGGTGCACGGCGACGTCCGGGTATTGGCCGAGCACTCCGTTGATCCGGCCGGCGAGCGCGGCGGGGTCGGGGTTGCGGCTCTTGCCCAGGCGCACAAGCTGCGGTGCGGTCAGGTCGAGGTGGGCGACCTGACCCGCCGCGTGCACGCCGGCGTCGGTGCGGCCGGCGACCACCAGTTGCGGATCGCCGCCGAGGATCCGGCCGATCGCGGCCTCGAGCGTGCCCTGCACGGTGCGCAAGCCGGGCTGTCGCGCCCAGCCACGGAATCCCGTGCCGTCGTAGGCCAGGTCGAGTCGCAGCCGCACGGAGCCAGCCTATCGGCGCCGTGCGCCGCGGCAGCCCCGCAGCAGCCCGGGCGGCCCGCGGCGGCAGCCCCGCGGCAGCCCCGGTTGGCACCCGGCACCGGCAGCCCGCGGCTGCCCGGGCTGCAGCCCGGGGCGCGGGCGCGTCCGGGCGCCCGGCGTCAGTCCTCGAAGATCTGGCCGACGGGCTCGCGTTTCTCGGCCTGGAAGCGGTCCTCGGTGCGCCCCTGCGCCCAGTACGCGGACAGGGACAGCGCCCGGCGATCCAGCGCCCACTCGGACTGCAGCAGGCGTCGCAGCGTCTTCATCGCCTCGCGCTCGCCGTGCGCGAAGACCTCGACGGTCTCGGTCGGCAGCGGCAGCGCGGTCACCGCGTCGACCAGGACGGTTCCGTAGCCGGCGACCGCGCCGTCCGCGCCGCGCCGGTGCAGCCACCGCACCTCGACGCCGGCGGGCGCCGCGATCTCGATCTCGTCGTCCGCGGATTCCACCTCGATCAGCGCAAGGCCGCGCGCGGACGGCAGCAGCGCCTCGATCGCGGCATCGATCGCCGGGATCGCCGAGTCGTCCCCGAAGAACAGGTGCTCGACATCGTCCTGCGTCGGCGTGAACTGCCCGCCCGGGCCCGAGAAGGCCACCTTGTCGCCGATGGATGCCGTGGCCGCCCACGGCCCGGCGATGCCCTCGTCTCCGTGCACGACGAAGTCGACCGCGATGCTGGCGCCCTCGGCATCCACTGATCGCACGGTGTAGGTGCGGCGCACCGGCAGATCCTCGGGCGCGAGCGTCGCGCGCAGCGCGTCGAGGTCGTACGGGGGCTCGAGGCCGAGCTCGGGCTTGGCGAAGAGGATCTTGATGTACTTGTCGGTCTGCGCGAGGCGCTCGGGGTCGATCCCCGCCAGGAAGTCGGCGAACCCCGGACCCCCGAGGTGGATGCGCACCAGGTGCGGCGTCAGCTGCTCGGTGCGGACGACCTCGAGCACGCGCTGCACGCGCACCGGACGGGCTCCGCCGCGTCCGCCACGACCTTCGGGGCGGCCTCCGCGGCCCTCGGGGCGGCCTCCGCGGCCCTCGGGGCGTCCGCCGCGCTCGGCCCGTGCTGCATTGATGTCGTTGCTCATCGAGTTCCTCCCGTGTGGACCGCGTCGGCGCGGTCTGCCGGCCGTGCCACCCCGGGGCGACCGCGACCACCGCGCCGCGGAATACCCACGCGAGCGCTCTCCCCGAGCCTATCCAGGTCCGGGATGCCGGGGGCGCAGGCATTGCCTGCACGCACGGGCTTGCTGACCGCGGCGCGCGGCCGTCTCAACCGTTGCGCTATGCGCAACCGGGTTGCACATCATGCACTGCCGTGGAATCGTGTCATCGACGAGCCCACCCACCGGAGGAACCATGAGCGATCTCGACGTCTTGTGCGTCGGCGAGACGATGGCTCAGATCACCCCGGCGGATGCCGGCAGCGTCGAGTCCGCCGAGCTGTTCCGCGTGACGGCCGGCGGCGCCGAGTCCAACGTCGCCATCGGCCTGGCGCAGCTCGGCAACCGGGCGGCCTGGCTGGGCAGGGTCGGCGCCGACGCGCTCGGCCGGCGCGTCGTCGCCGGGCTCCGCGCCGAGGGCGTGGACACCCACCTCGCCCGGACCGACGAGGCCGCTCCCACCGGGATGTTCGTGAAGGCACCCGGCCCCGAGGGCAGCGTCGTGACCTACTACCGTCGCGACTCGGCGGGGTCGCGTCTGGCCCCGGCCGATGTCGAGAGCGCACTCGCCGGCCGAACCCGGCACGTGCACCTCTCCGGCGTGACCGCCGCCCTGTCGCCGTCCGCGCTCGCGGCCACGCGTGCAGCGCTGGCGATCGCGCGCGACCGCGGGATCACGGCATCGTTCGATGTCAATCATCGGCCCGTGCTCTGGCCCGATGCCGCGGTCGCGCGCGACGTGCTCCGCGAGCTCGCAGCGGCGGCGACCGTCGTGTTCGTCGGCCTGGACGAGGCCCAGCGGCTCTGGGGCGTGGACACGCCCGAGGACTGCCGCGACCTGCTGCCCGGCGTCGCCCACCTGGTCGTCAAGGACGGAGCCGTCGAGGCGATCGAATGCGGGGATGCCGGCAGGACCGCCGTCCCCGCCCGACCGGTCGACGTGGTCGAGGCGGTCGGCGCCGGCGATGCGTTCGCCTCCGGCTGGCTGCACGGACTCCTCGCCGGCGAGGACGCGACGACCCGGCTGCGGTTCGGCCACCTGATGGCCGCACGGGCGCTCACCTCGCGCGGCGACTACGCGCTCGGCGGGATCGACCCCGAGGCATTCCGCGCCCGTGCGCGGCGGGAGTGGGCCGCGTGATGCGCGGGGGACGTGGGACCGCGGCCCGTGGTGGCCGAGGCGGCGCCGAGCGGGCGCGTCGTCCCGGACGGGGGCGCTGACGATGTCGCAGTCCGTCGACCGCGCCCTGACGATCGTCTCGCTGTGCGCCGAGCATCCGCGCACGCTCGGAGAGCTCGCCGCGGATCTGGACGTGCACCGCTCGACGGTCCTGCGGCTGCTGCAGACGATGGAGCGGCGCGGGTTCATGCGCCGCGGCGGCGATGCGACGTGGCAGGTCGGGCTCACCCTGACGGGAATCGCGCTCACCGCGCTCGACGCTCTCGAGCTGCGGGGCGTCGCGCAGCCGCATCTGCGCGCGCTGTCCCGGGAGTTCGGGCACACGGTGCACCTGGCCGAGCTCACCGGATCCGACATCGTCTACGTCGACAAGATCGAGGGCCGCGGCGCGGTGCGCATGCAGTCCCGGATCGGAGCGCCCGTCATCGTGCACACGGCCGCTGTCGCGAAGGCGATCCTCGCCTCGTCCGAACCGGGCGTGCGCGACGAGCTGCTGCGCGGTGCGACGTTCGAGCGGCACACCGACACCACGATCACCGACCGCGATGCGTACCTCACGGTACTCGAGGCGGTCCGCGGACGCGGCTGGGCCGAGGACGACGGGGAATGGGAGAGCTACCTCAGCTGCGTCGCCGTTCCGGTCTTCGACCACAGCGGGTCGGCGCGCGGGGCGCTGTCGGTGACGGCGCTGCGCGACATCGAGCCCCTGGACCAGCTGCGCGACCGCATTCCGCGGATCGCCGAGGCCGCGCGGGAGATCTCCCGCCAGATGGGATGGAAGGAACCGACGCCATGAGCAGTTCGACCGAGTTCTTCGAGGGGCACTTCGCGCGCTCGCGCACGATGGTCATCCTCCGCTCGTACACGCCCGAAGAGACGGTGGCGCTGTGCGAGCGCGCGTACAAGGGCGGTGCCGGCCTGGTGGAGGTGCCCGTGCAGTCGCCGGACGCCTTCCCCTCCCTGCGCGCCGCCGTCGAGTGGGGTCGTCGCCGCGGCGTGGTCATCGGGGCCGGGACGGTGACCACGCCGGCTCTGGTCGCCCAGGTCGCCGACGACGGCGCCGCGTTCACGGTCGCTCCGGGATTCGACCGCGACGTGGCCGCCGCGGGCGAGGCCCTCGACATCCCGCACCTGCCCGGCGTCGCCACTCCCACCGAGGTGCAGTCGGCGCTGGCGGCCGGGTTCACGTGGCTCAAGGCGTTCCCCGCGTCGATCCTGACGCCGGCGTGGATCACCGCGATGCGCGGGCCGTTCCCCACCGCACGCTTCGTGGTCACCGGCGGGGTGAGCGTCGACAACGCCGAGCAGTTCCTGCGCGCCGGGGCGTCAGGGGTCTCGTTCGGCGGAAGCTTCGCGGACGCGGATCCCGCGCGCGTGCGCGCGCTGAGCGCGGCCTCCGCCTGAGCCGGGTGCCGGGCCTGACCGGGCTGCGGCCGGGCGCTACAGGGCGGCCTCGACCTCGGCGCGCGTCGGCGGGTTCGCGCCCACGCGCGAGACGGTGATCCCGGCCGTGATCGCCGCGCGGCGCAGCGCGCGCTCGAACGCGGCGGCGGACTCGAACAGCAACGGGTCGTCCAGCGCGCTGGAGATCAGGCTCGCCATGTAGGCGTCGCCGGCGCCGATCGTGTCGGCGACCGGGACGATCCACGCCGGCAGTTCGATGATGCCGCCCGGACCGAGGGCCATCACCCCCGAGCCGCCCCGCGTCATCACGACCAGCCGTGGCCCGTGCGCGGACAGCTCGGCGAGCACCTGCTCGGCGATCATCCCCGGATACAGCCACGCGGCATCCTCGTCGCTGAGCTTGACCAGATCCGCGGATCCGAGCACCTGCCCGACGCGCCGCACCGCAGCGTCGCGGTCGCCGACGAGCGCCGGGCGGATGTTCGGATCCAGGGTCACGAGCGCCCGCCCCGCGGCGGCGCGCTGCAGCGCGGAGACCACGGCATCCCCGCCCGGCTGGAGGAACAGCGCGATCGACCCGCTGTGCACGAGCGCGACGTCCTCGAGCGTCGGAGTAGACACGGACCAGTCGATGTCGAACTCGTACTCCGCGGCGCCTCCGGCACCGATCCGCGCGTGCGCGGTCGCCGTCGCCGCCTCGGTCCACGAGTCGGCCGTGATCGCCGCCCCCGACGCGGCGACGTGCTCGGCGATCCGGGCGCCGCGATCGTCCCGCCCGATCCGCGTGAGCAGATGCACCTCGTGCCCCTGTCGCGCCACGCCGACCGCGACGTTGGCGGGACTGCCGCCGACCAGCTCGCGCACGCGTCCGCCCGCCTCGACGATGTCGATCAGCGCCTCGCCGATCACCAGCACCCGTGCATCCATGCCTCTGTCTTACCCCACCGTCCCGCCGCGCGGCAGGGGGATGCCGTGCCCGCGCCCCGTCCTCCGTCGTGGATCGGGCCTCCGCCGTGGATCGGGCGCCCAGGGTGCGAACGTAGACTGACGGGGTCCGCCGACCCGCACGTGAACTGCCGATGACACCTGCTCCCCCCACCCGCTTCGCGGGGCTCGACGGCCTGCGCGCCATCGCGGTGCTGCTGGTCGTCGTCTACCACCTGTTCCCCGCCTGGATGCTCCAGAGCGGGTTCATCGGCGTCGACGTCTTCTTCGTGATCTCGGGCTTCCTGATCACCTCGCTGCTGCTGCGCGAACGCGCCGCGACCGGCACGATCGCGCTGCGCCCGTTCTGGATGCGTCGCGCCCGCAGGCTGCTCCCGGCCCTCGTCCTGGTCGTCACCGTCTCGGCGACGGCGGCGTGGTTCATCGGCGGCGACGTGCTCGTCGGACTCGGCCTGCAGGTCGCCGGCGCCGCGACCTTCTCGTACAACTGGACCGCCGTCGCCGGGGGCGCCTCGTACTTCGCCGCGTCGCAGCCCGAGGTGTTCCGCAACCTCTGGTCACTCGCCGTCGAGGAGCAGTTCTACCTGCTCTGGCCGCTCCTGCTGCCGCTGTTCCTGCTGCTGCGCCGACGCTGGATGCGGGTGGCCGCCGCGCTCCTGCTCGCCGCGGCGTCGGCGACCTGGGCGCTGTCCTCGATCGCCGCCGGCGCCGACATCACCCGCGTCTACTACGGCACGGACACGCACGCGTTCGGCCTTCTGCTGGGGGTCGCGCTCGCGTTCACGCTCCACGGCGTCGCCGCCCGCCGCGCCTCGGTCTCGGGCGTCGGACCCGCGTGGGGCATCGTCGCCGGCAGCGCCGCGCTCATCGCCCTGATCGCCGTCGCGATCGCCGCCCCCACCGAGGACGGCGTCACCTTCCCCGGCACCCTCGTCGCGGCCTCGCTGCTGTCGGCCGCGCTCATCGCGGTCGGCGTGCAGCCCGGCTCGTGGTTCGGCCGCGCCCTCGACGTCGCCCCACTGCGCTGGATCGGCGAGCGCTCCTACGGGATCTACCTCTGGCACTGGCCCCTCGTGGTCCTCCTCACGTACGCCCTGACCCGCACCACGGCGGATGCCGGTGTCCCCGTGCTCATCGGCCTGCTCAGCCTCGCCCTCACCCTCGTGCTGGCCGAGCTGTCGTACCGCCTCGTCGAGCAGCCGGTGCGGCGCCACGGGTTCCGCGGCGTGTGGGCCCGCGTCTGCGGACGCCTGTCGTCGACGCCGGCGCGGCGCTTCAGCGCCGTCACCGCCCTGGCCGCCGGCGTGCTGGTGCTCGGCGGGACGACCGCGGCCGTCGCGGCGGCTCCGCCGATGACCTCGAGCGAAGCCGTCGTCGCCGAAGGCAAGGCCGCGCTGGAGGCGGCATCGCCCTCGCCCTCACCCTCCCCGGCGCCGACGCACATCGCCGACGCCGCGCTGCGCTCCGACGCCGATCCGCTGCCGCCCGAGTGCCCGTCCGTGAACCTGTCGTCGGAGACCGGGGTCTGCGTCGCCCCCGACGGCCGCCCGCGCCCGCCCGCGCCCGCGCACGTGGACGGGCAGCGCATCAGCGCCGTCGGCGACTCGGTCATGCTGGCCTCGGCGCAGGGACTGCTCGAGGAGTTCCCGGGCATCGAGATCGACGCCGAAGTGTCGCGGTCGATGTGGGCCGGCGCCGGCATCGTGCAGAAGCTCGCGGCGCGCGACGCGCTGCGCGACTACGTCGTCATCGCGCTCGGCACGAACGGCCCGGTCGACGCGTCGTCACTGTCCGCGCTGCGCGAGGCCGTCGGTCCCGAGCGTGCGCTCGTGCTCGTGAACGCCCACGCGCCGCGCAAGTGGATCTCCGGAGTCAACCGCGACCTGGCCGCGTTCGCGGACGCGCACCCGGGCGTCGTCGTGGCCGACTGGACGAGCGCGATCGCCGAGCACGAGGATCTGCTGGCGGGCGACGGCATCCATCCCGGCACCGCGGCCGGACGCGTCTTCGCGGATGCCGTGGCCGCGGCCGTCGAGTCCATCGAGAATCAGCACGCGCAGCTGACCTACCAGATCCAGCTCGCCCAGTGGGTCACGTCCCGAACGTTCCCCGCCGAACCCGCACCCGCGCGCTGAGCGGGTCAGAGCCGCTGGACGAGAGCGACGGAGCGCTCCGTCGCGGCGAAGCCGAGCCGCTCGTACAGCGTGTTCGCACCCGTCGGGCTGTCGGTGTCGACGTCGAGGACGGCCTTCTCGAGTCCCGCGGCGCCGATGGCCTCGAGAGCGCGCGCGATGACCAGGGGCGCGAGGCCGCGCCCGCGGTGCGAGCGGACGACGCCGATCAGGTCGATGTACGAGTTGCTCGCGCCCATCGTGACCCAGTCGTCCTCGTTGACCGACGCGAGGCAGAAGGCGACGATGCGATCGCCGTCCAGGGCGAGACGGGAGAGGTCGGGACGGAAGAACTCGCCGCCGACGAACTGGACCCAGCGCTCCGGGACGCTCGGGAGGCTCCCCCAGTGATCGCGGAACGCGTCGTTGCGCGCGTCGAGCGCGGCGGCATCGCGCGCACGCTCGTACGGGACGACGGTGATGCCCTCCGGCGCGTCGCGCTGCGGCGCCGGAACCGTCATGTCGCGGACCATCGTGGCGAACCATCGTTCGGGGCGGAAGCCGGCGGCCTGCGCGATCCGGTGCTGGTCGGCGTTGGCGTCCTCCGCGTAGATCTTCAGGTCCGCGGTGGCGCCCTCCCCCAGGCCGGCGGCGGCCTCCGCGATCAGCTGCCGGCCGCGCGCGTGCTGCCAGGCGAGCACCTGGGTGCCGATCCCGCGTCGCCGCCAGTCCGGGTGCACCGCGCCGGTCAGGTAGGCGTTGAGCACGCCGCCCTCGCGGGAGGGGTGCAGCAGCGCGCTGCCGACGGCGACGACGGCGCCCTCGGCCGTCTCGGCGAGGATCGTGTCTCGCGCGTTGTCGAAGTGGGACAGTTCGAACGTGTCCGCGATCTCCGAGCGCGGCGTGGTCCAGGTGGGGTGGTCGATCGCGTCGGCCGCCGCGATCACCGCGTGGATCGCATCGATGTCGTCGCGCGTCGCCCCACGCCAGGTCGCAATCTCGGGGTGCTGCGCCGTCGGGACAGGGATGTGCTCGCTCACAGGAGAACACTACGCGCCTCGGCACGCAGCGAGGCCCGCACCCCCGGAAGGGGCGCGGGCCTCGCGAGCAGTGCGGCGAAGGAGTCCTACTCGGACTTCTCCTCGACGGCGTCTTCGGCGGCGGCCTCAGCGGCGGCGCCCTCCTCCTGCGACTCGGCGCCGGCCTCGGCCGACTCGTCGGCGGTGGCGTCGGCCTCGACGACCTCGGCCTCGGCCTCGGCCTCGGCCTCGACGGTCTCGTCGGCCTCGGCGGCGGGAGCGGCCGCGGCCTTCTTCGACGATCCTTCGGCGGACTCGGTACGGCGCTTCGGCTTCGGGGTCACCGGCTCGAGCACGAGCTCGATGACGGCCATGGGGGCGTTGTCGCCCTTGCGGTTGCCGACCTTGGTGATGCGCGTGTAGCCGCCCTCGCGCTCGGCCACGAGCGGAGCGATCTCGGCGAACAGGACGTGCACGACTTCCTTGGAACCGATGACCGACTGCACGCGACGGCGCGCGTGCAGGTCACCGCGCTTGGCGAACGTCACCAGGCGCTCGGCGAACGGACGCAGGCGCTTGGCCTTGGTCTCGGTCGTCGTGATCGACTTGTGCGTGAACAGAGCCGCCGCGAGGTTCGCAAGCAGCAGGCGCTCGTGGGCGGGGCCGCCTCCGAGGCGGGGACCCTTCGTGGGCTTGGGCATGTCAGTTACTCCAGTTGAAAGATGTCAGCGACTACTCCGGGCGGACCGGGGTCCGCTCAGATGGTCTCGTCTTCGTAGCCGCCGTAGAAGTGCGCGCCGTCGAACCCGGGGACCGAGTCCTTCAGCGACAGGCCGAGCGACACGAGCTTGTCGCGCACCTCGTCGACCGACTTCTGACCGAAGTTGCGGATGTTCATGAGCTGCGTCTCCGACAGGGCGACCAGCTCGGACACCGTGTTGATGCCCTCGCGCTTGAGGCAGTTGTACGAGCGGACCGACAGGTCGAGGTCCTCGATCGGCATGGACAGCTCGTTGGTGAGCACCTCGGCGACCGGCGCGGGGCCGATCTCGATGCCCTCGGCCTCGACGTTCAGCTCGCGCGCGAGACCGAACAGCTCGGTCAGGGTGCGGCCGGCCGACGCGACGGCGTCGCGGGGGTCCATCGACGACTTGGACTCGACGTCCAGGACGAGCTTGTCGAAGTCGGTGCGCTCACCGGCACGGGTGGCGTCGACGCGGTAGCTGACCTTGAGCACCGGCGAGTAGATCGAGTCGATCGGGATCTGACCCGCCTCGGCGTACTCGTTGCGGTTCTGGGTGGCCGACACGTAGCCGCGGCCGCGCTCGATCGTGAGCTCGAGCTCGAACTTGGCCGAGTCGTTGAGCGTCGCGATGACCAGCTCGGGGTTGTGCACCTCGACACCGGCGGGCGCGGAGATGTCCGCGGCCGTGACCTCACCGGCACCGGTCTTGCGCAGGTACGCGGTGATGGGCTCGTCGCGCTCGCTCGAGACGACCAGCTGCTTGATGTTGAGGATGATCTCGGTGACATCCTCCTTCACACCGGGGATGGTGCTGAACTCGTGCAGCACGCCGTCGATGCGGATGCTGGTGACCGCGGCACCCGGGATCGACGAGAGCAGGCTGCGACGCAGCGCGTTGCCGATGGTGTAGCCGAAGCCGGGCTCCAGCGGCTCGATGATGAACCGGCTGCGGAACTCGCCGATCTTCTCCTCGGTCAGAGTGGGACGCTGTGCAATGAGCACTATGTGTTCCTTTCAGTCACGTGACCGCTATATGACACGTGCAGTGGGTGAGGTGTTGAGTTTTTGACGGGCGAATGGATGCCGGGGCGCTGAGCCCACGGCATCCACTCGCGAAGCGATATGTCAGACGCGGCGGCGCTTCGGCGGGCGGCAGCCGTTGTGCGCCTGCGGGGTGACGTCCTGGATGGACCCCACCTCGAGGCCGGCGGCCGTCAGCGAGCGGATCGCGGTCTCGCGGCCCGAACCCGGACCCTTCACGAAGACGTCGACCTTCTTGACGCCGTGCTCGGCGGCCTGGCGGGCGGCGGACTCCGCGGCCATGCCGGCCGCGTACGGCGTCGACTTGCGCGAGCCCTTGAAGCCCACGCCACCCGACGAGGCCCACGCGATGACGGCACCGGACGGGTCGGTGATCGAGACGATCGTGTTGTTGAACGTCGACTTGATGTGGGCGTGGCCCAGCGCGATGTTCTTCTTCTCCTTGCGGCGCGGCTTGCGCGCGGCGGACTTGGCCT
>Ga0160450_100756_pt1 | contig 15986 bp, 15 predicted proteins | sample HID1975K_E1MG_FD_108257 | JGI IMG/M metagenome (GOLD analysis project Ga0160450, IMG submission 108257) | Enriched soil microbial communities from UW Madison campus, WI, USA - HID1975K_E1 MG | ecosystem: Environmental > Terrestrial > Soil > Unclassified | place: USA: Madison, Wisconsin...
CCCGCCGAACCGTCACCCGCAATCGCGACCCCCGGACGCTGAGCGAGCGCCAGCGAGACGAAGCGCGCCGCGCCTCGTCTCGGTCGTTCCTCCCTCGCTCAGCGACCGCAACCCCGGCCATCCCGCCTAACCATCACCCGCAATCGCGACCCCCGGACGCTGAGCGAGCGCCAGCGAGACGAAGCGCACCGCGCGAGCGGGGGCTCAGCCGGACTCCCCGGCTCCGCCCGCGGCGAGCGCACCCCGTTCGAGCCCGAGGGCCCACTCGGCGGTGTCGGTCACGAAGCGCCGGTACGCCTCATGGGTGAACCCGCCGACATCGTTGACGTACGCGCCGTGCCCGTCGATGGCGACGAGGAGGCGCACGCACGCGGCGAGCGCGTCGTCGCAGCGGAAGGTGCCGTCGGCCATGCCGTCCTCGATGATCGCCCGCAGGCTCGCGACGTTGAGCTCCTCCTGCTCGTGGACGGCCTGGGCGAGCGCCGGGGTGAACCGTGACAGGTGCCGCGCGTTGAGCCAGAGCTTCGAGAGCGGGTCGGAGGCCGGCGCCTCCATGTCGTGCACGAGGGTCGCCACCCGCGCGAGCGGTGCGCCCTGGGTCGGGTACGCGGTGGCGCGCTCGCCCTCGGCCGCGCGCACGAAAGCGGCGATCACCAGGTCTTCGGCCGACGGGTAGTAGTGCGTGATGAGTCCGGGGCGCACGCCGATGCGCTCGGCCACGGCGCGCAGCGTGATGCGCTCCAGTCCTTCGTCGAGCGCGATGTCGGCGGCGGCGGCGAGGATCTCGGCGCGGCGCTCGTCCGGGTGCTTGCGGACTCTGCGTGTGCCGGGGCGCGCATCGGGGCTTGACACCATGCCCGCCATGTTATTGGATGTGTGACCAATAGTCTATTGTCCACTCGGCCAATAGCACTGGCATCCCGAACCACCCCACATCCCGCAGCAACGAAGCCGCCGGCGAAGACGACGACGTCCTGCCGTCCCGAGAGGAACCCCCGTGTCATCAGAAACGCAGACCATGAAGACACCGCCGTCGGCGGGCGAGGGGTTCGTGGATGCCGCCACCCAGCCCGAGACCCGCGGCATCGAGCTCATCGGGGCAGGCGACCGCCACGGCCGCGCGCGCGACCTGTTCTTCGTCTGGGCGGCGCCGAGCGTCAGCATCCTGAACTTCACCGTCGGCGCGACGCTCGTGCTGCTGGGGCTGGAGCTCTGGCAGGCGATCCTGGTCGTCGTCGCGGGCTCGGCGATGTGGGTGTTCCCCGGCATCATCGCCATCAGCGGCCCCGCCGCGGGCACCTCCGGCTCGGTGATCACCCGAGCCATCTACGGCATCATCGGCAACAAGCCCGTCGTCGCCTTCACCGGCTGGCTGATCGGCGCCGTGTTCCTCGCGCTCAACTGGCTCGCCTCGTCGTTCCTCGGCGCCGACATGCTCGCCGGCATGGGACTCACCGACCCGGTGATCGTCCCGATCGCGGTCACGCTCGTCATCTCGGCACTGACCGTGGTCGTCGCCGTCTACGGCCACGCGCTCATCCTGCGCATCTACTCGTGGCTCGCGATCGTCCTCGCCGTCATCTTCATCACCGTGACGGCGTTCATCCTGCCCCAGGTGGACTGGAGCTACCAGGCGGCCGAGCCGCTGGGCGGCGTGCCCCTCTGGTCGGCGATCACGATCGGGTTCACGCTCGTCGCCTCCGGACCCATCTCGTACATCAACAGCCCCGACATCGCGCGCTACCTGCCGCGTTCCACCAGGCCGTCGCACATCGTCGCCGCGACGGCCCTGGGCGGCGCGCTGCCCGGAGCCGTGTTCACCGTCGTCGGCGTGCTGCTGGCCACGGTCGTGATGGGCGGCATGGACGCCGGCATCGAGTCGGCGCTGCTCGGCATCCTCCCCGCGTGGCTCGGCCCGGTGTTCGTCATCGGCGTCATCGTGAACACCGTCGCGCTCAACGGCATGACGACGTACACGTCGAGCATGGCGCTGCAGGCGATCGGCCTGCCGCTGCGCCGCATCCCGGCTGCCATCATCGTCGGCGTCATCGGCACCGCGCTCACGATCGACCTGGTGCTGTCGACGAGCCTCCTCGATGCCGTGAACCTCATGCTGCAGTTCCTCGTGATCGTGTCGGCCCCGACGATGGCGGTGTTCGTCACCGACGTCGTGCTGCGCCGCAACCGGTACGACGGCGTCGAGCTGTTCGACGAAGCGCGCGGCGGACGCTTCTGGTACAGCGGCGGCTGGAGCATCCCCGGCGTCGTCGCCGTGCTGGCCGGCGGCATCGCGACGGCCCTGTGCCTGTCGACCACGGTCTGGGCAGGCCCCGTCTCAGAGGCGCTCGGCTACGTCGACCTGTCCGTCCCGGTCGGCATGCTGGTGTCGGTCGTCCTCTACGCCGCGCTGCTGCGCACCCCCCTCGGAAAGGCAGGTCGCCCGTGACCCCCACCCTCTATACGAATGCCCGCGTCTTCACGGCGGACGCCCGCCGCTGGGCCGCCGCGATCGTCGTGCGCGACGGGCGCGTGGCCTACGTCGGCGACCAGGCGACGGCGCGGCGCATCGGCGGGACCGCGGCCACCGAGGTCGACCTGGGCGGCGCCACGGTGCTGCCCGGGTTCGTCGACGGCCACGCGCACATCGTCGGCACGGGCGAGGCCGCCGGACAGGTGGACCTGTGGGGCGCCGACACCCTCGACGAGATCCAGCGCCGCATCCGTGCCTTCGCGCAGGCCCACCCCGAGGCTCCGCGCATCCGCGCGCAGGGCTGGCAGCACGCCGCGGTCGGCGGTCGCCCGACGCGCGAGCTGCTCGATGCCGTGGTCGCCGATCGCCCCGTGTACGCGGACGCGTACGACTTCCACTCGATCTGGCTCAACACCGCGGCCCTCGCCGAGACGGGGATCGACGACCGCACCGCCGATCCGGCGGGGGGCATGGTCCATCGCGACACCGATGGCCGTGCCACCGGCCTCGTCGACGAGACTGCGATGCACCTGCTGGTGCAGCCCGTGCTCGCCGGCTTCACGACCGACGACGACCGCGACGCCGCTCTGGCCGCCGCACTGCGCGGCTACGCCGAGGCGGGCGTCACAGCGGCCACCGACATGGGGCTCGACGAGGCCGACCTCGCGGCCATGGCGCGCGCCGAGCGGGCCGGCACGCTCACCGCCCACGTCGCAGGGCACTGGCGCGTGCAGCCCACCGGCGATGAGCCGCAGAACCTCGAGCAGGTCGCGCGAGCCGTCGGGCTCGCCGCGGCGCACACGTCGGACTGGCTGCGCGTCGTCGGCATCAAGGTCATGATCGACGGCACGGTCGACGGCTGCACCGCGGCGGTCGGCCACCCGTTCTCTGACGGCAGCGACCCCGACCCCGTGTGGAGCCTCGACGAGCTCGCGCCGGTCGTGGCGGCGGCCGATGCGGCCGGTCTGCAGGTGGCGATGCACGCGATCGGCGACGAGGCGGTGCGCATCGCGATCTCGGCCGTCGAGCACGCGATCGCCGTCAACGGGCCGCGCGAGCGCCGCCACCGCATCGAGCACCTCGAGGTCGTGGAGCGTGCCGACATCGACCGCCTGGCGGCGATCGGCATCACCGCGAGCATGCAGCCGGTGCACGCCGACCCCGCCATCCAGGCCAACTGGCGCGCGATGCTCGGCGACGAGCGCGTCGACCGCGGCTTCCCGTGGCCCGAGATGACCGACGCCGGCGCCCCGCTCGTCTTCGGCACCGACTCGCCGACGTCGCCGTACGCGCCGCTGCCGAACATGTTCATCGCCGCGACCCGCCGCTCGGCGCTCGACCCGTCGCTGCCGGCGAACATCCCCGCGTACGCGGTGCCGCTCATGACCGCGATCGAGCACGCGACGCGCGACGCCGCGTGGGCGAGCCGCGCCGAGGGCTCGTACGGCCGCATCGCCGCGGGCCTCAGCGCCGATTTCATCGTGCTCGACCGCGATGTGTTCGCCGCGGCGCCCGATGAGCTGCTCGAGACCCGCGTCGTCCGCACGGTCGTGGCGGGCCGCACGGTCCACGAGGCGTAGTCGCCGCAGCCACGGGAGAGTGGATGCCGGAGGCCCCGGCATCCACTCTCCCTCTGTTCAGCGCGGTGGCTCAGGCGCGACCCTCGTACTCGGCGTCGGTGATGTGCGCCTTCCAGACCGTCGATGCGGCGGGATCGTCGGCGGCCTCGAGCATCGCGAGGTGCTCCATGAAGCAGTCCGGCGAGGCGCCGTGCCAGTGGTCCTCGCCGGGCGGGGTGTACACGGTCTGCCCCTGGTGCACCTCGATCATCCCGCCGTCGCGCGTGCCGAACCGTGCGACGCCGTCCGTGACGCGCAGGTACTGGCCGCGGGCGTGCGAGTGCCACGCGGTGCGCGAGCCCGGTGCGAAGCGCACGAGGGCGACGGTCATGCGCTGGTCCGCCTCGTGCGGGGTGGCGATGGTGTCGACCCAGACGTCGCCGGCGAAGCGCTCGGGCGGGTTCTTGACGGTGGGTGCCGTCGGCTCGATGTTCATGCGAACCTCCTTCTCGCGGTCACAGCGTGAGCAGCACCTTGGTCGCGCGCCGCTCGTCCATCGCACGGTAGCCCTCGGCGGCGTCCTCGAGGGGGAGCGTCAGGTCGAACACCGCGCCGGGGTCGATCTCGCGGTCCCAGATGAGCCGGATGAGGTCGGGCAGGAACCGGCGCACCGGCGCGGGTCCGCCGTGCAGGTGCACGCCCGAGAAGAACAGCTCCATGCCGTCGAGCGAGACGCCGTGGGCGACGCCGACGTACCCGATGTGGCCGCCGGGGCGTGTGGCGCGGATGGCCTGCTCCATCGACTCCTGGGTGCCGACGGCTTCGATGACCGAGTGCGCACCGAGGCCGTCGGTGAGCTCCTTGATGCGGGCCACCCCGGCGTCGCCGCGCTCCTCGACGATGTCGGTCGCGCCGAACCGGCGGGCGAGCTCCTGGCGGTCGGCGTGGCGACTCATCGCGATGATGCGCTCGGCGCCCAGCTGCTGCGCGGCGAGCACGGCCAGGAGTCCGACCGCGCCGTCGCCCACCACGGCCACGGTCTTACCCGGCCCCACCTCGGCGGCGACGGCGGCGAACCATCCGGTGCCGAGCACGTCGGAGGCCGCGAGCAGCGCGGGGACGAGGTCGGCGTCGGGCACGCCCGGGGTGGCCACGAGCGTGCCGTCGGCGAGCGGGATCCGGGCGTACTCGGCCTGCGTGCCGATCGCGCCCATCATCACGTTGTGCACGCAGCGGGACTGGTACCCGGCCCGGCAGATCTCGCACGTGTTGTCGGAGGCGACGAACGAGCCGACGACGAAGTCGCCGACCTTCACGTTCTTCACATCGGCGCCGGTCTCGATGACGACGCCGACGTACTCGTGGCCCATCGGCTCGTGGTCGACATGCTGGATGCCGCGGTACGGCCACAGGTCCGACCCGCAGATGCAGGTCGCGGTGAGCCGGATCACGGCGTCGGTGGGTTCGATGATCGTCGGCTGTTCGCGGTCTTCGACCCGGACGTCGCCCGGGGCGTACATGATGACTCCGCGCATGGAGCTCTCCTTAGTGTGTGTTCTCGAGGATGCGGGGCTCGCCCGCAGAGGAGGATGCCGAGGTCGTCCGTCGCGGTGAGACGACGAGCAGCGCCGCCGCTGCGGCGAGCACGGTCGCCGTCACGGTGACCAGACCGAGCGGCAGGATGCTGGCGGCCCCGGCCAGCCCGACCAGCGGCGCCGAGACGGCGCCGAAGCCGAACCGCACGGTGCCGAGCAGCGACGAGGCGGTGCCGGCGATCTGCGGATAGCCCACCAGCGCGAGCGTGGTGGCAGGCGGGGAGGTGACCGCGACGCCGCCCGCCAGCGCGAACAGCGACACGATGACCACCCACAGCGGCATCGGCGTGAGGCCGGCCGTCAGCAGCCCCACCGACCCCAGGCCCGTGAAGGCGACGCCCGCGGCGAGGGTGCCGCGCACGCTCCAACGCTCCGCGACCCGCCCGGCGAGATAGCCGAACACCACGAAGCCGACCGAGTTGAGCCCGAACGCGGCGGCGTACTGCAGCGGCGTGAGGCCGTAGATCTCCTGCAGCACGTAGGTGGCGCCCGCGAGGTACGCGAAGGTCGCCGCGTACATGAACCCCTGGTTGAGCACGGCGCCCACGAAGGTGCGGTCGGCCAGGAGCAGGCGGTACGCGTCTGCGGTCGCGCCGAGCCCGCCGCTCGTGCGGCGTCCGGCGGGCAGGGTCTCGTCGAACGCGAAGAGGGTGACCAGCAGGATGCCGGCGCCCACAGCGGCGAGGAACACGAACAGTCCTCGCCAGTCGACGACGCCGCTGAGCACCCCGCCGAGCATGGGCCCGATCACGGCGGCCAGTCCTCCGGCCACGGTGAGGCGGCCGTAGAAGCGGATGAGCGCCCCGCCGGAGTACACGTCGCGGCCGGCGGCCTGCGCGATGACGATGCCGACGCCGCCGGCGAGCCCCTGCACGAGGCGAGCCGCGATGAGCAGCTCGACGGTGGGGCTGATCGCGCACAGGAGCGAGACACCCACGTACGAGACGACCCCGACGAGCAGGATGCCGCGCCGCCCGTATCGGTCCGACAGCGGTCCCGCGACCAGCTGGCCCACCGCGAGGCCCAGCAGGCACGCCGTGATGGTGAGCTGCGCGACCGAGGTCGCGGCATCCAGTTCTCTCGTCAACGCGGGGAGCGCGGGCAGGTACAGGTCCATCGAGATCGGCCCGAAGACCGTCAGCAGCAGGAGCAGGCTCGGCAGCAGCCTCCGGTGCGCGACGACCGGGAGATGTGCGGGAGAAGTCATGTCTTCGATGCTCGCGTCGGCCGCGCGGTCGCGGGAGTTCCTGCCGGGACATGTACTGACAGGGCACCCTTCGTGCGGTCGGGGCGGCCTAGCCTGTCGGCATGGACAACAAGGCCGAGGTGCGCGAGTTCTTGATGACTCGTCGTGCACGCGTGTCGCCCGACGCGGCCGGCATCGCCTCGGGCCCGAACCGGCGGGTCGCCGGCCTGCGCCGCAGTGAGGTCGCGATGCTCGCCGGGGTCAGCGTCGAGTACTACGCCAAGCTGGAGCGCGGGGCGATCGCCGGAGCTTCGGCATCCGTGCTCGATGCGGTCTCACGGGCCCTCCAGCTCGACGACACCGAGCGTGCGCACCTGCTGGACCTCGCGCGCGCGGCCGACGGCATCCCGACGTCCGGCCGACCGCGCCGCCGCACCTCCAAGCCGGGGCCGCCGCGGCCGAGCCTCGAGTGGGCGCTCGCGGCGATCACCGACGGCGTCGCCGTCGTGCGCAATCCCCGCCAGGAGATCGTGGCGGTGAACGAGCTCGGCCGCGCGTTCTACTCGCCGGTGATCGGCGACGGAGGCCGCACGCCGAACCTCGCTCGGTTCCAGTTCCTCGATCCCGCAGCGCGCGACTTCTACCCGGACTGGGAGCTGTTCGCACAGATGTGCGTCGGGATCATGCGTGCCGAGGCCGGCCGCGATCCGCACGACAAGGGGCTGCAGGACCTCGTCGGCGAGCTGTCGACACGGAGCGAGACGTTCCGCACGCTGTGGGCGGCGCACGACGTGCGCACGCACGGCGCGGGCACCAAGCGCTTCACCCATCCGGTCGTGGGCGAGCTGGTCCTCGCCTACGAAGAGCTCGCGGTGACCGCCGAGCCGGGCAACGTGATGCTCATCTACACCGCCGAGCCGGGCTCGGCGTCGGCCGAGCGCCTGCGCCTGCTGGCGTCCTGGGCCGCGACATCGCAGACGCCGTCCGGCGCGTAGCCCTCAGGCGTGCGCGCGGCCGCGGAACTCGGCGCGGTGCGCGGCGGGGCTCAGCCCGAGCCGGCGCGAGAAGTGGTGGCGCAGCGTCACGGCGCTGCCGAAGCCGGACTGCTCGGCCACCAGCTCGATCGGGGCGTCGTCCGTCTCCAGCAGCAGGCGGGCGTGGTCGAGACGCTGGGTGAGCAGCCACTGCTGCGGGCTCGTCGCCGTGCGCTCGCGGAACCGGCGCGTGAACGTGCGCCGCGACAGATGCACGGCCGCGGCCCAGGCGTCGAGCTCGAGCGGCTCGGACAGGCGCGCCCGCGCCCAGGCCATCGCGTCCTCGATGGGTTCGCCGCCGGCGGGATCGACGACGGGCACCGGGATGTACTGGGCCTGCGAGCCGCTGCGGTGCGGTGCCAGCACGAGGGCGCGGGCCAGGGTGTTCGCGGCGGCGGCGCCGTGGTCGAGCCGCGCGATGTGCAGGCAGCAGTCGAGCGCGGCCGCGACGCCGGCGGACGTGATGACGTCGCCGTGGTCGAGCCACAGCACGTCGCGGCGCACGTGCACGCCCGGGTACTCGGCGGCGAGCCGGTCGGCCGCGGCCCAGTGCGTGACCAGCTCACGGTCGTCGGCGATGCCGCTGGCCGCGATGACGAAGCCGCCGAGGCACAGCCCGACGATGCGCGCGCCGCGCGCGTGGGCGGCGCGCACCGCGTCGAGCAGGGCGTCCGACGGCGCGCGGTCCTGCCGCCAGCTCGGCAGCACGATCATGTCGGCGGATTCGAACGCCTCCAGGCCGTCGTCGACGGCGATGCGGTACCCGGCGCCCGTCACGAGAGAGCCCGGCTGCTCGGCGCACACGACGACCTCGTACAGCGGATCGGCGCTGTCGAGCCCTGCGGCGGCGAAGACGAGCGTCGGCACCGAGAGGTGGAACGGGCTGATGCCCTCGAACGCGAGAACGACGACGCGGCGCAGGGGGACGGCATCCATGGCCCGATCTTATCGAAATGGTGCCTTCGGGCCACTGTTGCGCGACCGGCGGCGGCGCGAGCATCGAGTCATGACCGAAACGATCGCCCCCGCCTCACTGTCCGCCCTGCTCGTCGGCGGCCCCACCCTGCAGTTCGACTACGCCGGACTGTCTTTCCTGACCGACCCGACGTTCGACGACCCCGGCGACTACGACGGCCCCGTGGTGCTGCACAAGCTCACCGGCCCCGCCGTGACCGCCGATGCGCTCGGCGCCGTCGACGTCGTGCTGCTGTCGCACGACCAGCACTTCGACAACCTCGACCACGCCGGCCGTGCGCTGCTCGATCGCGTGCCCACCGTGCTGTCCACCCCCGACGCCGCCGGTCGCATTGCCGGTGTCACCGGACTCGAGCCGTGGCAGACGACCACCGTCGGCGCCGTCGAGATCACCGCCGTGCCGGCGCTGCACGGACCCGAGGGCGCCGAGGCGCTGAGCGGGGTCGTCACCGGCTTCGTGCTGCGGGCCGACGGCGAGCCCACCGTGTACGTGTCGGGCGACAACGCGTCGGTGGACCTCGTGCGCGAGATCACCGACCGGTTCGCGCCGATCGACGTCGCGGTGCTGTTCGTCGGCGCCGCCAACCCGGGACGCTTCGGCGACATCGACGTGACCCTCAACGCCCACACGGCGCTGCAGGCGGCCGAGGCGCTCGGCGACGCGCTCATCGTGCCCGTGCACGGCGAGGGCTGGGCGCATTTCAGCGAGACGCTCGAGCGCCTCGAGCTCGTGTTCGGCTACGCCGGCCGGGCCGCACGGCTGCGGATCCCGCAGCGCGGCAAGCGCCTGACGCTGGCCTGACGCCGGGAACCATGGATGCCGCCACCCGGCGCCCCGGTCGGGCGCGGGCGGCGGCATCCACTCGTCTCACTCGTAGCGCAGCGACTCGACCGGATCGGCCCTGGCCGCGCGGGCGGCGGGGAGGGTGCCGGCGAGGAAGGCGATCACCATCACGACGAGGATGATCGTCGCGATCGAAACCGGGTCGAAGGCGATCAGCGTGAGGCCGGGCAGGTCGGCCAGCAGCGAGTCGGCGAGCACGGCGCTGAGCCCTGTGCCGACGATCATCGCGATCACCACCCCGAGTGCGCTCCCCAGGAACCCGAGGAAGGTCGCTTCGAGGCTGAACAGGCTGAAGACGCGTCCCGAGCCCATGCCCATCGCCTTCATGAGGCCGATCTCGCGGGTGCGCTCCTGCACCGACATGAACAGCGTGTTCACGATGCCGAAGCTCGCGGCCAGCAGCGCGATGATCGCGAACGCGTTGAGCACGAGGACGATGCCGTCGATCACGGTCGTGAACGCACCGATCTGGTCGGCGACCGTGGTGCCGGAGAAGCCGGCGTCGGCGAGGCGGTCCTTGAGCGCGGCGATGTCGTCGTCGCTCGCGCCCTCGTCGAACCACACCGTCGCCTGCGCATAGCGGTCGACCTGATCGGCGGGTACGCCGATGTTCTGCGTCTCGAACAGCGTGTCGGTGAGCGCGTCGTTCGGGATGATGCTCGTGCCGTTGGGGGAGGCGAGCGCCTCCTCGGCGACGCCGACGACGGTCGCCTCGATCACGTGCTGCTCGCGGTTCGCGTCGGTGATCGCGATCGACACCGTGGCTCCAGGCGCATCGTCGGCGGCGGCGAAGCCCAGCGGCTCGACGTACGACGTGGGCAGCACCAGCTGATACGCGTCGGTGCTGTCGTCGGGATCGACGCCGGCGCTCAGCTGCGTGGTCTGACCGGGTACGAGACTGCCGACGCTCACGACGTACTTCGTACCCCCGTCGTACTGGATGAAGTCCGGGCTGATCGACTTCGTGGCGTGCACGTCCGTGACGCCCTCGATCGCAGCGAGTGCGTCGAGATCGCCCGGCGTCATGGCCGTGACCGTGCCGCCGCCGCCCGGGCCCAGGCCGCCCGCCGACACCGCGTCGGGGTCGTACTCGGCGGGGCCGGCGTCGCCGCCGAATCCGGCACCCGCGTCGCCCGAGGTCTTCGTGACGGTCATCGCGTTGGACGCGCCGATGCCGCTCACTGTGTCGTCGATGTAGGCGTTGATGCCCGTGCCGAGACCGCTGGTGAGCGTGAGGGTGAAGGCGCCGACGAAGATCGCGAGGATCGTCAGCACCATGCGGGTCTTGGAGCGGAACGTGTTCGCGATCGCCGAGGCGACGAGATCGGTGGTCCTCATGCCGCCACCCCCTCGGGCGCCGCGGGCGCCGACGGGCCGGAGCCGGAGTCCTCGACGATCTCGCCGTCGCGGATGAGGATGCGGCGGTCGCAGCGGGCCGCCAGCTCCTCGTCGTGCGTGACCACCACGAGGGTGATGCCGTGCTCCCGGTTGAGGGTGAACAGGATGTCCTCCACGACTGCGCCGGTGTGCGAGTCCAGGTTGCCGGTGGGCTCGTCGGCGAAGATCACACGCGGATTGTTGACCAGGGCGCGCGCGATGACGACGCGCTGCTTCTGGCCGCCCGACAGATTGACCGCCTTGTTCTTCGCCTTGTCGGCGAGGTCGAGCTGCTCGAGGGCGGCAAGGCCCCGGCGGCGGCGTTCGGCACGGCCGACGCCGGCGATCTTCATCGGCAGGATCACGTTCTCGAGCACCGACTGCGAGCCGGTGAGGAAGAACTGCTGGAACACGAACCCGAACGTCTTGTTGCGCGTGCGGTTGAGCTTCGCACCGCGCAACGTGCGGGTCTCGGTGCCTTCCAGCGCCAGCGTGCCCGCGTCCGGTGCGTCCAGCAGAGCCAGCACGTGCATGAGCGTCGACTTGCCCGAGCCGCTCTTGCCGACGATCGCGACGGACTCGCCCTCGCGGAGGTCGAAGCTCACACCCTTGAGCGCCTCGAAGCGGTTCTGGCCCTTGCCGTAGGCCTTGCGGACATCCCGTGCCGAGATGATCGGCACGGGAGCGGGTGGGGAGGATGGGGTGGACAGGGCTGCGGCATTCACCCTTCCAGGCTCGTCGCCCGGCGCGATCCGCGCGTCCTCCCGCGGGAGTCACCCGCATACCGCATCCGCGGTATCTCAGGCACCCGGTGTCAGCAGTCCCGTCTCGTACGCCACGATCACCAGCTGCGCGCGATCGTGCGCACCGAGCTTGGTCATGATGCGGTTCACGTGCGTCTTGGCGGTGTGCGGTGAGATGAACAGGTCGGCCGCGATGTCCTGGTTCGACCGGCCGCGCGCCACCAGCACGAGCACTTCGAGCTCGCGCTCGGTGAGGTGCTGGAGCACCGAGCGGTCGGCGTCGACCGGGTCGGGCGCGAGGTACCTCGTGATGAGGGCGCGCGTCGCGGCCGCCGAAAGCAGCGCATCGCCGGCGTGCACGGCGCGCACCGCCCGCACGATGTCGTCGGGTTCCGAGCCCTTGCCGATGAACCCGCTCGCCCCCGCTCGCAGCGCCGAGACGACGTACTCGTCCTCCTCGAACGTCGTGAGGATCAGCACCCGCGTCTCGGCGAGCGCCGGGTCGGCGCAGATCTCGGCGGTCGCGGCGATCCCGTCGAGCTCCGGCATCCGGATGTCCATGAGGACGACGTCGGGATGCCGCGCACGCGCCTCCGCGACGGCATCCCGGCCGTCGGCGGCCTGACCGACGACCTCGACGTCGTCGGCCGCGGCGAGGATGTCGGTCACCGCCTGCCGGATGAGCGCCTGATCGTCGACGACGAGCACGGTGGTCACGACGCGGCCACTCCTCGGCCGTGGCCGGGCGCGCCCGTGGACATGAGGGGCAGCTTCGCCAGCAGCCGCCAGCCGCCGGGGACCGGGCCGGTCTCGACGGTGCCGCGCACGCTCGCGACGCGCTCGCGCAGTCCCGTGAGGCCCAGCCGCGAACCGAGGGTGACGGCATCCTTCACCACATCGTCGACCGGGTTGGTGACCACGACGGTCAGTGCGTCGGCGTCCGCGGTCAGCAGCACGTGCGCGCGGTGCTCGGCGCCGTGCTTGTGCGCGTTGGTCAGGGCCTCCTGCACCACGCGGTACGCGACGCGGCTCGGGGCGCCGGGCACGGCACCCAGGTCGCCCTCGGTGCGCACGGTCACGTCGAGCCCGCCGTCGCGGAAGCCCTGCACGAGCCGGTCGAGCTGGTCGAGGCTCGGCTGCGGTGCGGTGCCCGCGGCCGACGGATCGGCGGACTCGTCGGCGCGCAGCACGTCCATGAGGTCGCCGATCTCGCCGAGCACCGTGCGCGCCGCGCTGCGGATCGTGGCGAGGGCCTCCTCTGCGCGTTCGGGGCGCGAGGCCAGCGCCGACGACGCCACGCCCGCGTTGAGGCTGATGACGGAGATCTGGTGGGCCACCGCGTCGTGCAGGTCGCGCGCGATGCGCAGGCGCTCTTCGCTGACGCGCCGACGGGCCTCGGCCTCGCGCGTCTGCTCGGCCCGCTCGGCCCGCTCGGTGATGGCCGTGATGTAGTCGCGGCGCGACCGGGTCGCATCGCCGATCGCGGCGCCGATGAGCGTCGTGAGGCCGTACTGGATCACCCGTGGATCCCAGTCCGGCAGCACCGCGACGAGACTCAGCCCCACGACGACGACCACGGTGACGGCGGTGGCGACGAAGCCGGCGCCGCGAGTGAGCCGGTTGGTGACGCCGAACATGCCGACCGCCACGGCGAGCGCCAGGCCGGGGTTGAGCGCGCCGGTGAACGCGGCGACGGCGAAGAGCACCACGACGCCGGCGAGCACAGGGATCGGCCACCGGCGCCGCAGCGGCAGCACCACGACTGCGACCACCGCGAGGACGATCGTGAGCGGTGCGGGCGGCTGGTACGCATCGCCCGGCGAGGGGGCGAACGTCAGCATCAGCACGAGCACCGCGACGATCACGTCGCCGGCCGCGCGGGGGAGCCGCGGGCGCGGGTCGACGATCGCGGGCTCGGTGCCCTCGCTGCCGGTCATGGGTCCAGTGTGCCCCGTGACGGTGCGCCGACGCCGGCGCGACGCCGCGGACGTGCCGGGGGTTCGGCGGTCACGCGAACGCGAACTTCAGGGTGTTCAGGTGGGCGCGGCTGAGCTCGGCCGCCGCACGCGCGTCGCGCGCGGCGATGGCGTCGACCACGGCGGCGTGCGCGGCCTGGTCCGCTTCGTGCGAGGCGGTCGGGCGGATCTTGAGCATGTCGACCATCGCCGGGCGCACCCGGGGGACGAAGCCGTCGAAGAGCTCGACGAGCACCTCGTTGCCCGACGCGACGACGATCAGCCGGTGCAGAGCCATGTCGACGTCGACGTGCGGCTCGGGCGCCGGGTCGGCGGTCGCGCGGGCGGCGAGCGCGGCGCGCAGCGCCCGCAGCTGCGCGGGGCTGCGGCGCTCGGCCGCGAGGGCGGCAGCCTCGGCCTCGATCGCGATGCGCGCCTCGATGACGGTGGTGATCGAGGCGCGGCGCAGCACCGTGTCCCAGTCGTCGGCGACGTCGAGCGCCGTGACGAACACACCCGCGCCCTGGCGCGAATCGAGCACGCCCTTGCCGGCGAGCTCGCGGACGGCCTCGCGGATGGTCGAGCGCCCGACGCCCAGCTGGGCGGCCAGGGTCGTCTCGCCCGGCAGACGCTGTCCGAGCGCGAACTCGCCCGCACGGATGCGTCCGAGCAGGATCTCGGCGGCCTGGGCGGCGAGCGGCGCCCGGTGGACGATCGCGGCCATGTGAACCTCCGGTTGTCGGACGAGTGGTGTGCCAACCGGTTCACAGCCTACCCCGACGCATTGCCTCGTCGACTTGACTTATCGACTTGTCTGAGGAGTAAGGTGACGGCCATGACTTCTGCGCCACCCTCCGTCCCACCGCGGCGAGCCCTGTTCTGGTCGCTCGTCGGCACGCACGTGATGAACGACTTCCAGACCGGCGCCGCCGCCGCCCTGCTCCCGTACTTCGTGCTCGAGCAGCGCTACGACTATGCGGCGGCCGCCGGTCTCACGCTCGCGGCCACCTCGCTGTCCAGCATCTTCCAGCCCGTCTTCGGGTGGCTCACCGACCGCTTCTCGCTGCGCCCGCTCATCGTGGCCGGTCTTGCCGTCGCCGCGCTCGGCATCGCGGTGGCGGGTCTCACCTCGGCGAACTATTGGCTCACCTGGATCGTCTTCTCGCTGTCGGGCCTGGGCGTCGCGGCCTATCACCCGGCCGCGACGGTCGCCGCGAAGGAGGCGGGCGGCGGCACCAACCGCTCGATGAGCATCTTCTCGGTCGGCGGCAACGTGGGCGCGGCCATCGCCCCGATCGGCGTCGGCCTCACGGTCGGCGTGCTGGGGCTGCAGGCCACACCGCTGCTGCTGATCCCGACGATCGCCATCGCGGCGGTCTACCTCGTGCTGAACCGCCGGGCGGCGCTCACCCCGCGCCCCGTGGGCCCGGTCGCCGCCGCCGCGGAGGTGGCGGCACCCACCCGCGTGCCTCGCGATCTGTGGGGGAGGTTCGCGTGGCTGCTGCTGATCGTCAGCCTGTGGTCGGTCGCCTACGTCGGGGCGCGCTCGTTCGTCGCGCTCGACGTCATCGACCGGTTCGACGCCACCACCGACGTCGGCAATCTCGCGCTCATGGTCTTCTCGCTGGCCGCCGCGCTCGGCACGCTCGTCGGCGGCTTCTTCGCCGACCGGTTCGGGCGCACACGTGTGATCGTGCTGGGCTACGCGCTGGCGACGGCTGCCGCGGTGGGCTACGTGTTCGCGCCCACCGAGGTGACGGCGATCGTGCTCGCGGGCGGGCTCGGCTGGGCGCTGTTCCTGCCGTTCGCACTGCACGTGACGCTCTCGCACGCGTACCTGCCCCGGCACCTCGGCACCGCGAGCGGCGTGACCCTCGGCATGGCGACGGCGCTCGGCGGCCTGTTGACGCCGCTGCTCGGCGTCCTCGCCGACGCCACCGACCCGCGCGCGGTGTTCGTCGTGCTCGCGGGCGTCATCGCCGTCGCCCTCGTGTGCGCCCTGTTCGTCCGCGAGCGCACCGACCTCCCCCCGGAAGGGGATGCCGCGGCCCCGACCGGCGCCGAGGTCGAGGCATCCCCCTCCCGCACGTGATGACCCTCAGCCCCGCCGCGGAATCGGCGGCGCGGCGGGGCCGGTGGGCGCCGGCACCACCGGGACGGCCTCGGCGAGCGGCGCGGGCGGGGTGATCGCCCGGCGGCGGGCGCGCAGCCCCGTGACGAGCACGCCCCCGACCAGCAGGAGGCCGCA
>Ga0160450_100769_pt1 | contig 15768 bp, 15 predicted proteins | sample HID1975K_E1MG_FD_108257 | JGI IMG/M metagenome (GOLD analysis project Ga0160450, IMG submission 108257) | Enriched soil microbial communities from UW Madison campus, WI, USA - HID1975K_E1 MG | ecosystem: Environmental > Terrestrial > Soil > Unclassified | place: USA: Madison, Wisconsin...
CCGTCGTCGATCGGCTTGTGCGGGGCATCCGGGACACCTGCGCGCTCGTGAGCACCCTGGATCTCGATCTCCTCCTCGGCCGCCATGTGGTCGAGGTCGTGGTGCTGGTGCGCCAGCGCCGCGTCGAGCTCCGACTGGGTGACCGGCGTGAGGCGGTCCTCGAAGAACCACCGCGAGATCGACGCGCGGAAGTTCTGGTGCCACGGAATGCGGCCCTTGGCGTTCGGACGCACCACGAGCGGCTCGTAGGTGTCGAAGTCGGCCAGCTTGAAGCGCTCGTACTCGTCGACCGGCTGGTGGACCTCGATGTACTCGCCACCGGGGAGGCGGACGATACGACCGGACTCGTAGCCGTGGAGCGCGATCTCGCGGTCCTTCTTCTGCAGCGCGATGCAGATGCGCTTGGTGACGAAGTAGGCGACGATCGGGCCCAGGATCAGCAGCGCCTGGAGCGTGTGGATGACACCCTCCATCGTCAGCCAGAAGTGGGTGGCGATGATGTCGGACGACGCCGCCGCCCACATGACCGCGTACATCGTCACACCCGCGGCGCCGATCGCCGTGCGCGTTGCCGCATTGCGCGGGCGCTGGGCGATGTGGTGTTCACGCTTGTCGCCCGTGACCCACGCCTCGATGAAGGGGTAGATCAGGACCAGGATGATGAAGATGCCGATGACGCCGAGCGGCACCAGGATGTTGAACGACCAGGTGCGGTCGAGGAAGACGACCTCCCACCCGGGCGGGATGAGGCGCAGCATGCCGTCGGCGAAGCCGATGTACCAGTCGGGCTGGGTACCGGCGGACACGGGGGACGGGTCGTACGGACCGTAGTTCCAGATCGGGTTGATCGTGAACAGCGAGGCGATGAGCACGATGACGCCGAACGTGATGAACAGGAAGCCGCCCATCTTCGACATGTACACCGGCATCATCGGGTAGCCCACGACGACGCTGTTGGTGCGTCCGGCACCCGCGAACTGCGTGTGCTTGTTGATCACCATCAGCATGAGGTGGACGACGAGCAGTCCGACGAGGATCGCCGGCAGCAGCAGGATGTGCAGCGTGTACAGACGGCCGACGATCGCGGTGCCTGGGAACTCGCCTCCGAACAGCAGGAACGAGGTCCACGTCCCGATCAGCGGGATGCCCTTGACCATGCCGTCGATGATGCGCAGACCGTTGCCGGAGAGCACGTCGTCGGGGAGGGAGTAGCCGGTGAAGCCCTCGGCCATCGCGAGGATGAACAGGATGAAACCGATCACCCAGTTCAGCTCGCGCGGCTTGCGGAACGCGCCCGTGAAGAACACGCGGAGCATGTGCACGCCGATGCCGGCGACGAACACGAGCGCGGCCCAGTGGTGCATCTGACGGACGAGAAGACCGCCGCGGATGTCGAACGAGATGTTGAGCGTCGACGACATCGCCGCCGACATCTCGATGCCCCGCATCGGCAGGAACGCGCCGTTGTAGTGCGTCTCGACCATCGACGCCTGGAAGAAGAACGTCAGGAACGTGCCCGACAGCAGGACGACGACGAAGGCCCACAGGGCGATCTCGCCGAGCATGAACGACCAGTGGTCGGGGAAGATCTTGCGGCCGAGCTCCTTGACGAAGCCCGACAGGCTCGTGCGCTCGTCGATGTAGTTCGCGGTGGCGCCGATGAAGCGACCGCCGAGGGGCTTGTCGCGCCCGGTGGTCGACGCGGGTGCCACGGGAGCCTCAGGCTGCTCGGTGACGGTTGCGGTACTCAATGACGCTCCCAGAAGCTCGGGCCGACGGGTTCGGTGAAGTCGCTGCGGGCGACCAGGTAGCCCTCGTCGTCGACGGTGATCGGCAGCTGCGGCAGCGGACGCGCGGCCGGGCCGAAGATGACCTTGGCGTGGTCGGTGACGTCGAACTGCGACTGGTGGCAGGGGCAGAGCAGGTGGTGCGTCTGCTGCTCGTACAGCGCGACGGGGCAGCCGACGTGCGTGCACACCTTGGAGTACGCGACGATGCCGTTGTAGGACCACTCCTTGCGGTCCTCGCTCTCGGTGAGCTGCTCGGGGAGCAGGCGGACCAGGAGGACGAGGGCCTTGGCCTTCTCTTCGAGATAGCCGTCGCTGTGCGAGATCGCAGCCAGCTCCTCGGGGATGACGTGCACGGCCGAGCCGAGGGTGAGGTCCGCTGCGCGGATGGGCTCGCCCGACGGGTCGTGCGCGAGACGCATGCCCTTCTTCCACATGGTGTGCTCGAGGAGGTACACCGGGTCGCCGGCGTGGGGCTTCTCGGGGGAGTTGAACGGGGCGAGACCGCGGAACAGCACGACACCCGGAACGACGGAGGCCACGACGGCGGCGATCAGCGAGTTGCGGATCATCACGCGGCGTCCGAAGCCGGACTCCTCGTTGGCGTCGGCGAACGCCTGGATCGCAGCCTCACGCGTCGTGTCGCGACCGCGGGTCGCGTGACGCGGCTCGACGAACTCCTTGTCGGACATGACGGCCTTCGACCAGTGGATCGCACCGATGCCGATGGCCAGCAGCGCGAGGGCGATGCCGAGTCCGATGAAGAGGTTGTTGCTGCGGATGTCGACGATCCGGCCGCTCTCGATCGGGAAGAGCATGTAGGCGGCGACCGCCCAGATGCTTCCCGCGATCGAGAGGTAGAAGAGGGTGTAGACCGTGCGAACGGCGCGCTGCATCGCGGCCGGGTCCTTGTCGGTGACCCGTGCACGGTGCGGCGGAAGCCCAGGGTTGTTCACCGGGTCGCTGACCGCTACGGCGAGCCCGGGGGAGGGCTTCCAGGAAGCCCTCTCGTGCTCGAGCGGGTCGTCCTCGTGGGCCATGCTGCTCCTCAGTCGGTATTGCGTCTTACGAACGTGATCAGTTGGACTTCGCCGTGATCCACACGGTGATGGCGATCAGCGAACCGATCCCGAAGATCCAGATGAAGAGGCCCTCGGAGACGGGGCCCAGCGAGCCGAGCGAGAAGCCGCCCGCCGACTCGTTGTCCTGCAGGTAGAGCAGGTAGGTGATGATGTCGCGCTTCTCTTCGGTCGTCAGCGTCATGTCGTTGAAGACGGGCATGTTCTGCGGGCCGGTCACCATCGCCGCGTACATGTTCAGCGGAGTGGTGGTGTGGAGGTTGGGCGCGTACTTGCCCTCGGTGAGCGCACCGCCGGCGCCGGCCACGTTGTGGCACATCGCGCAGTTGATGCGGAAGAGCTCGCCACCCTCGGCAGCGCTGCCCTCGCCGTCGAGCACTTCCTCATCGGGGAAGGTCGGGCCGGGGGCGATCGACTGGATGTACTCGCCGATCGCGGTGATCTGCTCGTCGGTGAACTGCACGGGCTTCTGCGGAGCCTGCGGGCCCTGCATCTGCAGCGGCATGCGTCCGGTGCTCATCTGGAAGTGCACCGCCAGCTCGCCGACGCCGTAGAGGGAGGGGCCGTCGGCCGTTCCCTGGACGTCGAGGCCGTGGCACGTGGCGCAGTTGGCCTGGAAGAGCTTCTTGCCGTCCTCGGCGGTGAGCGCCGAGTTGGTGGTCTTCTCGGGCGTGGTCGCCGCCATCGCGGCGGACGCACCGGCGTACACGCCGCCGGTGATGAGCAGGCCGATGCCGATCAGTGCGGCGGCGGCCCAGGGGCTGCGGCGGCCTTTTGAGCGGCGCGTGGTCTCTCGTGCCATGTCGGGTTTCAGCTCCGCTCTCACTTGAGGAAGTAGATGACGAGGAACAGGGCGATCCAGACGACATCGACGAAGTGCCAGTAGTACGACACGACGATGGACGAGGTCATCTCCTTGCGCCCGAAGTTCTTGACGGCGTACGCGCGTCCGATCACCAGGAGGAAGGCGATGAGGCCGCCGGTGACGTGGAGGGCGTGGAAGCCGGTGGTGAGGTAGAAGGCCGACGCGTACGCGTTCGCGTAGATCGGGAGGCCCTCGGTGACGAGCTGGGCGTACTCCCACACCTGGCCGGAGACGAACAGCGCGCCGAGCGCGAACGTCAGCCAGAACCACTCGACCATGCCCCAGCCGAGCCAGCCGCGCTTCTTGGTGGAGTAGGGCTGGAACCGCTCGGCGGCGAAGACGCCCATCTGGCACGTGACCGACGACAGCACGAGGATGATCGTGTTGACGGTCGCGTACGGGACGTTGAGGTTGGCGGTGCTCTCGGCCCACAGGTCGGGAGAGGTGCTGCGGAGGGTGAAGTAGATCGCGAAGAGGCCCGCGAAGAACATCACCTCGCTGCCGAGCCACACGATGGTTCCGACAGCGACCGGATCCGGCCGCTTGACGGACCGCATGGCCTGGGAGTAGGTCGCTGTGGAGGTCGTCACGCTCCCCATTATGGCCGATCCGGGCCGCCGATTTTCGCATCGGAGGGCATCGATTTGCCCGGACGCGAACTTAGGGGGACCTAAAAGATGACTGCGACTCTGCCGTGAACACGTGGTGAAGACGCAGAATCGCGCCCGGCGGGACGCCGTGTCACGAATCTGTTCCGATTCCCGCGCGCCGCTAGGCTTCTGCGTTATGGCGGAGCTGTACACCTGGCCGGGAATCCTCACCACGCTGCTCGAGCGGCGCGACCTCAGCGTCTCGGAGTCCACGTGGGCGATGAGGCAGATCATGTCGGGTGCGGCGACGCCGTCGCAGCTGGCCGGATTCCTCGTCGCGCTGCGCGCGAAGGGGGAGACGGTCGACGAGATCGTGGGCTTCCGCGACGCGATCCTCGAGGCGGCGCTGCCGCTGCCCGTGGATGCCGCAGTGCTCGACATCGTGGGCACGGGGGGCGACCGCTTCGGCACCGTGAACGTCTCGACGATGTCGGCGCTCGTGGCGGCGGCATCCGGTGTCCCCGTCGTCAAGCACGGCAACAAGGCCGCGAGCTCGTCGTCGGGGTCGTCGGACGTGCTGGCGGCGCTCGGCGTCGACCTGACGCTGTCGCCCGAGGCCGTCGCCGAGACGCTGTCGCAGGCGGGCATCACGTTCGCGTTCGCGTCGGCGTTCCACCCGGGGTTCCGTCACGCCGGCCCCACGCGCAGCGAGCTGGGCGTGCCCACCGTCTTCAACTTCCTGGGTCCGCTGTGCAATCCGGCGCGCGCCGAGGCGAACGCCGTCGGCGTCGCGCATCTGGACCGGGTGCCCCTGATCACGGGCGTGTTCCGCACACGCGGGGCGACGGCGCTCGTGTTCCGTGGCGACGACGGGCTCGACGAGCTGACCACGACGGGGCACAGCCGGCTGTGGGAGGTGAGCCGCGGCGACATCCACGAGCACGACCTCGACCCGCGCGACCTCGGGATCCCGCTGGCCGACATCGGCGACCTGCTGGGCGGCGAACCGGCGTACAACGCCGAGGTCGTCCGTCGCGTGCTCGGCGGCGAGCCCGGTGCGGTCCGCGACATCGTGCTGCTCAACGCCGCCGCCGGGATCGTGGCCTACCGTCTGTTCCGCGACGCGACCCAGGTGCAGCGCCCGATCCTCGAGCGCCTCGCCGAGGCGCGCGACGACGCGGCCGCGGCGATCGACAGCGGGGCGGCCGCAGCGACGCTCGACCGCTGGGTCGAGGTCACGCGCACCCTGGCGCCCTGAGGTTATTCACGGCCTGGCTCTACCGGAGCGTCCCCGCCGCCCGCTAGCGTGTGCGGCAGACACACGCTTCGACTGGAGGACGCCATGACCGATGACACCACCGCCACGTCCGCACCGCTCGACGGATCCGTCGAGCCGCCCGCGCGCAAGCTCGGGGGAGTGAAGGTCGTCGGCGTGCTCGGCATCATCGCCGGCATCCTGCTGATCGTCGTCGGCATCGTCGCGTGGATCGCGGTGTCGACGCAGCTGCGCGAAGAGAACATCACGGTCTCCGACGACGCGATGGCGTTCCAGGGGGCGCAGGTCGCCGGGCCGTTCACCGCGTACGCGCAGGCCGAGGTCATCCAGAAGCACGCGCTCGAGATGGCGGACGGCAAGACGTACGCCGAGCTGCCGATGGACGACCCGGTGCGTGCGACCGTCATGGACGCGTCGTTCCTGCGCGCCTCGCTGTTCACGTCGGTCGTCTCGTTCGGCGTCGCGGCGTTCGCGATCGGCATGGGCATCCTGTCGATCCTCTTCGGCTGGGCCCTGCATCGTCTCGCCGGGGCGCCCGTGATCGTCAGGCGAGCCACGACGACGCCCTGACCCGCGGCACCCGGTGGACCCGCACGACGCCCTCACCGAGATCGCGACGCTCCTGGAGCGCGAGCGATCCTCCCGGTACAAGTCGAAGGCGTTCCGCGCTGCCGCCGACGCGATCGAGGGGCTCAGCGACGCGGATCTGCGGGATGCCGCGTCCCTGCGCCGTCGCAAGGGCGTCGGCGACTCCACCTTCGCGGTGATCCAGCAGGCTCTCGCCGGAGACGTGCCCGACTACCTGGTGGATCTGCGCGAGCGGGCGGGGGTGGAGCGCTCGTCGACGTTGCGCAAGAAGCTGCGCGGCGACCTGCACTCCCACAGCGACTGGTCGGACGGGCTCACGTCGATCGAGCTGATGGTCGATGCCGCGCGCGCACTCGGCCACGAGTACCTCGCGCTCACCGACCACTCGCCCCGGCTGCGTGTGGCCAACGGCCTGTCGCCGGAGCGCCTGCGCTCCCAGCTCGAGGTGGTGGCCGGCATGAGCGGCGACGGCTTCACGCTGCTGTCGGGGATCGAGGTCGACATCCTCGACGACGGCGCGCTCGATCAGGACCCCGACCTGCTGGAGGTGCTCGACGTCGTGGTGGCCTCGGCGCACTCGAAGCTGCGCATGGAGCGCGGCCCGATGACGAGGCGCCTGGTGGCCGCGGCATCCGATCCTCACGTCGACGTGCTCGGGCATGTCACCGGCAGGCTCGTCGAAGGATCGCGCGGCACGCGGCCGCCGTCGACGTTCGAGCCCCGTCCCGTGTTCGAGGCGTGCCACGCGCACGGGGTCGCGGTCGAGATCAACTCGCGTCCCGAGCGGCAGGATCCGCCCGACGAGCTCATCGCGCTCGCGCTGGAGACCGGATGCCTCTTCTCGATCGACTCCGACGCGCACGCACCCGGGCAGCTGTCGCTGCTGGACTACGGGGCAGAGCGCGCCGAGCGGCTCGGCGTGCCGCCCGAGCGGATCGTCACGACGTGGCCGCTGGAGCGGCTGCGCGAGTGGACCGGACGCGAGCGCGGCGCCTGACCGCGATCGCGCCCGGCGAGGCTCACTGCGAGGCGTTCGCGCGCAGCACCTCGAGGCGCGCGCGGTACTCGGTCTCGTCGATGTCGCCCTTGGCGAACCGCTCGGCGAGGGTCGCCTCGGCCTGGCGGGCGGGCGTGCGCCCGTACGGCCCATAGCCGCCTGCGGCGGCCGCGCGGCGCCAGCGCCGGCCGAACACGGCGAACAGCACGATGATCAGCGTGATCCAGAACAGGGGGATCAGCAGGAACCACCAGCCGAACCCCCACGGTCCGACGAAGTGTGCGGCCACGATCCCCGTGGCGAGTGCAGTGGACATGAGGGATCCTCTCTCGGAGCCGCTCGCGCCGGGATGGGCGAACGGTCGACTCCAGTCAAGGCAGGCCGGGGCATCCGCGAATCCGACCGCCGGAGTGTTCCGGACTGCTCCCCGCGAAGTACGCGCGTCGCGCGCGGCCACCGGGCTACGACCCGACGAGGCCCGACTCGTAGGCGATGATGACGAGGCGGACACGGTCGCGCGCGTACAGCTTCTGCATGATCCGCGACACGTGCGTCTTGGCGGTGAGCGGCGACAGGTACAGCCGAGCCCCGATCTCGTCGTTCGTGAGGCCCTCGGCGACCAGCCGCAGCACGTCGACCTCGCGTTCGGTGAGCGTCTGCAGCAGCTGCGGGTCGGGCACCTGGCGCAGCCCCGAGGCGGCCCGGTCGAGGAGCGTGCGCGTCACGCCCGGCGAGAGCAGCGCGTCGCCGTCGGCGACGGCGCGCACCGCGCGGATCAGGTCCGCCGGCTCGGTGTCCTTCACGAGGAAGCCGCTGGCGCCGGCGAGCACCGCGCGCACGACGTACTCGTCGAGCTCGAACGTCGTCACGATCACGACCCGCACGTCCGACAGCGCGGGGTCGGCGGAGATCTGCTCGGCGGCCCACAGACCGTCGCCGTCCGGCATCCGGATGTCGACGAGTGCGACGTCCACCGGCGTCTGATGGAGCACGCGCACCAGCTCCTGGCCGCCCGAGGCCTCGGCGACGACCTCGATGTCGGGCTCGGAGTCCAGCAGCGCGCGGAACCCCGCACGCACCAGCTGGTGGTCGTCGGCCAGCGCGACGCGGATCATGCGGCGCCCGCCCACGGGAGACGGGCGACGACGGACGTGCCGCGGGCCCCGCTGTCGACCGTCAGACGGCCGCCGGCGAGCTCCGCGCGCTCGCGCATGCCACGCAGCCCACCGCGCTCGGAGGCGGTGGCGGGAATCCCCGCGCCGTCATCGGCGATGGTCAGCACGAGGTCCGCGGCCTCGTGCACGACCGTCACGGTGGCGTGCGAGGCCGCGGAGTGGCGCACCACATTGGTGAGCGCCTCCTGTGCAATGCGGTACGCCGTCGTCTGGACGGCGCTCGGCGGCGCGTCGCCGGTGAGCCGGTCGTCGAGCGAGACGGTGAGCCCGAGGCCGGAGCGACCGGCGACCAGCCCGGGCAGCTGGGCGAGCTGCGGCTGCGGGGTCAGGGGAGCGGTGTCGGGTGCGGCCAGCTCGTCGCCGCGCAGGAACGCGAGCACGCCGCGCACCTCGTCGAGGCCGGTGGCGCTCAGCGCCCGGATGTTGGCGAGCGCCTCGCGCGCCCGCTCGGGCTCTCGGTCGAACAGGTGCAGCCCCACCCCGGACTGCACGGCGATCTGGCTCAGCGAGTGGGCAAGGACATCGTGCAGCTCCCGTGCGATGCGCGTGCGCTCGTCCTGCTCGGCGGCCCGGCGACGGGCGGTCAGCTGCGCCCGACGCTCCTGGGCGCCGCGGAGCCGCGCGCGCACGCCCTCCCCGACGACGAAGCACAACGCGAGGCCGACCGTGGCCAGGGCGATGCGGGCAGGATGCCACTCCGCGATGCCGACCGGCGACGCGTCGCCGAGCACCCCGGCCGCGAGCTCGGGCCCGATCACCGCGATCAGCCAGGCCGTCCCGACGGAGATGAGCGCCCACGCGCGCGCCCCCCGGACCACGGCACCGATGATCGCGAAGACCAGCGCGATCGGCGGCGGCCCGCCGATGGGCGGGACGAAGAGGTCGACGAGGGTGAGCGCGGCGACGACCGCGACCGTCGGACCGGGGAACCGTCGTGCCGCCAGCAGAGCGAGAGCCGAGGCCGCCGCGAGCGCGACGCTGGTCGCTGCCGCCCACAGCGGCACGCGCTGCCACCACGACAGGCCGATCGTGCCGGGTACCTGCACCAGCAGAGACACGAACACCGGCACGAGGAGCACCACGGCCCGCGGCGGGCGGAAGCGTCCGCCCGTGTCGTCGGCGAGGTGCTCCGCAGAGGCGGTCGCATCCGATCCGAAGCGCGCAGGGCCGAGCATGCGGACGATGCTACGCCGGGACCCTCTGTGAGGAGTCTGACCGCAGGACCGGCGCCCGTACTCCCGCGGGAGTACGGGCGTTGTGTGTCAGACCGCGTCGAGCGCGTCGACGATGCGTGTGACCGCGGTGCCGAGGGACCACCGCTCGGCGAGGGCCGCGGCCTCCGCCTTCGCCGCGTCGTCGAGCGGGCGCAGCCGATGGTCGGGCACCTCGAGCGGAAGATCGCGGACGACGGCCACGACCTTCGGCGCGACCGCCAGGTACGGAAGCCCGGCCAGCACCTTCGCACGAACGCCGGCCGACATGCCCTCGCCGGCCGCGGCGGCCGCGATGATGCCGTCGAGGTCGCCGTGGGTCGCGAGGAGGCCCGCCGCAGTCTTCTCGCCGATGCCGGCCACACCGGGCAGGCCGTCGGACGAGTCGCCGCGCAGAGTGGCGAAGTCGGCGTACTGCGAGGGCAGCACGCCGTACTTGCCGACGACCGTCGCGTCGGTGAGGACCTCGAGGTTGCTCATGCCGCGCGCCGTGTACACGACGCGGACGTCGCGCGCGTCGTCGACGAGCTGGAACAGGTCGCGGTCGCCCGTGACGATGTCGACGGGCATCGTCGCGGTCGTGGCGAGCGTACCGATGACGTCGTCGGCCTCGTGCTCGGCCGCTCCCACGATGCGGATGCCCAATGCGCCCAGCACCTCGCGGATCACGGGCACCTGCACCTCGAGCGGGTCGGGGACCTCTTCGACGTCGGGGCCGCCGGCGACGACCTCGGCGACGCGGTGGGTCTTGTAGGTCGGGATGAGGTCGACCCGCCACTGCGGACGCCAGTCGTCGTCCCAGCACGCGACGAGGTGCGTCGGGCGGTAGGTGGTCACGAGCCTCGTGATGATGTCGAGGAACCCGCGCACGGCGTTCACCGGCGTGCCGTCGGGCGCCCGCACCGTGTCGGGCACGCCGTAGAACGCGCGGAAGTAGAGGGACGCGGAGTCGAGCAGCATCAGGCGGTCGGTCACGCGTTCATCCTGGCATGCACGTCCGACGCCGCGCCGGCGCGGGATGGTGCCGGCCGCGGGGGAGGACACTCGCCGTTCACCTGCGCGACGGATGCCGGTCGCCCGTCGGCACCCGTCGCGTTCACGTCGCCCGCTCACCGTGGGGAGACAGCCGGAAAGGGGTGACGCGATGGGCCGTGACGATGTGCTGGCATGGGTGGAGTCGCCGCTGCAGCTCGTCGGCGCCGCGGAGTGGGCAGACGCCCACTCGACGACGGTGCCGGTGGCCGGCCGACTGACGCCGCAGATCTCCGCGACGGCCGAGGCCCTGCTCGCGCGCGGCGCACGCTTCGGCGCCCTCGAGCCGTACCTCGGCATCCCGTGGAATCTCCTGGCCCGCCACGGCCACTGGCTCGTCGGCGACGGGTTCTCGGGCCAGTTCCGCCTGGCCGCCGCCGCGCTGCGGCCGCACCGCGTGACGTTCCTCGACGACGGTGCGCATGCGGTCGCGTACGCGGACACGCTCCTGGGCCGGCGTCCGTACGAACGTCCGAACGTGAGCGAACGCGGTCTCACGACCCTGGTGGCGCCCTTCGCGGCCGAGCTCGTCCACCGCCGCGCGGGCGCGCGCCGGGCCGGCATGTTCACGGCGTTCGATCTGGGCGCCGACCGCCTGGACGCTCTCGCCGACCAAGGGTTCGGGATTCGTCGCCACGACTTCTCCTGGACGCGGGAGACCGCACCTGCGGCCCCGGAGGTCGGCCGCCGCATCGTGCTGGGCAGCGCCCTGCCTGTCGACGGCCGAATGATGCTCGTCGACTACGTGCGCTGGGTGCGCGGGGTCGCGGCCGACGGCGCGGTGTATCTGCCGCACCGTCGCGAGACCGCGGAGCAGCTCGGCGCCGTGGCGACCGTGCCCGGGCTCCGTGTCCACGAGACGGGGCTGCCCGTGGAGCTCGTGCTGGCCGGCGCACGTGTGCCGCTGGAGGTGCTGACGCTGCCGTCGAGCACCACGACGACGCTGCCGCTCGTGCTCGCGGGTACGGGCGCGACCGTGCGGACCGTGCGCGCGACCTCGAGCGGCCGACGGGTCGTGGCATGAGCGAGGCCGTCGCGATCATCCCCGCGCGCGGCGGGTCGAAAGGCGTCGTGCGCAAGAACCTGCAGCGCGTCGGGGGAGTGCCGCTCGTCGCGCGTGCCGTGGCCGCCGCGCAGCAGAGCGCCGCCATCCGCCGCGTCGTCGTGAGCACCGATGACGCGGACATCGCCGCCGTCGCCGCCGAGTGGGGCGCCGAGATCGTGGAGCGTCCGGCGGACCTGGCCGGCGACGAGGCGACCTCGGAGGGTGCGCTGCTGCATGCGCTCGACGAGCTCGAGCGCCGGGGGATCGACGTCGGCGTCGTGGCCTTCCTGCAGGCGACATCGCCGTTCATCGACGTCGGCGCGCTGACGGACGCCGTGCACCTCGTGCGTTCGCGTCGGCGCGACAGCGTGTTCTCGGCGGTCGAGACGTACGGGTTCCTGTGGGAGAAGGGCGTCGGAGGCGCCGCTGCCGCCGTGAACCACGACCTCGGGTTCCGGCCCCGCCGGCAGGATCGGGACCCGCACTACCTGGAGACGGGCGCCTTCTACGTGATGCGCGCGGCCGGGTTCCGCGCGGCGCGTCACCGCTTCTTCGGGAGCGTCGGCATCGCCGAGGTCTCGGCGCGGACCGCGATCGAGATCGACACCGTCGACGAGCTCGAGCTCGCCCGCGCGATCGCCCCGCTCGTGGACCGCGCGGTGCCGATCGACGTGGATGCCGTCGTCACGGACTTCGACGGCGTCCACACCGACGACACCGTGCGCGTCGACCAGAACGGCGTCGAGTCGGTCGTCGTGAGCCGTTCGGACGGCATGGGGGTGTCGCTGCTGCGGGGTGCCGGCATCCCTCTCCTCATCCTGTCGACGGAGGCCAACCCGGTCGTGACGGCACGGGCGCGAAAGCTCGGTGTCGACGTCATCCAGGCCGCTCGCGACAAGGCAGCCGCGCTCCGCGAGTGGGCGGGCGCCCACGGCGTCGCGCTGTCGCGCATCGCCTACCTCGGCAACGACGTCAACGACCTGCCGTGCCTCGACATCGTCGGCTGGCCCGTCGCCGTGCCCGACGCGCACCCGCTCGTCCTCTCCGCCGCACGCGCCGTGCTCGACCGCCCGGGTGGCGGCGGGGCGGTGCGCGATCTCGCCGACCGCGTGCTCGCCGGCCGGGAGGCGGCATCCGCTCTTCTCTCCGCACCACACCCCACGAGCCCCCAGGAGGCATCATGACCGTCACGATCGGATCCCGCGTCGTCGGAGGCGGGCGACCCGCGTACGTGATCGCCGAGATCGGCCTCAACCACAACGGCGACGTCGAGATCGCCAAGCAGCTGATCGACGTGGCGGCCGACGCCGGCGCCGACGCGGTGAAGTTCCAGAAGCGCACGCCCGAGATCGCCACCCCCGAGCACATGCGCGACATCCCGCGCGAGACGCCGTGGGGCACCATGAGCTACCTCGACTACCGCCGTCGCGTCGAGTTCGACCGCGACCAGTACATCGAGATCTCGGACCACGCGCTGCTGCGGGGCCTCGAGTGGTTCGCCTCGCCGTGGGACGTGCCGAGCGTGGCGTTCCTCGAGGACCTCGGCGTCGTCGCCCACAAGGTCGCGTCCGCCTCGCTGACCGACCGCGAGCTGCTGGAGGCGCTGCGCGACGCCGGCAAGCCGGTCATCCTGTCGACCGGGATGTCGACGATCGAGCAGATCGACGCCGCGATCGACGTGCTCGGCACCGACCGCCTCGTGCTCATGCACGCCACGTCGACGTACCCGATGGAGCCGGACGAGGCCAATCTGCGCATGATCCCGGCCCTGCGCGACCGCTACCCCGGTGTGCCCGTCGGGTACTCGGGACACGAGCGCGGCCTGCAGATCTCGGTGGCCGCGGTCGCGCTCGGCGCCGTCGCCGTGGAGCGCCACATCACGCTCGACCGCACGATGTGGGGCTCGGACCACGCGGCGTCGCTGGAGCCCGCCGGCCTCAAGAACCTCGTCCGCGACATCCGCGTCATCGAGGCGGCCCTCGGCGACGGCGTCAAGCGCGTGTACCCCGGCGAGCTCGCGCCCATGGCGAAGCTGCGCCGCGTCCCCGCGTGAGGGCCGGGAGCGGCCGCGCGCCGCGCATCGTCGCGATCGCCGACACCGACTCGTACGTGAAGTGGGCGGCCGCCCTCCTCGGCGCGGAAGGCGAGCGGATGGATGCCGCACTGCTCGTGCTCGACACGCCCCTGGTCGTCAGCGACTCCCAGCTGACGGCGGCGCTCGCGGGCAGCGGGCTCGCCGCGGCGCGCGTCGAGCGGGTCGCCTACGCCGGGCTGGCGGCACGGCTGGCTCAGCTGCGGCCGGACGCCGTGCTGCTGGGTGCCCGCGGACCGCTCGTGCGCGTGCTCGCCCGCGAGATCGCGCAGCTCGAGCCGAGGCCGGTGCTCGTCACGGGCCTGCCGGGCATCTCCATCCCCGCCACGCGCAAGGCCGTCGTGTACCGCATGCAGTGCGACCTGTTCGTGGTGCACTCGCGGCGCGAGGTGCGCGAGTTCGGCGCGCTGTCGGCACGCACCGGCTACGCGCACCGCTACGCGCTCGCGACGCTGCCCTTCGCACGCGGTGCCGCGGCCTCGTCGGACCGGGCGCCCGGCACGGACCTGGTGTTCGCGACGCAGGCGAAGGTCCCGGCCGAGCGCGAGCAGCGGCTGCGCGTCGCCCGGCTCCTGTTGGCCGCGGCCGAGGCGGATGCCACCCGGCGCGTGGTGGTCAAGCTGCGGGCCGCCGCCGGCGAGCACCAGACGCACGTCGAGCAGGACGGCTACCCCGAACTGCTCGCGTCGCTGGGGCCGCTTCCCGCGAATCTCGTGACGTCGACCGAGCCGATGGGGACTGCCCTCGCGAGTGCCGAGGGGCTCGTCACCGTGAGCTCCACGGCAGCGATCGAGGCCATCGCCCTGGGCATCCCGGTCATCGCGCTCGACCTGTTCGGGGTGTCGTCGAAGCTCATCAACGAGACGCTCGCCGACGCCGACCTGCTCGCGGGCGAGGCCGACGTGATCGCGCGGCGGTTCCGGCATCCCGATCCGGAGTGGCTCGACGAGAACTACTTCCACCCCCCGGCCGACGATGACTGGACCGCGGCAGTGGCCCGGCTCGTCGCCCGGCGCGCGGATGGCACGCTGCCGCCGCGGCAGCCGCTCGCGCGGCGCGGCGGGGCACTGCGCGACGCGTGGGAGCGGCGGATCGCGCTCGGGCGCAGCGACACCTCCGCCGCCGGCGCCTTCGCGTACGTGATCGGGATGCCGTCACGCACGGCCGTGCGTCTCGCGACCCGCGCGAGGCGAGCCCTGTCGAGGGCTGCCGATGCTGGAACGGGCGCGGTCGCGAAAACGACGGCCGAGCGGACGGAAGAAGCCGGCGATCACGTCCGGGGGGATGCGGATCGCCGGCTCCGGGCGGGTCGATGAGACCGCCCCTCGTGCCCTCCGGGGGTCGGGCACGAGGTGTGGTCCCGGGCGACGCGGCGCCCTGCGGGGAGAATCGCGGCGGTGCCGGGGGTTGCCCCTCCGCGATGTCCTCATCACCCTTCCAAGCGAGTCTGTGAGAAGGCTATGGCATCGCCACATGAAGGCTCGACGCCCGCCGTGCACCTGCTGGGACCGCTCTCACGGCCCCGGCCGCGAGACGACCGATCGCGCGCGGTGCCGCCCGCCTGAGCGGTTGCGGGCGTAGTCTCGTGCGATGACCTCCGCCGCCGGCCGCACCGAGCTGCGCGCACTGCTCGACGAGCTGCGCGCGTCGGCGACGGTGCGCCTCGCCGCGAACGAGCAGACGCTCGCCGAACTGCGCGCCGACCGCGGAGCAGACGTCGCCGACGACGAGCATGACCCCGAGGGCGTGACCCTGTCGGGCGAATGGTCGCGGGCCGTGGCCTTCGCCGACGCCGAGCGGCGCGAGCTCGCCGAGATCGACGACGCCGTGGCCCGGTGGGAGACCGGCGCGTACGGCGTGTGCGTCGACTGCGGTCGCGGCATCCCCATCGCACGCCTGCGCGTGCGGCCGTTCGCCACGCGCTGCGTCTCGTGCGCGGAGAAGGCCGGGGCCTGAATGTCGTTCGGCCCCGGCGCGTCGGCGTCCCGTGCGCCCGGCAGCGCCTTCCCGATGCCCGCCGCGGGCGACCCG
>Ga0160450_100770_pt1 | contig 15762 bp, 7 predicted proteins | sample HID1975K_E1MG_FD_108257 | JGI IMG/M metagenome (GOLD analysis project Ga0160450, IMG submission 108257) | Enriched soil microbial communities from UW Madison campus, WI, USA - HID1975K_E1 MG | ecosystem: Environmental > Terrestrial > Soil > Unclassified | place: USA: Madison, Wisconsin | collected...
CTCGCCGTTGCCCATCGGACCCCGGTCGGCGTTCTGCACCGCGGTCTCGGCCCCGGCGCCCACCGTCTCGCTGCCCTTGCCAACAGCCGTGAAGCCCTCGGGGAGCTCGGCGGCCGGTGCGGGGTCGTCCGACTCCGGCTCGGTGTCGTCGGGTTCGGTCGACGCGCCCACATCGAGCGTGGGATCGTCGTCACCGTCCCACGACAGGGCGTCGTCGTCGCGGCCGGTCGTCACCTGCCCAGCGTAGCGAACGCCGGGAGGGATGCCGCGGCGCACCGCGCGGCGACGCTCACCCCGCTGCGGCCACCGCTTCGGCGACCGTGGCCGCATCGGTGACGTCGTGACCCGACGATCCCCCACCCGGGCCGGACGGCGCGTCGTGACCGGCGCGGGCGCGAGCCGACAGATGCACGGCGTCGACTCCGGCCGCGAAGAGGGCCGCGACGTCGGCGGGCCGGACACCGCCGCCCGCCATCACCTCGACGTCGCCCGATCGGGCCGCGAAGGCGGCGAGCGCCTCGAGTCCGTCGATCGATCGTGGCGCTCCGCCGGACGTGAGCACCCGGTCGACGCCCTCGGCGACGAGGGCGTCGAACACCGCCGACGGGTCTGCCGATGCGTCGATCGCGCGATGGAACACGAGGGCGGCCGGGCCGGCGGCATCCCGCCACCGCCGCAGCGTGTCGACGTCCAGTCCGCCCGATGCGTCGAGCGTGCCGACCACGACGCCCCCCGCGCCGCGCTCGACGCAGGCACGGATGTCGGCGGTCACGATGGCGACCTCGTCGGCGTCGTACACGAAGCCGCCGCCGCGCGGGCGCACGAGCACGTTGACCGCGCCCGGCTCGACGGCGGCCAGCACGGCCTCCAGGAGTCCGAGCGACGGCGTCAGTCCTCCCGCTTCGAGTGCCTGGCACAGCTCCAGACGGGTCGCCCCGCCCGCCATGGCGATGCGGGCCCCTGCGGGGTCTTGGACGGCGATCTCGACGGGACGCGGTGCGGACATGCGGTGAAGCCTACCGGCGGGCGTGGATGCCGGCAGCGCAGCGGAAGGGCCGGTGGGGCGATCGCCCCACCGGCCCTTCGGCCTGTCGACTATTCGCCTGCCAGCGCCTTCCGGCGACGCAGGAGGAACAGCGTGACCCCGCCGGCGAGCAGGAGCAGCGCGAGCGTCACGGTGGCGCCGATCTCGACACCGGTCGCGGGCAGGCCGCCGGCGGCGGTCACCTGCAGCGACGCCACGCCCTGCTCACCGGTCGCCGGAACCGTGACCACGAGGGTGTGCGCACCCACTGCGGTGTCGGCGGGGATCTTCACCGAGGTGGAGATCTCACCGGCGCCGTTCGCGGTCACCGTGGCGAGGAGCTTCGGCTCGGAGTGCAGCCACACCTCGACCGTCGCGCCGGTCGGGAGCCCGGCAGCATCCACCCGCACGGAACCGCCCTGCACGACCGATCCCGCCGACAGCTCGACGACGACGTCGCCGACCGTGCCCGGCTCACCGGTACCCGGCTCACCCGTTCCCGGCTCACCGGTACCCGGCTCACCCGTTCCCGGCTCACCGGTACCCGGCTCACCCGTACCCGGCTCACCCGTACCCGGCTCACCCGTACCCGGCTCACCGGTCTTCGGGCTCGTCTCGGGGTTCGTCGCCGGATCCTTCGGCGCCGGAGCGGGGTCGATGCCGGCATCCTCGTCGCCCGGGATCGGGTACTCCGCCACGTACGACGGAACCGTCGCCGAGTCGGCCTGGCGTGCGCCGACCCCGTTGATCACGTGCTCGAAGATGCCCTCGCCGCCGAGCGAGACCGTCAGCAGACTGTGCATCTTGACGCCCGGGACGTTCTTGGGCACCTCGAACCCGTTGTCGACGGTGATCTCGTCCTCTTCAGTGTCGGACGTGAAGTTGGAGTACGACCCCAGTCCCCACGCCTCGTGCTTCTTCACGCCCGCGTCCACCTTGTACGACACCCACCCGCGGATGCCGTCGTGGGTCCACGTCTCCTCGTCGGGCACGTCGTAGGCGAGCTCGTTCTGGTAGAAGATCGTGCGGCCGTTCTCGCCCTTCCAGAGGGTGTTGTACTTCTGGTAGTGCTCGACGAAGAGCCCGTACGCCGACACATCGTCGCCGTTGACCACGAATCCGTAGTCGGACGTGTTCAGGTTCCAGCCGATGCCGTCACCGTGATCACCACGCCACGACCACACGTGGTCGACGATCGTGTCGTCGGCGTTGACGATCATGGCCGCCTTCACCTTGCCGGCGACCGCACCGCCCACGCGCAGGAACACGTCGTTGACGACGATCGGGTCCGCGGCGTGATCGGTGTGCACGTCCTTGTCGCCGACGACCAGCAGCGCCGGCGACTCGGTCACCGCGGCGTCGAACAGCAGTCCGGCCACCCGCACGCCCGCGGCGTCCGCCACGTGCATGCCGAAGCCGTCGCCGGTCGGGATGATCGTCGCGAGACCGAGACCGAGCACGATCGTCCCCGGTCGGGTGACCTCGATCGTCTTGTCCATCTCGTAGACGCCGGGCGTGAACAGCAGGTTCTTGCCGGCGGCGAGCGCCGCATTGACCTCGGTCGCCGTGGCGCCGGCCTTCACGATGAAGAACGTGCTCAGCGGGACCGACGAGCCGTCGGCAGCGTCCGTGCCGTCCTCCCACGTGGTGCCAGTGGTGCCCTCGCGGACCGCGGGCACGAAGACCGACCAGTCGCTCTCGAGGTCGGCATCCGACCCCGACAGGTACAGGAACGGCTTCTCCGCCACCGCGCCGGTGTGCTCCAGCGCAGTCACCGGAGGCTTCGGCCAGTCGTCGCCGGCGTCGAGGATCGACACCTTCGCGTCGTTCGTGCCGTCGCCCTTGGCCCACTTGCCCTCGACTCCCGAGTAGGTGAAGTTCCACACTCCACCCGCCCACGTGCCGACCGAGCTGTCACGCGTGTACCACTGCTGCTGTGTGAACGACTTGGCGAAGCCGGTGATCTTCGTGTCCGCCATGAACCCACCGGACGACCAGCCGTAGCGACCGGAGTCGAGCTGCAGGTCGCCGTTCACCTGAACGCGACGGAAGGGCGCGGCCTGCGAGACCGCCCAGCGACCGAGGCCGCCGTCCGGGGTGTACGACAGGTTCTCGGCCGAGCGCCAGAAGTTCTGCGTCGCGTTCATGCCGAACCACTCCGCATCCACCCAGTCCGCGCCGTGGATGTCGACGTCGGTCGGGTTGAGGCCCGCACCCGACAGCGACGTGTAGAAGCCCACGCGGGCATCGACCGCGTACTCGCCGGGGGTGAAGAAGAACTGCCAGCGACCCGCACCGAACTGGTCCTTCTCCTGGTCGGCGAACACCGAGTCCATCACTGCCTGGATGTCGAGCGCGTCCATCGACGGGTCGAACACCACCACGCGGTCGCCGAGCAGCTCGGTGGTCGGCATCAGCATCGTGCGGGGCTCGAAGATCTCGAGGTCCCACATCGAGATGCCGAACTGGGTCCCGCGGGTGACCGACACGATCTTGACGTAGCGGGCGCTGACCGGCTCGAAGCGGCTCACCTGCGGCCCCGCCTCCGAGACACCCCTCACCTGCGCGGCCGTGGCCCAGTTCTGACCGTCGGTCGAGACGAGCACGTCGTAGTCGGCGGCGAATGCGGCCTCCCAGTACGGCTTGATGCCGCAGACGCTCGTGACGCGACCCAGGTCGACCTGGAGCCACTCGCCGTCACGGCCGACGTAGTTGCCCGAGCCGGCGGGAGTCTCGACCACGCCGGAGTCCCAGCGCGCCCACACGTTGTTGTCGATCGCGTCCTTGCCCGCGCCGTGCGACGCCGAGGCCGTCACGCCGCCCGCGTTCACGAGGTCACGGCCGCAGACCACCTGCGAGCCGACGGCGAGGCCGTCCGGCGAGAACACCTGGAACTCGTACAGCGAGTAGCCGTAGACGTCACCGCGTGCGATCCCGCTCATGCGGACGTAGCGCGCCTCCGTCTCGGCGAACGCCACGGTGTGGGTGCCCGCCGACTTGCCGCGCTGCTGCGAGACGGTCGTCCAGTCGGTGCCGTTGACAGAGACCTGGAGGTCGTAGTCCTTGCCGAACGCCTGACCCTCCCAGAGCAGCTTGGCCTGGTTCACCCGGTACGTCGCACCGAGGTCCACCTGGAACCACTCGGCGTCCTTCCCGTGCCAGTTGCCGTCGAGCGCGCTTCCCCACTTCGTCCCGGTGCTGCCGTCCACCGCGTTCGCGGCGGGATCCTGCGAGGACGAGGCCGTGGCGGCCTTGCCGAGTGCGACGTTGACGCCGGCGGCGTCTGCGACGGCCACCGAGACCGGCGCGTACGCGATGTTGCCGTGATCGTCGGTCGCGGTGACGTAGAACTTCCAGACACCCGCATCCTGCGGTGCCGTGACGGTCCACACCCCGGTGCCCTTGGCCACCGCGGTCGCGGGGGCCAGCGCACCCGAGCCGGTGGCGTAGTTGCCGGACTGCTGGATGGAAACGGTCACGGGGTCGGACTCCGGGTCGGCGACAGTGGCTGCGATCTCGAAGGTCGATCCGCCGACGACCGAGGTCGTGGGCGCGGTGACCGCGGTGATCGTCGGCGCCTTGTCGTCCGCGGCGGCCGGGCCGCCGTACGCCTGCGCGACGGCATACCACGCTGCGCGCTTCTTCTCACCGGGGTAGAGGTTGAACCACACACCGCCGAAGTCGGTCTCGGTGCCGAAGTGGAACATCGTCGCGCCGAGCGCGACACCGGCGTTCGAGGTGATCTCGGTCCACGCGTCGAGGTAGGCCTGGGCCTTGGCCGCGTCGGAGGGCTCGGACGGCTTGCCGGTCGCGTCCGCCGGCGTCTCCCACTCACCCTGCGGACCCGTCTCGGTGACGACGTAGGGAACGGTGTAGCCGCCGTCCTCCCAGGCCTGCTGAACACCCGAGATCGCGCCGTACGAGTTGATCGCGTACAGGTCGAGCGAGGGCGCGTTGTTCTTCAGGTACGGCCACGCACCCACCCACGCGTCGGTCGAGGTGACCGGGTGGTTCGCATCGATCGCCTTGGCATCCTGTGCCAGTTCCTCCACGAACGCCGCGTACGCGTTGCGCTGGTCCTCGAGCTGGCTACCGGTGTAGCAGTTGCCCAGACCCAGCAGCGACTCGTTGCCGATGCTCCACATGAGCACGGCGTCGTGGTTCTTGTACTTCTCGACGAACGTGGCGACGTCGGAGCGCACGGCGTCGAGGTAGCTGTCGGTGCCGGCGACGAAGTCGGGGCACCCGCCGGAGCCGGGTCCGCCGCCGGGCTGGATCCAGAACCCGGCGATGACGCGGATGCCGTGGGCCGCCGCGGCGTCGAAGAGCACCTGCGAGTCCGCGTCGGTCCCCCACGTGCGGATCGTGTTCACGCCGAGGGAGACGAGCTCGTTCATGTAGGCGTCGAGCTTCGCGGCCGAGATGGCGCCGGAGCCGGTCGTCTTCGGTCCCCAGGTGAGGCCCTTGACGGTGTAAGGAGCGCCTCCCACGTACAGCTGCCAGTCGCCGTAGGTGCCGACGACCTCGACGGTCTTGCCCGTCGGCGTGGCGGGCGACGAGACGGCGATCGAGCCGCGCACCTCGAACTCCCACAGGGAGTGGCCGTAGCCGGTGGTGCGCGACGTCCCCGTCAGACGCACGAACCGGCCTTCCGCCGATCCGCCGTCCGGCGCGAAGCTCTCGACGGTGTTGTTGCCGGCAGGGGCGTTGGTCGTGGTGTGGACCGTCGTCCAGCTGCTGCCGTCTTCCGAGACCTCGATGACGTAGTCCTTGGACCGCGCCGTCTCCCACCTGAGGACGAACTCGGAGACGGTGCTCGTCTTGCCGAGGTCGACTTGGATCCACTGCGGATCGCTGCTGGCCGATTCCCAGCGCGTGTTCGTCTTGCCGTCGAAGGCCAGCGCGGCATTGCCGCTCGAAGCCGTCGCGGTCTTTCCTTGTGACAGCAGCTCGGGGTCGGCTGCGCGGGCGGGGTCGGCACCCCCGATTCCGAAGCCGACCGCGACGACCGCCACCGCAAGCGCTGTGGCTGCGGCGAGGGCTTGTCGGGTGCGGTCTCGGAACGCGGGAATACGGGATGCTGCACGATGCATGCGGCGTCTCTCCTGGATCTGGTCGTCTTCGACCGGGTACTCGCGGGTCCTGTCATAGAGCGCTCTCTGAGCGCCAGACCCGCTCAGTATGCCGGAGATCGCCCGGCTTGCATAGAGCGCTCTCTGAGATTTCATAGAGCGCTCTCAGGATGACGCCCGCCCGCCGGGCAGCGGCGACCATCTAGGCTCGGCGTCGTGGATCCCCATGACGCGCACCCCGCGCCCCTCCCCGCCCCGCCGACGGCGAGCACCCTCGAGGAGGTGGCGCGCATCGCCGGAGTCTCCCGGGCCTCCGTGTCGCGGGTCGTCAACGGCAAGTCCGGAATCGCTCCGCACATCGTGGAGGCCGTCATGGCGGCGATCGCGGCGACGGGCTACGTCCCCAACCGCGCGGCGCGCACGCTCGTGACGCGGCGCACCGGGATCGTGCTCGTCGTCGTGTCGGGGACCGACACCAGCATGCGCGAATGGGGAATCGGCGAGGTGCTCGCAGACCCGTTCTTCGCCCGTGTCGCGGGCGGGCTGATGGGCTCGCTGCGCCCGCGCAACGTGGACCCCGTCCTCATGCTCGCGGTCGATCAGACCGAACGCGAACGCGTGGTCAACTACGTCCGCGAAGGCAACGCGGACGGCGTGCTGCTCGTCTCGGCAGAAGCCAACGACACCCTTCCGGCGATGCTGTCCGCGGCGAAGGTGCCCGTGGTGCTGTTCTCCCGCCCCAGCACCCCCGCGCCGGTCTCGTACGTCGACGTCGACAACCGGGCCGGCGGCGGGCTCGCCGCCGAGCACCTGTTCTCGAGGGGATGCCGACGCCTGGGCATCATCACCGGTCCGACCGAGGTCGCGGGCGCGGAAGACCGGCTGACCGGCTTCCTGGCGTCGACGCAACGACTCGGCCTCGCCGACGTGGCCACGGCCGCCGGCACGTTCTCGGTCGACAGCGGGGCCCACGCGATGATCCAGCTGCTCGCCCAAGGCGTGGACGGCGTGTTCGCCTCGAACGACAACATGGCGGTCGGCGCGATCCTGGCGGCGCACGAACGCGGCGTCGACGTGCCCGGCGACGTCGCGGTCATCGGATACGACGACACGATCGCCGCCCTCATGTGCCGACCGACCGTCACGACCATCCGCCAGCCGATCGAGGCCGTCGCCGCCGAGATGACACGCCTGCTCCTGGACATCGTCGACGATCCCGGCATGCCGCCGCGCCACGAAGTCCTGGCGCCGGAGCTCGTCGTGCGCGGATCGGCCTGAACGCGCGATCCCAGGACGAGGCCCGCCGCTCCCCGTGGCGGCGGGCCTCGATGATCAGGCGAAGTGGGGGCGGCGCGGCGCGAAGTGCTCCCGCAGCCATACCCCCACGCCTGCGCGCGCCTGGACCTCGGGGCGCGCCGGCGCGAGGCCGACGCCGCGGTCGGCGATCGTGTGCTGGTTCTCGTGCTCGCGGTACAGCGCGGCCGTCCGCTCGCGGTGGATGCGGTCGGCCAGGGTCAGAGTGCTGGCGTCCATGGCCTTTCCTTTCCTTCGGGTCCGCCGGGTCTCGGCGTTGTGCTCAGTGGAGAGCAGGCGGGAGTCTCCGGTGATACGTGCGAACCCGCGATCGCCGAGTCGCCCCGAGCAATGCCGCCTGCACGACGCGGGCGGTTACCCACCTCATGACCGCCGGTATCCGTCGCGCGGGCATGCGGTACTCATCCGGTACTCGCCGACGGTCAGGCCGTTGACGCGGACGTCGGTGGATCTCACACTTCTTGCATGGCCATCAGGGTGCTGGGGCCGCTCGATACGGGGAACGAGCCCGCCCTGAGCCCGCGGGAGCGGGCGGTCCTCGCCGCACTCATCGTGTACGCGGGGCGGGCGGTGGCGCCCGGCCAACTCGCAGAGGCCTATTGGGGGGAGCGCACCCCTCGCACATGGCCGCAGCAGGTGAAGACCGCCGTCGCCCGGATCCGCGCAGGTCTCGGCGCTGGTTCGGTCATCACACGCGGCTCGGATTACACGCTGGGACTCGACCCGGCGACCATCGACGCGTTCGAGTTCGAACGCCTCGTGTCGGCCGCTCGCCAGCACGCGTTGCACGACGAGCACGACCGCGCCGTCGACGCCTACCGCCGCGCACTCGCTCTGTGGCGGGGCTCGCCCTACCCGGAGCTCGCGGACTGGGAGCCTGCCGCGGTCGAGGCCGAGCGGCTCGCCGAGATCCGCGACAGCGCCGAGGAGGAGCTGCTCGAGTCGCGGCTCGCCGAGGGCGAGCACCGCTCCGTGATCGCCGACGCGGAGCGCCTGGTGCGCGCCCGACCGCTTCGGGAGTCCCGTTGGGCGATCCTCGCGATGGCGAACTACCGTGCGGGCCGGCAGGCCGAAGCGCTGGCCACCGTACGGACGGCGCGCGTCCGTCTGTCCGAAGAGCTCGGCATCGATCTCGGCCACCGCCTGCGGGTTCTGGAAGCGTCGATGCTGCAACAGGATCCCGCGCTGACGCCGGCGCGCACGCGGCATCACGTGAGCGACGAGTGCCCTTACCGGGGCCTGTCGGCGTTCTCGCCCGACGATGCAGACGTGTTCTTCGGACGCGAGGACGACGTGGCGGCGATCCGCGACCGTGCGCTGCCGGGGTCGCTGACGACCGTGGTGGGCGCCTCAGGCTCCGGCAAGTCGTCGCTCGTGCTCGCTGGAGTTCTCCCCTGGATCTCGGAGGGTCGACGCACGGCGGTGGTCACGGCCGGACGCGACGTCGCCGCCGTGCTGCGCGCCCGCATCGCGCAGCAGGGTGTCGCCGACATCGTCGTCGTGGACCAGGTCGAGACGATCTTCCAGCTCGACGAGCGCGAGCAGGAGGAGCTGGGCGCGATCGTCGTCGACGCGGTCTCCGCGGGCGCGATCGTGCTGATGACGCTCCGCAGCGACTTCCTCGACCGGGCGACGGGCCTCCCCCGCATCGGCGGCCTCATCGGCCGCGGCGTCTATGCGATCGGCCCGCTCTCAGCCGAAGGGCTGCGCGAAGCGATCGAGCAGCCTGCCGCACGCGCGGGGCTGCGGCTGGAACCCGGACTCGTCGAACTGATCCTGCGCGACGCGGGCGACCGACGCGCCACCCTCCCCCATGTCTCGCACGCTCTGGTCGAGACGTGGATCCGGCGCGAGGGGGCGACCCTCACCGTCGCCGGGTACGAGGCATCCGGGGGCATCGCCGGGGCCATCGCGCAGTCCGCCGAGACGCTGTACCGCTCGCTCGAACCCGAGCAGGCCGAGGCCTGCCATGCGCTGCTCCTGCGGCTCGTGCAGCGCGGGCCCGACGGTGCGTCCGTGCGGAGGATCGCTCATCTCGAGCCGCTCATCGACGACGCCGCCCGCCGACGCGTGCTCGACCGCCTGATCGCGGCACGCCTGCTGACAGTCGACGGCGACACGGTCATGGTCGCCCACGAAGCCGTCGCGCGCGCCTGGCCGCGCCTGGACGGCTGGCTCGAACGGGACGCGGCGAGCGCACGGGTGATGGCGCTCGTCGCGTCGGCCGCCGAACTGTGGGAGGCCGACGGAAGGCGCGACGAGGATCTGCTGCGCGGTGCACGGCTGCAGGCCGCCGTCGAATGGGCCGAGGCATCCGATCCCGATCTCACCTCCTCGGAGCGTGCCCTGATCGACGACTCGAGCGCCCACGAGCAGAGCGAGCTGCGCACTCTCGCGGATCACGCAGCCCACGAGGCGCGCAGCAACCGACGTCTGCGCTGGACGCTGACGGGAGCCGGCGTCCTGCTGGTGGCCGCCGTCGTCTCGGGAGGGGTCGCGATCAGCCGAGGACGCGACGCCGCAGCTGCCGCGGAGGACAGGCTGATCGAGGCCACGACCAGCCGATCCCTGGACCTCACCGGCACCGACCGCGCCGTCGCCGCGTTGATGGCGGTCGCGGCATGGCAGCGCTGGCCCGACGACGCACGCACCAGGGCGGCGCTGCTGGGCACGATGTCGGCGGCCGGCGGTCTCGTCGGCACGACGTACTTCCCCGACACGACGCAGCGCGTCGCGGCCGCGCCGATCCCCGGCACACGGACCGTCGCGGTGGTGCGCGACGACGACACGCTCGAAGTGCGCGACGTCGACGACGGCTCGCTCGTCCGCAGCATCCCCACGGACTTCCCGGGCACCCGACAGGAGGTCCGCCCCTGGATCAGGGTGAGCGCCGACGGCAGCACGATCCTCGTGATGCAGCATGTCGAAGAGCTCCCGATGCCGGACTGGGAGGACCGCGACCCGTCGATGGATCGCGACGAGATGCTGTACTTCTTCGACACCGACACGGGCGTGGCCCACGGCGCGCCGGTGCACGTCGAGGAATGGGGCGAGACGGTCGACCTGTCGCACGACGGACGGTTCGCGACCTGGGCATCGGCAGGCACGACCGTCATCGTCGACCGCGACACCGGCGCGGTCGCCCGGGTGACGGCGACCGTCCCCAGACCACGGGACGGCGTCCGCTCGTCGTACGCGGCGTCCGCGTTCCTGCCGGACGGCCGCATCGTGGCCACCAACATCGACGACGAGCTCTTCTTCATCGATCCGGCGACCGGCGCGGCCGACGCGATCGGCCGGGTGCCTGCCGACACCGGGGGCATCGGACTCACCGTCGCCGGCGACGGAACCCTGGTCGTCGGGGGCGACTCGACCATCGCGGGACTCGACCCGGCCGGGGCCCCGCTATGGCGCGTCGTCCCGTCCGAGGGCGACGAGTGCGGCCGCATGACGGCGTCCGCCGTGCAGCGCCTCGTGGTGTGCGGCACGCCGTCCGGGCGCATCGTCATCCGCTCGCTCGACACCGGCATGCTGGCGTCGGACCCGTTCGACTATCAGCTCGGAGACGCCGGCGAACCGGTGCTGACCGCCGACGAGACCGAGGTCTGGTTCATGAATGCGCTCTCGCCGAGCATCGGCCGCATGCGCATCGACGGCGGCGGACCGGCCTCGACGTCGTTCGGCGGCCCGGACGCGTATGCCCTCACGGGGACGGACCCGTCGGGACGCTACGTGGTGCTCGGCTCGCGCGCCGCCACGGAGCGCGCCCCCGACCAGGACCCGCGACCGCTGACCGTCTGGGACACGGCGACCGCGAGCGCGGCGACGGACCTCACGGCGCTCACCGACCCCGACCCGTGGCGCACGCAGGCCTTCGTCGTCGCCGCCGCATGGATCGCACCGGCACGCCTGTTCCTGGTGTTCCACGATCCCCGGACCGACAACGAGCATTACGCCATCTACGACGTCGCGAACGCGATCCTCACCCGGGCGGTGCTGGACGACACGATCGAGCGGTTCTTCACCGCGACCGGTGGGCGCCTGTACGGCCTGATCAGCCTCGACGACGAGACCCAGCGGACCCGCCTGGTCCGCTACGACCAGGTCACGCTGCGCCGGGTCGGCGCGCCGATGGACCTCGACGGCATTCCCGAGACGGTCTCGGCGACGTCGGACGGCTCCCGAGTCGTGGTCACGACCCGGTCCTCGGCGCAGCGGCCGTGGCAGACGCAGGTGTTCGACGCCACCGGCAAGGTCGTGGCCGACGGACTCGGCGAGACGACGCGCACCGTCGTCACCGGCGACCGAGTCATCGCCTCGGACGTGTCCGGGCTGCTGTCGCTCACGCTCGACCTGGAGCCGGCCGAGTCGATCACATCCAAGTCGGCGTGGTTCCTGGACCTGAGCGTCGACGACAAGGGGCGCCTGCTGCTCACCACGGCGGGCGGCCCCGACGGCCTGACCGTCGTGGATCTCGCATCCGGGCGGATGCTCGGTCAGCCGATCGACGTCTATCGCTACTCCGAGGCGTCCTCGATCGATGCAGACGGCGGGGGGTTCGTCGCCTCTGGCGACCGTGGCGCACAGTACTGGACGCTCGACCCGGCCGTGCAGGCCGCCGCCGCGTGCCGACTGGCCGGACGGGAGCTCACACCCGAGGAGTGGCAGAGCTTCCTCGCGGACCTGGGCGCGCGGCATCCCCTCTGCGAGGACGTGCTCGCCGCCGCGGGCGCAGGACCGGACGACTGACGCGCGGCACGACGGCGGTCCGGCCCCTTCACCAGGACCGGACCGCCCCCGCGGGATCAGAACACCGGGGTGCCGGCGCGCACCAGCTGCCAGTTGACGACGTGGAACTCTGCCGGATCGATCACGCCCGCGGCCGACGCGAAAGCGACGATCGCCTCGCGGATCGCGACCTGGGCGTTGTAGACCACGGGTGCGGCGGCGATGTGCGGGAAGCCGCCGCCGCCGGACTGGCGGTAGTTGTTGACGGCGACGACGAACCGCTGGTCAGGAGTGACATCGGCGCCGTCGTACTTCAGGTTCAGGATGCGCGAGCCCTGGTCCTGCGAGATGTCGACGTCGTAGGTCACGCCCGAGAACTGGTCGTAGTTGTAGTCGGGCGTGCCGAGTGCGTTCGTCCACGTCTCGGGGGCGACCGGTGCGTCGGGAGCCACCTTGGCGAAGTACTTCGCGGAGTACTCGAGGTAGTCCTTGATCTGCGCGCCGGTGAGCACCGAGGCCATCAGCGTGTTGTCGTAGATGTAGAGCCCGGCGACGTCCTTGATCGTCACCTGTCCTGCCGGGAACGTGGCCGCGCGGTTGAACGGCGCCGCGATCGAGATGACGGGAAGGGATGCCTCGGCCGTGCCCGCGATGGCCTTCGTGACCGTGTCGACCTGGACGTGGTTGACGTAGTCGAGGATCGCGGTGTCTTTCCAGCACGACTCGGCGGCCGAGAGCTCCTCGGTCGACGTCGCGACCGCGGTGTTGACGTAGGCGACGACCGCGTCGTGCTGCGCCTTCACGACGGCGACGAGCGCCGGATCGTCCTCGACCGTGTTCGCGTTCACCGAGTGGGCGGACTTCGACACGACCTTCCACGACCCGCGCGAGAACGCCAACTCGAGATCGAAGACGCTGAGACGCTGACCCCACTTCGCCGGCTCGCTCATCACGACCTGGGCGCCGGTCGCCTTGTTCGTCACGAGCACCTGCGGCTTGTCGTTGTGCGCGTGGCCGAAGAGGACCACGTCGATCCCCGGCACCTCCTCGGCCAGCAGTGCCGCTGCGTTCTCGACGGGCAGATCGCTGCCGTACGACGACAGACCGCTGTCGCCGGCGTGCACGCTGACGACGATGACGTCGGCACCGCGGCGACGCATGACCGGCACCCAGCGCGCGGCCGTCTCGACGACGTCGAGCACGTCGACCTTGCCGCTCACGTTCGCCTTGTCCCAGATCACGACGCCCGGGTTCGTCAGCCCGAGGACGCCGACGCGGATCGGCGGGAGTCCCCGGCCGGCGTGCATCGTCTTGATCACGAACGGCTCGAAGCGCGGCACCGTCGTGCCCGCGTACACGGCGTTCGCCGCCAGGGCCGGCGCGTCGAGCTGCGAGATCCAGTTGTCGAGGAAGTCGAGGCCGTAGTTGAACTCGTGGTTGCCGAGGGCGACGGCGTCGTAGCCGATCGCGTTGAACTGCGCCGCCATCGGGTGGATCGCGCCCGTCGCCGTCACAGGCTCGACGGTGGCGTAGTAGAAGCCGAGCGGCGTGCCCTGAATGGTGTCGCCCGCGTCGAACAGCAGCGTGCGCTCACGGCCGACGTCGGCGCGCACCTGGTTCACGAGGCTCGACACGCGCGCGAGGCCGATCGAGTTCTTGGCGCTGTCGCTGTACGCCGCGTCCTTGTAGTAGTCCCAGTTGAGCGCGTTCGAGTGGATGTCGGACGTGCCCATGATCGCGATCCTGACTGCCTTCTGGCCGGGCGCCGCCACGGCCTTGGGTGCGGCTCCCCAGCCGGCCGCTGCGAGCACGCTCGCCGCTGACGCCCCGACGAGGAGGGTGCGGCGGCTGATGCCGGACCGCGGTGGGTCATCCGTGAGAGGGGTGAGGTCGTCGGATGCGTGGTCAGGCATGTGTTCTCCCATGGCGAGGATCACACCACGCGCGCGAGGTCCGCGACAAGGCTTCGACGATGAGGAAACTCTCAGCAAACGGCGAACGGCAGGCGACACGCAGAAGACCCGGCCCCCGCGAACGGGAACCGGGTCTTCAGAGGAGTGGTCGGATCAGCGCGCGGCCGAGCCCTCGACATAGTCCTCGTCCTGCTGCTTCCACGCGAACAGGGCGCGCAGGTCCTTGCCCACGGCCTCGATCGGGTGCTGAGCGGCCTTCTCGCGCAGCTCGTGGAACTCGACGGCGCCGTTGTCCTGGTCGTCGATGAAGCGCTTGGCGAACGCGCCCGACTGGATGTCGGCGAGCACGGCCTGCATGTTCTCCTTGACGTGCGGGTCGATGACGCGGGGGCCCGAGACGTAGTCGCCGTACTCGGCCGTGTCGGAGACCGACCAGCGCTGCTTGGCGATGCCGCCCTCCCACATCAGGTCGACGATGAGCTTCAGCTCGTGCAGCACCTCGAAGTACGCGATCTGCGGCTGGTAGCCGGCCTCGGTCAGCGTCTCGAAGCCGTACTCGACGAGCTGCGACACACCGCCGCAGAGCACGGCCTGCTCGCCGAACAGGTCGGTCTCGGTCTCTTCGGTGAACGTCGTCTTGATGACGCCGGCACGCGTGCCGCCGATCGCCTTGGCGTACGACAGCGCGGTCGCCCACGCGGTGCCCGAGGCATCCTGCTCGACGGCGATGATGTCGGGGATGCCGCGGCCCGCGACGTACTCCCGACGCACCGTGTGGCCCGGGGCCTTGGGGGCGACGAGGATCACGTCGACGCCCTCGGGCGCCTGGATGTAGCCGAAGCGGATGTTGAAGCCGTGCGCGAAGGCGAGCGTCTTGCCGGCGGTCAGCTTGTCCTTGATCGACTCGGTGTAGATGGAGCGCTGGTGCTGGTCGGGCGCCAGGATCATGATGAGGTCGGCCCACTCGGCCGCGTCGGCGACCGACTTGACCTCGAAGCCCTCGTCCTGGGCCTTCTCGGTCGACTTCGAGCCGTCCTTGAGGGCGATGACGACCTCGACACCCGAGTCGCGAAGGTTCTGGGCGTGCGCGTGGCCCTGCGAGCCGTAGCCCACGATCGCCACCTTCTTGCCCTGGATGATGCTCAGATCGGCATCGGCGTCGTAGAAGATCTCAGCCATCTTCGTTGTTTCTCCTTGATGTTGCGGTTTGGGAAATCGGGATGCCGCGGCAGAGCTTGTCGAAGCCTCAGCCGCGGAGCACGCGTTCGGTGATGCTCTTGCCGCCGCGACCGATCGCGACGAGGCCCGACTGGGCCAGCTCCTTGATGCCGAACGGCTCGAGGGCGCGCAGGAAGGCCTCGACCTTGCCCTTGTCGCCCGTCACCTCGACCACGAGCGCATCCGGCGCGTAGTCGACGATCTGCGCGCGGAAGAGGTTCACGACCTCCAGCACGTTCGAGCGGGTCTGGTTGTCGGCACGCACCTTGATGAGCATGTGCTCGCGCTGCACCGACCCTGCCGGGTCGAGCTCGACGATCTTGATCACGTTGATCAGCTTGTTGAGCTGCTTCGTGACCTGCTCCAGCGGCAGCTCGTCGACGTCTACGACCACCGTGATGCGCGAGAGGCCCGGCACCTCGGTGACGCCCACGGCGAGCGACTCGATGTTGAAGCCGCGACGGGCGAACAGCCCGGCGACACGGGTCAGCAG
>Ga0160450_100771_pt1 | contig 15752 bp, 13 predicted proteins | sample HID1975K_E1MG_FD_108257 | JGI IMG/M metagenome (GOLD analysis project Ga0160450, IMG submission 108257) | Enriched soil microbial communities from UW Madison campus, WI, USA - HID1975K_E1 MG | ecosystem: Environmental > Terrestrial > Soil > Unclassified | place: USA: Madison, Wisconsin...
CGGATGTTCGCGAACGTGCCGCGGATCATGACCTCGTGGTTGCCGCGACGCGAGCCGTAGGAGTTGAAGTCCTTCTGCGCGACGCCGTGCTCGGTGAGGTACTGCGCGGCCGGCGTGCCGGCCTTGATGTTGCCGGCGGGCGAGATGTGGTCGGTCGTGACCGAGTCGCCGAGCGTCGCCATGACGCGCGCGCCCGAGATGTCGGCGACCGGGGTCAGCTCCATCGACATGCCGTCGAAGTACGGCGCCTTGCGGACGTACGTCGAGTCGGCGTCCCACTCGAACACGGGGCCCTCGGGCGTCGGCAGGTTCTTCCAGCGCTCGTCGCCCTCGAAGACCGTGGCGTACTGCGTGATGAACTGCTCGCGCGAGATCGACGTGTCGATGATCTGCTGCACCTCTTCGGGCGACGGCCAGATGTCCTTCAGGAACACGTCGTTGCCCTCGGTGTCCTTGCCGAGCGGATCGGTCTCGAAGTCGAAGTTCATCGAGCCGGCCAGCGCGTACGCGACGACCAGCGGCGGCGAGGCGAGGTAGTTCATCTTCACATCGGGGCTGATGCGGCCCTCGAAGTTGCGGTTGCCCGAGAGGACTGCCGTGACGGCCAGGTCGTTCTCGTTGATGGCGGCCGAGACCTCTTCGATGAGCGGACCCGAGTTGCCGATGCAGATCGTGCAGCCATAGCCGACGGTGAAGAAGTCGAGGCCCTCGAGCGCCTTGTCGAGTCCGGACTTCTCGTAGTAGTCGGTGACGACCTTCGAGCCCGGGCCGAGCGTGGTCTTGACCCACGGCTTGCGCTTGAGGCCCTTGTCGACCGCCTTCTTGGCGAGCAGGCCCGCCGCGATCATGACCGAGGGGTTCGACGTGTTGGTGCACGACGTGATGGCCGCGAGCGTCACCGCGCCGTTGTCGAGGATGTATGCCTCGCCGTCGGGCGTGGTGACCTTGATCGGCTTGGACGCCGTCGCGGGAGCGCCGCTGTTGATGTGCACAGGGCGCGTCGTGGGCGTCTCCTCGCCGGGGACGCTTCCGGGGTCGGAGGCCGGGAACGAGTGCTTGCTGTCGAGGTCGACGATGTCGTCGGTCGTGGACGGCGTGGCGTAGCCCACGATGTCCTTCTCGAACTGCGCCTTGGCCTCCGAGAGGAGGATGCGGTCCTGGGGACGCTTCGGGCCGGCGATCGAGGGGACGACCGTCGACAGGTCGAGCTCCATGTACTCGCTGAAGTTGGGCTCGTGGGCGGCGTCGTGCCAGAGCGACTGCTCCTTGGCGTACGCCTCGACGAGCGCCACGGCGTCCTCGTCGCGGCCGGTCAGGCGCAGGTAGTCGAGGGTCACGTCGTCGATCGGGAAGATCGCGGCCGTCGAGCCGAACTCCGGGCTCATGTTGCCGATGGTGGCGCGGTTGGCCAGGGGCACCGACGCGACGCCCGCGCCGTAGAACTCGACGAACTTGCCGACCACGCCGTGCTTGCGCAGCATGTCGGTGATCGTGAGCACGACGTCGGTGGCGGTGACGCCGGCGGGGATCTCGCCGGTCAGCTTGAAGCCGACGACGCGCGGGATGAGCATCGACACGGGCTGGCCGAGCATCGCGGCCTCGGCCTCGATGCCGCCGACGCCCCAGCCGAGCACGCCGAGGCCGTTGACCATGGTGGTGTGCGAGTCGGTGCCGACGCAGGTGTCGGGGTAGGCGCGCAGCACGCCGCCGACCTCGCGGTCATAGATGACCTTCGCCAGGTGCTCGATGTTGACCTGGTGGACGATGCCGGTGCCCGGGGGGACGACCTTGAAGTCGTTGAAAGCGGTCTGGCCCCAGCGGAGGAACTGGTACCGCTCGCCGTTGCGCTCGTACTCGATCTCGACGTTGCGCTCGAGGGCGTCCTCGCGGCCGAACAGGTCGGCGATGACGGAGTGGTCGATGACCATCTCGGCGGGCGAGAGCGGGTTGATCTTGCTGGGGTCGCCGCCGAGGGCCGTGACAGCCTCGCGCATCGTGGCGAGGTCGACGATGCAGGGCACGCCGGTGAAGTCCTGCATCACGACTCGGGCCGGCGTGAACTGGATCTCGGTGTCGGGCTCGGCAGCAGGGTTCCACGAGCCGAGCGCCCGGATCTGCTCCTGCGTCACGTTCGCGCCGTCCTCGGTGCGGAGCAGGTTCTCCAGCAGCACCTTGAGGCTGAACGGGAGCTTGTCGTAGCCCTCGACCGTCGCGATGCGGAAGATCTCGTAGTCGGTGCTGCCGACCGTCAGGGTGCCCTTGGCACCGAAGCTGTCAACCGTGGACACGTCTGTCTCCTTCGTCGGCGGCGGGAGCTGGCCGGAACCCCGGCATCCCCATCTTCCCCCGCGGCGAGGCCCTCGGCTAGTGAGGTCGCCCTAATCCCGGTGAGGGAAATTTATCTTGATGTCAAGATAAATGTATCACTCGTCGCCGGTCTTCGCGTGCGCCTCGCGCCGCGGGTACAGCGCGCGGACGGCGAGCCACGTGACGGCCACCAACGGTGCGAACAGCGGCAGGCCCATGACCAGCTTGAGCGTGCCCAGCGCCGTCACGTCGCCCGCGAAGTACAGCGGGAGCTGCACGATGAGGCGGGCGGCGAACAGTCCTGCCCATGCGATCGACAGCCAGAAGAAGACGCGACGCTTGCGCTTGTCGCCGCGCCATGCGGTGCCCTCCCCCATCAGGAACCCGACGGCCAGGCCGATGAGCGGCCACCCGATCAGAGCTGAGACGAGGAACGCCGTGCCGTAGATGGTGTTCGTGAGGAAGCCGGGGATGAAGCTGTCCTCGCCGCGGCCCGTCCAGAGCGACAGCGCGGCCGCGGCTGCCGCCGCGACCAGACCGCCGATCGCCGCGCTGGCGGACTGGCGCTGGATGAGCCGCACCACGGTGAACACCGCGGCGAGACCGACCGACAGGCCGAGGCTCAGCAGCAGATTGCCCGACCGCACATCCGGGTCGGGGTCGTAGGTCGCGGTCCACACCACCAGGAAGACGACACCCGGAAGGACGGACTCGAGGATGCCGCGCCAGCCGCCCATGGCGGCCCAGACGACGTGCCCCGTGGTCTTGCCGCTCGCCGGATCGAGGCCCGCGCGACGGGCGGCGCCCCCGAGGGCGGCGCCGAGCATCTCGGACGTGGACGACGGTGCGTCGGGCGGCGTCGTGGACGGACGCTCCGGCACAGGCTCGCCCGGCGCGTCGTCCGGGCGCGGCACGTCGCTCACGCGGTGCCCGGCGTGGCCGGCATCTTCAGCGGGATGAGGTCGCGGGGCGGCATCGGCGACCCGCCGCGGACGACGACGATCGAGCGGAACAGGTCCTCGACCGAGGCGGCGGCTTCGACATCGGCCGTCGCCGCTCCTCCGATCACGCCGCGCAGGAACCATCGCGGCCCGTCGACGCCGACGAAGCGTGCGAGACGCTTGCCCGCGGTCGCCTCGGGACCGGCGATGACGGGAACCTCGGCGAGCAGCTCGGGGCCCAGCGGGCCCTCCCGCTCTTCGACGCGACCGCCCTGCTGGCGGATCTGCTGGCGGATCTGCTCGCGCGTCTCCTCCCACAGGCCGGCCGACCGCGGTGCGGCGAACGGCTGCACCTGCAGCGTCGAGCCCGCGTAGTCCAGTCCGACGGCGACGATGCGCTTCGTCTGCTCCTCGACCTCGAGGCGCAGGTTGAGACCCTCGCGCGGCAGGATCTTGATGCCGCCCAGGTCGATGTACGGGCGGACCGGGTTCGCCTCGGACTCGTCGAATGGGCCGGACGTCGCTCGATCTTCAGGGGCGATCTTGCGAGGGCCGTCGGCGGGCGTGGGGTCGGTCATGCGAGGACTCCGTCCTTCTGGTAGCCGGTGGAGCCGAAGCCGCCTTCGCCGCGGACGCTGTCGGGCAGCTCCTCCACGGGGATGAAGCGGGCACGGGGCACCGGCATGACGATGATCTGGGCGATGCGGTCGCCGACCGCGATGTCGTGCGCGTGCTCGCGATCGGTGTTGAGCAGGATGACCTTGATCTCGCCGCGATAGCCGGCGTCGATGGTGCCGGGGGCGTTCACGACCGTGATGCCGTGCTTGGCGGCCAGACCGCTGCGCGGCACGACGAAGGCGACGTGCCCGTCGGGCAGTGCGATGCGCACGCCGGTTCCGACGAGAGCTCGTGCACCCGGTTCGAGGCGCACCGCCTCGGCGGCGACGAGGTCGGCTCCGGCGTCGCCCGGGTGCGCGTACACCGGGACGTCGGAGGCGATAATGGGGACGTCCACCGTTTCAGTCACCCAACGAGGGTAATGCAGAACACAGCGCGCAATGCCGGGCCCGAAGAGGCCGCCGCCGGACGAGCCCCGGCGGACCGATATCGAGAGCGACTGGGGCCCTCGCTGTGGATCCTGGTGGCCGCGGCCCTGGCCGGTCCGATGGCGGCCCTGGTCTTCACGCCGATCGACACCACGGTGGCGCTCGTGATCGGCGCTGCCGTCAGCGTGCTCGTGATCGCGCTGCTCATCCTCGCGGCACCCACGGTGCGCGTCGACGACGGCGAGCTGCGCGCGGGCCGCGCGCACATCGGCGCCGAGTTCCTCGGCGAGCCCGCGGTTCACGTCGGCGACGACGCGCGCCACCAACGGGGCGCAGGACTCGACCCCCGGGCATGGCATCTGATCCGTGGCGGGATCGACGGCGTGGTCGTGATCCCCGTCGTAGACGCAGACGATCCGACGACCGCGTGGGTGATCTCCTCGCGGACGCCGGATCGGCTTGCTGCCGCAGTGCGGCGGGCTCAGGTCAAGCGGAGCACTCTGCGCAGATAGGACCGTCTGCGCTCTCGTGGTCGAGCTGCGAGCGGTGCTTCACGAGGAAGCAGTTCGCACAGGTGAACTCGTCCTCCTGTGCGGGGAGAACGACGACGTCGAGCTCGAGGTCCGAAAGGTCGGCTCCCGGCAGCTCGAAGCCCGACGGGTTGTCGGCGTCCTCCACGTCGACCGAGCCCGAGAGCTTGTCGGGAACTCGCTCCTTGAGCGCCTCGATCGACTCGCTGTCGTCCTCGGTCTTGCGGGGGGCGTCGTAATCGGTGGCCATGCGTGAAGATCTCAACTTCCGGGGTATCGCGGTTGCGCTCGCCCTTACGGGCGGCGATAGTTTGCACGACGGCTCTGGTTTTCGCAAATGCGGAGTGCCGGCTTCGCACCGTGCGTTCGCGTGAAACTCGCGCCACGCGTGGGATATTCCCGGCCCACGGTGTGCGCTGTGACAGCATGGGCGGGACAGCGGGAAGGGGCGTTCGCATGGAACAGCTCAAGGTCATCGGAACCGAGGACGACAAGCTCATCCTGGCGACCGAGTCGGGCGACAGATTCTCGCTCGATGTCGACGACGTGCTGCGGATCGAACTCCGCAAGGCGCGTCGTGAGCGCGACCCCGAGGCGCAGGCGCCACGCCCCAGTCCCCGCGAGATCCAGTCGCACATCCGCGCCGGACTGTCGGCTCGCGAGGTCGCGGAGCTGCTCGGCGCCCGCGTCGAGGACGTCGAGCGGTTCGAGGGCCCGGTCCTCGCCGAGCGCGAGCACATCGTCGGCCAGGCACTTGCCGTTCCGGTTCTGCTGGGCGGTGACTTCGACGGCGACGGCCAGTCGACGTTCGGGTCCGCGCTGCGGGTGAAGCTCGCCGAAGCCGGAGCGTCGGGCGAACGGTGGACCAGCTGGAAGGAGCCCACCGGCTGGATCGTGAAGCTCGAGTTCACCGCCGGCGAGGTCGACCATGACGCGCGCTGGGGATTCGACCCGCGGCGCAGCACGCTGAGCCCGCTCAACTCGGATGCCGTCCAGCTCTCGCGTCAGGGATCGCTGCCGGACGGGCTGATCCCCCGGCTGCGCGCGCTCGACGCCGTGCACCCGAAAGACGACTCGCGCTTCGACAGCGGCGCCTTCGGCCCCCGCCGGCTGCCCGATGCGGATCTCGAGTCTCCCGACCTTCCGGCCCCCGCAGCGCCTGCGGTGCAGGAGGCGGCGATCAAGCGCGCGACCGAGCCCGCGGTCGTGACGTCCGCTGAGACGGCGGATCTCCTCGAGGCCCTCCGCCGCCGTCGTGGTCAGCGCGAGCCGCTGCCCGGCGCCGAAGAGGCGGCCGCGGCGCCGCGCGGATCCGCTCCCGTCGCCCTGTTCGACGCTCTCGAACCCGGCTACGACGAGTCGTCCTCGGACGACGAGCCGACGCCGTCTGACTACCAGACGCCCTCCCCCGCCATCGTCGCCGAGGCGGGACGGCGCAAGGGACGCACCTCGATGCCCTCGTGGGACGAGATCGTCTTCGGCGCCCGCACCGACGACTGAGTCAGGCGAACGCGCCGAGACGGATGAGAGGCACGGTCCGCTCCTCGTCGGTGAGCGATCCGTGCTGCCCGATCATCTTCTGCGGCGCCTTGTCGGCGACGCGGTCGTCGTAATAGGCGATGCCCGCGCGCGGCGCGACGATCACGTCGCCGATCCGGTCGCGCACGTCGGGTGCCACGGCTCCGAGCAGCCCCGAGGCGATCAGCTCGTCACGTGAGACGACCCAGGACCGGGATGCCTCGGCCTCTCGCCAGCGCGCGAGCACGGCGTCCGCCTCGCCAGGCTCGGTGTACAGGTGCAGCATGCGCGGCTCGCCGCCGATGAGGCGCACGCCCGCGACGAGCGCGTCGCCCTCCTGAAGCAGCACATGACGGTGGCGGGGCACGTCGATCATGCCGTGGTCGGAGGTCACCACCACGCCGGTGCCGCGGTCAAGGACACCGGCGAGCGTGCGGGCCGCGGCATCCACCCTCTCGAGGGCGGCGACCCACTCGTCGGACTCCCAGCCGCGCCGGTGGCCGATGGCGTCGAGGTCGGGGGCGTACAGATAGACCAGCGAGCCCGGGTGACGCGCGGCCAGGTCGGCGGCCATGCGGACGCGTTCGTCGAGGTCGTCGGCGGCGTGGAACTCGGCTCCGGCGAGGGTGGCGGCGGTGAAGCCGGTGCCGGCGTACTCGCGGCGCGAGACGGCGAAGAACGGCCGGCCGAGCGTGGTCGGCAGCGGCGCCGCTCGCTGGAAGGACAGCGGCAGCCCGTCGGTGTCCCACCCGCGCAGCTGGTTGACGACGTCGTCCGTGCCGGGCACGCGGGCGCGGTACCCGACGATGCCGTGCTCGCCCGGGAGCGTGCCGGTCAGCAGGCTCGTGAGGGCGGCCGCCGTCGTCGACGGGAAGACGGTGCGGGCGGCGTCCTTCTTGGTCCGCGCTTCGGACAGGAACCGGGCGTGGCCCGCGCGCTGCGCGAGGTTGTGCGCACCGAGTCCGTCCAGCACCCAGACGATGGCGCTGCGCGCGGGCGCGAACCACTCCGAGGCGCCGTCGAGGGCCGCCGACATCTCGGGCACGACACGGGTGAGGCTCCGGGCGCGGGGCGGGTCCACGGGTAGGCTGAGTGACATCGGGGCCAGTCTCGCACACAGCGACAGCGCCCCTTCTCTCCCGCCGTCACCCGAGGCTTTCAGGTCATATGCCCGCATCCCGCACCGACTCCTCTCCCGCCGACCACGGACGCATCGAGGACGTCGACGTCTCTTCGGAGATGCAGACGTCGTTCCTCGAGTACGCGTACTCGGTCATCTATTCGCGCGCCCTGCCCGATGCGCGCGACGGCCTCAAGCCGGTGCAGCGCCGCATCCTCTTCCAGATGGCCGACATGGGACTGCGTCCGGACCGCGGTCACGTGAAGAGCGCCCGCGTCGTCGGCGAGGTGATGGGAAAGCTGCACCCGCACGGCGACGCGCCCATCTACGACGCGCTCGTCCGTCTGGCCCAGCCGTTCTCGCTCCGCGTGCCGCTCGTCGACGGCCACGGCAACTTCGGCTCGCTCGACGACGGCCCCGCTGCCCCCCGCTACACCGAGGCGCGGCTGGCGCCTCCCGCGCTCGCACTGACCGAGAACCTCGACGAGGACGTCGTCGACTTCATCCCCAACTACGACGGCCAGTTCCAGCAGCCCGAAGTGCTGCCCGCCGCGTTCCCCAACCTGCTCGTCAACGGTACCACGGGCATCGCGGTCGGCATGGCCACCAACATGGCGCCGCACAACCTCATCGAGGTCGTCGGGGCCGCGACGCACCTGCTCGAGAACCCCGAGGCCACCGTCGAGGAGCTGATGGAGTTCGTCCCGGGACCCGATCTGCCCGGCGGCGGCATCATCGTCGGCCTGGACGGCATCAAGGACGCGTACACGAACGGCCGCGGCAGCTTCCGCACGCGGGCGAAGGTGTCCATCGAGTCGCTCGGTCCGCGGCGCACCGGCCTCATCGTCACCGAGCTGCCGTACCTCGTCGGCCCGGAGCGGGTCATCGAGAAGATCAAGGATGCCGTCAACGCCAAGAAGCTGCAGGGCATCTCGGATGTCAACGACCTCACGGACCGCCACAACGGGCTGCGCCTGGTCATCGGCATCAAGACCGGGTTCGACCCGCAGGCCGTGCTCGACCACCTCTACCGGCTGACGCCGCTCGAGGACTCGTTCAGCATCAACAACGTCGCGCTCGTCGAGGGCCAGCCGCAGACGCTGGGGCTCCGGGAGCTGCTGCGCGTCTACCTCGACCACCGCGTCAGTGTGGTCACGCGCCGCAGCCGCTACCGCCTGGAGCGCCGCAAAGAGCGGCTGCATCTCGTCGAGGGCCTCCTCATCGCGATCCTCGACATCGACGAGGTCATCCAGGTCATCCGCGCGTCCGATGACGGCGAGCAGGCGCGCACGCGCCTCATGGACGTGTTCGACCTGTCGCAGCCGCAGGCCGAGTACATCCTCGAACTGCGCCTGCGCCGCTTGACGAAGTTCTCACGCATCGAGCTCGAGGCCGAGCGCGACAACCTCAAGGCCGAGATCGCCCAGCTCGAAGAGCTGCTCGGGAGCGACATCCTGCTGCGCGCGCAGGTCGCGAAGGAACTGGATGCCGCGGCCGAGGCCTTCGGCACGCCCCGGCGCACGCTCCTGCTGAACGGGGGGCCGGTGCAGCCGCGGTCCCGCGCGGCCGCGGCGGTGGCCGACCTGCAGATCGCGGACTCGCCGTGCCGCGTCTACCTGTCGGCGACGGGCCGCATGGTCCGCGCCGAGGTGGACGCGACGGCCCCCGGCGGCGGCATCGTCGCTCCTGCGCGCCGCTCCAAGCACGACGCCGTCCGCTCGGCGGTCGACACCACCACGCGCGGTGACATCGGCGCGGTCACGAGCCTCGGCCGGCTGGTCCGGTTCACGCCTGTCGACCTGCCCTCGGTTCCCGGCAACTCGGTGCAGCTCGCCGCCGGCACACGCGTCGACCAGTACCTCGGTCTCGGGTCGGGCGAGCACGTGATCGCCATCGTGCCGCTGACGGACGCGCCGCCGATCGCGCTCGGCACGGCACAGGGCGTCGTCAAGCGCGTCGCGGCGACCGAGCTCGGCAACAAGCACGACATCGAGATCATCGCGCTGAAGGACGGCGACCGCGTGGTCGGCGCGGCGCCCGCGACGGATGGCGCGGAGCTCGTCTTCGTCACGAACGATGCACAGCTGCTGCGCTTCGACGCGTCGTCGGTGCGGCCGCAGGGCCGGTCCGCGGGAGGAATGGCCGGCATCCGGCTCACCGACGGTGCGGAGGTCATCGCGTTCGACGTCGTCGGGGCGACCGCGTTCGACGCCGTCGTCGTGACGGTGGCGGGGTCGGACAGCGCGATCGCCGGCACCGACGCGGGAAGCGCCAAGGTGTCGCTGTTCAGCGAGTTCCCGGCGAAGGGCCGTGCCACGGGCGGCGTACGCGCACAGCGCCTCCTGAAGGGCGAGGACGCCCTGACGCTCGCGTGGGTCGGTTCCGATCCGCGCGCGGTGGGATCCGACGGCGCGACTCGCGCGCTCCCCGAGTCCGGTGCGAAGCGCGACGCCTCGGGTGTGCCGCTCGACGGCGTCATCGGCGCCGTAGGCACCGGCATCCGCTGATCTGACGATGAGAGGGGCGCACCGGGTTCAGCCGGTGCGCCCCTCTCGTGTCGGCGTGGACGCCGGTGTCAGGCGTCGATGCGCTCGCGCACCAGGCGGTCGCTGGAGTCGATGATGAACTCCTTGCGCGGGGCCACGTCGTTGCCCATGAGCAGCTCGAACACGCTCGCGGCCGCCTCGGCGTCCTGCATGCGCACGCGACGCAGCGTCCGGCCCGCACGATCCATCGTGGTGACCGCCAGCTGGTCGGCATCCATCTCGCCGAGGCCCTTGTAGCGCTGTACCGGCTCCTGCCAGCGCTTGCCGGTCTTCGTGAGCTTCGTGAGCAGGGCGTGGAGCTCCTGCTCGGAGTAGGTGTAGATCGTGTCGTTGGGTTTGGAGCCGGGATTCATCACGACGACGCGGTGCAGCGGCGGGACCGCGGCGTACACGCGCCCCTCGTCGATGAGGGGCCGCATGTAGCGGAAGAAGAGCGTGAGCAGCAGCGTCCGGATGTGGGCGCCGTCGACATCGGCGTCGCTCATCAGGATGATCTTGCCGTAGCGCGCGGCGTCGAGGTCGAAGGAGCGTCCGGAGCCGGCGCCGATCACCTGGATGATCGCCGCGCACTCGGCGTTCGACAGCATGTCGCTGATCGACGCCTTCTGCACGTTGAGGATCTTGCCGCGGATCGGAAGCAGCGCCTGGAACTCGCTGTTGCGGGCGAGCTTCGCGGTGCCGAGCGCCGAATCTCCCTCGACGATGAACAGCTCGGATTCGGCGACGTCGTTGGAGCGGCAGTCCGCGAGCTTGGCGGGCAGCGACGAGGACTCGAGCGCGTTCTTGCGGCGCTGCGTCTCCTTATGGGTGCGCGCAGAGATGCGCGCCTTCATCTCGGAGACGACCTTGTCGAGCAGCAGCGCGGTCTGCGCCTTGTCGTCGCGCTTGGTGGAGGTGAAGCGCGCGGCGAGCTCGCGGGTGACCACGTTCGTGACGATCTGGCGCACGGCGGGGGTGCCGAGCACCTCCTTCGTCTGGCCCTCGAACTGCGGCTCGGGCAGGCGCACGGTGAGCACGGCGCTGAGGCCGGCGAGGATGTCGTCCTTCTCGAGCTTGTCGTTGCCGACCTTGAGGCGGCGCGAGTTCTGGGCGACCTGGTCGCGCAGAACTTTCATGAGGCCTTGCTCGAAGCCCTGCTGATGCGTGCCGCCCTTGGGCGTGGCGATGATGTTGACGAACGAACGCGACACCGTCTCGTAGCCGGTGCCCCAGCGCACGGCGATGTCGACGTGGCACTCGCGCTGCACCTCGGTGGGGACCATGGCGCCCGAGGGCTGCAGCACCGGCACCGTCTCGGTGAACGACCCGGTGCCGGTGAGCCGCCACGTGTCGGTGATGGCCGAGTCGGGGGCGAGGAAGTCGGCGAACTCGGAGATGCCGCCGTCGAAGCGGTAGCTGGTCTCGACCGGCTCCTCGGTGTCGCGGCCGGGACGCTCGTCGCGGATGACGATCTCGAGGCCGGGCACGAGGAACGCCGTCTGGCGGGCCCGCTGCTCGAGTTCCTGCAGGTTGAACGCGGCGTCCTTGGTGAAGATCTGCGGGTCCGCCCAGTAGCGGATGCGGGTTCCTGTGGCGCCCTTCGCGGCACGGCCGGCGACACGCAGCTCGCTGCGCTCCTGGAACGGCGTGAAGGCCGACGCGGGGCTGCCGTTGGAGAAGATGCCGGGCTCGCCACGGTGGAACGACATCGCCCACGTCTTGCCGCCGCGATCGACCTCGACGTCCAGTCGCTCGGACAGCGCGTTGACGACGGAGGCGCCGACGCCGTGCAGGCCACCGGAGGCCGCATAGGAGCCGCCGCCGAACTTGCCTCCCGCATGGAGCTTCGTGAAGACCACCTCGACGCCGGTGAGGCCGGTGCGCGGCTCGATGTCGACCGGGATGCCGCGCGCGCGGTCCCGGACCTCGACGCTGCCGTCGGCGTGCAGGATGACGTCGATGCGCGTGCCGAAGCCGCCCAGCGCCTCGTCCACGGCGTTGTCGATGATCTCCCACAGGCAGTGCATGAGGCCGCGCGAGTCGGTCGAGCCGATGTACATGCCGGGGCGCTTGCGGACCGCCTCGAGCCCTTCGAGCACCTGCAGATGATGGGCGGAGTACTCGGCGGTCACAATCTCCCATCGTAATCGGGGTGCCGGACACCCTCGCGCAGACACGCGTCGGTCGCGCGAGCACGTACGCGCTGAGCGAAATGTCAGCGGTATAGGGCATTCTCCGATCCGCGACGTGGTTGTATTTCATGACCGGCAACGACGTTCTACGTATACGAGGAGGCACCGAGATGACCACGCTATCGACACCCACCGAGACTGCCGCCGTCCTCGAGCACCGCCTCACGGCCGCGGACCGCTGCGATTCCTGCGGCGCCCAGGCCTACATCGCGGCCGAGGTCAACGGCACCGAGATGCTCTTCTGCGCCCACCACGGTCGCAAGTACGAAGAGAAGCTCCGCGCCATCGCCACGTCGTGGCACGACGAGACGGCTCGCCTCTCGGAGTGATCCGGAGCCCGCGCGTTCCGCTCAGTGCGAGTGGACGCGCGGCACCAGCGGTGACACGCGCACCGCGATCTCCTCGCCGATCGTCCCGATGAGTTCGGCGAGGTCCGTGCTGGACCCCTCGCCACGCGTTCCCGGCCCGAACACGGTGACAGATTCCCCCACGGCGGCCTGAGGCCACGCGTCGACCACGGCGCGCGACGTTCCCACATCACGCAGCCGGAGGCCTCCTGCCGGCGTCCCGACCCGCACCTTCCCTCCGCCCAGCGATGTGGGAAGTCCGTCCAGTGCGCCGATCCCGATCTGCACGGCGTCGGCGCCCACGGCGGTGACATCGGCCTCCAGACGAGCGATCGGCCGCAGCCCCAGCTCGCCCGCCGACGGACCACCGGCGGAGCGGATCCCGTAGCAGAACGCCCCGACGCGCACCATGTCGTACCGGAACTCGGGCCGCGCGAACGATGCCGCGCTGGCGGCGAGGTGACGGACGGACACCTGGATGCCGGCGGCCGCGGCCTCGCCGAGCGCCCATTCGAACACCGCCCGGGCGTCGTCGTCCTCCGCGTCCGAGGCTTCGGCGATGTGGCTCCAGACGCCGACGACGTCGATCGCGCCGTGTGCCTGCAGTTCTGCGGCACGGCGCACGAACGCGGGCCACTGCTCGGGGCGCACGCCGTTGCGGTGCAGCCCGGTGTCGATCTTGAGGTGGACCCGGACGGTCGCCCCCGCAGCGTGTGCGGCGTCCCCGAGTTCTTCGAGCAGGTCAGCGTCGCCGATGCCGAGGTCGAGATCCGCGGCGATCGCCGTGTCGAGGTCTTCGCGCGAGGCGGCGATCCAGGCGAAGATCCGGGGACCGCCTCCGACGACGGCGCGCACCCCGGCGCCGGTGCGGACGTCGAACGCCCCGAACCAGTCGACCCCGGCGGCCGCCGCGGTGCGGACGACCGCCTCGAGGCCGTGCCCGTACGCGTCGTCCTTCACGACGAGCATGAGCCCGGCCGGCGCTACCGTCGCGCGCACGCGGTCGAGGTTCGCCGTCAAGGCCGTCAGGTCCACGTGCAGTCGCGCGGTCACGGTGCCTCCTCGCGGATCGATCGCAGTCCGACCATCGTGATCAGCTCGGACGGGACGAGGCCGGTCGCGCGCACCCAGTCCGCCAGTGACGGCTCACCCAGGGCAGGATCGCCGAGGAACAGCGCCTCGTCGCCGCGCCGGACGACGGCATCCCGGACCTCCACGACGCAGACGTCCATCGCGACACGCCCGACGATCGGATGCCGCTCCCCCGCGATCGCGACGTCGACAGCGCCGCCGAGTGCTCGCACGATGCCCTGCGCGTAGCCGCCGGTCACGAGCGCGACACGCGTGTCGGCCGGGGCGCGGAAGGCGAACCCGTACGAGACGCCCTCGCCGGCGCGGAGATCCTTGACCGACAGCACGGTGCCCGTCAGACGCAGCGCGGGCGTCGCGGACGCGTGCCCGACGCCGAACAGCTCCGCCGCCTCCAGTGTCGGGCCGTCCCCGTGCCCGCCGGGCGTCAGCGCCTCTGCCGCGAGCACGGAGCGCACCAGCTCGGCGCCATGGCCCCACGCATCCGCCTCGAGGATCAGCGACGAGAAGAAGTGGATGCCGCGCGCTCGCGCTGCGCCGGCGTTCGCGGAGAGTGCCGAACGCGAGATGTGCGCGACCGGGGCGCTGCGGGGTCCGGATCCGGGCGTCGACATGTCGTGCCCAGGGATAGCGGAACTCACGCCTCTAGACTATCGGGGTCCCCGAACCGAACCCGGAGCACGCATGTCTTCTCAGGGCCTCGCCCTCTCGAACCGCCTTCGCTACCTCGCCTGGCGCGTCCGTCGCATCGACGTCGGATCCGTGCTGGAGCGCGCGAAGGAGACCGCCCACGAGCACGGCAAGTGGACGCCTGCGGTGGTGGTCGACATGCTGTGGTCCGCCGGATTCCGGCAGGTCGGCTTCCAGGACTACGTCGACTACGACTTCGCGATCCTCAGCCGCGCGGAGCGCGCGACCTACATGACGCACCCCGTGTCCAACGAGCTGTCGCAGAAATACGACCACCCCGACTACCGCGGCCTCTTCCAGGACAAGGTCGAGTTCGACCGGACGTTCAGCGAGTTCCTTCGTCGCGACTGGATGGTCGTCGAACAGGACAACGCCGCAGACGTGCGCGCGTTCGCCGAGAAGCACGGCACCATCGTCACCAAGGAGCCGGTGGGCCAGGCGGGCACCGGCGTCCACCGCTACCACGCGGCCGACGTCACCGACTGGGACGGCTTCCACCGGGGGCTCCTCGAGCGCGGCGAACTGCTCATCGAAGAGGTCATCCGCCAGCACGCCGACCTTGCGGCCGTCTGCCCCGGCACCGTCAACACCACACGCGTGACCGCGTTCTTCGACGGACACCAGACGCACATCCTCGCGATGGCGCAGAAGTTCGGCCGCGGGGCGGTCAGCGACCAGATGACCTTCGGCGGCTTCTACACGATGCTCGACGAGAACGGCCACGCCGTCGGCCCCGGGTACGACTCCCACGCGCACGTGCACGTGACGCACCCCGACAGCGGGTTCGTGATCGCCGACTTCCAGCTGCCGATGATCGACGAGGTCAAGGCGTTCGTCGACCAGGTCGCACGCGTCGTCCCGCAGATCCAGTACGTGGGCTGGGACATCGTGGTGACCCCCGATGGCCCGGTCCTCGTCGAGGGCAACTGGGGCGCCGGGGTGTACGAGAACAAGCCCAGCGTCACCGGCATCCGCACCGGTCACAAGCCGCGCTACCGCAAGGCCATCGGCTTCTGACGTCGGGTCAGGCGCGGCGACGGGCCCGGCCCCGCAGGAGCACGAGTGCCGCCGCCGCCGCGCCGGCAGTGGCGCCGAGAGTGTTCCAGACCACGTCCTGCGGATCGGGGACGCGTCCGGGGATCCGCACCTGCGCGTACTCGACAGTGAACGAGACGACGAAGCCCAGGAACGGAGTCAGGGGCCACAGCCTCCTGCCCAGCAGCAACGCGAGCGCCGCGCCGAGCGGGATGAAGAGGACCGCGTTGAGGCCGCTCTCGAGCTGCAGGTAACCGAGGTCTGCCACCAGCGGCGCGGCGAAGCGCTCGGCCAGGGCCATGAAGGCGCCGCGCGCGGGTGCGACCACGCTGCGTGGAGCCAGCGTCAGCGCCAGGATGGCAGCCGCAGACAGAGCGGCCAGCACCAGCCGCGGCACGAGGGGTGAGACGTC
>Ga0160450_100781_pt1 | contig 15542 bp, 11 predicted proteins | sample HID1975K_E1MG_FD_108257 | JGI IMG/M metagenome (GOLD analysis project Ga0160450, IMG submission 108257) | Enriched soil microbial communities from UW Madison campus, WI, USA - HID1975K_E1 MG | ecosystem: Environmental > Terrestrial > Soil > Unclassified | place: USA: Madison, Wisconsin...
GCGCGTGACCCTGTCCACCTCCGGCCTGGTGCCGCAGATCGACCGGCTGTCCGCCGAGAGCGACGTGTCGCTGGCGGTGTCGCTGCATGCGCCCAACGATGCGCTGCGCGAAACCCTGGTGCCACTCAACAAGAAGTACCCGATCGTCGAGCTGATGGCGTCGTGCGCACGCTACCTGCGTGCCAACAAGCGCCGCGAATCGGTCACCTTCGAATACACCCTGATGAAGGGCATCAACGACCAGCCCGAGCACGCCCGCCAGTTGGCGCGGCTGATGCGCCAGTTCGACAACGCCGTGCAGGCGTCGCACTCGGGCAAGGTCAACCTGATCCCCTTCAATCCGTTCCCGGGCACGCGCTATGAGCGCTCCGGCGACACCGAGATCCGTGCCTTCCAGAAGATCCTGCTGGATTCGCAGGTCCTGACGATGGTCCGACGCACCCGCGGCGACGACATCGACGCCGCCTGTGGCCAGCTCAAGGGCCAGGTGATGGACCGCACGCGCCGCCAGGCCGAGTTCAACAAGACGCTCCAGGATGGGAAAAGCCGGGATGCCGCTGCCTGATTTCCGATTGCCAGCCGTTGTTTTCATCGCGCTGGCATTGGTCGGCTGCGGTAAGGAAGGCAAGCGAGCGCCCAGTGCGCCGCTCGGTGTGGCTCCCACCTATGAAGTCCGTGACAGCGCGGCCACGCGCCGCCGGTTGAATTACCAGGACCAGATGACCCTGGCCGACCGGGCCTATCAATCCGGCTCGCTGGCGGCGGCAGAGAAAAACGCCCGGACGGCGCTCAAGCTGGATGGCGACCGGCCCGAGGCCTACCTGATGCTGGCCACGCTGGCTGCCCGGCGCGGCGAGGATGCCGCCGCCGGCGGGCTCTACCGCAAGGCTGCCGAGCTGGCGCCCGAACGCGGGGACGTCCTCAATAATTATGGTGCGTGGTTATGTACACATGGCCGCCCGGCCGAGTCGCTGGTCTGGTTTGACCGCGCGCTTGCCGCGCCGGGCTATGCCACGCCGGCCTCGGCGCTGGCCAATGCCGGTGGCTGTGCGCTGGACGCCGGCCAGTCCGAACGGGCCGCCCGCGACCTGCGTGCCGCCCTGCAGGCCGAGCCGGGCAACGCCTATGCGCTGGAGTCGATGGCGCGCAGCGAGTACGCCCAGGGCCGCTATTTCGAGGCGCGGGCCTTCTCCCAACGTCGTCTTGCGGCTGCACCGGCCACACGTTCCGTGTTACAACTTGCCTCTGAAATCGAGGCGCAGTTGGGTGACACGGTTGCATCGGGTCGCTATCTGCAGCGAATTCGCGACGAATTTCCGCAGGATGCGGCTCCTAATTCCCGGGGTTGAAGCATTGTGATTGATGACCAGACTGTGAACGCTTTTGATGCCGCTGCCGGCTGTGGGGTCCGTCTCCGCCAGGCGCGCGAAGCGGCAGGGCTGACGCTTGAAGCGGTAGGGCAGCAGTTGCACATGCCGGTGCAGGTGGTGAAGTCGCTGGAAGCCGAGCAATGGGACCGCCTTGGCGCCCCGGTGTTCGTGCGCGGCCAGTTGCGCAGCTATGCGCGCCTGCTGAAGATCGATCTGGGCGATGTGCTGGAACAGGCCCGGATCGGGCCGGTGGTGCCGCCGCAGCTGGTCAGCCACACCCATACCCCGCGGGCCCGGCGCATTGCCGAGAGCCTCGGGCGCCGGGTGCTGTATGTGGGCATCACCGCCGTTCTTGCCGTGCCGGTCTGGTTTGCGACCCGGGGCCACTTCGACGGCGGCGCCAACACCCCCAATACCGCGTCGCTGGATGTGATTCCGGCGGCGGTCCCGGTGGCCGGCGGTGCCGTTCCGGCCGAGACCACCCCGGCGGCGCCCGCGCCGACCAGTGCGGCCACCGGAACGCCTTCGGCGCCTTACCTGGCGTCACTGACCCCGGTGCCACGCCCGGCGGCCACCGCAGCGGCGCCGGCCGGTGCGCTCAGCCTGCAGTTCAATGGCGACAGCTGGGTCGATATCGCGGCCCCCGATGGCAGTACCGTGGAAAAGGCGCTGATCAAATCCGGCGAAGCGCGCAGCTTCACGCCGGGCCAGGTTGGCCGCATGGTGCTGGGCAATGCGTCGGCGGTCGAGGTTCAGCAGGCGGGCACTATCGTCGACCTTTCGCCGTACCAGCGAGCCAACGTGGCACGCTTTACGGTATCCTCTGACGGCTCCGTGGCCCCAGTTCCGCACTGAGTCGCGTTTCCCAATCCAATTCAAACAGCCCCTCCTCACGGACGGGGCGAGAGTACGCATGGCGATCGACGACCTGCTCGACGAGCACGAACAAAGTGAACGCGTCCGCGGCTGGCTGCGGAAGAATGGTGTCAGCATCCTCGCCGGCGTGGCGATCGCAATCGGCGGCATCGCCGGTTGGCAGTGGTGGCAGAAGGACCACAGCAACCAGCTGGCCGGCGCCAACGTCCAGTACCAGGCGGTGCTCAAGCACCTGCAGGACAAGGATCTGGCCCAGGCGGCCAAGGGCGTGAAGGCGCTCGACGACGGCAAGGCCAACATCTACTCGGACCTGGCGGCGCTGCAGCTGGCCAAGGCCCAGGTCGAGGCAGGCAAGAACGAAGACGCGCTGGCAACGCTGCGTGCGATCAAGGCCGACCCGGAGTTCCAGCCGGTGATCGAGCAGCGCATCGCACGCCTGTTGCTGGCCACCGGCAAGGCCGATGACGCGATCAAGGCGCTTGGCACCGCCAGCGACAGCGCCAGCCTGGAAATCCATGGCGACGCGCTGATGGCGCAGGGCAAGCGTGATGCGGCCCGGCAACAGTATGAGAAGGCGCTCAAGACGCTGGACGTGGCAGCGCCGCAGCGGCGCCTGCTTGAAACCAAAGTGATGGATGCCGGTGGCACCGTCACCGATGCTGCGGAGTCGGTGTAATGAAGCATATGGTCATGATCAAGCGCGTTGCCACCCTGGTTCTGCTAGGCGTGGCGCTGTCTGGCTGCTCCACCGTCAAGGGGTGGTTCGCCGGCAAGGATGCAGCGGCCAAGAAGGCGCTGGAACCGGCTGAACTGGTGAAGTTCGAGCCGACCGCGAAGGTGGACCGGCTCTGGAGCGTGAACGTCGGCAAGGGCGAGAAGCGCATCGGCGTTCGCCAAGGCCCGACCGTGGCCGATGGCCGCGTCTACGCGGCCGCCATTTACGGCGGCGTGCATGCCATCGACCTGCAGACCGGCAAGAAGGTCTGGACCTGGGAGCCGGCCAAGGAAAAGAAGAAGCCCAAGCTGCGCCTGTCCGGTGGCCCCGGCGTCGGTGACGGCCTGGTGGTGATCGGGACGCTGGACGGCCAGGTGATCGCCCTGAGCGCCGAGGATGGTGCCGAGAAGTGGCGCGCCAAGGTACCCGGCGAAGTGATCGCCGCCCCGGCAATCGCCCAGGGCATGGTGTTCGTGCGCAGCAACGACGGTCGCGTGACCGCCCTGGATGCCGACAACGGCACCCAGCGCTGGTTCAACCCGCGTGAGCTGCCGGCGCTGACCGTGCGCGGCAATGCCGCCGTGGTGACCGGCCCGGGCGTGCTGTTCGTCGGCAACGATGATGGCAGCGTGTCGGCCCTGGCAATGACCGATGGCCGCACCGTGTGGGACCAGATGGTCGCCAACGGCGAAGGCCGTACTGAACTGGAGCGCATGTCCGACGTGGACGGTGCGCCGGTGCTGGAAGGCAACACCCTGTTCGTGGGCAGCTTCAAGAACCAGACCATGGCGATCGAAGGCCCGACCGGCCGTCCGCTGTGGTCGCGTGATCATGGTGGCGCCGGTGGCGTGGCCCTGACCTCGGGCAATGTGTTTGTCACCGACAACAAGGGTGGCGTGTTCGGCCTGGACAAGAACAGTGGCAGCGCGATGTGGTCGCAGACCGCCTTGGCGCGCCGCTCGCTGACCGGGCCGGCGGTGCAGGGCGACTACGTCGTTGTAGGCGACTACAAGGGCTACCTGCACTGGTTGCGGACGGATAATGGCGAGCTTGCCGCTCGCGCCAAGAGTGGCGGTGACGCCCTGCTGGCGCAGCCGGTAACCGCCGATGGGATTCTGCTGGTGCAGAACGTTGATGGAAAGCTGACCGCATTCCGGTTGGCACAATAAGGAGTTACCGCGATGCTGCCCTTGGTCGCCCTGGTTGGACGGCCGAATGTCGGCAAGTCCACGCTGTTCAATGCGTTTACCCGTACGCGCGACGCGCTGGTCCATGACCAGCCCGGCGTGACCCGGGACCGTAATTACGGTGTTTGTCGTCTTAACGAAGACCACCCGTTCCTGGTGGTCGATACCGGCGGTATCGCCGGTGAAGAAGAAGGCCTGGCTGGCGCTACCGCGCGTCAGGCCCGCGCTGCCGCCGCCGAGGCGGATCTGATCCTGTTCGTCGTCGATGCCCGTGAAGGCCCGATGGACGACGAGATCCTGTCCTGGCTGCGCAAGCTGGCGCGTCCGACGCTGCTGTTGATCAACAAGATCGACGGCATGAACGAAGACACCGTGCGGTCGGAGTTCGCCCGCTACGGCTTCGGCGAAATGCTGACCGTGTCGGCTGCGCACCGCCAGGGTCTGGACGATCTGCTGGACGAAGTCGTGGAGCGGCTGCCCGAAGAAGGCACCACCGAGACCCTCGACACCGATCCGAACCGCATCCGCATTGCCTTCGTGGGCCGCCCCAACGTGGGCAAGTCGACGCTGGTCAATCGCCTGCTGGGCGAAGAGCGCATGATCGCCTCCGAAGTGCCCGGTACCACCCGCGACTCGATCGCGGTGGACATGGAGCGCGACGGTCGCGAGTACCGCCTGATCGACACCGCCGGCCTGCGTCGCAAGGCGCGCGTTGAGGAGGTGGTCGAGAAGTTCAGCGTGATCAAGACGCTGCAGGCGATCGAGCAGTGCCAGGTGGCCGTGCTGATGCTGGACGCGTCCGAAGGCGTGACCGACCAGGACGCCAGCGTGCTGGGTGCGGTGCTCGATGCCGGCCGTGCGTTGGTGGTGGCCATCAACAAGTGGGATGGCCTGACCGACTACCAGCGCGAGCAGGCTGAAGCGCTGGTGTCGCGCAAGCTCGGTTTCGTGCCGTGGGCGGAAGTGGTGCGCATCTCGGCCAAGCACGGCTCGGGCCTGCGCGAGCTGTTCCGCTGCATCCACGCCGCGCATGCCTCGGCGACGCATGAGTTCAGCACCAGCGAGGTCAACAAGGCGCTGGAAGTGGCCTACGAGACCAACCCGCCGCCGGCGATCCGTGGTCACGTCTCCAAGCTGCGCTACGTGCATCCGGGCGGCTCCAACCCGCCGACCTTCATCGTGCACGGCACGCGCCTGAAGGACCTGCCGGAGTCGTACAAGCGCTACCTGGAGAACTTCTTCCGCAAGCGCTTCAAGCTGGTCGGCACCCCGGTGCAGTTCATCTTCCGCGAGGGCGTGAACCCCTACGAGGGCAAGAAGAACGTACTCACCGAGCGTCAGATCAAGCGCAAACGGCGCCTGATCAAGCACGTCAAGGGCAAGTGATCCACGAAGAGCCGGCGAAAGCCGGCTCTTTTCGTTGCGGTGCCCCGGCTGCCGGGCACGCGCCACGGTAGTGCCGGCCGCTGGCCGGCAAATGCGACAAACCCACCGCGTGCGCGCCGGTGCGCGATAATCCCGGCATGAGCACGATCCCCGAACTCACCCCCGCCCAGGCCCGCGAACGCGTCGCCCGTGGCGCGTTGCTCATCGACGTGCGCGAGGCGCACGAACGCGCGGCCGGCATGGCCGAGGGCGCGCTGGGCATCGCCAAGGGCGAGCTGCTGGCATCGCCCTCGACGCACCTGCCCACCATCGATCGCGAGGTCGTGTTGATCTGCCAGAGCGGCCGGCGATCGCTGGACGCGGCAAGCGCGCTGGCCGATCTGGGCTACACGGGTCTGGCGTCCGTGGGCGGTGGCACCAACGCCTGGCGTGCCGACGGACTGCCCCTGGTGCAGCCGCTGCAGACCGACGCCGAGCGCGACTTCAACGCGCGCTACGCGCGCCACCTGCTGCTGCCCCAGGTGGGCGTGGCAGGCCAGCAGACACTGCTGGCGTCTCGCGTGCTGGTGCTCGGTGCCGGTGGACTGGGTGCCCCCGCGGCCTTCTATCTGGCGGCGGCCGGGGTAGGGCACCTGCGTATCGCCGATGACGACGTGGTCGAGCGCAGCAACCTGCAGCGCCAGATCCTGCACACCGACGCCAGCGTCGGCATGCCCAAGGTGCTGTCGGCACGCGACCGCCTGCTGGCGCTCAATCCGCACCTGGATGTGGAGGCCGTGCAGGTGCGTGTCAGCGCCGACAACGTCGATGCACTGCTGGACGGGGTGGACGTGGTGCTGGACGGCTCGGACAACTTCCCGCTGCGCTACCTGCTCAACGATGCCTGCCTCCAGCACCGCATTCCGCTGGTGTATGGCGCGGTCGAGCGGTTCACGGGCCAGGTCAGCGTGTTCGATGCCGGCCGCCAGCGTGGCCAGGCCCCGTGCTACCGCTGCCTGTTCCCGGAGCCGCCGCCGCCGGAATTCGCGCCCAACTGTTCTGAAGCCGGCGTGCTGGGCGTGCTGCCGGGAATGGTCGGGCTGCTGCAGGCCACCGAGGTGCTCAAGCTGCTGCTGGGCATGGGCGAGCCGCTGGTCGGACGGCTGCTGAGTTTCGATGCACTGGGCATGCGTTTTCGTGAGACCCGGCTGCGCCCCGATCCGGCCTGCCCGCTGTGTGCGCCCGGCACGGCGTTTCCCGGGTACATCGATTACGCGGCGTTCTGCAGCGGCCCATAACGCCGGGCGCTGGCTGGCTGCCGCGCGTGTGGACCGGCCGCCTAACGCCGCTGCGCACATCGATCGACCGCGTAAAGCCGGGCTCTGCCCGGCTGCCGCGCATATGGGCCGACCGCGTAGAGCCGGGCTCTGCCCGGCTGCATTTCGCAGGTTGCCGGCCAGCCGGGCAGAGCCTGGCGCTACGTGATTTCAGGACGATCCTCGTCGCCACCCGGCGCATCGTTCTGTTTTCGGCACAATCATGCGCAACATGGATGCTATTGCCGCTCGGCGCTTTGCCCTATCGTTGAGTCTTCTATGTAGTCCGGGGAAACAACCGCATGGCGGTCGAAGCAGGTGCCAGTGAGCTGGTGAAAGTCGTGGCGCTGCTGGGTGCGGCGGTGGTGATGGTGCCGCTGTTCCGACGGCTGGGGTTGGGCTCGGTGCTGGGCTATTTCGCCGCCGGCCTGGCCATCGGCCCGTTCGGCTTTGGCTGGTTCTCCGACCCGCAGGCGATCCTGCATACCGCCGAACTTGGCGTGGTGATGTTCCTGTTCGTGATCGGGCTGGAAATGCGGCCCTCGCACCTGTGGGGCCTGCGCAACGAGATCTTCGGCCTCGGCACGCTGCAGATCGTGGTCTGCGGCGCGGTGCTGACCGGCGTGTGCATGCTGTTCGGGTTCCCGGTCAACGTGGCCTTCATCGGTGCCTTCGGCTTCGTGCTGACGTCCACCGCGGTGGTGATGCAGCTGCTGGCCGAGCGCGGCGACATCGCGATGCCGTCCGGGCAGAAGATCGTCTCGATCCTGCTGTTTGAAGACCTGCTGATCGTGCCGCTGCTGGCCGTGGTGGCCTTCATGGCTCCCGTGCAGGCCGATGCCGGGGCCAGCTCGCGCTGGCTCAGCGTAGGCATCGGTGCCGGCGCCATCGTCGGCCTGGTGCTGGTGGGCCGGTTCCTGCTCAACCCGTTGTTCCGCATCCTGGCCGCGGCCAAGGCGCGTGAAGTGATGACCGCCGCCGCGCTGCTGGTGGTGCTGGGCGCGGCGCTGCTGATGCAGCTGGGTGGGCTGTCGATGGCGATGGGCGCCTTCCTGGCCGGCGTGCTGCTCAGCGAATCCACCTTCCGGCATCAGATCGAAGCGGACATCGAGCCGTTCCGCGGCATCCTGCTGGGGCTGTTCTTCCTCAGCGTCGGCATGGCGCTGGACCTCACCGTGGTGGCCAACAACTGGCCGCTGATCGTCTCGGGCGTGTTCGCGCTGATGCTCGCCAAGGGCGTGTGCATCTACATCGTGGCGCGCATCATGGGCAGCGACCACCGCCAGGCGCTCGACCGCGGCGTGGTGATGGCCCAGGGCGGCGAGTTCGCATTCGTGCTGTTTTCCGCGGCCGCGGCGGCCGGCGTGATCGGGGTGGAGGTCAACGCCAACCTGACCGCGATCGTGGTCCTGTCGATGGCACTCACGCCGCTGTTCGTGCTGCTGCACGACAAGCTGATGCCCGACCGCGAAGTGTCGCTGGATGGCGTTGAAGAAGCCGACGGCCTGTCCGGCAGCGTGTTGATGATCGGCTTCGGCCGCTTCGGGCAGGTGGCCAGCCAGTCGCTGCTGGCGCGCGACGTGGACGTGACCATCATCGACAACGACGTGGACATGATCCACAACGCCGAGCGCTTCGGGTTCAAGATCTACTACGGCGACGGCACCCGCCTGGACGTGCTGCACGCTTCCGGTGCCGGCTCGGCGCGGGCCATTGCGGTGTGCGTCAACAATGCGCAGGACGCTGACCGCATCGTGGAGCTGGTCACCCACCAGTTCCCGCAGGCCAAGCTGCTGGTGCGCTCGTTCGACCGCGAGCATTCGCTGCGGCTGATCCATGCCGGCGTGGATTACCAGATTCGCGAGACCTTCGAGTCGGCGTTGCAGTTCGGCCAGGTCGCCCTGATGGAACTGGGCGCCGACCAGGACGATGCGCGCGAGATCGCCGAGCAGATCCGCGAGCGCGACGCCGAGCGCTTCGAGCTGGAAATGGCCGGCGGCAGCCTGCGCGCCGGGGCGCACATGGTGTTCGGTACGGCGCTGCCGGGCGTGCCCACGCCCACGCCGTTCACCGCGCCCAAGCGTAAGGCGCGCACGCTCAACGCCGACGAAGTGCCGGAAGAGGAATGACGCGCCGGTGGGCGGGGCGGGCCTAATCGGGGACAATGGCGTCCCCGCCGCCCCCGCCTGCCGCCCTCGATGAGCTCACCGACCCCCGCACCCGCCGTTCCCGCCCGTATTCTGGATGGGCGCCGCATCGCCGAAGACCTGCTGGACAGCCTGAAGGTCCGGGTCGATGCCCGCCTAGCCGCCGGTGGCAGCCGCCCGGGCCTGGCCGTGGTGCTGGTGGGAGGCGATCCGGCCTCGACCGTGTACGTGCGCAACAAGCGCCGCGCCGCCGAGAAGGTGGGCATCGAGGCCTTCGATTACGACCTGCCGGCCGGCACCAACGAGGCCCAGTTGCTGGAGCTGATCGACCAGCTCAACGCCGACCCCAAGATCCACGGCATCCTGGTGCAGCTGCCGCTGCCGGGCATTCCCGATGCCAGCCGGCTGATCCACCGCATTGACCCGCGCAAGGACGTGGACGGTTTCCACCCCGAAAACGTGGGCCACCTGGCCCTGCGCGAGTTCGGCCTGCGCCCGTGCACCCCGCGCGGCATCGTCACCCTGCTGGGCCATACCGACCAGCCGGTGCGCGGCCGCAACGCCACCATCGTGGGGGTGAGCAACCACGTGGGGCGCCCGATGGGCCTGGAACTGCTGATCGCCGGCTGCACCGTGACCAGCTGCCACAAGTTCACCCCGCGCGATGTGCTGGAGCGCAGCGTGCGCGACGCCGACATCCTGGTGGTGGCGGTGGGTCGCCCGGGCATCGTACCGGGTGAATGGGTGAAGCCGGGCGCCGTGGTGATCGACGTGGGCATCAACCGCCTGGATGACGGCCGCCTGGTCGGCGACGTCGGCTTCGAGGCTGCCGCCCAGCGCGCCAGCTGGATCACCCCGGTGCCGGGCGGGGTAGGGCCGATGACCGTGGCCACGTTGATGCAGAACACGCTGGAAGCCGCGGAAGCGGACGCGTCGGCGCATTCGCGCTGACGCCCCACGGTTTGCGCCGCAAACCGCGGGCCCCCTTTCACCAGCACCCACGCCCCCGCCGCTTCGCGGCCGCCCCCGAACTTCGGGGGCTCATCCTCCGGAGGCAGTGCGGGTGGCCCATGGGGCAAGGGCAGCCGACCAACGGTCGGCTCTACCGTCCGCTGGCGCGACACAGCGTCGCACCGGCCCCCTGCCCAAGCGGGCCGAATCAGGGTAAAATGTCGCGCTTCCCCACATCTCGGGTATGCCGATGCTGCGCATCCAGGCTGAAGCTCTCACCTACGACGACGTCTCGCTCGTCCCCGCACACTCCACGATCCTGCCCAAGGATGTCAGCCTGGAAACCCGGCTGACCCGCGACCTGCGGCTGAAGCTTCCGATCCTTTCCGCGGCCATGGATACGGTCACCGAGGCACGCCTGGCCATCGCCATGGCCCAGCTCGGTGGCATGGGCATCATCCACAAGAACCTGACCGTGGAACAGCAGGCCGCCGAAGTGGCCCAGGTCAAGAAGTTCGAGGCCGGCGTCATCCGCGACCCGATCACGGTCGGCCCGGAAACCACCATCCGTGACGTGCTGGCCCTGACCCAGGCGCGCAACATCTCCGGCGTACCGGTGGTGGACGGCGGCGGCCAACTGGTCGGCATCGTCACCCACCGTGACATGCGCTTCGAGACCGAGCTGGACGATCCGGTCCGCCACATCATGACCAAGAAGGATCGCCTGATCACGGTCAAGGAAGGCGCCGCGTCGGAAGAAGTGCTGCAGCTGCTGCACCGCAACCGCATCGAAAAGATCCTGGTGGTCAACGATGATTTCGCCCTGCGTGGCCTGATCACCGTCAAGGACATCCAGAAGAACACCGACTACCCCAACGCCGCCAAGGACACCGCCACGCGTCTGCTGGTGGGTGCTGCGGTAGGCGTGGGTGGCGACACCGATCGCCGCGTCGAAGCGCTGGTCGCCGCCGGCGTGGACGTGCTGGTGGTGGACACCGCGCACGGCCATTCGCAGGGCGTGCTGGACCGCGTGCGCTGGGTCAAGAAGAACTTCCCGAACGTGCAGGTCGTGGGTGGCAACATCTGCACCGGCGAAGCCGCGCTGGCGCTGCTGGACTGCGGCGCGGACGCGGTCAAGGTCGGCATCGGTCCGGGCTCGATCTGCACCACGCGCGTGGTCGCCGGTGTCGGCGTGCCGCAGATCACCGCGATCGACCTGGTGGCCGAAGCGCTGCAGGACCGCATCCCGCTGATCGCCGACGGTGGCATCCGCTACTCCGGCGACATCGGCAAGGCGCTGGCCGCCGGTGCGTCCACCATCATGATCGGTGGCCTGCTGGCCGGTACCGAAGAATCGCCCGGCGAAACCGAGCTGTTCCAGGGCCGTTCCTACAAGAGCTACCGTGGCATGGGTTCGCTGGCCGCGATGGAGAAGGGGTCCAAGGACCGCTACTTCCAGGACGCCTCCAGCGCCGACAAGCTGGTCCCCGAGGGCATCGAAGGCCGCGTGCCGTATCGCGGCCCGGTGGGCGGCATCATCCATCAGCTGATGGGCGGCGTGCGCGCGACCATGGGCTACGTGGGCTGCGGCACTGTCGACGAGATGCGCACCAAGCCCAAGTTCGTCAAGATCAGCGGTGCCGGCCAGCGTGAGAGCCACGTCCATGACGTGCAGATCACCAAAGAGCCGCCGAACTACAGGGCGGGCTGAGTCGATGCCCGCACATGAAGCGGTGGCGTCGATGAAGGTGCGCACGTTCTTGCGTGCGCTGCTGGTGACAGGCATGGGAATGGTCTCGGTTGGCTGCGCGGCCGAGGTCGAGACGCCCGTGGCGGCGACCCGGCTTGCCCCGGAAGGGCGCGTGCTCTGCAGCAACCTGCAGTTCGACATCCCGAAGGGGTGGACGCTGGAAGCCGCCGGCGAAACCCGCTGGCGGTTGTTGCCGCCACAGGCATCCAGCTATCAGGGCTGGGTGGTCTGCTCCAAACGGGATGCGCAGGATGTAGGCACTGACGCGATCGTCAGCGAGAATGCGCAGCACCTGGGATGGTCCGAGAAGATCCTTCCCGCCGCTGGCGCCACGATCAAGCTGGTTCCCTTCAACAACGCGCCGATCGCAGGCATGGGCTCGTTCAACATTTACTGCAAGCAGCACGCGCTTGCGGATGATCGACTCGAAACCTGCTGGTGGACGGATCCCTATCCGCGCCGCGAGCAACGTGCAGATGGGTACATCGGTGAACGCTGGTCCGAGACGGACGCGCTGGCGGTGGCACAACGCAACGAGCTGGCCGCGAGCGTGGCGCGATCCTTCCTTATCCATCCCACTCCCGAGCGGCCGAATGACCAACATCCATAACGACAAGATCCTCATCCTCGATTTCGGTGCCCAGTACACCCAGCTGATCGCGCGCCGCATCCGCGAGCTCGGTGTGTACTGCGAAATCTGGGCGTGGGACCACAACCCGGCCGAGATTGCCGCCTTCGGCGCGAAGGGCATCATCCTGTCCGGTGGCCCGGAATCGACCACGCTGCCGGGCGCGCCTGCCGCGCCGCAGGAAGTGTTCGACAGCGGCCTGCCGATCTTCGGCATCTGCTACGGCATGCAGACCCTGGCCGCCCAGCTCGGTGGTGCTACCGAAGCGGCCGACCAGCGCGAGTTCGGCCATGCCGAAGTCAACGTCGTGCACCCCGATGCGCTGTTCAAGGGCCTGAGTGACCACGGCGGCGAGCCGAAGTTGAACGTCTGGATGAGCCACGGCGACCACGTCTCCGTTGCGCCGCCGGGCTTCACCGTGACGGCCGTAACCGATCGCATCCCGGTGGCCGCGATGGCCAACGAAGAGAAGCGCTGGTACGGCGTGCAGTTCCACCCGGAAGTGACCCACACCCTGCAGGGCCAGGCGCTGCTGCGCCGCTTCGTGGTGGACGTGTGTGGCTGCGAAACCCTGTGGACCGCCGCCAACATCATCGACGACCAGATCGCCCGCGTGCGCGAGCTGGTGGGCGATGATGAAGTGATCCTGGGCCTGTCCGGCGGCGTCGATTCGTCGGTCGTGGCCGCACTGCTGCACAAGGCGATCGGCGACAAGCTGACCTGCGTGTTCGTCGACACCGGCCTGCTGCGCTGGCAGGAAGGCGACCAGGTGATGGCGATGTTCGCCGAGCACATGGGCGTCAAGGTGATCCGCGTGAACGCCGCGGACCGCTACTTCAGCAAGCTCGAAGGCGTGAGCGATCCGGAAGCCAAGCGCAAGATCATCGGCAACCTGTTCGTGGACATCTTCGACGAAGAGTCCAACAAGCTGAAGAACGCCAAGTGGCTGGCGCAGGGCACCATTTACCCGGACGTGATCGAGTCGGCCGGCAGCAAGACCGGCAAGGCCCACGTCATCAAGAGCCACCACAACGTCGGCGGCCTGCCCGAGCACATGAAGATGGGCTTGGTAGAACCGCTGCGCGAGCTGTTCAAGGACGAAGTGCGGCGCCTCGGCGTCGAACTCGGCCTGCCGCGCGAGATGGTCTACCGCCACCCGTTCCCGGGCCCGGGCCTGGGCGTGCGCATCCTCGGCGAGGTCAAGGCCGAGTACGCCGAGATCCTGGCCAAGGCCGACCACATTTTCATCGAAGAGCTGCGCAAGGCAGACCTGTACGACAAGACCAGCCAGGCCTTCGCCGTGTTCCTGCCGGTCAAGTCCGTCGGCGTCGTCGGCGACGCCCGTGCGTATGAGTGGGTGATCTCGCTGCGCGCCGTCGAGACCATCGACTTCATGACCGCCCACTGGGCGCACCTGCCGTATGACTTCCTCGGCCGCGTCTCGAACCGGATCATCAACGAAGTCCGCGGCGTCTCGCGCGTGGTGTACGACATCAGCGGAAAGCCGCCGGCGACGATTGAGTGGGAATGACTAAGCAAGCGTCCCTTACGGATGGATTGGCGCACGCCAATTACCTCGTCGGCGGTCTGGCGCTCAGTGCGCTGACGTGATTGTTTTAACTACAACGGCGCGAGGCCAACGAACAGACCGAGCTCCATAGCGTGGATCGCGTTTCACGCTCTGAAGGACTTGACCAGCTTCTGGCCGGCTATTCCATACCGCTGCCAATATTGCCCGCCCCCCTAGCGTGCCCCAGCTGGGGCTACCGCTGCTGGACGATCTTGGGACGGCCATCCTGAATTCCCACCAGTAGTCCGTGTCCGCTACGCCGCGTAGCAAGTGCGTATGTATGGCGAGACCATGACGTGACGGCACGAGTGTAGCTTCAGAGAGTTGGGGGTGATCTCGATTGTAGCGACGGCTTATTTCGCTGTAAGAGGGGGCTCGGAGGCGGTGGGGTCCTGGCTTAAAGCCTTTGGATAAAGCTGGCGACCACAATCCAGTGCTCGCCTAGAGCGCGCAACGTACCACGCGTTCATTCTGATATCCCAACTCCGGACAGCACAGAATTGCTCCCAGTTAAACTCGACGACTCTGCTTAAAGTCAGGTCGTCATTCAGTAGGACTACAAGAATGAACTCGAAAAGCTTCCGGTCTTTCTCCAGTGGATCAGGATAAACAGTTCCGGTCTTTTTGGATCTTTGGAGCGTCTTGATGGAATAACGGTTTCCCTCACGGGAAATCGCATCGATGTTTTTTGTGCCGCGAGGGGCTAGAGCCAGAATGGGTAGATCAGGGCGCTCCTTAAACAGAGAAATCGCCAGCTTCTCGCCGATCTCGCCTATGTTGAAACTAAGCCCCCGTTTTCTGGCTTCAGCATCAACGGCAGCACGTAGTTCAAGTAGTTGAAGGTCATCAAGATAATCCAGGTTGACAGGCAATTGCTGCGAGATCTTGTTGTTGTTTTTCATGCGTTCGACCCGCACCCCTAATATTGATCTGCGTAATTTCCTTGGAAAGCAGGAACGAGCGGCACTGCTGTATGACTTCATCGCCGCCTAGTTTGTTGATGCCTTTGAGGCTACATTCCCATACGGTGGCCACTCTCCATCGGTGCTCCAGAAGGGTGTCCTCGGCTCGTTTATCGCGGCTTCGGTTCGATAAAATCTTTGCATTCCAGAAATCCCGACGGGTTTTCGGGAGCTTGAACAGAGGGCAATCGTGCCCATGCCAGAAGCAGCCATGCACAAAGATCACGGCTCGGTGCCGCGGAAAGATGAGGTCCGGGCGGCCAGGTAGCTTTCGATCCTGGAGTCGATAACGTAAGCCGCAGGCGTGTAATCCGCGCCGGATAAACATTTCTGGCTTGGTATCACGTCCGCGGATCCGGCTCATATTGAGCTGGCGCTGTTCCGCCGTCAGTACATCGACCATCACCGCTTTCCGGTTGCGTCTGTGACTATCGCTTGGAGCGAGCTGCGTAGCTCTCCGCTACTCATCCCCGGGCGTAGAGTGACTGCACCGAAGCGGAACTTCTCCCGATACCTCGGGTGGAAAAGCCGGCCCGGAACCGGTGTTTTCTTAAAGTCGGAGTCAAGGGCAGGGATGTGCGGGGTCAACAGGTAGGCGGCTCTGGAAATGCCTTCAATTTCACCGTCGCCGACTTCATGCACCAGAGCATCGCGATAGGTGTGAATAGAGTTCAAGGCGTCGTTTAATCCCTCGTTGATGCGGTA
>Ga0160450_100791_pt1 | contig 15257 bp, 12 predicted proteins | sample HID1975K_E1MG_FD_108257 | JGI IMG/M metagenome (GOLD analysis project Ga0160450, IMG submission 108257) | Enriched soil microbial communities from UW Madison campus, WI, USA - HID1975K_E1 MG | ecosystem: Environmental > Terrestrial > Soil > Unclassified | place: USA: Madison, Wisconsin...
CCGTCTGGCCCGCGGTCGGGGGAGGGGGCGGATGCCTCGTCCCGTTCCCCGCCCGGCGCAGGGGCGGTCTGCTGCGCATCCTCGAACGCTTCCGCTTCCGGCGGCACCCATGCCTCGGGTGCCGCGGCTCCACCGGTGCCGGAGTCGTCCATGCCGTCGTCGTCCGTCGAGACTGCTGCTCCGGCCGCTGCACCGTCACCGGCGAGACGGGCCGCGTCGTCCGGATCGGACTGCTCCGCTGCGGAGGCGTCGAACGATGCGAAGAAGGCATCGGCCTCGACATCGGCATCGGTCTTGACGTAGTTCTCCCACGGACGGTCGTCGTCCTCGTCGGGGGGCTCTGGCGTCGACAGCTCGTCGTCGATCTCGCCGATCTCCTCGACGTCGGGGTCGGCGTCCTCGGGAAGCTCGCGCTCGGTTTCCGGCTCCGGCTCGGGTTCGGGCGCGGCGGGCGGCACGATGTCGATCACGCCTGTGCCGGCCACCGCGAACCCGGCGGTCGTCGTCACCGCCGGCTCGGTCGCCGGTTCGACGGCGGGTGCAGGCTCGGGCTCCGGTTCCGCTTCGGCCCCCGGCTCGGCCCCCGGCTCGGACTCAGCCTCGGCCGCGAGCACAGCGCCGTACTCGGCCTCCGGCTCCACCGGCTGCGCAGCCTCAGCGGTCTGCTCTGCCTCCGTGGCGGGCGCCGGCTCGGCCTCCGGTGCGACTGCAGGCACACCCTCCTCGGCCTCTGAGGCGGCGGCACGCACACCCTCCTCGGGCTCCGCATTCCCGGCCTCGGCCGCGGGTTCGGGTTCGTCCGCGCGTTCTGCGGTCCACGTCGCTCCCGCGGCGGCCCCGAGCGATGCGGCGGCGCCGGGGGCGCCGGTCGCTTCGGCCTCGAGCTCGGCCGACGCCAGAGCAGACTCGTCCGCCTCGCGGGACTCCTCGTCCGCCTCGCGTCCCGGCGCAGCACCGCCCGCGGCCGCGAGCGCGACGCCGGCGGCCACCGGCGCCGCCTCGGGTGCCACGGCCTCGGCCCGCGCGGCGGCTGCGGGGGCTCCCGCCCCCTCGCCGACGGGCGACAGTGCGCCGGCGCCGGGAGCCGAGGGATGCACACGCGTGCCGTTGACGAGGTCGAGGAAGACCTCCTCCAGCGCCGGGCCCCGGCGCTGGAGCGCCGACAACGCCACTCCGGCGGCGGCGGCGGCCGCGCCGACCGCGGTGGGATCCGCACCGCGCACGGTCAGGCCCGAGCGCAGCACCTCGTGCGGCAGGCCCGCCGCCGACAGCGCGGCGGTGAGCGCGGCACGGTCGGGCGCGTCGACGACGGTGGCGAACTCGGACGGGTCGGCGAGGTCGTCGAGCGACCCCTCGAACACGAGGCGTCCGCGCGAGATGATCAGCAGCGCGTCGACGGTCTGCTGGACCTCGGCGAGGAGGTGCGACGAGACCAGCACGGTGCGCCCCTCGGCGGCGAGCCGGCGCAGGAATCCGCGCATCCAGCGGATGCCCTCGGGATCCAGGCCGTTCGCGGGCTCGTCGAGCACCAGCACGCCCGGGTCGCCCAGGAGCGCATAGGCGAGCCCGAGCCGCTGGCGCATGCCCAGCGAGTATCCGCCGACTTTGCGGCCGCCGGCATCCCCGAGTCCGACGAGGCCCAGCACCTCGTCGACGCGACGCTTCGGGATCCCCGCCGCCTGCGCGTAGATGGTCAGGTGGGCGGCGCCCGTGCGACCCGGGTGGAAGCTGGATGCCTCGAGCACGGCTCCCACCGTCTGCAGCGGCTTGTCGAGTTCGGCGTAGCGCCGGCCGCCGATCGTCGCTCGACCGCTCGTCGCGCGCACCAGGCCCAGGAGGATCCGCAGGGTCGTGGTCTTGCCGGCGCCGTTGGGGCCGAGGAATCCGGTGACGCGCCCCGGCTCCACGCGAGCCGACAGATCCGACACCGCCGTCACCGCGCCGAAGCGCTTGATGACACCTGAGAACTCCAGCGACTGGCCGTCGGGCATCCCGAACCCTCTCGTCGTATGGGGCGAGGGCCGCCCCGTCGCGGCACTCCGTCCCATCCTGGCGGAAATCCAGCGTCACCGTGAGAGAAGTTGTCCTGCTCGCCGGCCCGCGTCGCCCGGTAACGTTGCGCACGTGACCGAGCCCGCTGCCGATGCTGAGCCGACCGTCCTCGTCCGCGCGCGGGCGGGCCTGGGGCGCCTCACCCTGAACCGGCCGCGCGCCCTCAACGCGCTCGATCTCGGCATGGTGCGGCGCATGCACGAAGCCCTCGATGCCTGGGAGCACGACCCCGACGTCGACGCCGTGCTGCTCGACGGAGCCGGCGAGCGCGGCCTGTGCGCGGGCGGCGATGTCCGCGGCCTCGCCGAGCAGGTCACCAGCGGCCGGGCCGACGACGCGGCGGTGTTCTTCCGTGAGGAGTACGCGCTCAACGCGCGCATCGCCGAGTACCCCCGGCCGTTCGTCGCCTTCGCCGACGGCATCACGATGGGCGGTGGGATCGGCGTCGCCGGGCATGCGTCGATCCGCGTCGTGACCGAGCGTTCGCAGCTGGCGATGCCCGAGACGCGCATCGGCTTCACGCCCGATGTCGGCGGCACGTGGCTGCTCGCCCACGCGCCCGGCCGCGTGGGCGAGTACCTCGGCCTCACCGGCGCCGTCATGGATGCGTCCGACGCGATCTACGCGGGGTTCGCCGACCACTTCGTTCCGCACGAGAACCTCGACGGCTTCCGCGATGCGCTCGAGACCCGGGCCGACCCGTCGCTGGCGGAGCTCGTGCTCCTCTTCGACGAGACGCCGCCGCGCTCGACGCTCGAAGACGCCCGCGCCTGGATCGACGACGCCTTCGCGGCCGACACGGTGCCCGGGATCGTGGAACGGCTCCGCGCCCGCCCCGAACCCGAGGCGGCTGCCGCGGCCGATCTGCTCGGCGAGCTGTCGCCCACGGGCCTCGCCGTCACGCTCGCCGCTGTCCGCAGCGCTCGCGAGCTGCCCGACCTCCGCGCAGCGCTCGAGCAGGAGTACGGGCTCGTGATGTGGTTCGCGACGACCCAGCCCGACCTCGCCGAGGGCATCCGGGCGCAGGTGATCGACAAGGACCGCGACCCGCACTGGTCGCCCGCGACCCTGGCCGACCTGCCGCCGGACCTGGCGGCATCCGCCCTCGCTTTCCGCCCCTCGATCCCGCTCTGGGGCTGACGGAGCGGATCGTGGCCAGTCGACGGACGTACTCGATCGGGGTCGCGGTCGACTGGTTCTTCTTCGTCTTCGCGGGGCTCGCGGCGATCTGGCTCGCCTACCTCAGTCTCACCGAGACGTTCCACGTGGGGTGGTGGGGCATCCCGTTCTTCCTCGCGTTCTGGGGGCTGCTGGCCTACCTCGTCCTGCCGCGCCTGCACCGCATCCTCACCACGATCTACGTGCCGGACTACTTCATCGGCCGCACGCGCACGAGCGACGGGCTGCTGGGTGACCCGGTGAACCTCGCGTTCCTCGGCACGGGCGAGCAGATCGAGGCCGCGCTCGCCGCGGCCGGCTGGACGCGGGCGGATCCGGTCACCCTCGGCTCGTCGTGGCGGATCATCACGTCGACGATCACGCGTCGCAGCTACGACGAGGCGCCGGTCAGCCCGCTGTTCCTCTTCGGCCGGCAGCAGGACTTCGCGTACCAGCAGGAGGTCGCCGGAAACCCCGCGCAGCGCCACCACGTGCGGTTCTGGCGGTGCCCCGACGACTGGCTCCTGCCGGGCGGCCGCCGCGTCGAGTGGCTCGCCGCAGGCACCTTCGACACGCGCGTCGGGCTGTCGCTGTTCACGCTGCAGGTCACCCACAAGATCGACGCCGACACCGACGTCGAGCGCGACCACATCGTGAGCACCGTGCGCGAGGCCGACCGCCGGGTCGCGGTGGACGTCATCGCCGACTTCGCGACGGGGTACCACGCCCGCAACGGCGGCGGCGACAGCATCCGCACCGACGGCGACCTGCCGATCGTCGACGTGCGCGCCGTGGACGGAGGCGCCGCATGAGCCACGAGGGGATGCCGCCGGCCGAGGGAGCGCCGCCGATCGGCGTTCCCGGCAGCGCGCCGGGCCCGGCCGATGCCCCGGCAGAGCCGCTCAAGCGTCCGGCATACGAGCCTGCCGCGCGGCTGTTGCGCCCGGTCCGCCACGACCCCGACATGCCGCGCCCCGCGGCGACCGTCGCGGGCGCCGTGCTCGTGCTGCTGCGCGCGCTGGCGGGCCTGCTGGTAGGCGGGGCGATCGCGGCGGCGTGGCAGGCGATCCTGGCCGACCCCGATGTCGAGCTCGCCCTCGACGGCACCGACCTGGGCGCCTCCGACGCGCGGGCGGTCGCACTGTGGATCGTGCTGGGCATCGCCGGGCTGTCGGTCCTGCTCGACGTGGTGTTCGCCGCGTTCGTGCTGCGCGGCAGCAACTGGGCGCGCGTGGCGGTGATGGTCATCTCGGTGCTGTCGATCTCGACGGCGTTCTTCGCATGGTGGGTGCAGGGCCAGGAGATCCGCGTGGACGAGGCGTTCGCATCGCTCGCGCTGGACATCCTGGTGCTGCTCGCACTCTCGAGCCGCAGCGCCGCCGCTTACGCGCGTCGCAACGAACGGCGCCCGGACCCTGCCGCGTGACGTAGCCTGATCTGCGGAAATCCGCGCGGGCCCGATCCGGGCCGCGCCACTGCGGTCCCGGGGAGGATGCGTGTTCGACAGTCCGCTCTCGGCGTCGGCCTACGAGGTGCTCGTCGTCGACCCCGGTGTCGACGACGAGACGCTGCGCAAGGCCTACCGGCTGCGCCTGCGGCAGACCCACCCCGACACGGGGGGCGACGCGGCCGTGTTCATCCAGGTGCAGCGCGCGTGGGAGCTCGTGGGCACCCCCGAGGCCCGTGCCGCCTACGACCGCGGCCACGGCTTCGGCGAGGCCGCTGCCCCGGAGTGGTCGGGCTGGCGGCCGCCCGCCGCCCGCACCGATACCCGTCCGCGGGCGCGGTCGTTCGGTCAGCCGGGCGGCTGGCGGCGCGAGCGGTACCTGAACCTGATCCGCGAGTGGGCCGGCCGCGGCGTCACGCTCGCCGACCCGTACGACCCCGCGCTGGTGCGCTCGGCGCCGGTGGCGCTGCGTCGCCTCCTCGCCGACGCGCTCGCCGAGGAGGCGACAGCCCGCATCGTCGCCGACCTCGGCATGGGCTACACCGTGTGGCACGACGTCGCCGCCGTCGGCCGCGGCACCGGCCCGGACGACAAGATCGATCACATCGTGCTCGGACCCAGCGGCCTCTACGGGGTGCTGTCCGAGGACTTCGGCGGGCCGGTGGGCCTGCGCCGCGGCGAGTTCACGGGGCCAGGCGTCCCGGGCGCGCCCATCAGCGAGCTGCTCACGCACATGCGCGCCGTCGCCCGCGTCGCCGGTGTGCGCTTCAGCGGCGCGCTCGTGGTGCTGCCTGACGAGGACGTTCCGGCGGTGATCCAGGAGCTCGGCAGGATCCGGGGCGTACCCGTCGCCGTCGCCGCCCGCAGCGCGCTGGCCACCGTCCTGCGCCGAGGCATCACGGGTGCGCGCGACATCGGCGGCAACGAGGTCTTCGACGTCCGCACCCGCCTGCAGCACAGCGTCCGCTTCGCGTAGCCCGAGTTCCAGGCCGGGCCGGCCGCCGGCGCTCTCCCGTCGACAGGGTGTGCTCTCGCCGGCGCATAGGTCGTGCGCGCGGGTTTCGTCTGCGTTCGCCGAGAGCCTGTGCTCTCGGCGGTGCGTCGGCGGGGCGGCGGGGCGGGTCAGGAGCGGTCGCGGGCCTGGCGCAGCCAGCGCTCGATGCCGGCGATGTGGACCTGGGCGATCGAGGTCGCGAGGTCGACGTCGTGGTCGGCGATCGCGTCGAGGATCGCCCGGTGTTCGGCGAGGGTGCGCTCGACGGCGCCCGCCTGCGTGAGACCGCGCCACACGCGGGCGCGGACCGTCTGACCCGTGAGGCTCTCGAGCAGGCTGGCCAGGTAGTCGTTGCCGGCGAGACGGGCGATCCCGGCGTGGAAGCGCACATCGTGCTCGACGAGCGAGTCGATGTCGGTCTCGAGCGAGACGGCCGCGATCTCGGCGTCGAGCTCGTCGACGTCGGCCTCGTCGGCGCGCTGGGCCGCGAGTCCGGTGGCGTGCGATTCGAGCACCCGCCGCACCGCGAAGATCTCCAGCAGCGAGTCGTCGTCGTGCAGATCCACGACGAACGAGATCGCCTCCAGCAGCAGCTTCGGCTCGAGGCTCGTGACGTACGTGCCGTCGCCGCGGCGCACGTCGAGCACCCTGATGACCTCGAGCGCCTTGACGGCCTCGCGCATCGAGCTGCGCGACAGGCCGAGACGCTCGGCCAGCTCCTTCTCGGGAGGGAGCCGCGAACCGGGGGTCAGTTCGCCGCTGACGATCATGTCTTTGATCTTCGAGATCGCTTCGTCGGTGACGGCCACGCCTCCATCGTAGACATCGGATGTCAAGATGGTGCGCATGCGCGCTGTCGATGCCCATCTGCACCTGTGGGACCCCGAGATCCTCGAGTACGACTGGCTGGAAGGGCCGCTGCTCCGATCTTTCGGCCCCGAAGAGCTGGATGCCGCTCTCGCCGGCATCCCCGATGCCCCCGGTTTCGTCTTCGTGCAGGCCGAGTGCGCGCCCGCGCAGTCGATCGCCGAGGTCGACTGGGTCGCGTCGCTGGCGTCACACGTCGGCGTGCGCGGCATCGTGGCGCGAGCGCCGCTGGAGGATCACGCCGAGACCGACCTCCACCTCGCCGCGTACGCCGAGCGGCCCCTCGTCGTCGGTGTGCGCCGGCTGCTGCAATCCGAGCCCGGTGGCTTCGCCGCGCGGCCCGGCTTCCGTGCGTCCGCGCAGGCCGTGGCATCCGCCGGTCTCACCTTCGACGCGTGCGTGCGGGCGCATCAGCTGCCCGACGTGATCGCGCTCGCGGACGCTGTGCCCGACCTGACGATCGTGCTCGACCACCTGGGCAAGCCCGCCGTGGGGAGCGCGGAGGCCGCCGCCCCCGCCGCCGGCACGCCCTGGGCATCGGCGCTCGCCGCCCTCGCCGAGCGACCGAACGTCGTGTGCAAGCTGTCGGGACTGCCCGCCGAATCGCAGGGGGAGTGGTCGGCCGCACAGCTGCGGCCCTTCCTCGACGTGGCGCTGGAGGCCTTCGGTCCCCCGCGCCTGCTGTTCGGCGGGGACTGGCCGGTGTCCGGCCCGTATGACCGCTGGCTCGACACCGTGTCGGCCTGGGCGCGGGACCGCATCGGGTCTGCCGACGGCGTCCTCGCCGCCAACGCCGAGCGCGTGTACCGGCTGGACTGAGCTGCACAAGAGAGACGAGGGATGCCGGCGGCCGCGGCCACCGGCATCCCTCGTCGTCGCCTCAGGGTCGACCCGTCAGCTGCCGGCGGGGCGAAGGCGCAGCGCGGCCATTCCGCCGTCGACCTCGATGTACGTGCCCGTGGTGGAGCCTGACTGCGGGCTCACGAGGTAGAGCACCGCGCCGGCGACCTCGTCGGGGGAGACGAGGCGGCCGTGGGGCTGCCGGGCCTCGAGCGCGGCACGCTCGGCGGCGGGGTCCGGAGCCGAGTCGAGCAGGCGGCCGACCCACGGGGTGTCGGCGGTGCCGGGGTTGACGGCGTTGACGCGGATGCCCTCGCGCAGGTGGTCGGCGGCCATCGCGCGCGTCAGTGACAGCACGGCGCCCTTGGACGCGCTGTACAGCGCGCGCTGGGGGAGCCCCGCGGTCGCGGCGATCGACGACGTGTTGCAGACGGCGGCGGCGGGCGACTGCCGCAGCCACGGCAGGGCTGCGGCAGTCACGCGGGCGATGCCGGTGACGTTGATCGACAGCACACGGGCCCACTCGTCGTCGTCGTTCGCGGCGATGTCGCCCTGCGCCCCGATGCCGGCGTTGTTGACGAGGATGTCGATGCGTCCGAACTCGTCGGCGACGGCGGCGATCGCCTTCTCGACCTCGCTCCGGGACGACACGTCGGCTGCGAAGGCGCGGAAGCGCGGGTCGGCGCCCGACGGGTCGCGGTCGAGGACGGCGACGCGCGCGCCGTGATCGGCGAGCGTGTGGGCGATGGCCGCCCCGATGCCCGACGCGCCGCCCGTCACGACGGCGACGAGTCCCTCCAGCTGTGCAGCGCTCATCGCGACGCCTCCCACGCGACGAACTCCTGGCGCTGCGCGCCCAGACCCTCGATCTCGATGTCGACGACGTCGCCCGGGGCCAAGTACGGGAACCGGCCCGACAGCGCCACCCCCTGCGGAGTGCCGGTGAGGACGAGGTCGCCCGGCTCCAGCGTCAGGAACTGCGACAGGTGCCACACGATGTGGTCGATGGGGAAGATCATGTCGGCCGTCGATGAGTCCTGGCGGGGCTCGCCGTTGACGTGGCTGCGCAGCCGCAGCGCCTGCGCGTCGACCTCGTCGGGGGTGACGAGCCACGGTCCGGTCGGGTTGAACCCGGGGGCGCACTTGCCCTTGGACCACTGACCGCCCGACACCTCCAGCTGGAAGGTGCGCTCGGAGAGGTCGTTGGCGGTGACGAAACCGGCGATGTGCGCGGCGGCGTCGGCGGGCGAGTCGAGGTACGACGCGCGGCGGCCGATCACGATGCCGAGCTCGACCTCCCAGTCGGTCTTCTCGCTGCCGCGGGGGATCGTCACGGTGTCGTTCGGCCCCACGACGGTGTTCGGGGTCTTGAGGAACACGACCGGCACCGGGGGCGGCGCGGAGCCCGATTCGGCGGCGTGCGCGGCGTAGTTCATGCCGATGCACACGACAGCGCTCGGGCGGGCGATCGGGGCGCCGATGCGGAGCCCGCCGGCGTCGTCGAGCTCCGGCAGCTCGCCCGCGGCGATCGCGGCGGCGGTGCGGCCGACGGGGTCGCCGGCGAGGAAGTCGCCGTCGATGTCGGAGGTGAGGGGGCGCAGGTCGAGGTGGCGGTCCCCGTCGAGGACGACGGGGATCTCGTGACCGGGGTCGCCGAGTCGCGCGAACTTCATTGGTCTCCAGGTGGTTCCGTGGCGGAGCGCCGGCGGGGCGCAATTGACAGTATAGACGTCGGATGTTTAACTGCGGGTGGTTCGAATCTCGAACCCGACTACCGCAGGAGAACCGCCATCGTGAGCCGTATCGTCGCGTTCGAGACGACAGACATCCGATTCCCCACGTCGCTGAGCCTTGACGGTTCCGACGCGATGAACCCGGATCCCGACTACTCAGCCGCCTATCTGAGGATCGTGACGGATGCCTCGGACGGTGTCGACGGGCACGCCTTCGTCTTCACGATCGGCCGAGGCAACGACGTGCAGGTGGCCGCCCTCGACGCGCTGGCCGGGCACCTCGTCGGGCGAGAGGTGGAACCCCTGCTCGCCGACATGGGCGGCGTCAACCGCGAGCTGATCGGCGACTCGCAACTGCGGTGGCTCGGCCCCGAGAAGGGCGTCATGCACATGGCCATCGGCGCCGTCGTGAACGCCCTGTGGGACCTCAAGGCCAAGCGTGCCGGCCTGCCGCTGTGGCAGCTGCTCTCGCGCATGACGCCCGAGGAGCTCGTCGGCCTCGTGGACTTCCGCTACCTCACGAACGCCCTCACTCCCGAGGAGGCGCTCGCGATCCTGCGTGCCGCCGAGCCGGGCCGCGCCCGGCGCGAGCAGGAGCTCCTCGACACCGGGTTCCCCGCCTATACGACCAGCCCCGGCTGGCTCGGGTATTCCGACGAGAAGCTCGCCCGGCTGTGCCGTGAGGCCATCGCCGACGGCTTCGGCCAGATCAAGCTCAAGGTCGGCGCCGACCTCGACGACGACATCCGCCGGCTGCGCATCGCGCGAGAGACGTGCGGTGAGGGCTTCCCGATCGCGATCGACGCCAACCAGCGGTGGGAGCCGTCCGAGGCGATCGCGTGGGTCAACGCGCTCGCGCCGTTCGACCTCGCCTGGATCGAGGAGCCCACGAGCCCCGACGACGTGCTGGGCCATGCCGAGATCGCGCGCGGGGTCGCCCCGGTGCGCGTCGCGACCGGCGAGCACGCGCAGAACCGCGTGATCTTCAAGCAGCTGCTGCAGGCGGACGCCATCTCGGTCATGCAGATCGACGCCGCCCGCGTCGGCGGGGTCAACGAGAACATCGCCAACCTGCTCCTCGCCGCGAAGTTCGGCGTGCCGGTGTGCCCGCACGCCGGCGGCGTCGGGCTGTGCGAGGCGGTGCAGCACCTGTCGATGTTCGACTTCGTCGCCGTCAGCGGCAGCCGCGACGGGCGCATGATCGAGTACGTCGACCACCTGCACGAGCACTTCGTCGTGCCCACCGAGGTGCGCGGCGGCGCCTACGTCGCCCCGCTCGCGCCGGGCACCGGCATGGAGATGAAGTCCGCCAGCCGCACCGCCTACACGTTCGGAGCCGTCCATGCCGCGGCCTGAGCTGCCCGCCCTCACGCGACTGGGGTACGGCGCCGCGAACGTCGGAAACCTGTTCCGCGAACTCACCGACGAGCAGGCCTGGGCGATCCTCGACGCGGCCTGGGACGCCGGCATCCGCTACTTCGACACCGCGCCGCACTACGGGCTCGGTCTCTCGGAGCGTCGCCTGGGCGCGTTCCTGCGCACGAAGCCCCGCGACGAGTTCGTCATCTCGACGAAGGCCGGGCGGCTGCTGCGGCCCAACCCCGACGACGACGGCGGGCTCGACCTCGCCGCCGACTTCCACGTCCGCACGACGCTGCGGCGCGAGTGGGACTTCTCGGCCGAGGGCATCCGCGCCAGTCTCGACGAGTCGCTCGAGCGACTGGGGCTGGACCGCGTCGACGTCCTGTACCTGCACGATCCTGAACGGCACGACCTCGATCTGGCGCTGCGCGAGGCGTTCCCGGCGCTGCAGCAGCTGCGCGACGAGGGAGCGGTGGATGCCGTCGGCATCGGCTCGATGGTGTCGTCGGCGCTCGCCGCCGCCGTCGAGAGCGCGGACCTCGACCTCATCATGATCGCGGGGCGCTACACGCTGCTGGAGCAGTCCGCGGCCGACGAGGTGCTGCCGGCGTGTCATGCGCACGGGACCGGCGTGGTCGCGGCATCCATCTTCAATTCCGGCCTGCTGGCGAAGGACGAGCCGTCGCGCGACGACCGCTACGAGTACGGGCGCATGCCCGACGAGCTGTGGGATCGGCTCCAGCGCGTGCTCGCGGTGTGTCGCGCGCACGGCGTCGCGCTGCCCGCGGCAGCCGTGCAGTTCACCCTCCGTGACTCCGCGGTGCGGTCGGTCGTCGTGGGCGGCAGCCGCCCTGAGCAGCTGCGGCGCAACGCCGAGCTGATGGCCGTCGACATCCCGGCGGCGCTGTGGGACGACCTCGCCTCGGAGGGTCTCATCCGCTGACGCCGGGAGCGGGGACGCTGCGTCAGTCGTTCAGGCCGAACAGGTCGAGCGGGTGCGTCAGGCGCCACCACGGCGACGGGTCGGAGACGTCGGCGGCGAGCTTCAGATCGACCGCGGCGCCGTCGAGGGGGCCGGTGACCTGCAGCGAGCCGACGGTGTCGCCCGAGTCACGGGCGTCGCCGAGCGAGAACGTCGTCGCGACCGTGCCGACGCCGCCGTTCCAGAGGATGACCGAGGTGTCGCCCGACGAGACCACGTCGACCTTGTCGCCCCAGCGGGTCTCGACGATGCCGGCGACCGTGCCGGCCGTGACGGAGGGCTTCAGCTGCAGCTCCTGTTCGAGCTGCGCGTAGATCGCCCGCGATGCGGCCAGGCGGGCCGCGTCGTCCGGCTGGCCGAGCACCGAGGCGTACAGGCGGACGGTCGTGTCGCCGATCGCGACGTCCTTGGCCGACAGCAGGTTCCACGCGTCGAGCGTGCCGGTCTTGACGCCGATGACGCCCGCATCGGCGAGGAGGCCGTTGGTGTTCTCGACCGTCCCGGCGCCCGGCAGGACGACCGACTTCTGCGCGACGATCTCGGCGATCACAGGGTTCGCGAGGGCTTTCCGCGCGAGCGGGATGAGGGCTTCGGCGCTCGCCGTGTTGCGCTTGTCGATGCCCGTCGGCTCGTAGAGCGTGATGCCCGGCACGCCGTGGTCGGCGAGCCACTTGTTCGCCGCCGATGCGTACACCGCGTCCGAGGGGAAGAGGTTCTGCGCCAGGCGGTCGGCGTAGTTCCCTGCCGAGCCGATGAGCATGCCCTGCAGCAGCTGGTACTCGGTGAGAGATCCGCCCGCAGGGACGTCGAGAGCAGACTCGCCCTGCCGCAGGTACTGCCAGTAGGCGTTGCGGTCCGCGGCGGTGAAGCGGTACTCGGGCCCCTGCTCGCCCACCGCGAGCGGCATCTCGTCGAGCACCACGAGCGCGGTGACGACCTTGGTGATGCTCGCGATCGCGTCGGGGTCAGGGGTGGAGGCGAGCGAGCCGATGCCCTCCACCGCCTCGGCGGCGCTGCCCTGCGCGGGCCATGCCGGAACGGCGGCCGGCGCGGCGACCGGCTGCACCTGGATCGGGGTGACCGTCGGGGCGACGGCGTTCAGGGGCCACAGCAGCGTCGTGCCGGCGTACGCCGCGAGCACCCCGGCGATCGCGAGGGTCGGCACCACGACGCCCGCGCGCAGCGGCGAGCGCCGGGGCGCGTCGGCGAGGAGGTCGGCCTCGACCGTGACGTACGGCGTCGCGGCGGCGGCGAGATCGTCGGGTGCGGCGACCCGGCCGACGGCGGACGGATCGACCCACGACAGCGCGGTGCCGGTGGAGGTGGATGCCGGCGTCCCGGGCGCAGTGGCCGGTTCGGGGCGCGGCGTCGCGGTCGGCGCCAGGTCGGGCGCGACGGCGAACAGTGCGGCGTCGGCTGCGGCGGGAACAGGGGCCGTCGCGCTGCCGGCGGCGCTCGGCGGAGCGGCGTCCGCGGGGGGAGCCGCGTCGAACACCGGCAGCGACGGAGCGGCGGGCCCGCTGAACGGGGCCGCGGCGATCGACGTCGGCACGGCGGCGGTGTCGACAGGGACCGTGCTGCTGCCGTGGGCGGCGGCATCCGTCCCGGCATCGGGGATCGTGAGCACGCCGTCCGGCGACGTCGCGATCTCGCCCGTGCGCACACGACGCTCACGGCGCGAAGGCGCGGGGGCGTCGTCCTGGGTCACTTGCCAAAGATACCTTGCCTGGCCGGCGGTATACTCGTCGCCACAACCACGGGAGTCCGGTGAGCCGGGCTGAGAGGAAGCGACCCACGCTTCGACCGTCGAACCTGATCCGGATCATGCCGGCGCAGGGAGGAGAACACATGCACGCGTCCACGTCCGCATCGGCCACCGCCGCAGGGGCATCCGCGACCTCGCACCGCCTTCGCTGGCGCGTCGTCGACATCGTGGTCGCCGCCGTCCTCGGCGTCGCGATCGGCCTCGTCTTCTGGGCCTGGAACACCGTCGGCTACGCCTGGTTCACCGCGATGGACGGCCTCACGCCCGGACTCGGCGGTCTCGCCGTCGGCATCTGGCTCATCGGCGGCGTCATCGGCGGCCTCGTCATCCGCAAGCCCGGAGCCGCGCTGCTCGTCGAGGTCATCGCCGCGATCGTCTCCATGCTGATCGGCAACGTGTGGGGCGTCTCGACCCTGCTGTCGGGCCTGGTCCAGGGACTCGGTGCCGAGCTGATCTTCGCGGTGTTCCTGTACCGTCGCTTCACCCTGCCCGTCGCGATGCTCGCCGGTGTCGGCGCGGCCGCCGGCGCGTGGGTGTTCGAGCTGTTCTACGGCAGCTCGCCCAACATCCTCAAGACCGTCGAGTTCAACGTGATCTACCTCGTCTCGCTCGTCGTGTCGGGAGCGCTCCTCGCGGGGCTCGTCGGCTGGTTCGCGGTGCGCGCGCTTGCCGCCACCGGTGCGCTGAACCGGTTCGCCGCCGGACGCGAAGCGCGACGCGAGGTCTGACATGGCGGCGTCGTCCGCCCGTCCGGCCGGACGCGGCAGGCCGGCCGGCATCACGGCGGCCGGCTGGGGCTGGCGCTACGCGGGTCGCCGCGCGCCGGCCGTGCACGACGTGTCGTTCACGATCGAGCCCGGGCAGCGCGTGCTGCTGCTGGGCGCGTCCGGAGCCGGAAAGTCGACGCTCCTCGCGGGCATCGCGGGGCTGCTGGGCGGCGCCGACGAGGGTGACCAGACCGGCGTGCTGCTGGTCGACGGAGCCCGCCCCGAGACGCAGCGCGGCCGCGTCGGGCTGGTGCTGCAGGACCCCGACTCGGGCGTCGTGCTGTCGAAGGTCGGCGACGACGTGGCCTTCGGCTGCGAGAACCTCGGGGTCGCGGCATCCGAGATCCCGTCACGGGTCGCCGAAGCGCTGGACGCCGTCGGGCTCGACGTGCCGCTCGACCGGGCGACCAAGGCGCTCTCGGGCGGGCAGAAGCAGCGGCTCGCACTCGCCGGCGTGCTCGCCATGCGGCCGGGGGTGCTGCTGCTGGACGAACCGACGGCCAACCTCGACCCCGAGGGGGTGCGCGAGGTGCGCGCGGCGGTCGAGCACGCGGTCGCCGAGAGCGGCGCGACGCTCGTCGTCATCGAGCACCGCACCGACGTGTGGGCCGACCTCATGGACCGCGTCATCGTCGTGGGCGCCGAGGGCGGACTCCTCGCCGACGGTCCGCCCGCGGAGGTGTTCGCCCGCGTGGGCGACGAGCTCGCTGCCGCCGGCGTCTGGGTGCCGGGGCGCCCGGTCGACCTGCCCGTGCTCGGCCCGGCCGGAGGCGACGTCGAGGCGGCGGTGGCGGCATCCGGCCTGTCCCTCTCCCGGGATCGTCGAAGCATCGTGCGAGCCGGGCTCGACCTCCGCGTGCCGCGAGGGGCGGCCACGGGGATCGTCGGACCCAACGGCGCGGGCAAGTCCACGCTCGCCCTCACGCTCGCGGGGCTGCTCCCCGAAGCCGCCGGCGAGGTGCTCGCCGCGCCGCAGCTCGCGGGGAGGTCGGGCCGCCGGCCCTCGCGGTGGACCTCACGGGAGCTGCTCACCCGCATCGGCACCGTGTTCCAGGAGCCGGAGCACCAGTTCCTCGCCGCGACGGTGCGCGACGAGCTGGCCATCGGGCCCCGGTCGCGCGGCGTCGCCGCGCCCGACGTCGACGTGATCGTCGACGAGCTGCTGGAGCGGCTGCACCTGGCGCCGCTCGCGCTCGCCAACCCCTTCACGCTGTCGGGGGGCCAGAAGCGGCGGCTGTCGGTGGCCACCGTGCTCGCGGACGCCCCGCCCGTGATCGGGCTCGATGAGCC
>Ga0160450_100794_pt1 | contig 15192 bp, 13 predicted proteins | sample HID1975K_E1MG_FD_108257 | JGI IMG/M metagenome (GOLD analysis project Ga0160450, IMG submission 108257) | Enriched soil microbial communities from UW Madison campus, WI, USA - HID1975K_E1 MG | ecosystem: Environmental > Terrestrial > Soil > Unclassified | place: USA: Madison, Wisconsin...
CACCTGCCGCCGCGCCAGGCGTGCGGCCACGCGCCAGCGCGCCCAGGCCGACGATCGACCGCGGGGCGCGGCATCCCTCTGCGCCACGTCGTGGTCGGCGACGGGGGCGTCGAGCACTCCGGTCATCGCGCTCCGGTGAGCAGGCTCTCGGCGCCGTCGCGGCGCGTCTGGTCGACCATGCGGCCGTCGCGCAGGAACACGATGCGATCGGCGAACGCGGCGTGCCGGGCCTCGTGGGTGACGAGGATGCCGGCGGCCCCGGCATCCACTCGCGTCCTCAGCATCTTCAGCACGAGTTCGCCGGTGACCGAGTCGAGGGCGCCGGTGGGCTCGTCGGCGAGGATCAGCCGGCGCCCGCCCACGACGGCGCGCGCGATGGCCACCCGCTGCTGCTGACCGCCCGAGAGGTCGTCGGGGTACGACGACGCCTTGTCTTCGAGACCCACCGAGGCGAGGGCGTCCCGGCCGGCGCGACGCGCGGCCCGCGAGCGGAACCCGTCGAGCTCGAGCGGCAGCGTCACGTTCTCGAGGGCGGTCAGGGTCGGGATGAGGTTGAAGTCCTGGAACACGAAGCCGAGCGAGCGGCGCCGCAGCCGCGCCAGCTGCTTCGGAGACTGCTCGCTGAGATACGCGCCCTCCACGACGACCTCGCCGGTCGTCGGGATGGCGAGTCCGCCGGCGATCGCCAGCAGCGTCGACTTGCCCGATCCCGAGGGTCCCATCACCGCGACGAGCTCGCCGCGCTGCACCTCGAGGTCGACGCCCGACAGCGCCGAGACGGCGGTCGCGCCGATACCGTACTGCTGCGTCACCCCGATGAGGCGCAGCACGGTCTGGGTCATCGCACGGACTCCGGCGCTTCGACAGGCTCAGCGACCGGCCCCTGAGCCTGTCGAAGGGCGGGCCGCCCGCGCTTGGGCTTGTCGGTCGACAGCGCGAGTGCCATGGCGTGATTGGGATGCATCGCGAGGCGCTGCTCGGAGTGATCGAGCCAGCGCACCTCCGCCTCGGCGGCGAAGATCATCGAGTCCACGACGAGCGACCAGGCAAGCTCCTCCGGACCGTCGGGGTTCTCGCCCGCATACTTGGCGCGATTGAGCGCCTGCAGCTGGGCGAGCGACGAGCGTCGCTGCGTCTGGATGATGTCCGCCACCTCGACGCCGGGCAGGGTCGCGGCGACGGCCAGTTTGATCGCGAGCTCGTCGCGCGTGCCGTGGCCCCGCTCGACGGGCGAGTCGAGCCACGAGCGCACCTCGGCGGCACCGGCGTCGGTGATCTGCCAGTACACGTGGCCCTGGTCGTCGACGTCCCCCTTCTCGACGAGGCCGTCCCGCTCCAGGCGGTCGAGCGTGTTGTAGATCTGGCCGACGTTGAGCGGCCAGGTGGAACCGGTGCGCCGGTCGAACTCGGCGCGCAGCTGATACCCGTAGCACGGGCCCTGATCGAGGATGGCCAGCAGGCTCTGGCGGACGGACATGGGATCTCCTTCGGGACGGAGGACTGCTGCGCCCGGGCTGAGGCGCAGCCGGGGTTCAGAAGCGGAGTGCGTCGATGACGTTGGACCTCACAGCCATGAGAGCGGGGATGAATCCGGCGAGCGCGCCGATCGCGACGGCCGCGACCAGTCCGGTGACGGCGGCGCGCATGGGGAACGGGGGGATGTCCTGCATCCCCTGGAACATGTCGAGCACGAACGGCGCCCTGAGGATCGCGACGGCCAGCGCGATGCCGATGACGCCCGCGACCGCCGTCGCGACGACGCTCTCCAGCAGCACCGAGGTGAAGATGCGGCCGCCGGTCGCACCGAAGCTGCGCCGCACGCCGATCTCGCGGATGCGCTGACGCATCGCCACGAGCTGGATGTTGACGAGGCCGAGGCCGCCGAGCAGCAGCACGAGTCCGGCGATGGCGCCCGTGATGAGCTCGAACATCGCGGCCGAGCTCTGCGCCTCGGGGCGCGACGCCCAGTCGGTGCGCGACACCGTCACGTCGACGCTCTTGTCGACGCCTGCCCGCAGGTCCATCGCGAGGACCGGACCGATGTCGGCGACGCCGTCCTCGGGCATCCACACCTCCCACGTCACCGACGTGTCGGCGGGCAGCGCGTCCACACGGGACGTGTACGAGTCGTACAGCATCGTGGCGAGCTTCTCGTTGTCGCCGTCGTACACGCGCGGCGTCACACCGATGACCGGATACGAGCCGGCGACATCGCCGGTGAGGGTCAGTGCGAACCCACGGGCGAGGTCGGGACGCCCGTACACGTCCCACAGCGCCTCGGTGATCACGACCGGCGGGGCGAGCAGCTCGGCGTCGGTCTCTTCGAACCAGCGGCCCTCCAGCAGGGGAGTGCGGTGGATGACGGGGTACGCCGGGTCGACGAGGCGCATGTTGAGTGTCTGCACCTGCTCGGGGGTCTGCACCTGCGCGGTCACCGGGTTGACGATGCGGGTGAGGTACGAGAAGCCGTATCGCTCCGACACGTCGTTCACGTGCGCGTCGAAGGCCTGCCAGTCCATGGGGGAGCCGTCCGTGGTCATGGCCGAGATCGACACGGTCGCGGGCCGGCCGCCGCTCTGGTCGGACTGCTCGGCCATCTGCTGCTGCTGATACTCGCTCAGCGCGACGACCGCGGTGAGCGCGCCCACCGACACCGCGATGCCGATGAGGCTCAGCAGCACGCGCAGCTTGTGGTGCCGCAGTTCCGACCAGGCCTCGCCGAGCGCGCCGATCAGCCCCGTCACGAGGCCACCTCCACGGTCTCGGTCTCGACCTCGGGGCGGGATGCCGCGCCCTGCGGCGCTCCGTCGACCGGGGTGGCGGCATCCACGGGTCCCGCGGAGACGCTCTCGGCCAGCTCGGGGGCGACGTCGATGCGGTCGTAGGCGGCCGCCGCCGCGGCACCCGCGGCGGGGGCGGACAGGTCGAACGGGGTGAGCACCCCGGCCTCCAGCCGGTAGTGGCGCCGCGCCCGGGCGGCGACATGGAGGTCGTGCGTGATGGTCACGAGCGCGGCGTCGGCCTCCGACGCGATCTCGTCGAGCAGGGCCATGACGCTGCCGCCGGTCTCGACGTCGAGCGCGCCGGTGGGCTCGTCGGCGAGGATCAGGGCGGGCCGGCGGACGAGCGCCCGCGCGATGGCCACGCGCTGCTGCTCACCGCCCGACAGCTGCTCGGGCGTGGACTCGATGCGGTGGCCGAGCCCGACGCGCTCGAGCATCGCGGTCGCGGTGCGGCGGCGGTTCCAGAACGCGCGGCCGGACGCGTAGCCCAGCGGCATCGCGACGTTCTCCAGAGCGGTGCGCCCCGCCAGCAGGTTGAACTGCTGGAACACGAACCCCACGTTGCGCCCGCGCAGCTTGTCGAGCTTGCCCTTGCGCATCTTGCGCACCGGCTCCCCGCGGAACCACACCGCGCCCTCGGACGGACGGTCGAGCATGCCCATGAGATTCAGCAGCGTCGACTTGCCCGAACCGCTGCGTCCGACGATCGCGACATGATCGCCCGCGGCGATGGCCAGCTCGATGTCGCGCAGGATGTCGAGCCGCGAGTCGTCCGGCAGGATCACGTGCTTGGCGACCCCTTCGAGGCGGACGAGGCTCACCAGTTCCACCCCGCCGGCTCGCAGTACTGGCCGCCCATGCCGTCGTCGTAGCACTGCGGCTCGTTCCCGGCGGCGAGGCCGGGCACGTACTGGCGCACCTGCTCGCCCTCCTCGATGCCGGCAGTGACCTCGACGGTCGTGCCGTCGCTCACGCCGAGCGTCACGTCGCGCTCCTCGAGCTCGCCGGTGCCGGCATCCACCCACACCACACCGGTCCCCGACCCGCCCTTGACGGCGGTGGTCGGCACGACCAGCACATCCGAGACCGTGCCGAGATCGATGTCGAGCTGCGCCTGCAGGCCGGCGAACACCGTCTGATCGGCAGGCACGGCGCACGTGACCGTCGTCGTGCCGTCCTCGGCGACGGCGACCTTGAGGCCCGTGCACGTGAACGGCGCAGGGCCGCCCTGGATCGTGACGGCCGCCTCGGTCGGCGCGTTGAGCAGGCGGTACAGCTGCACCGGCTCCACGGTGGCCTGGACGTGGTAGCGCGCCGGGGTGAGCTTCACGAGCTCGCCGCCGATGGTCGCCGGCTGGCCCTTCACGACCGCGAACTCGGTGACCTCGCCCGCCTCGGGCGCGACGACGTCGATGTTCTTCACGGGGTCGGTCTGCTTGATCGTGAACAGCTTCTGCCCGGCGGTGACGGACTGGCCCTCACCGACGTCGACCGAGGTCACGAGGCCGTCGACGCCCGAGCGGACGGGGTAGGCGGCGTCCCGCGCGATCGTCCCGGTGAGGCTCAGGGCGTTGACGACCTCGCCGCGCTGGACGGCGACGACGGGATCGGCGATCTGCGCGTTCGGCTCCACGGCCGCGGCGGGCGCCTGATCGGGGAAGAACGCGATCTTCACGAGGGCGATGGCCACTGCCCCCACCACGATCACCATCAGGATCGGGAAGATCCATCGACGCCAGACCACCATGTCGTACCTCTCCGTCGGGGTATACCCAGTATGTAGTGACCGAGTATATACATACCCGGAATGCAGTCAGGGGATGCCGCCGCCCGGCGGTTCACGAGGTCCGGCGCGCGCTCATCCGTTCGTGAGCGCGTAGTCGCCCTCGGCGCACGCGGTCACATGCCAGCCGCCGTCGACCCGCTCGACCGCGACCCGCGTGAGCCCGTCCGTGACGGGGTCGGGCTCGGCGTCGCCCGGGATCCAGACGTCGAGTCCGCACGTCTCGCCGCGGACGGCGCCCGTCATCGCGATCGTCGCGCCCTCGGCCTCGAGGCCCGTCAGCCTCCCGGGGGAGGCCTGCGGGTACGCGCGGCTCAGCGTGTCGAGGAGCGGCTGGTTGCGCGGGCCGTCCTCGCCGGTCGCGCAGTCCTCGGGGACGAGACCCAGCCCGACCTCGCCGATCCCGTTCTGCGGATCGCCGCACGACTGCTTCCAGACCCAGTACGCGCTGCCGAGGAGGTGCGCGTCCTCCGCGTCGGCGTAGCGGCCGATGCGGTTCGCGATCGACTCCTCGTCACCCCAGTACCCGTACTCGCCCGACCACAGCGGCACGCCGTACTCGGCGGCGACGCGCGCGGCGAGGTCGAGCTGCCGGGCGATGCCGACGATCGTGGGAAGGCCGAGCGAGTGGTCCATCGTGATCGACTCGGCGTAGAGGTGAGGCGAGAAGACGATGTTCGCGTCGTCGGTGAAGGCGAGCGAGGGTCCGCTGTCGAAGCCCAGTCCCGACCAGAGGATGCTCGGCTCGATGAACACGATCTGCGGGGCGCCGGCGTCGCGGATCGCCTGGATCGCGCGGTCGTAGTAGCGGCCGAGCAGCAGCGACGTGGTCACCGGGGCGGTCTCGCCGAACCCCGGCTCGTTCATGAGGTCGAAGCCGGCGACGGCGGGTTCGTCCGCGTAGCGGCCGGCGAGCTCGCCCCACGTGCGCACGAGCGCGGTCTGGATGCCGTCGGTGTCGAACCAGAAGTGCTGGAACGCCCGGTCGCCCGCGGGGGAGATGTCGCGTCCCGTGAACGCGCACCGTGGGGCGCCGTCGGTGATCGTGGCCCACCCCGGTGCGCCGTCGTATCCCCACATCGGGTCGGTGCCCGGCCGGCACACGGTCCCCTCGGCGGTCGGCGCGTTCGACCAGCCGTCCTGGTGCAGGTCGATCACGGTGCGGATGCCGTGGTCCTTCGCCCAGCCGACGGCCTGGTCGATCTGCTCGAGGTAGCCGGCGTCGAGCTCGCCGCGCGAGGGTTCGAGCGTCGACCACGAGATGCCGAGCCGCACGACGTCGAAGCCGTACTCGGCCATGCCGGCGAAGTCGTCCTCGGTGAGCGGCCGCGTCGCCGGCACCTCGGCGCGCGGCCGGTAGAAGTCGACGAGCTGGTTGACGTTCACGCCGCGGAGCAGCACGTCGTGACCCTCGCCGTCGGTGATGCGGTCGCCGTCGGCCCGCAGGAACCCTTCGGGGACGGATGCCGCCGCCGCCGCCGTCGCGCGGTCCTCGGCCACTCCGCCGCCGGCCAGGGCGACGGGCACGAACACGAGCGCCGCCACGACGACCGCGGTCACGGCGATCGCCCCGGCGCGGCGTCGGCGCGCGGGGGCGGCATCCCCGACCCCCTCGGTCTGCGGCCGTGAGCGGCGCACACGGTCGACGACGACCGCGACGAGGGCGGGGATCCAGCCGACGCACGCGCCGAACGACAGGCCGTCGGCCACGTGCACGTATGCGACCATGAGCGGCCACATGTCTCCTGCGAGACCGTCGTCGACGACGAACGCGACGAGCGCCTGCACGAGACCGAACAGCGCTCCGCCCGCGAGCACGCCCAGCCACACGCCGAGCACACCGGGTACCCGGCGGCGCACGAATCGCAGGCACACCCACGCCGCGCCGATCATGAGGGCGACCGCGACGGCCACCGAGACGAAGCCGCCGTCGGGGCGGGGCGTCGGCACGAGGGGCGCGTAGGCCGCGCCCGTCCACCACGATCCGGCCGCGATCGGGGCCAGGGCGCCGAACGCGATCGCCGCGGGCCACACCCCGCCGCGATCGAAGACGGGCCGTGTCGACCTGCCGCCCAGCCACCGCGCGGCGGCGGCGACGATCGCCGCGGCGGGCAGCGCCTTCGCGGTCACGTAGCCGGCCGCCCAGGCGGCGGTGGCGGCATCCCACACCATCACGAAGGCCGCCGCGGCCTGGGCGAGCAGGACCGCCAGCACGACGCCGGCGAACATCGTCCAGAACCGCTCACCGGCGCGGACCGCGGCCCACCACACCACGGCGAGCAGCACCGGCACGAACACGACGTACGGTGCCAGCGGCCACACCAGCCCCGCCTGCAGACCGCCGCCCGGCCAGCCGACGAGCGCGAGCAGCCCCGTCGGATCCGCGACGGCCTGGAGGACGACGAGAACGGATGCCGCCACCACGGCGACGATCGGACGGCGAAGCCCGCGCATGAACACTCCATCGTGTCGGTGGATCCGGGGGGAATCCACGGGAAGAGCATCGTCTCACCTCGGCGAGTCTGTGCATCCACACCCAGCGCACACCAAGGTCACGGGTGGATAACATAGGCAGGTATGCCTGGACCCTGGGGGTCCGGGTGGCAGCGGCGCCAGCGCGCCGCACCCGACTTCCCTGAAGATGGAGACACTCCGTGGCCAACCCCCTCGAGAAACTGCTTCGCGCCGGTGAGGGTCGCGTCCTCCGCCGGCTCCAGCAGGTCGTCAAGGCCGTCGGCGCCCTCGAAGAGGACTACGAGCACCTCACCGACGAGGAGCTCCGCGGCGAGACCGCGGAGCTGCGCGCCCGCTACCAGGCCGGCGAGACGCTCGATCAGCTCATGCCCGAGGCGTTCGCCGCGGTGCGTGAGGCGGCCAAGCGCACGCTCGGACAGCGCGCCTACGACGTGCAGATCATGGGCGGCGCGGCGCTGCACCTCGGCAACATCGCCGAGATGAAGACCGGTGAGGGCAAGACGCTGACCGGTGCGTTCCCGGTGTACCTGAACGCCATCGCCGGCGAGGGCGTCCACGTCGTCACCGTCAACGACTTCCTCGCGTCGTACCAGTCCGAGCTGATGGGCCGCATCTACCGCGCGCTCGGCATGACGACCGGCACGATCGTCTCCGGTCAGACGCCCGAGGTGCGCCGCGAGCAGTACAACGCCGACATCACCTACGGCACGAACAACGAGTTCGGCTTCGACTACCTGCGCGACAACATGGCCTGGCGCAAGGAGGACCTCGTCCAGCGCGGTCACTTCTACGCCATCGTCGACGAGGTCGACTCGATCCTCATCGACGAGGCGCGCACGCCGCTCATCATCTCGGGCCCGTCGTCGGGCGAGGCGAACCGCTGGTTCGTGGAGTTCGCCAAGATCGCCAAGACGCTCGAGTCCGGCGTCGACTACGAGGTCGACGAGAAGAAGCGCACCATCGGCGTGCTCGAGCCCGGCATCGAGAAGGTCGAGGACTACCTCGGCATCGACAACCTGTACGAGTCGGCCAACACGCCCCTCATCTCCTTCCTCAACAACTCGATCAAGGCGCTCGCGCTGTTCAAGCGCGACACCGACTACGTCGTCATGAACGACGAGGTGATGATCGTCGACGAGCACACCGGCCGCATCCTGGTCGGACGTCGCTACAACGAGGGCATCCACCAGGCCATCGAGGCCAAGGAGGCCGTGCCGGTCAAGGCCGAGAACCAGACGCTCGCCACCGTCACGCTGCAGAACTACTTCCGCCTGTACGACAAGCTCGCCGGCATGACCGGTACCGCCGAGACCGAGGCGGCCGAGTTCATGTCGACGTACCAGCTCGGCGTGGTGCCGATCCCGACGAACAAGCCGATGATCCGCAAGGACCAGGCCGACCTCGTCTACAAGAACGAGACGGCGAAGTTCGCGCAGGTCGTCGAAGACATCGCCCGCCGCCACGAGGGCGGCCAGCCCGTCCTCGTCGGCACGGTGAGCGTCGAGAAGAGCGAGTACCTGTCGCGCCTGCTGGCCAAGAAGGGCATCAAGCACGAGGTCCTCAACGCCAAGAACCACGCGCGTGAGGCCGAGATCGTCGCGCGCGCCGGGCGCCTGGGCGCCGTCACCGTCGCCACCAACATGGCCGGCCGCGGAACCGACATCATGCTCGGCGGCAACGCAGAGTTCCTCGCCGTGCAGGAGTTGAAGGCCAAGGGCCTCGACCCCGTCGAGACGCCCGACGAGTACGAGGCCGAGTGGGACGCCGTCTACCAGGACATGCGCGACCGCGTCGCGGGCGAGGCCACCCAGGTCGTCGAGGCCGGCGGTCTCTACGTGCTCGGCACCGAGCGCCACGAGTCGCGTCGCATCGACAACCAGCTGCGCGGTCGTTCGGGCCGTCAGGGCGACCCCGGCGAGAGCCGCTTCTACCTGTCGCTCACCGACGACCTGATGCGCCTCTTCCAGTCGGGCGCCGCCGAGGCGATCATCGCCCGGACGAACTTCCCCGACGACGTCGCGATCGAGTCCGGCATGGTCACGCGCGCGATCAAGTCCGCGCAGAGCCAGGTCGAGGCGCGCAACGCCGAGATCCGCAAGAACGTCCTCAAGTACGACGACGTCCTCAACCGCCAGCGCGAGGCGATCTACTCCGACCGCCGTCACATCCTGCAGGGCGACGACATCGCCGACCGCGTGCAGCACTTCATCGAGGATGCGATCGGTGCCGTCATCGACGACCACACCGGTGCCGGCCACAACGAGAGCTGGGACTTCGACTCGCTGTGGACCGAGCTGAAGACGCTGTACCCGGTGGGTGTGACCATCGATGAGGTCGTGGCCGAGGCATCCGGTCGCAAGGGCGGCATCACCGCCGACGGCCTCAAGCGCGAGATCCTCTCGGACGCCCGTATCGCCTACGAGAAGCGTCAGACGACGCTCGGCGAGGCCGCGACCCGGGAGCTCGAGCGCCGCGTCGTGCTGCAGGTCCTCGACCGCCGCTGGCGAGACCACCTCTACGAGATGGACTACCTCAAGGACGGCATCGGCCTGCGCGCGATGGCCCAGCGCGACCCGCTGATCGAGTACCAGCGCGAGGGCTACCAGATGTTCCAGGCCATGATGGGGCAGATCAAGGAGGAGTCGGTCGGCTACCTCTACAACCTCGAGGTCGAGGTGCGCCGTCAGGGTGAGGGCGACGCCGATCAGGTCACCCAGGTCGAGGCCAAGGGCCTGTCGGCTCAGCCGGTCGAAGCGCAGCGGCTGCAGTACACGGCGTCCAACGACGCCGGCGAGGTCGAGGTGCGCAACGAGCGCGGCCAGGTGCAGCAGGCGGCGACGCGGCTGCGCCAGGCGGCCGCCGCCGCGGCCGCGACCCCCGCGCAGCCGCAGGCGCAGCCTGCCGCCGAGGCTCCGCGCGGTGCGTTCGGCCAGAAGACCGACGGGGCCGCTCCCGAGCAGGCGCCGCTCAACCGCGCCCAGCGCCGCGCCGCCGAGCAGCGCAAGAAGTAACCGCTTCATCAGACGTGGCCCGCGACCGACCGGTCGCGGGCCACGTCTGGTTCATTGGCCCCGAGCGGGCGCGGATATCCTGATGCGATGAATCGCCTCCGCCCCCTCGACCAGTCGAGCAAGCTCCAGAACGTTCTCTATGAGATCCGTGGGGCGGCCCTGGCCGAGGCCGACCGGCTGGAGAACGACGGGCACACGATCTTGAAGCTCAACACCGGCAACCCGGCGGTGTTCGGGTTCGAGGCGCCCTTCCAGATCGTGCGCGACATGATCGAAGCCGTCCCGCACGCACACGGCTACAGCGACTCCAAGGGCATCATGTCAGCGCGTCGCGCGGTGGTGTCGCGCTATGAGCAGGTGCCCGGCTTCCCGCAGTTCGACCCCGACGACGTGTACCTCGGCAACGGCGTCTCCGAGCTCATCACGATGACGATGCAGGCCCTCCTCGACGAGGGCGACGAGGTGCTGATCCCGGCACCGGACTACCCGCTGTGGACCGCCATGACGAGCCTCGCGGGCGGCACCCCGGTGCACTACCGGTGCGACCCCGACGACGGCTGGCAGCCGAGCCTCGACGACATCCGCGCCAAGGTCACGCCCCGCACGAAGGCGATCGTCGTCATCAACCCCAACAACCCGACGGGCGCGGTGTACACCCGTGAGGTGCTCCAGGGGATCGTCGAGATCGCGCGCGAGAACTCGCTGCTGCTCCTGTCGGACGAGATCTACGACCGCATCCTGTACGACGAGGCGAAGCACATCTCGCTCGCGACGCTCGCGCCCGACCTGCTGTGCCTGACGTTCAACGGCCTGTCGAAGACGTACCGCGTCGCCGGCTATCGCTCGGGCTGGCTCGTCATCACCGGCCCGAAGTCGCACGCCGCGGGGTTCCTCGAAGGCATCCAGCTGCTCGCGTCGACACGTCTGTGCCCCAACGTCCCGGCCCAGCACGCGGTGCAGGCGGCGCTGTCGGGGGTGCAGTCCATCGATGCGCTCATCGCGCCGGAGGGACGCCTCCTCGAGCAGCGGGATGCCGCGTGGGAGGCACTCGAGCGCATCCCGGGCGTCAGCTGCCTGAAGCCGCAGGGCGCCCTCTACGCGTTCCCGCGCCTCGACCCCGAAGTGTACGAGATCCACGACGACGGCAAGCTCGTGTACGACTTCCTCGTCGCCGAGCACGTGCTCCTCGTCCAGGGCACCGGCTTCAACTGGCCGACTCCGGACCACCTGCGCATCGTGACGCTTCCCGAGGCGCGCGTGCTCACCGAGGCGATCGAGCGCCTGGGCAACTTCCTGTCGTCGTACAAGCAGTGACGATCCGGGATGCCGCGGCCTGCGGCATCCCGGATCGACGAAGAACGCCGACGGCCGGGCCGGTCACATCATCGGGACCGGCCCGTCCGTCGCGGCTCAGGGGTCAGAGGAGCGCGAGCGAGGTGGCGCGCCAGCGGCCGTCGCGGCCCTCGAGGCGCACCGCCAGGGCGCGGGTGCGCGCCGGGCCGCGCACCACGACGACCGCCTCGACGATGCCGTCGGCCGGCGACGACTCGTGCACCGACATGACGGTGTGCACGGGACGGCGGGCGACCATGCCGCGGGCGTTGCGGGCGCGCGCGGCGAGGCTGGTGCGGACCACGAGCTTGCGGTACGCGTCCTCGGTGAGCCAGCGGGCGAGCTGCTCGACCTCGCGCACGCCCGCGAAGACCTCCAGCACGCCCAGCGCGAGATTGCGCAGGAAGGGCTCGGGCGAGGGCAGCTCGATCGACGGGGTGCGCTGCGGCGCGAAGAACTCCGAGAGCTGTGCGCTGCGTGACGACAGAGGGTGTGGGTGTGCGCGGGCGGTTCCCGCGGGCGTCGTTGCCATGGGTGCCTATCTCGACAGGGGGGATGTCTTGGGGCTAGTACAACACACGGGGAACTCCCAGGAAAATCCCGATCCCCGGGTCTGTGGATAACTCGAGGCCGGTCAGAGCCGATTTGCCCTACGCTCGCTGCGTGCGCTGGGACCGCTTCTTCGACGATCTCGAGGATCAGCTCGCCTCCGAATGGGAGGCCGAACGCGCCGCGCTCGACACCGAGGCCGAGCGGCTGCGGCTGTCGCGCGTGCAGCTGTCCGAGCGCCTGACCCTCCTCTCCGGACGCGACGGCGCGGCCCTGGCGACGGCATCCTTCGATCTCACCGACGGGACGACGCTGCGGGCAACGGTGACGGGCGTCGGCGCCGATTGGGTCGCGCTCGCGCCGATCGAGGGGCCGCCCGGCGCCGTCATCGCACCGTTCGCCGCGATCCTCGCGGTCGGGATGCCGCACGCCGACCTGCTGCGCACCGCCCGGGTCGCGCCGCCGCGGTCGCCGCTGACCGAGCGCCTCACGTTCGGGTTCGTGCTGCGCGACCTCGTGCGGCGACGCGCCGGGGTGGCCGTGCACCTCGTGAACGGCCGCCTCCTCACGGGGACGATCGATCGCGCCGGCGCCGATCATCTCGACCTCGCCCTGCACGACCCGGGCGCCCCGCGCCGTGCGGACGCGGTGACGGGCCACCGGATCGTGCCGTTCGCGGCTGTGGCGTGGCTGCGCGCCGACGTGGCGCCGACGCTGCCCTGAGCCGTACGGAGCGGACGCCGGGGCGTGCCGTCAGTCGCCGTTGCGGACGATGCCGCTGCCCCACAGCTCGGGAAAGCTCGCCGTCTGCGACTGGCGCCACAGGGCCATGCGGCGGGCCTCTTCGGCCTGGTCGTCGAGGTAGTCGGTCACGCTCGACGCGTCGACGCGCCAGCGCGCGGGCGACCCCACCCGCATGCCGCGGAGGCGGCCCTCGTGGACGAGCGCCATCACCTCGTCCACCGACACGCTGAGCACCTCGCCCACCTGGGCGGGGGCGAGCAGACGCACGTCGGACGTCGGGTCATCTGACATGCCCCCATTATGGCCCCGCGGCTTCGGCGCCGGCCGGGCGCGCGACGCCCTGTGGATAACGCACGACGCGTTTCGCGCGCGTCGGCGACGATGGTCCCATGACCGTCGCCAGCGAACCCGTCCGCACTCCGCGCCGCGCCTTCTGGGGCGATGCGCGGTTCTTCCTCGGCGTCCTGCTCGTGGTCGCCTCCGTCGTCGGCGTATGGCTCGTCGTCGCCGCGGCGAGGCAGACGGTGCCCGTGTACGCGGCCGCGCACACGATCGTGCCGGGGGAGCCGATCGCTGCGGGTGACGTCAAGGTCGTGGACGTGGCCCTGGGCGCCGTCGCCGGCACGTACCTCGGTGAGGGCGATCTGGAGGGCGCGGCCGTCGCCACGCGCACGATCGAGGCGGGCGAACTGGTCCCGGCGGCAGCCGTCGGCGACGCCGCCGATGCGCGCACCACGAGCGTCGTCGTGCGCAGCGCCGTCGACGTCCCGGCGTCGGTCGACGCGGGCGCCGTCGTCGAGGTCTGGGCGGCTCCGCTGCTCGAACGCGGCGCGTACGACGATCCGCGCATCCTGGTCGCGGATGCCGTCGTGGTGTCGGTCGCGCGTGACGACTCGATGATCGGCGGCGGCGCGGCCGCGCTCGAGCTGGTCATCCCGCGAGACGACGTGTCGGCGACCCTCGCGGCGATGTCCGACGGGGCGGCGCTGTCGATCATCCCGACGACAGGGGCCGGATCGTGAGGGCCGTCGTCGCCGTCGACGAGGCCGACCTGCTCGTCGCCGGGCTGCAGCGCGAGGGCGTCGACGTGATCGCCCGGTTCGCGGCATCCGCTCCCGCCGCGGCGGTGGAGAGGATGCCGGGTGCAGAGGCCGAAGTTCTGCTGCGCGCCCTCGACGAGGCGGACGTGCTCGTCCTCGAAGTGGGCAGGGCGTCGCTGACGCCCGCCGTGGTCGCGCTGTGCGATCGTGCGGGGACGCGCATCGTGCCGCTCGTCGCAGACCCGGCGGGCGAGCGGCTGGCCGCCGCGTGCGGGCTCGAAGCGCCGCTCGACGCCCGCACCGAGCCGTGGCGCATCGCCGAGGCGCTCGCCGGCCGACCCTCGGCCGCTCCCGCCGTCGAACGCCCCGGCGTGGCGTCGACCCACCCGCGAGTGATCGCCGTGTGGGGCCCGGCCGGCGCCCCGGGCCGGACGACCGTCGCGACGGAGCTGGCGATGGAGCTGGCGCGCGGCCGACGTCACGTCGCGCTCGTCGACGCCGACACGCACGCGCCCTCCATCGCGCTCATGCTCGGACTCGCCGACGAGGGGCCGGGGTTCGCCGCCGCCTGTCGGCAGGCGGAGCTCGGCGGGCTCGATGCGCGCGAGCTCGCGCGCATCGCCACCCCGCTCGGGAGGACCGGCGTCGACGTGCTCACCGGCATCAACCGGCCGTCGCGCTGGCCGGAGCTGAGCGACCGTCGCGTGACGACGGCGCTGGCTGCGTGTCGCGACTGGGCCGACTACACGGTGGTCGACGTCGCCTCGTCGCTGGAGCGCGACGAGGAGATCGTCAGCGATCTCGACGGTCCGCGTCGCAACGCCGCCACGATCGCCGCACTCGGTGCGGCCGACCTCGTGGTCGCCGTGGCAGCCGCCGATCCGCTGGGAGTGGCCCGCTTCCTCCGTGCGTACGCCGAGCTGCGGGCGACGATCGGAGCGACGCGCGTCGCGGTCGTCGCGAACCGTCTGCGGCCGGGCGCGCTCGGCATCGATGCACGCGGGCAGGTGCGACGCACGCTCGACCGCTTCGGCGGCATCGAGGACGTGTGGTTCCTGCCGCAGGACCCTCGCTCCGCCGATGCCGCGCTGCTGTCGTCGCAGAGCATCGCCGAGGTCGCGCCCAAGTCCCCGCTCACGCTGGCCGTGCGACGCTTCGCGGGCGATGCTGTCGTGCCGGCGCCGGACTCGGGCGCCACCGTGCGGGTGCGCGGGCACCGGGCCAGCATCCTCCGGCGCGGCGCCCGCGGCGACGCGCGGGAGCCGTCGGGGGCCGGCGCACCGGCTGCGTGAGGCACGAGCCCTAGGCTTAGGTGCGTGTCGACCCTCAGCGATCTCGTCTACGCCCAGGGCCGCTCCAGCGAAGAGGATGTGGAGTGGCTCCACCGTCTCGCGGGTGACGGTCAGCTCCTCGCCGATCTGGCGTCCGCCGATATCGTGCTGTGGGTGCCGACCTCCGACGATTCGTTCGTCGCC
>Ga0160450_100798_pt1 | contig 15155 bp, 14 predicted proteins | sample HID1975K_E1MG_FD_108257 | JGI IMG/M metagenome (GOLD analysis project Ga0160450, IMG submission 108257) | Enriched soil microbial communities from UW Madison campus, WI, USA - HID1975K_E1 MG | ecosystem: Environmental > Terrestrial > Soil > Unclassified | place: USA: Madison, Wisconsin...
CGAGAGGCTCGATGGCGACGATCACGCCGTCGGTGATGCCGATCTCGCGCGCCGCGAAGCCGGCGGTGGTGAGGATGCGCTCGCCGCGCACGACGACGTCGTATTCGGGGGTCTGGTTCTCGCTCATGAGGTGGTGCTTTCGGTGAGGGTTACTGCCCGGACGGCGTCGGTGCCGCCCGGGAGGTCTGCCGCGAGCCCGGCGCCGATGTCGCGGAGCAGCCGCGCGGCGTCGCGCATGCTGACCTCGGGATCGGGCTCTCGCTCGGCGAGGGCGTAGGTGCGGACGAAGCCGGCCGCCCGCAGGCGGTTGTCGTCGAGGGTCGTGCGTCCGCAGACCGCGACGACGGGGACGGATGCCGCTGCCGCCGCGATCGCGACGCCCACGGGCGTCTTGCCGCCGAGGGACTGCTCGTCGATGCTGCCCTCTCCCGTGACGACGAGGTCGGCGCCGGCGAGGCGCTCGCGCAGGCCGGTGAAGTCGAGGACGACGTCGATGCCGCTGCGGCGCTCGGCGCCCAGAGCGGCGACCGCGGCGAAGCCGACGCCTCCGGCGGCTCCGGCTCCGGGCACATCGGCGGCGCCCGGCACGCCGAACGCGTCGACGACGAGCGCCGCATAGTGGGCCAGTGCCGCGTCGAGCTCGGCGACGTCGCCGGGCGTCGCGCCCTTCTGCGGCCCGAACACGGCGGCGGCGCCGTACCGGCCGAGCAGCGGGTTGTCGACGTCGCTGGCGAGGGTGATGGATGCCTCGGCCAGCCGAGGGTCGAGAGCCGAGGCATCCACCGCCACGAGTCGCGCGAGAGCGGCGCCGCCCCCCGGAAGCACCGCCCCCGCGCCGTCATGGAGCCGCAGGCCGAGCGCCTGCAGCATGCCGGCGCCGCCGTCGGTGCCGGCGCTTCCGCCGACGCCGAGCACGATGCGCCGCGCGCCGGCGTCGAGGGCCGCAGCGATGAGCTCGCCGGTGCCGCGACTGGTCGCGCCCCCTGCGTCGCGGATGCCGCCGGGGAGGACGGCAAGACCGGACGCGAGGGCCATCTCGATGACCGCCTCGTCGCCGCGCAGTCCCCAGTCCGCCGAGACCGGCTCGCCGGTCGGCCCGGTGACGACTGTCGTGCGGCGTTCGAAGCCGGCGCCGAGAGCCGCGTCCAGCGTGCCCTCTCCCCCGTCCGCGACGGGCACGAGGTCGATCGCGGCCTCCGGACGCACCGCACGGATGCCGTCGGCGACGGCGCGTGCGACGCCGGACGCGTCCAAGGAGCCCTTGAACTTGTCGGGAGCGATGACGATGCGCATGATCGGCTTTCGGCGGGAGGTCTCAGTCGAGCAGCGCGTAGATCGCCTGGGGGGCGTCCTGCGCGGTCGTGGCGAGGTCTTCGAACTCGTTCATGGTGTCGAGGTCCGCGCCCATGGCGATGTTGGTGACGCGCTCGAGGATGACCTCGACGACCACGGGCACCTGGAACTCGTCCCGCAGGCGCTGCGCCTCGGCGAAGCCGGCCGCGAGGTCCTCGGGACGCTCGACGCGCAGCGCCTTGCACCCCAGGCCCTCGGCGACCTTGACGTGGTCCACGCCGTAGCCGGTGGCGATGCTGGACGAGTCCTGCGGGGTGTTGACGTTGTCGAACGCCAGCGAGACCTCGTAGTCCATCTCGAAGCCGCGCTGCGACTGGCGGATCAGACCCAGGTAGCTGTTGTTCACCACGACGTGGACGTAGGGCAGCTTGTGCTGCGCACCGACCGCGAGCTCTTCGATCATGAACTGGAAGTCGTAGTCGCCCGACAGCGCGACGACCTGCTCGCGCGGCTTGCCGCGCACGACGCCGAGTGCCGCCGGACCGGTCCATCCCAGGGGCCCCGCCTGACCGGCGTTGATCCACTTGCGCGGACCATAGGCGTGCAGCAGCTGCGCGCCGGCGATCTGCGACAGGCCGATCGTGGTGACGTAGGTGGTGTCGCGGTCGAACGACGCGAGCATCTCCTGGTAGACGCGGTGCGGCTTCATCGGCACGTCGTCGAAGTTCGTCTTGCGCTGCAGACGCGCCTTGCGGTCGCGGCACTCCTGCGCCCAGGCGTGGTAGTCGGGCAGCTCGGCGACACGGTCGCGCGCTGCGGCGAGCAGCGCGTCGATGAATGCGCCGGCGTCCGAGACCACGCCGTAGTCGGGCGCGAAGACGCGGCCGATCTGCGTCGGCTCGATGTCGACGTGCACGAAGGTGCGGCCGCGGCGGTACGTGTCCAGACCTCCGGTGTGGCGGTTCGCCCAGCGGTTGCCGATCCCGAGCACGAAGTCCGACTGCAGGAAGCTCGCGTTGCCGTAGCGCTGCGACGTCTGGATGCCGACCAGGCCCGCGGCCAGCGGGTGGTCGTCGGCGATCGCGCCCCAGCCCATCAGGGTGGGGACGACGGGCACGCCGAGGGTCTCGGCCAGCTCGACGAGCCGTGCGGAGGCGCCGGAGTTGACGATGCCGCCGCCCGCGATGATCACCGGGTGATCCGACGCGACGAGCATGTCGAGCACCTTCTCGGCCTGCGCCGCGGTGGCGGCCGGCTTCGCCACGGGGAGCGGCTCGTAGGTGTCGATGTCGAACTCGATCTCGGTCATCTGCACGTCGAACGGCAGGTCGATGAGCACCGGACCGGGGCGGCCCGAGCGCATGATCTGGAACGCGGTCTGGAAGGCGCCGGGAACCTGCGCGCCTTCGAGCACCGTCTTGGCGAACTTGGTGACCGGCTTCGCGATCGACGCGATGTCGACGGCCTGGAAGTCCTCCTTGTCGAGCTTGGCGACCGGAGCCTGACCGGTGATGCACAGCATCGGGATGGAGTCGGCGATCGCGGCGTACAGGCCGGTGATCATGTCGGTGCCCGCGGGGCCCGATGTGCCGAGGCACACGCCGATCCGGCCGTCGCCGGTGCGGCTGTAGCCGTCGGCCATGTGCGACGCGCCCTCGACGTGGCGGGCGAGCGTGTGGCGGATGCCGCCGTGGGCGCGCATCGCGGAGTACAGCGGGTTGATGGCAGCGCCCGGGAGGCCGAACGCCTCGTCGGCGCCCTCCTTGATCAGGATCTGCACGATGGCGTCGACGGCACGCATGCGAGTCATGATGATGCTCCTAAGTATGAGTCGTTGAGTGAGCGGACGGAACGCTCAGTCGCGGCCGGACAGCTCGGCGGTGAGCTTGAACAGGCCTGAGTGGTCGAGTCCGCCGTCGCCGCGCGCGACCAGCGAGGTCACGAGCTGGGCGACGGCCGACCCGAGCGGGACGGTGATGCCGGCCTGGCGTGCGGCGGCGGTGACGATGCCCAGATCCTTGTTGTGGAGGGCGAGGCGGAATCCGGGCGCGAAGTCGCGGTTCAGCATCTTGTGGCCCTTCTGATCGAGGACCTTCGATCCGGCGAGTCCGCCGCCGAGGACCGTGAGGGCCGCGTCGGTGTCGACGCCGTATGCCTCGAGGAACACGACGGCCTCGGCGAGCGCCTGGATGTTGACGGCGACGATGAGCTGGTTGGCGGCCTTGACGGTCTGGCCGGCGCCCGCGGGCCCCACATGCACGATCGTCTTTCCGATCGCCTTGAGCACGGGCTCGGCCTTCGCGAAGTCCTCGGCGGTGCCGCCGACCATGATCGACAGCACGGCGTCGATGGCGCCCTGCTCGCCGCCCGAGACGGGGGCGTCCACGGCGCCGAAGCCGGCGGCGACGGCCTCGTCGGCGAGCTCCTTGGCGACGTCGGGGCGGATGGACGAGTTGTCGATCCACAGCGCACCGGGCTTCGCGTTGGCGAAGACGCCGTCCTCGCCCCGCACGACGCCGGCGACGTCGGGCGAGTCGGGGACCATCGTGATGATCACGTCGGCGTCCTTCACGGCGTCGGCGATGCTGTCGGCGCCCCGGCCGCCGGCGGCGACGAGTGCGTCGATCGGGTCCTGGCTGCGGTTGTATCCGGTGACGGCGTACCCGGCGGTGACGAGGTTCTTGGCCATGGGCAGGCCCATGATCCCGAGACCGATGACGGCGACGTTGCTCATTGTTGTGGTCCTTGCGTATCGAGGGAGAGGGGATGCCGGCGGCCGCGCCTCAGCGGGCGGCGGCGTAGCCGCGCTCGGCGGCGGGGAGCCACGCGAACGGGTCGGCGGCGTCGGTCTTGTACTCGAGCCCGACGACGCCGGCGTAGCCGAGCGCCTGTGCGTCGGCGATCCACTGCCCGAGCGGCAGGTCGCCGGTGCCGGGCTCGCCGCGGCCGGGGGCGTCGGCGATCTGGATGTGGCCGAAGCCGGCGGCGTGGCCGGCGATGACGGCGGGCACGTCGTCGCCGTTGACGGCGAGGTGGTAGTAGTCGGCGAGCAGGCGAACGTTGTCGACGCCGTGCTCTGCGCGGACGCGGTCGATGATCGCGAGCGCGTCGGCGGCCGTCTTGAGCGGATAGGCGGGGGTGCCGCTCACCGGCTCCAGCAGCACGATGCCGCCGATCTCGGCGACCGCACGGCCGGCGGCGGCGAGGTTGCGCACCGCGAGGTCGTCCTGCTCCCGCGGGTCGGCGCCGTCGAGGCGGTTGCCGTACAGCGCGTTGAAGGCCTTCGTGCCCAGGCGCCGGCCGATCTCGACCACGACGCGGATGTTCGCGGCGAACTCGTCCTCGCGACCCACCCACGAGACCAGGCCGCGGTCGCCGCCGGGCATGTCGCCCGCGAAGAAGTTGAGGCCTGTCAGCTGCACGCCGGCGTCCTCGACGGCCGCGATGAAGGCGTCGACGTCGGCGGCGGCGGGCACGGCCTCGGCGAACGGCCACCAGAACTCGACGGCGTCGAACCCGGCGGCCTTCGCGGCGGCGGGACGCTCGTGCAGCGGCAGCTGCGTCAGCAGGATCGAGCAGTTCACCGTGTAGCGGGTCGTGTCGCTCATGAGACTTCCTTGTCGGTTCCGAGGGATTCCATATCGTGGAATCTAAGTTCTGCGATATGAAAAGCGTAGAACAGATCGTGGATGCCGTCAACCCTCGGATGCGGCATCCCCCGCCGCCTCCCCTGCCCGCGAACGCCGAACGGGCGGGCACCCGAAGGCGCCCGCCCGTTCGCTCCCCGCGGGATCAGGTGAGCCGGATCTGGCGGTTCATGTCCTTATAGAGGAGGTAGCGGAACGGCTCGGGGCCGCCCGCGTAGCAGGCCTGCGGGCAGAATGCGCGCAGCAGCATGTAGTCGCCCGCCTCGCACTCGACCCAGTCGTCGTTGAGGCGGTAGACGGCCTTGCCCTGCAGCACGAACAGCCCGTGCTCCATGACGTGCGTCTCGGCGAACGGGATGGAGCCGCCCGGCTGGAACGTCACGATGTTGACCTGCATGTCGTGGGCCATGTCACTCGCGTCAGAGAACCGCGTGGTCGCCCACACGCCGTCGGTGTCGGGCATCGCGACCGGCTCGATGTCCTGGTCGCGCGTGACGAACGACGCCGGTGCCGGCACGCCTTCGAGCCACTCGTACGCCTTGCGGATCCAGTGGAAGCTCGTGACGTCCGAGCCGCGGTTGGCGAGCGACCACTCCGCGCCCGGCGCGAGGAAGGCGTAGCCGCCCGCTCCGAGCACGTGCTCCTCGCCCTCGAGGGTCAGCGTCAGCTCGCCGGCCGTGACGAACACGACGCCCTCGACGCCCGCCTCCGGCTCGGGCTTCGCGGCCCCGCCGCCTGGCGCGATCTCGACGATCAGCTGCGAGAACGTCGTCGCCGAGCTCGGCGTCGGCCGCGCGAGGATCCAGGCGCGGGTGTCGGTGAAGCCCGGGAGGCTCGACGTGACGATGTCGCGCAGCACGCCCTTCGGGATGAAGGTGTACGCGAGCTTGACGACGGCGCGGTCGGTCAGCAGGTCGGACTGGGGCGGCAGACCGCCCTGCGGGGTGTAGTAGCTCATGCGGATTCCTCGGTCGTGACGGGTGTCGTGGCCAGTTTCGGATGGGCGAGCGCGGTGAGCGCCGCGAGGTCGATGCCGGCGGCATCCCGGACCTCCGCCTCGGTCACCGCACCGCAGGCGATGCCGCGCAGCACGAACGCGGCGAGCGCTCGCGCCGTCGCCGGCTCGTCCATCACCGCGCTCTCGATGCGGTGGACGTAGTTGCGCAGCCGCGTCGTCGCCGACGCGAGCCCCTCGCGGTAGAACTGCGTGTTCGCCACGAAGCGCGGCACCAGCTGCGCCGGATGCAGATCCCAGCCCTGGTAGTACCCGCGCTCCAGCGACCGCCGCGTGAGCCGGGCGCTCAGCCGCCAGGCGGCGCGCACGTCATCGTCGTCGCCGACGGGGAGGATGTTGGTCGAGCCGTCCGACAGGCGCACGCCCGTCTGCGCGGCCGCGACCTGCATCACGTTCTTCGCGTGGTCGGCGGCCGGGTGCTCCATCGACTGGTATGCCGCCGCGATTCCGAGCGAGGCGCTGTAGTCGTACGTGCCGTAGTGCAGACCGCTCACGCGACCCTCGGCGGCGTGGATGGCCGCGGCGAGCGGCGACGTGCCCTCGGGGCCGAGGATGAGCTGCGGCGTCTCGACCTGCACCTCGAACCGCAGGCGGCCCGGGGTCAGCCCGTAGTGCTCCTCGAAGCGGTGGCAGATATGAGCCATCGCCTCGACCTGCGCCACCGTCGTGACCTTCGGCAGCGTCAGGACGAGGCCGTCGGGCAGGTCGCCGGCCTCGAGCAGCGTCGCGAGGAACACATCGAGCGAGCGGATGCCGCGCGCCCGGGTGGGCTCCTCGAAGCACTTGAACCGGATGCCGACGAACGCGGGCGCGACGCCCGCGTCGACGGCGGCGAGGAGCTGCTCGGCGGCGCGACGCACGTCGGCGTCCTCCGCCTCGTCGCCACGGTCGCCGTAGCCGTCCTCGAAGTCCAGGCGCAGGTCCTCGATCGGCTCGGTGCGCAGCTTGGCCTCGACGAGGGTCGCGACATCCGGCGCGAGCTCCTCAGGCACGCCCAGCTCGCGCACGACCGCCGCCATGCCGCCCTGGGCCTCGACTGCCGCGAGCGCGGCCGCACCCCACTCCGAAGGCAGCGCGGGCGCGTACCGGTCGGCCGGCACGTACACGGTGTGCACGGGCTGCCGGGAGCCGTCGTCGCCCGGGAACCGCTCTGCCAGCATCCGGTCGGTCGCGGCGAGGAAGCGATCGAGTTCGGCGAGATCTCCGGGCGCGAGCAGCCGTTCCGTCATCGCGCGACCACCAGGTCGTACGCCGGCGTCGTGAGGAAGTCGGTGTACTCCTCCGACAGGCAGATGTCGGCCACGAGGTCGGAGGCGGGGCGGTAGTAGCGCTCGAACTGCTCGGCGCCCACCTCGCCCTCCAGGCGCGTGGTCTCCTCGGCGAGGATGCGGCGGACGAGCTCGCGCGTCACCGTCTCACCGGTGTCGGCCAGGACGACGCCGTTGCGGATCTGCTGCCACACCTGCGACCGCGAGATCTCGGCGGTGGCGGCATCCTCCATGAGGTTGTGGATGGCGACCGCGCCGTTGCCCGACAGCCACACCGCGATGTACGCGATCGCGACGTAGAGGTTGGTGCGCAGGCCGGTCTCGGTGACCGCGCCCGGCGCCGAGGCGACGTCGAGCAGCTGGCTGCCGGTGACCTCGACCTCGGGCCGCTGACGGTCGAGCTGGTTCGGCCGGTCGCCGAGCACGGCGTCGAAGACGGCGCGGCAGACCGGCACCAGGTCGGGGTGGGCGACCCACGAGCCGTCGAAGCCGTCGTTCGCCTCGCGCGTCTTGTCGGCGCGCACCTTCTCGAACGCCGCCTGGGTGACCTCGGGCTCGCGGCGGTTCGGGATGAACGCGGCCATGCCCCCCATCGCGAAGGCGCCGCGACGGTGGCAGGTCTTCACGAGCAGCTCGGTGTACGCGCGCATGAACGGCGCCGTCATCGACACGTCGGCGCGATCGGGCAGCACGAAGGACTCCCCCGCGTCGCGGAAGTACTTCACGATGCTGAACAGGTAGTCCCAGCGCCCGGCGTTCAGGCCCGCCGCGTGATCGCGCAGCTCGTAGAGGATCTCGTCCATCTCGAACGCTGCCGGGATCGTCTCGATGAGGACGGTCGCGCGGATCGTCCCCTGGGGAATCCCGAGCGCGTCCTGCGCGAACACGAACACGTCGTTCCACAGGCGCGCCTCGAGGTGGCTCTCGGTCTTGGGCAGGTAGTAGTACGGGCCCTGGCCGTTCTCGAGGAGCTGCTGCGCAGTGTGGAAGAAGTGCAGGCCGAAGTCGACGAAGGCGCCGACGGCATCGCGGCCGTTCACCTCGACGTGCTTCTCGTCCATGTGCCAGCCGCGCGGGCGCGCCACCACGACGGCGAGCGGGGCATCCTCGCGCAGCGCGTAGACCTTGCCCTCGGGCGACGTGTACGCGAGCGTGCCGCGCGCGGCGTCGCGCAGCGTGAGCAGCGCGTCGACGACGTTGAACCACGTCGGCGTCGACGCGTCCTCGAGGTCGGCGAGCCACACCTTGGCGCCGGAGTTGAGGGCGTTGATCGCCATCTTGGCGGGCGAGGCCGGGCCGGTGATCTCGACGCGACGGTCCTGCAGCGCGGGCGGCGCAGGGGCGACCGTCCAGTCGCCGGCGCGCACGTCCGCCGTCTCGGGCAGGAAGTCGAGCGTCCCGGTGCGGGCGACCTCGTCGCGCCGCACCCGGCGCGCGGCCAGGAGCTCGTCGCGCCGGGCGGCGAACCTCACGTGCAGCTGCTCGACGAACGCGAGCGCCTCGGGCGTGAGGATCTCGCCGGCGCGCTCGGGCACCTCTGCGGAACGGATGACGATGGACATGGGGGGCTCCTCTCAGGGGCGGGTCGTTAGGCGGCGGGGCGTGCGAGGTCGCCCTGGGCGACGGCCTCTGCGCCCGCCTGCGCTGCAGCGGCCACGGCGGCGGCGACGTCGCCGGCCACCAGCGGGTCGAACACGCTCGGGATGATGTAGCTGGCGTGCAGCTCGTCGTCCGACACGCGCTTCGCGATGGCGTCGGCCGCGGCGACGAGCATGGCCGGCGTGATCTCGACGGCGTGGGCGTCGAGCAGGCCGCGGAAGAACCCGGGGAAGGCCAGCACGTTGTTGATCTGGTTCGGGAAGTCGCTGCGACCTGTGGCGACGACGGCGGCATGACGCGCGGCCAGCACCGGGTCGATCTCGGGGTCGGGGTTGGCCATCGCGAACACGATCGCGCCGTCGGCCATGCTGCGGACCTCGTCCTCGCCGATGACGTTCGGGGCCGAGACGCCGATGAAGACGTCCGCACCGACGAGGGCGTCGGCGAGGCTGCCGGTGACGCCCTGGGAGTTCGTGTTCGCGGCGAGCCACCGGCGGTGCTCGTCGTCGTACTGCTCGCCGGCGTGGATGACGCCGGAGCGGCCCGCCGCGACGATGTGCTGCGCGCCCTCGGCCTTGAGGAGCTGGATGATCGCGGAGCCGGCGGCGCCGACGCCCGACACGACGATCCGCACGTCGGACAGCTGCTTGCCGACGACGCGCAGTGCGTTCTGCAGTGCGGCGAGGGTCACGATGGCGGTGCCGTGCTGGTCGTCGTGGAAGACGGGGATGTCGAGCTCCTCGCGCAGGCGGGCCTCGATCTCGAAGCAGCGCGGCGCCGCGATGTCTTCGAGGTTGACGCCGCCGTAGACGGGGGCGATGGCCTTCACGATCTTGACGATCTCGTCGGTGTCCTGCGTGTCGAGGCAGACGGGCCAGGCGTCGACGTCGGCGAACTGCTTGAACAGTGCGGCCTTGCCCTCCATGACCGGCAGCGCGGCAGCCGGACCGATGTTGCCGAGCCCCAGGACCGCCGAGCCGTCGGTGACGACGGCGATCGTGTTGCGCTTGACGGTGAGGTTGCGGGCGTCCTCGGGGCGCTCCGCGATCGCCAGGCACACGCGGGCGACGCCCGGCGTGTAGGCGCGCGACAGGTCGTCGCGGTTTCGCAGCGGCACCTTCGGCACGATCTCCAGCTTGCCACCGAGGTGCATCAGGAAGGTGCGGTCGCTCGTGTGCAGCACCGCCACGTCGGCGAGCGCGCTGAGCGCGTCCTGCACCTGTGCGCCGTGGTCGGCGTTCGTGGTGTTGCAGGTGACGTCGACGATCAGGGCGTCCGGTCGCGACTCGACGACGTCGAGCGCGGTGACGGCGGCGCCGACGCGGCCGACGGCGGCGGCCAGTTCGGCGGTGGAACTGACGCTCGCGGGGGCCTGCACGCGCAGCGTGATCGAGTAGCCGGGGCTGGGGTTCGCCATTGATCCTCCTCGTTCGCTCGATCACTTCCGCGGATCGAGAACTTGTTTCCGTATTATGGATAGTAGATTCTGTCACGCGGAAAAGCAATCGTGAGATCGGATGCCTCGGCCACGCGTCGTGCGTGCGGTGCGGCATCCCTCTTCCGTATCGTGGACTCAGACCGCAACGGAGTGGAAAGGTGGCGACATGGCCGACAAGGCGTCCGGAGGTGTGCAGTCCGTCGAGCGCGTGTTCGAGCTGCTCGAGCTGATCACCGACGCAGACGGCGAGGTGACCCTCAGCGAGCTGGCCGCATCGACCGAGCTGCCGTTGCCGACCATCCACCGACTGCTGCGCACACTCGTGGGCATGGGATACGTCCGGCAGCTCCCCAACCGCCGCTACGCGCTCGGGCCGCGCCTCATCCGCCTCGGCGAGGGCGCGAGCAAGCAGCTCGGCGCGATCGCGCGGCCGCAGCTCGCCCGACTCGTCGACGCGCTCGGCGAGACCGCCAACATGGCCGTCCTCGACTCCGACATGGTCGTCTACGTCGGCCAGGTGCCCTCCAAGCACTCGATGCGCATGTTCACCGAGGTCGGCCGCCACGCCCACACGCACGCCACGGGCGTGGGCAAGGCGATCCTCGCGACGCTCGACGACGACGTCGTTCGCGGCATCGTCGGCCGCGCCGGCATGCCGACGGCCACCCCGATGGCCATCGGCGACATCGACTCGCTGCTGGCCGAGCTCGACCGCATCCGCGAGCGCGGCTACTCGATCGACGAGCAGGAGCAGGAGATCGGCGTCCGCTGCTTCGCGGTCGCAGTCCCCCACGCGCCGACGCCCACCGCCATCTCGGTGTCGGGTCCCGTCTCGCGCGTCGACGACGCGTTCGCGGAGCGCGCCATCCCGCTCCTCACCGACGCCGCCCAGGTGCTCTCGAAGGAGCTCGGCGACGCCGCCTGAGCCGGGTCGGCCGCGTTGCGTGGCGGGTCAGCGGCCGCGACGGGTCCACCGCCACGGCACGGCCGCCACGACGACCGACAGGATCGCGAGCGACGACATCAGCAGAGACTGCCAGAGCGACGGTGCGGCCGCGGTGGGCCACAGCGCGTCGATGAGCACCGACGTGACCACCTGGCCGACGACGGTGCCGAGCCCCAGCAGCAGCACGCCGGTGTAGGGCACCAGCGCCGCCGCGAGGAAGATGTAGGTCACGCCGATGACGCCGCCGACATACAGCCACGGCTCGGTCGGGAAGACGGCGGGCGGAGGCGCGACGACGAGCGAGTGCACCAGCTCGGCGATGCCGAGCACGAGCGTGCCGCCGATGAAGTTCACGAGCGTCGCGGTGAGCGGCGTGCCGACGCGCTGACGCAGCCGGCCGTTCACCGCCGACTGCCACGCGATGCCTGCGCCGACGAGGAACGGCAGGACGATGAGCACCGGTGGGGCGTGCACGCCGCCGGCGAGCGACACGGCTGCGGCGAGCATCGCGAGCGCTCCTCCGATGAGGCGCGCCGGGGTCACCGCGACGACGCCGGCGGGCCCGATGCCCGACCGGTCGAGCAGAAGGCCGCTCACCGTCTGCCCTGCCACGACGCCCACCGTGAATAGGGCGACGCCGATGATGCCGACCGCGAGCGATTGCGTGGCCACCGAGAGTGCGCCGGCGACGCCGCCGCACAGCATCCAGAAGGGGATGCCGGGGCGTCCGTGCTCGTCGCGCCGCTGCAGCCCGGAGACCAGTGCCGCGAAGCCGCGTCGCCCCTGCGGGATGACGAGCGAGAGCACGATCAGCACCGCGAGTCCGGAGCCGAACGAGATGACGGCGGCGGTGAAGCCGTCGCCCAGACGCGCGCCGAGCTGGCCGTTGATGCGCGCCTGGATGGCCGTGAGGATGCCGATGACGGCGGCCGCGCTGATCCCGATCCAGGCGGGCAGTCGGCGGTCGGTCACCGATCAATCATGCCCTGCTCGCGGGCGGCTCCCCGCCGCCCCGGCGCCGCGGGTGCGGGAGTTACCCTGGAACGTGCCCGTCTCCTCACGAACCCGAACGCTGCTCACCTGGCTTCCCGCCACGGTGCTCGTGCTGATCATCGCCGGGATCGTCGTCGCCTCCCTCGCGATCCAGGGATCGTGGTGGGCGCTGGACCGCCCGGCGGCCTCCGACGACCAGCGCGCGTCCGACGGGTCGACGATGCTCACCGACACCGGCTTCGACTACGTCAACGTCTCGGGCACGTTCAAGGTGCGCATCGGCGAGGGCGCGGTGTCGGCGGCCGGACTGGGAATGCCGCGGGACGGAGAGAAGAGCGCCGAGTTCCGCCGCCCGGTGCGCGCGGTGATCGCGGCGGACAAGGAGCTGTACGTGCTCGACGACGTCTCGGGACTCACCGCCACCACGGTCGACGGCGAGCTCGCCTCGATCACGTTCGTGCCCGACGTCACGAACAACTGGACCGGTGCACTGGACTACCTGCGCGCGCTCGCGCCGGATCTGGGATGGGATGCCGCACAGCTCGACCCGCTGACCGCACAGCTCGGCGAGTTCAACCGCTCGGGCGAGGGCGACACCTTCACGGCGCAGATCGGCCCGTCGGAGGACGGTCCGGCGAAGATCACCGGCAACATCCTGTTCGATCGCGCCAGCGGCGCCACACCGGTGACGATCACTTTCGAGCCTGCGGGCTGAGCGCGCCCCGCCGGGCCCGACCGGCAGCGCTTCGTAGAGTGGATGCATGCTGATCGGCCGTATCCGTCCCGTCGAGACCCGTTCGTTCGAAGTGCAGGGCGAGTCCCTCGCCGCGCTCCGGGCCGCCGTGGACGCCCAGCTGCCGGCCGGGTGGGTGGTCACCGACGTTCCGGCCGCCATGCCGAAGGGCTCGCAGCTCCTCACCTCGACGGCCACCATCGCCCGCCGCGACGGCGTCGAGCAGATCGAGGCGGATGACCTGCCGGCGCTCCGGGCGAAGGTGCCCGAGGGCTGGCAGCTGCTGGGAGTCTTCGAGATCTGAGCGGCCTGCGGCGGGCCGGGTCGAATGCCCGGCGTCGTTCACACGGTGCGTGGACGCGCGCTGTTCCGGGACGGGATGTCCGTCGGCTTCGCGCTCCGGACTCGATCCTCGTCGTCGGCTCGCGCCTGTGTCTCGGCGGTGGGCGTGTACGTGTGCCAGTGCATGCCCGTCGCTTTCGCCCACCTCTTGTCACGTGCGGCGCGCTGCTCGTCGGGTGTCGGGTCGTTGGGTGGGTGATGCCTGTTCATCTTCGGACCTTACGGGTCCGACATGTGTGCCCTCACAGGTCCGCGGGCCGCGGCACGACGAGAGGCCCGTCTTTGCGGAGGAGAAGAAGGCGTTCGCGCCGTCGCCGCGGCGTCGGAGTGGCCGGCATGATCGTGGCGCTCGTGGTCACCCGACGGCGCGCGGGGTCCGCGCTTCGCAGCCCTCATCGTGGGGTGAACCGAGACGCCCCCACTCTCCGCGAGGAGAGTGGGGGCGTCTGAGCTCGTGTCCGCGGTGCCGGCTACAGGACTTGAACCTGCAACCCCCGTATTACAAGTACGGTGCGCTACCAATTGCGCCAAGCCGGCAGAGCGCCCAGTCTAGCGGCGCCCGTTCCTGCGCCCGTCAACGCAGGCTGGTGCCTCACGGCGCGGGGGTGACCGTCGGCGTCGGGGTCGCCTTGTAGTACGAGTCGCTCGCGACCGTGAGCACGAACTGAGCGAATTCCTTGGGGTCGTCGATCTTGCCGACGTACTGCGTGCCGTTCACGAGGATCATGGGGGTCGCGGTGAGGGCGACGCCGCCCGAGTCGGGCAGCTCATTGAGAGCCTGCTCGGTCGCGGTCTTGACCCACGACGTGTACGACTGCGACTCGATGCAGGTGCGGACGACCTTGGGGCCGTCGACACCCACCGCCTGCGCCAGGTCGGCGAGTTCCGGGTCGCTCAGGCCGTCGGAGTCGACGCCCGGCTGCTGGGTCAGCAGCGCGTTGTTGAACGCGAAGAAGTACTCCGGCGAGTTCTGGGCCACGCACGCTGCCGCAGCGGCGGCGCGCAGCGAGTACTTCGTGCCGTTCGACTTGGCCGTCAGCATCGCCACCGGGTAGTACGTCAGCGTTGCGGCGCCGGTGTCGACCCACTTCGACAGCTGCTTGACGTTCGCGACCTGGAAGTCGCGCGAGCCGCTGGACAGATAGTCGACGTAGACGCGGATGTCGACGGCCGGCGCCTCGGTCGGCGTCGCAGAAGGGGTCGGCTCGGCCTCGGTCGCTGCGGCATCCCCCGTCGGCACAGGAGTCGCCGCCGCACCGGCACCGTTCTCGGCGGTCGGCACGCCGGTGCCGCTCACACCGGTCACCACGAAGCCGCCGGAGACGTTCGACGGGTCGGCCATCGGCTTGGTCGCGCTGGAGGAGACCGTCCAGGTCACGACGACCGCGACGGCCGCGATGACGGCGACACCCAGGGTCACGAGCGTCGTCCGGCGGATGGCTCGGGCTCGCGACTGGCGCGCCTTCACCTGCTGCGCCTTCTCGCGCACGGCGTCGCGGCGCTCGCTGGACGCGGCGTTCTGTGACTCGTCGCTCGACATGGAACCTCTCGGGGCGAAGCCCGGCCCGCGGGCTGCGGGGCGGGGAATTGCGCGGGACCGCACGGGAAAGCGGCCGTCCACGATGCTAGTCAGCCACCCTGGGAAATGCCCAGACGCAACCTCCGTGCGCGGTGTGTCACGGTGCATGTCATACTGTTGCGAGCGCCCGACGACGGGCGTGCGGGAAAGCCCCCGCTCATTCCATCACTACGGATCGTCCGGCACGTACCTGCCGGTGAAGGAGAAGAGAACATGGCGTCCGTCACGTTTGACAACGCAACCCGCCTGTACCCCGGGGGCACGCGCCCCGCGGTCGACAAGCTGAACCTCGAGGTCGCCGA
>Ga0160450_100804_pt1 | contig 15083 bp, 13 predicted proteins | sample HID1975K_E1MG_FD_108257 | JGI IMG/M metagenome (GOLD analysis project Ga0160450, IMG submission 108257) | Enriched soil microbial communities from UW Madison campus, WI, USA - HID1975K_E1 MG | ecosystem: Environmental > Terrestrial > Soil > Unclassified | place: USA: Madison, Wisconsin...
GGCCACGCCGGTCACGGGGCGGACCACGTCGCCCGGTTCCGCCGCCTGTTCTGGATCAACCTGATCCTCGCCGTACCCGTCGTGGCGTTCTCGGGCATGTTCGCGATGGTGCTCGGCTACTCGCTGCCCGACGCGCCCTGGGTCGCCTGGGTCTCACCGCTCATCGGCACCGTCATGTACTTCTGGGGCGGCTGGCCGTTCCTCACCGGCGCCGTGTCGGAGCTGCGGTCGCGCACGCCCGGCATGATGCTGCTGATCGGCCTCGCGATCACCGTGGCGTTCTTCGCGTCGTGGGGTGCGAGCCTCGGCCTGCTGCACCACGAGCTCGAGTTCTGGTGGGAGCTGGCCCTCCTCATCGTCATCATGCTGCTCGGCCACTGGATCGAGATGCGCTCGCTCGCGCAGACCACGTCGGCCCTCGACTCGCTGGCGGCGCTGCTCCCCGACGAGGCCGAGCGGGTCGACGGCGACCGCATCGTGACGGTCTCGCCGTCCGAGCTGCGCGTCGGCGACGTCGTCGTGGTCCGCCCCGGCGGGAGTGTGCCGGCCGACGGCCGCATCGTCGACGGCGGCGCCGACATGGACGAGTCGATGGTCACCGGCGAGTCCCGGCCCGTCACGCGCACCGTGGGCGAGCAGGTGACCGCGGGCACGGTCGCGACCGACTCCGGACTGCGAGTGGAGGTCACCGCGACCGGCGACGACACCACGCTCGCCGGCATCCGTCGCCTCGTCGCCGACGCGCAGGGTTCGACGTCCCGCGCGCAGCGCCTGGCCGACCGGGCGGCGGGCTGGCTCTTCTGGTTCGCGCTCGGCGCGGCCGCGATCACCGCCGTGGTGTGGAGCGCGCTCGGGATGCCGGACGAAGCGGTCGTCCGCACCATCACGGTGCTCGTGATCGCGTGCCCCCACGCGCTGGGCCTCGCGATCCCGCTCGTCGTCTCGATCGCGACCGAGCGTGCGGCGCGCGGCGGCGTGCTCGTCAAGGACCGTCTCGCGCTGGAGAGCATGCGCACCATCGGCGCCGTGCTGTTCGACAAGACCGGCACGCTCACCAAGGGCGAGCCGACCGTCGTCGACATCGCCGCGCAGACCGACCTCGACGCCGACGGCGTGCTGGCCCTCGCCGCGTCCGCCGAGGCCGACAGCGAGCACCCGCTCGCCCGCGCCATCGTGCGGGCGGCGCACGAGCGCGGACTCACGCTCGCCGCGGCGACAGGGTTCCAGTCCTCGCCGGCGGTGGGCGTCACCGCGACGGTCGAGGGGGCCGTGGTGCGCGTCGGCGGGCCGCGTCTGCTCGACGAGATCGGCGGCTCGGACGTGTCGGCCGCCGAGGCCTGGCGCGACCAGGGCTCGATCGTGCTGCACGTCGTGCGCGACGGACAGGTCGTGGGCGGGCTCGCGCTCGCCGACGAGATCCGGCCCGAGTCGCACGAGGCCGTCGAAGCGCTGCAGAAGCTCGGGGTCGAGGTGGTCATGATCACCGGGGATGCCGAACCCGTCGCCCGCTCGGTGGCCGAGGCCCTCGGCATCCGGCGCGTGTTCGCCGGAGTCCGCCCGGAAGACAAGGAGCGCAAGATCGCCGAACTGCAGGCCGAGGGGCTCAAGGTCGCGATGGTCGGCGACGGCGTGAACGACGCCCCGGCCCTCGCCCGTGCCGACGTCGGCATCGCCATCGGCGCCGGCACCGATGTCGCGATCGGCTCCGCCGGCGTGATCCTCGCCTCCAGCGACCCCCGGTCCGTGCTGTCGGTCATCGAGCTGTCGCGGGCGAGCTACCGCAAGATGACGCAGAACCTGTGGTGGGCCGCCGGCTACAACCTCATCTCGGTGCCGCTCGCGGCGGGCGTGCTCGCCCCCGTCGGCTTCGTGCTGCCGATGTCGGTCGGCGCGATCCTGATGTCGCTGTCGACGGTGGTCGTCGCGCTCAACGCGCAGCTGCTGCGCCGCCTCGATCTCAGCCCCGAGGCGAGTGTGCGCGCCGTCCTCGACCGCTGACCGGAACGAGGGATGCCGCGGCCCGGGCGGTCCCGGGCCGCGGCACGCGGCATCCATCCCACGCTCGGTCCGGGGATAGGGTTTGAGCATGACGACGACTCCTCCCGGCTGGTACGACGACGGTCACGGCGCGCTGCGCTGGTGGGACGGCGTCCAGTGGACGGAGCACGTCGCGCAACCCGACCCGGAGCCCTCGGCGGCGCCGACCGAGGCCGAGATCGTCGCCGCGCAGCTCGGGTTCGAGGCCCAGCCTGTCGCACCCGCCGAGCCGGTCGCCCCCGCGGCACCGGCGATCGACCCCGGGGTCGCCGCCTACCTCGCTCAGCAGAGCCCGACGGCGGCCCAGCAGCCGGTCGTCGAGCCCGCCGCGGCCGCGCCGTACGGCGCGCCCCGGCCCGACGCCCCGCAGTACGGGGCCGCTGCGCAGTACAGCGCGGCACCCCAGTACGGCGCGGCGCCGCAGTACTCCAACGACCCCGCGTACGCGCAGGCGTCGTACCCCGGCGGCGCATTCACGGCGGCGACCGAGCCGCGCACGTCGAAGCTCTGGATCATCTGGGTGGTGCTCGGCGTCGTGCTGCTCGGCATCGTCATCGCGGTCGCGGTCGTCGTGCCGCTGCTCATCCTCAACGTGTCGTCGGGCGGGAGCGCCGCGCAGACCGACGACGAGAAGGCCGCCGTCGCCGCCGTGCAGACCTACGACCACGCGTGGCAGACGGGCGACTGCGACGAGCTGCTCGCGGTGACGACCGAGGAGTTCCGTGCGGCCAGCCAGTACGTCGACTGCGAGACCTTCCAGAGCGACGCCGCGAACTTCGACGACACGTTCGACGACTACACGCTGGCGGTCACCGCGGTCGAGTCGGCCGAGGACGAGATCGACGTCACCACGAACGAGACCTACACGCTCCTCGTCGACGAGAACGGCGACCCCGCCGACCCGGCGTCCGGAGCCACCGTCTACCACTACACGCTGGTGCCGGACGGCGCCGCGTGGGTGATCGACGACCTGTACTACGACGAATGAGCGGCCCCGGCACGGAGCGTCGCCCCCACGACACGCGCTTCTACCTCACCTGCATCGGCATCGGCCTGGCCGCGGGGGTGCTGTCGGGACTCTTCGGCGTCGGCGGCGGCACCGTCATCGTGCCGTTCCTCGTGCTGTTCCTGCACTTCGACCAGCGGCTCGCGGCCGGCACGTCGCTCGCGGCGATCGTGCCGACGGCGACCGTCGGGGTGATCTCGTACGCCGTGACGGGCTCGGTCGCGTGGATCCCGGCGCTGCTGCTGGCACTCGGCGCCGTCTTCGGCGCGCAGATCGGCACCTGGCTGCTGCCGCGGTTGTCACTCACCGTGCTGCGGTGGGCCTTCGTCGGATTCCTCGTCGCGGTGATCGTGAGCCTGTTCCTCGTGATCCCGTCGCGCGACGCCGAACTTGTCCTCACGTGGTGGAGCGGTGCGGCCCTGGTCGTGGTGGGCGTGGGGACCGGCATCCTGTCGGGACTCATCGGCGTCGGCGGCGGGATCATCGTGGTCCCGGTGCTGATGGTGCTGTTCGGCACCAGCGACCTCGTCGCGAAGGGGACGTCGCTGCTCATGATGATCCCGACGGCGGTGTCGGGGACCGTCGGCAACATCCGCCGCGGCAACGTCGACCTCGCCGCCGCGGCCGTCGTCGGCCTCGCGGCCTGCACCACGACCGCCCTCGGCGCGTGGATCGCGACGATCGTCGACCCGTTCCTGGGCAACGTGCTGTTCGCCGTGTACCTGGCGTTCATCGCGGTGCAGATGGGCCTGCGCGCCTGGCGGGGCCGCCGCCGCCCCGCCTGAACCGCGCCGCCGAGGCTCCGCGGAGCGCTCGGTAGGATGGCAGGGTGCCAGTGAACCCCGAGCTCGTCGGCCGCGACTTCCCGCCGACGCCCCCGTACCTCGTGGGTCGCGAGAAGGTGCGCGAGTTCTCGCGCGCCGTCTTCGCCGCCGACCCGCAGCACATCGACCCCGCCGCCGCGCAGGCGCTCGGCTACGCCGACGTCGTCGCGCCGCCGACCTTCGCGATCGTCGTGACCGACGCCACGCTGCAGCAGCTGCTGTCGCAGCCGGACTCGGGCATCGTGCTGCAGAACGTGCTGCACGCCGAGCAGAAGTTCCGCTACTCGCGGCCGATCGTGGCGGGCGACGAGCTCACCGCGAAGCTGTCGGTCACCGGCATCCGCGCGATGGGAGCCGCCGCGATGGTGACGAGCGAGTCCGAGATCACCGATGCCGCGGGCGCGCACGTCGTCACCACGACGTCCGTCCTGCTCGTGGGGGAGGGCGACGCATGAGCGACGCTTCGACAGGCGCAGCGACCGCCGGTCTGACCGTGGGCGACGTCGTCGCCGAGCGCACGGTGCACCTCACCCGTGAGTCCCTCGTGCGCTACGCCGGCGCCTCGGGCGACTTCAACCCGATCCACTACCGCGACGACGTCGCGGCGGCCGTGGGGCTGCCGGGCGTGCTCGCCCACGGCATGCTCACGATGGGCCTCGCCGTCGGCACGATCGAGCCGTGGCTCGGCGACAGCGGCCGCATCCTGGATTACGGCGTGCGCTTCACGAAGCCCGTCGTCGTCGACCCCGACACGGGCGCCGACGTCACCGTGGTCGCCAAGGTGGGCGCGGTCGACGAGGAGTCCGCGCGCATCGACCTCACCGTGTCGCACGACGGCACGACGGTGCTCGTCAAGGCGCAGGTGCGGGTGCGGACCGTCTGACGCATGCCTGACGTCACCCCCATCCCGCTGTCGCGGCTCACCACGCTGCGCACCGGCGGCACTCCCGAGCGCATGATCGACGCGCACACGACCGACGAGCTGGTCGCGGCGCTGCGTGACGTGTGGGCCTCGGGTGAAGAGTGGCTCGTCCTCGGCGGCGGCTCGAACCTGTTCGTCGGCGACGATCCCTTCGAGGGGACCGTCGTGCGCGTGCTCACGAACGGCATCGAGCGGCTGCCGTCGCCCATCCCCGGGCGTGCCCGCATCCGCGTGCAGGCCGGACATGACTGGGACGCGGTCGTCGCGTACGCGGTCGCGGAGGGGCTCGGCGGCATCGAGGCGATGTCGGGCATCCCCGGCACCGTCGGCGCCGCCCCGGTGCAGAACATCGGCGCGTACGGCCAGGAGATCGTGCAGACGCTGAGCGAGGTGGAGCTCCTCGACGAGTCCACCGGCGACGTGTCGCTGGTGCCCGCGCCCGAGCTCGGCCTCGGCTTCCGCACCTCGGTGCTCAAGCACCACTACGGCTCGGTGCCGGCCCGTCGCGCGGTGATCCTGTCGGTCACGCTCGATCTTCCCGAGGTGGGACCGGGTGCCCGCCGGATCGCGGGCGACCAGCTGCGCACCGCGCTGCGCCTCGCGCCCGACGACGAGGTGACCCTCGCCTGGGTGCGCGACCGCATCCTCGAGACGCGTCGCAGCAAGGGCATGGTGCTCGACGCCGACGACCCCGACACGTACAGTGCGGGCTCGTTCTTCCAGAACGCCGTCGTGTCGGCGGCCTTCGCACGCACGCTCCCCGAGGAGTGCCCGCGCTGGCCGGTGCACCCCGACCTCGACCCGGTGCTCGTCATCCCGCTGGAGGACTTCGACGGCTATGTGCCGGCGCCCGCCGCCGTCGAGTCCGACGTCAAGGTGAGCGCGGGGTGGCTGATCGAGCACGCCGGCGTGCGCAAGGGCTTCAAGCTCCCGCGCTCGCGCGCAGGGCTCTCGACCAAGCACGCCCTCGCCCTCACCAACCGCGGACGCGCGACCGCGGCCGAGCTCGCCGAGCTCGCCCGGTTCATCCAGGGGCGCGTGCAGTCCGAGTTCGGCCTGCTGCTGCAGCCCGAGCCCGTTCTGGTGAACGTCGAGCTCTAGTCCTCGTCGTCGCGCCGCTCGTCATCGACATGCTCGAGCAGCGCCGTGCGGTGCGCGGGCGCCAGATTCGCCAGCGCGGCGACCACCTCGGCCACCATCGTCAATCGTCGTCCCATGGGGTGTCCCTTCGTCGGCCCTCATGAGGGACGACGAACGGCGCCGTGCGAGGTCGACAAAGAGAGACGTGGACGTCTCGGGCCGAGGCGTCCACGTCTCTGTGAGGAGGAGTCTCCGCGCGTCAGGAGGCGAACAGGCGCTGCAGGCGCTGCACGCCCTCCAGCAGAGCGTCGTCGCCGAGGGCGTACGACAGGCGCAGGTAGCCCGACGGACCGAAGGCCTCGCCCGGGACGACCGCGACCTCGGCCTTCTCGAGGATCAGGTCGGCCAGCTCGAGCGAGGTCGTCGGGGTGACGCCCGCCCACTCGCGGCCGAGCAGGCCTCGCACGTCGGGGTACGCGTAGAACGCGCCGAAAGGCGTGGGCACCTCGACGCCGTCGATCTTCGACAGCTCCGCGACGATCGTGCGACGACGACGGTCGAAGGCCTGGCGCATCTGCTCGACCTCGTCCTGCGGGCCGGTGAGCGCCGCCAGCGCCGCGCGCTGCGCGATGTTGTTGACGTTCGAGCACAGGTGCGACTGCAGGTTGCCCGCGATCTTGATGGCGTCCGCGGGTCCGATCATCCAGCCCAGGCGCCAGCCGGTCATCGCGTACGTCTTTGCGACGCCGTTGACGAGGATCGTCTGGGCCGCCGCGGCGGGGACGGCCTCGACGATGGACACGGCGCGGGTGCCTTCGTACACGAGGTTCTGGTAGATCTCGTCCGAGATGATCCAGATGCCGTGCTCGACGGCCCACTCGCCGATCGCCTGCGTCTCTTCGAGCGTGTACACCGAGCCCGTCGGGTTCGACGGCGACACGAAGACGAGCGCGACGGTGCGGTCGGTGCGTGCGGCCTCGAGCTGCTCGACGGTGACCTTGTAGTCCTGGTCGGCGCCGGCGAAGACCTCGACGGGGATGCCGTCGGCCAGCGCGATCGCCTCGGGGTAGGTCGTCCAGTACGGCGCCGGCAGCAGCACCTCGTCGCCCGGGTTCACCACGGTCTGGAACGCCTGGTACACGGCCTGCTTGCCGCCGTTGGTCACGATGACCTGCGACGGGTCGACCTCCAGGCCCGAGTCGCGCAGCGTCTTGGCGGCGATCGCCTCGCGCAGCACCGGGAGGCCGGCCGCGGGCGTGTAGCGGAAGTTCGCCGGGTTCTGCAGCGCCTCGGCGGCGGCATCCACGATGAACTGGGGCGTCGCGAAGTCGGGCTCACCGGCCGCATACGAGATGACGGGGCGGCCGGCGGCCTGCAGCGCCTTCGCCTTGGCATCGACCTTGAGGGTCGCGGACTCGGCGATGGCGGAGAGCTTGCGGGAGAGCGGTGCGCGTTCGGTCACGCCTCGAGCGTAGTCCGCGCGCGGGCGCGGGTCAGCCGCCGATCGGGGACGCGTGGCCCGCGAGTGTGCGCGAACCCGGCGCGGGTGCGACGATCCGTCCGGCCGGTGTCTGTTCGTACGGCCGTCCGGAGGGGTACGGTGTGCATCGTGGATGCCTGGACCTGGGGTGCCGTCGCGTTCGCCGTCGTCCTCGTCATCGCCGGCGGCATCGCGTGGTGGCTGGCGCGCGGCTGCGTCTTCACGATGATCGGCGCGACCGGGGCCATCGTCGGAGGGCTGGCGGCGCTGTTCAGCGTCGTCCTGCTGATCGACCCCGAGTCGGCCTTCCGTGTCGCCGCGGTGCTCACGATCGGTTCGGGCGCCTGGCTCCTCGGCTGGGCGCTGGCCGGCGGCATCCGAGGTCAGCGCGCGCTGCGCGCCGAAGAGGCGGCGCAGGCGATCCCGAGGGCGTGAGCTTGGTGCACCCGCGTGCGGTGGCGACCGTCGGGATGCCCTCGGCGCGGTCGCGCTGCTCGGCGGGTGCGCACTGCTCGCCGACGCCGCCGCGCACCTCGACGAGGTCTGCGACGAGGGCTGACCGCCACGACGACGGATGCCCCGGACCGCTGGCCCGGGGCATCCTTCGACGTCGTCTCTCGTGGGGACTCAGCCGAACTGGTTCATCGTGTTGTGCTGACCGCCGGCCTTGAGGGCGGCGTCGCCGGCGAAGTACTCCTTGTGGTTGTCGCCGATGTCGCTGCCGGCCATGTTCTGGTGCTTGACGGTGGCGATGCCCTCGCGGATCTCGCGACGCTGCACGCCCTTGACGTAGGCCAGCATCCCCTCGTCGCCGAAGTAGCCCTTGGCGAGATCATCCGTCGACAGCGCCGCCGTGTGGTAGGTCGGCAGGGTGATGAGGTGGTGGAAGATGCCTGCGCGCGCCGCGCCGTCGCGCTGGAACGTGCGGATCTTCTCGTCGGCCAGTTGCGCCAGCTCGGTGCCGTCGTACGCGACGCTCATGAGCTCGGCGCGGTCGTAGGCCGACACGTCCGCGCCCTGCTCCACGAGCAGGTCGTACGCCTGCTGGCGGAAGTTGAGCGTCCAGTTGAACGACGGGCTGTTGTTGTACACGAGCTTCGCGTTCGGGATCTCGGCGCGGATCGCGTCGACCATGCCGGCGATCTGCTCGACGTGCGGCTTCTCGGTCTCGATCCACAGCAGGTCGGCGCCGTTGCGCAGCGATGTGATGCAGTCGAGCACCACGCGCTCCTCGCCGGTGCCGGGGCGGAACTGGTACAGGTTGCTGGCCAGGCGCTTCGGGCGCAGCAGCCTGCCGTCGCGCTTGATCACGACGTCGCCGTTGCCCAGCTCGTCCTGCGAGATCTCGTCGGCGTCGAGGAACGCGTTGTAGCGGTCGCCGAGGTCGCCGGGCTCGTGGGTGACGGCCAGCTTCTGCGTGAGTCCGGCGCCGAGCGAGTCGGTGCGGGCCACGATGACGCCGTTGTCGATGCCGAGCTCGAGGAACGCGTAGCGGACGGCGTTGATCTTCGCGATGAAGTCCTCGTGCGGGACGGTCACCTTGCCGTCCTGGTGGCCGCACTGCTTCTCGTCCGAGACCTGGTTCTCGATCTGGATGGCGCAGGCGCCCGCCTCGATCATCTTCTTGGCGAGGAGGTACGTGGCCTCGGGGTTGCCGAAGCCCGCGTCGATGTCGGCGATGATCGGCACCACATGGGTCTCGTGGTTGTCGATCTGCGACTGGATGAAGTCGACGGCGGTCTCGTCGCCGGCCGCCCGGGCGTTGTCGAGCTGCGTGAACAGCAGATCGAGCTCACGGGCATCGGCCTGCCGCAGGAACGTGTACAGCTCCTCGATCAGCGCCGGCACCGCCGTCTTCTCGTGCATCGACTGGTCGGGAAGCGGCCCGAACTCCGAGCGGAGCGCGGCGACCATCCACCCCGACAGGTACAGGTAGCGCTTGTTCGTCGACTTCAGGTGCTTCTTGATCGAGATGAGCTTCTGCTGCCCGATGAAGCCGTGCCACACGCCGAGCGACTGGGTGTAGACCGACGAGTCGGCGTCGTACTCGGCCATGTCGCGGCGCATGATGTCGGCCGTGTACCGGGCGATCGCCAGTCCTGTGCGGAAGCGGTTCTGGGCACGCATGCGGGCCACGGACTCGGGGTCGATGGCATCCCAGCTCGCGCCGTTCTGCTCCTTCAGCGCCCGGATGGCGTCGATGTCGTCGTGGTAGGCGGTCATGTCTCGTCCTCTTTCGGGGGAGTGGGTCACTCGGAGTCGGTCAGGTAGCGGGTGTAGGCGGGCAGCGTCAGGAACGCGGGGAACTCCTGGCCCAGCGCGACCTCGCGGAAGATCTCGGCCGCGTCGTCGAACCGGTCGCCGTCGGTGCGCCCGACCTCGCCGAGCACGTCGGCGATCAGACCCTCGACGTAGTCGCGGGTGATCGGGGTGCCGTCGTCGGTGGTGCGGTCCTGGTGGATCCACTGCCACACCTGGCTGCGGCTGATCTCGGCGGTCGCGGCATCCTCCATGAGGTTGTCGATCGCGACGGCTCCGAGGCCCCGCAGCCACGCCTCGAGGTAGCGGATCGCCACCGACACGTTCGCGTGCACGCCCGCCGTCGTGATCGGACGCCCGATGTGCACGTCGATCAGATCGGCCGCGGTGACGTGCACCTCGGGCCGCTGACGGTCGAGCTGGTTCGGTCGGTCGCCCAGCACCGCGTCGAACTCCGCCCGCGCCGTCGGGATCAGGTCGGGGTGCGCCACCCACGTGCCGTCGAAGCCGTCGCCGGCCTCGCGCTTCTTGTCGGCGGCGACCTTCTCGAACGCCAGAGCCGTCACCTCGGGGTCGCGGCGGTTCGGGATGAACGCGCTCATGCCGCCGATCGCGAACGCGCCGCGCTTGTGGCACGTCTGCACCAGCAGCTCGGTGTACGCCCGCATGAACGGCACGGTCATCGTCACCTCGCTGCGGTCGGGCAGCACGAAGCGGGCGCCGCGGCCGCGGTAGTTCTTGATGATCGAGAAGATGTAGTCCCAGCGGCCGGCGTTCAGGCCCGCGGCGTGGTCGCGCAGCTCGAAGAGGATCTCCTCCATCTCGAACGCCGCGGGCAGCGTCTCGATCAGCACCGTCGCGCGGATGGTGCCGTGCGGGATTCCGACGTACTGCTCGCTGAAGGTGAAGACGTCGTCCCACAGCTTCGCCTCCTCGCTGGACTCGAGCTTGGCGATGTAGAAGTAGGGTCCGCGGCCGTTCGCGATGAGGGCCTGGGCGTTGTGGAAGAAGTACAGCCCGAAGTCCACGAGCGACCCCGACGCGGCCAGCGTCCGGCCGGTGCGATCGGTGAAGCGCAGGTGCTGCTCGGGCAGGTGCCAGCCGCGCGGGCGCATCACGATCGTGGGCGTCTCGGTGGCGGTGACCTCGTAGCGCTTGCCCTCGGGGCTCGTGTACTCCAGCTCGCCGCGGATCGCGTCGCGCAGCGACAGCTGACCCTCGATGACGTTCTTCCACGTGGGGCTGGTCGCGTCCTCCTGGTCGGCCAGCCACACCTTCGCGCCGGAGTTCAGCGCGTTGATCGTCATCTTCGGGTCGGTGGGCCCGGTGATCTCGACGCGGCGGTCCTCCAGTCCGGGACCGGCGCCGGCGACCTGCCAGTTCGCATCCTCGCGGATGTGGCGGGTGTCGTCGCGGAACTGCGGGTCGTGCCCGTTGCCGATCTCGAAGCGACGGCGCATGCGGTCGGCGAGGCGGTCGTGGCGGCGGGCGCCGAAGCGCTGGTGCAGCTCGATGAGGAACGTGATCGCCTCGGGCGTGAGGATCTCGTCGTAGCGGGGGGCGAGGCGGCCGGCGATCTCGATCATCGGCTGGTGGGTCTGGGTGGGGATCGGTCCGGTGCGGATGCGCATCGGGGCGGCGGTTGCAGGTGTCATGTCCCTGCCTTCCTGTGAGCGACTGCGTGAGTGAGGGGGAGGGATGCCGCGCCCCGGCGTGTGGTCCGGGCCCCGGCATCCCCGTGATCCGCGTCTGGATCGATCGGGGTTGTTCGTGTGTCCACTATCCGGTGAAGTTCAGGCGCTCAACCGACCAAATCGGGTGTGAAGTTTCGGGAGATTTCTGTTTTCGTGACAGAATCGGCGCATGACGACGCTGACGAGCACCGATCGCCGCGCAGAAGAACCCGACGATGGAGAGGTGGACCCCCTCACCATCGGCCGCCGCATCCGGCAGCTGCGCACCGATCGCGGCATGACGCTCGAAGAGCTCGCCGCCGCGGTCGAGCGCGCGCCCAGTCAACTGTCGATGATCGAGAACGGGCGTCGCGAGCCGAAGCTCTCGCTGCTGCAGGCGATCGCCCGCGCGCTCGGCTCGTCGATCGAGGCGATCCTCGAGTCCGAGCCGCTGGACGAGCGGGCGACGCTGGAGATCTCGCTCGAGCGGGCGATGCGCGGGCAGACGTTCCAGGCCCTCGGCATCCCGCCGTTCCGCATCGGCAAGACGGTGCCGAGCGAGGCGCTCAAGGCGATGCTCGCGCTGCAGGGCGAGATCGAGCGGCTGCGCGACGAGCGCGCGGCCACTCCCGAAGAGGCGCGCCGGGCCAACGTCGCCCTCCGCAGGCTCATGCGGACGCAGAACAACTACTTCCCTGAGCTGGAGGAGCAGGCGCGGCGCATCCTCGACGCCGTGGACCACCCGGGCGGACCCCTCACCCAGCGCACGGCATCCGACATCGCCGCCCACCTCGGCTTCACGCTGCACTACGTCCCCGACCTGCCGCAGACGACGCGGTCGGTCGCCGACATCAAGAACGGGCGTCTCTACCTGTCGAGTCGGCTGACGGCCAAGGGCGACCCCCGCACGGCGGTGCTGCAGGCCCTGTCGAGCCGCATCCTCGGGCACCGCGAGCCGACGTCGTACGCCGACTTCCTGCGCCAGCGCGTCGAGACCAACTACCTCACGGGGGCGCTCCTCATCCCGGAGTCGCACGCGGTGCCGTTCCTGCAGGACGCCAAGAACGACCGCGCCATCTCGATCGAGGATCTGCGCGACGCCTACTCGGTGTCGTACGAGAGCGCCGCGCACCGCTTCACGAACCTCGCGACGGTGCACCTGGGACTGCCGGTGCACTTCCTGAAGGTGCACGAGTCGGGTGTCATCACGAAGGTGTACGAGAACGACGACGTGAACTTCCCGACCGATCGTCTCGGCTCGATCGAGGGGCAGATGTGCTGCCGCAAGTGGACGTCACGCGTCGTGTTCGACGTCGACGACCACTTCAACCCGTACTACCAGTACACCGACACCGGGAACGGCACGTACTGGTGCACCGCCCGCGTCGAGATGTCGAGCGAGGGCGCGCACTCGGTGTCGGTGGGCGTGCGCTTCGACGACACCAAGTGGTTCCTCGGCCGGGACACCCCGAACCGCGGCGTCTCGAAGCACTCCGTCGAGGTCTGCTGCCGGCGCGCTCCCGCCGACCTCGAGTCCTCGTGGCGGGACCAGTCGTGGCCCAACGTCCGCACGCCGCGCACGCTGCTCGCGACGCTGCCGACAGGCTCGTTCCCCGGCGTCGACACGACCGACCTGTACGAGTTCCTCGAGTCCCACGCCCCGCGCTGAGTCCGTGGCGGCGGCTCCTTCCGCGCTCCGAATCGCGCAGCCGCCACGGCGCGAGTCATGCCCGCGCGCGGCGGCGGATGTCAGGCCGCCGACCGCGACACGTCGGGCAGCGCCGGGCGGGCGGCGCCGCGGCGGTACGCCCAGAGGAACAGCGTGATCGCGCCGGCCGTGGCGATCGCCCCGGCGATCGGGATGAGGACGGCGCCGCCGACGGCGTCCGCGGCGTTTCCCAGCGGAGGGGCGATCGCGATGCCGAGGTACATGGCTGTCGAGAACCACGACATCGTGAAGCCGGCCGACTCGGGGGCGAGCGACACCAGGCGGTGCTGGATCGGGATGGTGATCGCGAACGCGGCCGCGCCCCACACCGCGAACGCGACGATCAGTCCCGCGTACGACCCCTCCAGCGGTGCGATGGCGATCAGGCACACCAGCTGTACGGCCAGGGCCACGACGGCGGCCGTACGACTGCCGAGACGGTCGGTGATCGAGCCGGCCAGCGCGTTGCCGACCACACCGGCGGCGCCGTAGACGAGGAGCAAGGTGGCCAGCTGAACCCCCGAGCCGCCCGTCGCGGGTGCCGAGACAGCGGCGCTGAAGATGTAGACGATGTTGAACGCGGCGACGGTGAGCACGACCGCCCCGAGAGTGAGCACCACGCGGGTGTCGGCGAGCGGTGCGAAACGGGCACGCAGGGATCCGGTCCCGCCCCTGGAAGGCAGGCGGAAAGCCGTGAACAGCGGCACCGCCCAGACGAGGCCCGCCACGGCGAGGATCCAGAGCGGCGCGCGCCACCCCGCGGAGGATCCGAGGGCCGTGCCGAGCGGGGCGCCCAGCGCGGTCGCGAGCGTGAAGCCCGCGCCCACGATGGCGAGAGAGCGGCCCCGGCGCTCGGCGGGGCCGACCTGCGCGGCCACCGCGGTGGCCGTCGGCACGAGGGCCGCCCCGCCGAGCGCCGCGACGATGCGCCCGACGGTGAACCACTCGACGCCGGTGGCGACGGCGGTGATTGCGGCGCCCGCTCCGAACAGCAGTGCACCGCACGCCATGAGCACGCGCTGCGGGACGCGGGGCAGCAGCACGGCGATGACCGGCGCGGCGAGCGCGACGACGAGCGCGTAGGCGGTCACGGTGTAGCTCACCGCCGCCTCGGTGGCGTGCAGCGAGCCGGCGATGCGGGGGAGCAGGCCCGCGATGACGAACGCGTTGGTACCGACCAGGAAGGTCGCGACGGCCAGCACGATGAGCCTGCCGAGGGTTCCGCGGTACGATTGTTCGATCGTTGTCATACGGTCACCGTAGAGCATTGTTCGATGTCCGTCAAACAATTGTGGAGGATGCCGTGCCCGCCGACGCCGTCGACCCGTACCCCGTGCCCGACATCAACGACGTCGACCTCGTCGAGGTGCTGCGCGCCGTCGCCGATCCTGCGCGGCTGTCGATCGTGCGCGTGCTCGCCGACGGGGAGCCGCACTCCAAGGGGCACGACGTGTGGGGCCTCGACATCCAGAAGTCGACGCTCTCGCACCACTTCAAGACGCTCCGCGAGGCGGGTCTCACGCGGACCATCGTGAGCGGCCGCACGCACGCCATCCAGCTGCGCCGCGCCGAGCTCGACGAGCGGTTCCCCGGCCTCATCGAGGCGCTCGTGCGCGAGTGAGGTCAGTGGCGCCCCGCGACCCAGTCCGCCACGTGCGCGGGCCACGCGGTGCGTGACGAACGACGGGATGCCTCGGCCCGGTCGGCCATCCGGTACGCGGTGTAGATCGCGTTCACGGCGGTCCACCGCAGGGGCTCGACCTCCCAGCGCTTCGCCCGGTGCCCCACCCAGGGGAGCCGCGTGAGCTCCGTGTCGCGCGCCAGCACGAGGTCGGCCAGCGTGCGGCCGGCGAGGTTCGTCGCTGTCACGCCGGTGCCGACGTAGCCGCCCGCCCCGCCGAGCCCCGTGGCGCGGTCATGCACGACCGCGGCCGACCAGTCGCGCGGGACGCCGAGCACTCCGGCCCAGGCGTGGGCGATCGGGGTGGCGGCGGCATCCGGGAAGAAGTCGTGCAGCAGACGCGCGAGCGACGCGATGGTACGCCGCTGCGTCGAGCCGTCTGTGTCGACGCGTGAGCCGTAGCGGTAGGGCAC
>Ga0160450_100808_pt1 | contig 14983 bp, 13 predicted proteins | sample HID1975K_E1MG_FD_108257 | JGI IMG/M metagenome (GOLD analysis project Ga0160450, IMG submission 108257) | Enriched soil microbial communities from UW Madison campus, WI, USA - HID1975K_E1 MG | ecosystem: Environmental > Terrestrial > Soil > Unclassified | place: USA: Madison, Wisconsin...
ACGCGATGCCGATCGAGGCGATGGGTCCGAGCGCGCGGTTGGTGGCGAGGTCCGACAGCAGCAGGCACATCAGACCCGCGATCACGGTGCCGCCCGAAGCGAGGATGGGCTCGAACGCGCCGCGCCACGCCATCAGGGTCGCGTCCCACTTGCGCGCGCCGGTGGCGATCGCCTCTCGGAACCGGGCGACGTACAACAGTGCGTAGTCGGTCGCCGCGCCGATGACGAGGATGAACAGGATGCCCTGGACCTGCCCGTTGAGCACCACGATGCCGGCGTAGGCGAGCCACCACACGGTCAGCAGTGCCGCGCACAGCGCGAACATCGACGTCGCGAGCACGAGGACGGGCAGCAGCGGCGAGCGGTACACGATCACGAGGATCAGGAAGACGGCACCGAGCGCGACGCCCAGCAGCAGCCCGTCGATGCCGAGGAAGCCCGCGACGAGGTCCGCCGTGAAACCGGCGGGACCGGTGACCCACGCGGTCAGGCCGTCGGGCAGATCCTCCGCGGCCATCGCCCGGATCTCGGCGACGGTGTCGCCCACTTCCCCGGACGCATCGATCGGCACGAAGACCTGCACGGCCTCGCCGTCGTCGGACGGGATCGGCGGCGAGATGTCGCCGGCGACATCGTCGAGGTCGGCGACATCGTCGACGAACGCCTGGACGTCGGCGATCTGGTCGTCGGTCAGCTCGCCGTCGCCGGTGACGACGATGACCGCCGGGATGCTCTCGTCACCGAGGAAGTCGGCGAGGCGCTCGTTCACCTGCGTCGCATCCGCGCTCTGGGGCAGGAACGTCGAGCGGTCGTTCGACGAGACCTCGTCCACCTTGCCGAAGTAGGGACCGCCGATGGATCCCGCCGCCAGCCACACGAGCACGAGCAGGACCGGGATGCCGATCCGCAGCCATCGCGTCGGCACTCGTCTCGCATGATGGGGCTGCGTCATATCGCTAGCTTATCTAGCAATCTGGGCGCGGACGCAAATCCGTTCGCGCGAGATCGACCCTCGGCCCGCGCGCCCTTCGCTAGGCTCCCCCACGATGCTCTCCGCCGCCCTCGCGCTGCTCGGCGCCCTCGTCTACGGCTCGGCCGACTTCCTCGGCGGACTCGCGGCGAAGCGCCTGCGCTCCATCGTCGTCACGGCCGTCGCCGCCCTCTCGGGCCTGGTCGCACTCGCCCTCGCTCAGCCGCTGCTGGGCGGCACCTGGACCGGCGCCGACCTCGCGTGGGGCGTGCTCGGCGGGGTCGTGAGCGTCGCCGCGATCGCGCTGCTCTACGCGTGCCTCGCCATCGGGCCGATGAGCATCCTGTCGCCGCTCACGGCCGTGGTCTCGGCCATCGCGCCCATGCTGTGGGGGCTGCTCGTCAACGGCGAGGCGCTCGCACCCGTCGGGTACGCCGGCCTCGGGCTCGCGCTCGTGGCCGTCGTGCTGGTCGGGTTCATCCCCGGCGAGCGCATCGTGCGGCCCACGCTCCGTGGACTGGCGATGGCGCTCGGGGCGGGCCTGGCCATCGGGGCGTTCCTCATCATCGTCGACCAGACCTCGGACGAGAGCGGCCTCGCCCCCCTCGTCGCCAGCCGCGCCACGAGCGGCATCATCACGGTCGCGGTCGTGGGCGCGCTTGCGCTTGCAGCGGTAGGCCGCGGCCGTCCGGCACGCTCCGTGCTGGGCGTGGCCGGGCCGCCGGTCGGCGCGATGCCCAGCGGGCACGCCGACCTCGAGCATGCGACGACCGGCTCGATCGCCGCCGCGCCCTCGGCGGCACACGCCTGGTGGCTCGCGGCCGTCTGCGGCGTCGCGGACGCGGCCGCCAACGCGCTCATGCTGCTCGCCCTGCGCGAGGGGGACCTGTCGATCGTGTCGGCGCTCACCGCGCTCTACCCGGCCGGGACGATCCTGCTGGCCGCCGTCGTCCTGCGCGAACGCGTCGCGACCGTGCAATGGACCGGGCTCGGACTGGCGCTCGTCGCCGGTGGCATGCTCGCGCTCGCCTGAGCCGTGCGCAGAGTCGGAGACTCTTCGCGACACGCCGGCCGACAGCATCCCTATCCGGCGTGTCGTCGAGAACCTCCGGCGCTGTGCACCCGCACCGGCCGCTCAGCCGCGCACGAACAGCAGCACGAGCGAGGTGGCGAGAGCGAGGACGCCGAGAGCGAGCAGCCCCGCGGCGAGCAGCCACACCGCGCGCACGGCCGGCGACCCGGGCGTCAGGCGCACGCGGTCATGCCGCCCCGGGCGCACGTAGACGTCGGTGGTCGCGGCTGTGCCGATGCGGCGCTCCTGGTCGTGCGTCAGATACGCCGCACCCACGCCGCCGGCGTGATCGTCGAACCACCGCACGAGGCGCCCATGCGGGTCGTCGTCCACGACACCCTGCGTGCGCACCCACGTGCCGTCGGCGAGGCGCATGATCAGCGCGACGACGGCCAGCAGTGCCCCGAGCCCGAATCCGATCCACGTGAAGATCTCAGCGATCGCGTCGATCGTGTCGGACACCGGACCTCCCTCTCCGGGATACGGAAAACGGCCGCAGATCTGCGGCCGTCTTCACATCGGAGCCACCTGTCAGGATTGAACTGACGGCCTTCCCATTACGAGTGGGATGCTCTACCACTGAGCTAAGGTGGCGCGCTTCGCTTGCGCGTTGCACAAGCATCGATATTACAGGGTTTGCGGAGTGCTCGCGAACCACGCCGGGGATCGGCATCCCTTCGACTCGTCCGACGCCTTTCCGCGCCCCACGGTGTCGACGTGTTACGCGCCGGTTCGGGGATCCGCGCAGACCCTCGTACGGTCGAAACCGGCCCGCGACGAAGCGTGCGCGGTCCGGTGGATCGTGCGCGCGGTCACAAGCCCCGACGGGCCTCGATCCACAGGAGCACGCACACACATGTCCACGCCCAAGAAGCTCATCGCCGCCGCAGCACTCGCCCTGCCCGTCGCCCTCCTCCTGGCAGGCTGTGCCGGGACCGGCACCGACTCCGCGTCGGGCAGCACCGACGAGCAGAAGACCGTCCGCATCGGTGTCGTCAACTCCGGCGACCCGTACTGGGAGACGTTCACCGAGGCCGCCGCCGACGAGGGCATCGACGTCGAGCTCGTCAACTTCACCGAGTACACGCAGCCGAACCCCGCGCTGTCGGCCGGTGAGCTGGACCTCAACCAGTTCCAGCACGTGATCTACCTCGCGACCTACAACGTCAACAGCGACGACGACCTGCAGCCCATCGGCGCCACGGCGATCTACCCGCTCGGCCTGTACTCGTCGCAGTACGACTCTGTCGACGACATCCCGGCCGGCGCCACCGTCGCCGTGCCGAACGACGAGTCCAACCAGGCCCGCGGCCTCCTCGTCCTGCAGTCGGCCGGCCTCATCGAGCTGGAGGACGGCGGCTCGCCCTTCTCGACCGTCGCCGACGTGCTGCCCGACTCCAAGGTGAAGGTCGAGGCGCTGGATGCCTCGTTCACCGCGACCTCGCTGCCCGATGTCGCGGCGGCCATCGTCAACAACGACTTCCTCGAGGACGCCGGCCTCACGGCCGAGGACGCGATCGCCCAGGACGACCCGTCCGACCCGGCGGCGATCCCCTACATCAACATCTTCGCGGCCAAGGCCGAGGACGCCGACAACCCGACGTACCTGAAGCTCGTCCAGATCTACCAGAGCACCCAGGCCGTGCTGGACGGCGTGGTCGAGGCGTCCGGCGGCACCGCCGTGCTCGTCAAGACGCCCGTCGACGATCTCGTCGCGTCGCTCACCGACGTCGAGGACGACATCCGCGCCAACTCGTAACACCCAGCACCACCGTCGTTTGCGGCCCGATCGCGTCCTGAGCGAGCGGGCCGCACACGCGTTCCCCCGAGGAGCACGCATGACCCTCATCCGCCTCACCGGCGTGACCAAGACCTTTCCCCCGTCGTCGAAGGACGGCGCCCCCGTCGTCGCGGTCGACGACGTCTCGCTGACCGTCGCCGCCGGCGACGTGTGCGGCATCATCGGATACTCCGGCGCGGGCAAGAGCACGGTGCTGCGCCTGGTGAACGCGCTCGAGACCCCGACCGCCGGCACCGTCGAGATCGACGGCCGCGACATCACCCGCCTGCGCGAGCGCGAGCTGCGCGCACTGCGCGGCGACATCGGCATGATCTTCCAGCAGTTCAACCTGTTCGACTCCCGGACGGTCGCGAAGAACGTGGCCTACCCGCTCGAGGTCGCCCGGCGCCCTCGGGCCGAGATCGCGGCGCGCGTCGACGAACTGCTGCGCTTCGTCGGCCTCGCCGACAAGGCCGGCAGCTACCCCGAACAGCTCTCGGGCGGTCAGAAGCAGCGCGTGGGGATCGCCCGCGCGCTGGCCACGAGCCCGCGCATCCTGCTCGCCGACGAGGCGACCAGCGCTCTCGACCCCGACACCACGCAGGAGGTGCTCGCGCTGCTCAAGCGTGTCAACGACGAGCTCGGGGTCACGATCCTCGTGATCACGCATGAGATGGACGTGATCCGCACCCTCGCCGATCGCGTCGTCGTGATGGAGGACGGGCGCATCATCGAGAGCGGCGACGTGTTCGACGTGCTCTCGTCGCCGCAGCACGCGGCGACACGGCGGTTCGTCGCGAGCATCATCGAGGACGTCCCTTCCGGTGCGCAGCTGCGCACACTGCGCGACCGGCATCCGGGCCGTATCGTCACGCTGCAGATCGGCGACGGCGGGCAGATCGGCGCCGACGGCGCCGGCTCGGCGACGCAGGCCGACGTGTTCGCGGCGCTCGCGGCACACGGGGTGCGGTTCGAACTCGTGCACGGCGGGATCAACGACATCCGCGGACGCGTGTTCGGCCATCTCACGCTGGCCCTGGCCGGAGAACCGGATGCCGTCCAGCAGGCGATCGACGCCGTGTCGGCGTTCGCGCCGCTCATCGAGGAGGACGCCCGTGGATAGGCTCATCGACCTGCTCCCCGACCTGTGGGAGGCGACCGCCGAGACACTCTACGTCGTGTCGCTCAGCCTCGTGTTCGGCGGTATCGCGGGTCTCTTCGTCGGGCTCGCGCTGTATGCCACCCGCCCTGGGAGCCTGTTCCCGAACCGGTTCCTGTTCGGCACGCTCAACGTCGTCGTGAACTTCTTCCGGCCGATCCCCTTCGTGATCCTGCTCGCCGCGGTGCAGCCGCTCGCCCGTGCGGTCGGCATCCCCGGGATCGGCCCGGTGTTCGGCATCTTCGCCATCACGATCGCGTCGCTGTTCGCGATCAGCCGGATCGTCGAGCAGAACCTGCTCACCGTCCGTCCCGGCGTGATCGAGGCGGCGCGGGCCACCGGGGCGAGCCGGTCCCGCATCCTGCTGCGGCTCCTGCCCCGCGAAGCACTCGGCCCGCTCATCCTCGGCTACACGTTCATCGTGGTGGCGCTGGTCGACATGACGGCGATCGCCGGCGCGGTCGCCGCCGGCGGTCTCGGCGAGTTCGCGATCGTGTACGGGTTCAAGCAGTTCAACCCGTGGGTCACGTGGGCAGCAGTGCTCGTGATCATCGTGATCGTGCAGGTCGTGCAGTTCCTCGGCAACGCGCTCGCCCGCCGCGTGCTGCGTCGCTGACACGCACGCGGCGCGATGTGAACGGGGTGGATGCCGTCGCGGCATCCACCTCGTTCACGTCTGCCGGATCACTCGCAGCGAAGACCGTCCTCGGGCGGGGTGCCGTCGATGAGGTAGGTGTTCACCGCGTCGTCGACGCACGAGTTGCCCTTGTTGTAGCCGGTGTGACCCTCGCCGACGCGGGTCACCAGGACCCCGGACGACAGCTGGTCGGCCAGCGACACCGCCCACTGGTACGGCGTGGCCGGGTCGTTGGTGGTGCCGACCACGACGATCGGGGCGGCGCCGTCGGCGGTGATGCGCTCACGCACGCCGGTCGCCGGGTACGGCCACACCGAGCACGGGTCAGGCCCGTCCCAGTACGGCGCGATGGTCGGGGCCTCTGCGGCCAGCAGCGCGTCGGCCTGGGCCTGCTGCTCGTCCGTCGCGTCGACCGGGTAGTCCATGCAGTTGTAGGCGCGGAACGCCTCGGTCTGGTTGTCGAGGTAGGCGCCGTCCTGGCGGTTGTAGTAGAAGTCGACGAGCTGGAACGCGACGGTCGCGTCACCGCCCAGCACATCGCTGAGCGCCTGCGTGAGGTAGCCCCAGCTGTCCTGCGAGTACAGCGCCGCGACGATCGCCGTCATGAGCGAGTCGGCGCCGAGTTCGCGCCCGTCCGAGTTCGGGATGGGACTGCGGTCGACGCTCGCGAGCAGCGTGCCCAGGTCGGCCATCGCCTCGTCGACCGTGCCGCGGAACGGGCAGTCCTTGTCGGTGAGGCAGTCGGCCATGTAGGCGCGCAGCGCGGACTCGAAGCCCACCGCCTGCGAGACGCCGACGTCGAGTCCCGGAATCGACGGGTCGATGGCGCCGTCGAGCACGAGCCGGCCGACCTTGTCGGGGAACAGCTTCGCGTAGGTCGCGCCGAGGAACGTGCCGTAGGAGTAGCCCAGGTAGTACAGCTCCTTGTCGCCCAGCACCGCGCGCATGAGGTCCATGTCGCGCGCCGAGTTGTCGGTCGTGATGTAGGGCAGGATGCCGTCGCTGTTCGCGTCGCACGCCTCGCCGAACGCCTTGTGGTTCGCGAGCAGCTCGTCCGTCCAGGCGTCCGTGCCCCGCTTGTTCGCCGGGATGTCGAAGAGGTACGCGTCCATGTCCGACGCGTCGTAGCAGGTCACCGCGGTCGATTCGCCGACGCCGCGGGGGTCGAAGCCGATGACGTCGAACTTGTCGCGCACGGGCGCGGCCACGGCGTAGTCCACCGAGTCGCGCACGAGCCCGATGCCGCTGGCACCCGGACCGCCGGGATTGGTGAGCAGCGAGCCGATCGGCTCGCCGCCGCCCTCGGCCCGGTGTCGGATCAGCGCGAGGTCGATGTCGCCCTTCGAGGGATCCGACCAGTCCAGCGGCGCGGTGATCGTCGCGCAGTCGAACGTGTCGTTGCACGTGGACCAGTCGATGGTCTGCTCGTAGTACGGCAGGAGGTCGGCATCCACGCCCTCCGAGTCCGGCGCCTTGCTCGCGGTCGGGCGCGGCGAGTTCTCGGGGATCATCGAATAGAGGCATCCACTGAGGGCGAGGGATGCCACGACCAGCCCTGCCAGCACCGCTCCGGCGCGGGCGATCAGGGGGGGACGGCGGGTGCTGCCGGGACGGGTGAGGTTCACGGGGTCCTTCCGCTCGCGACGGTCACGAGCATGCTCTCGAGGGCGAGCGCGGGGGCGGCGTTGAGTTCGAGGTTCTCACGGGTGACGCCGATCCTGTCGACGACGGTGAGCGTGCGGTCCGGCGTCCACGCTGCAGCGAGCGCCCGCAGCTCGGTTTCGAGCTCGCGGTTGATCAGCGCGTCGCCGGCATCGCCGCCGCGGCCGAACTGCAGCATCAGCACGTCGCGGAACATCGACTCCAGATCGGTCAGCACGCGGTCGATGCCGTCGCGCAGACTCCGGGTGGCGCGGCGCTTCTGCTCGTCCTCCAGCGCCGACAGCTGCGAGCGCACCGCGGGCGGGATCGCAGCGCCCTCGTCGATGCCGAGCGTGCGCAGCAGGGTGCTCCGTTCGGCCTCGTCACGTTCGGCGGTCAGCGCCTTGGCGTCGTCGGTCGCGGCGGCGACGATCGCACCGGCGACCTCGACGGCGTCGCCGACGCCCCGCACGCCCAGCACGCCGCGCAGGGTGGTGTCGCGACGGGCGCGGGCTGCAGCGTCCGTCGCGAGCCGCTGCGCCATCCCGATGTGCCGCTGCGCGTGCCGGGCCGACTGCTCGGCGATCACGGGGTCGACGTCGCTGCGCCGCACGATGAGCTCGGCGACATCGGCGACATCCGGTTCGCGCAGGCGGAGGGTGCGCACGCGGGAGCGGATGGTGGGCAGCAGGTCGGCGTCGCTGGGCGCGCACAGCACCCATACGGTGCGCTCGGGCGGCTCTTCGAGCGCCTTGAGCAGGACGTTCGAGGTGCGCTCGGCCATGCGGTCGGCGTCCTCCATCACGATGACGCGGTAGCGGCCGAGCGACGGCGCGAAGTACGACCGCTCGACGAGGGCGCGCGCGTCCTTGATCGAAATGATGACGCCCTCCGTGCGCAGCGCGGTGAGGTCGGGATGCGTGCCTGCGAGGACCTGGTGCATCGTCCGCTCATCGCCGGGCTCGGCGATGAGGGCCGCCGCGAAGGCGTGGGCGAGCGTCGAGCGCCCCGAACCCGGCGGACCGGTGATGAGCCACGCGTGCGTCATCGCCGCGGGATCGGTCGCCGCCTCGCGCAGCGCCGCGACCGCCTCGTCCTGCCCCCACACATCGCCCCACGGCGCATCGGCCGAGGTGGCGGGCACAGGGGAGGTCGCGGCATCCATCCCGCTCAGCCTAAAGCGTGCGACCGACAACGCCGGGCACGATCAGCCGACTCGGCGCAGACGTTCAGCCGAGCAGGGACTCGACGCGAGCTCGCACCGCCGCGGCGAGCTCGTCCGCGGGACGCGACGCGTCCAGCACGAGGAAGCGGTCCGGTTCGCCGGCGGCCAGGGCGAGGAACTCCTCGCGCACCCGTGCGTGAAAGTGCTCCTTCTCGGCCTCCAGCCGGTCGAAGGGCTTGTCGTCGGCGTCGAGGCGGGCGCGCGCGGCGGCCGGATCGAGGTCGAGCAGCACGGTGAGGTCGGGCAGCAGCCCTTCCGCGGCCCACAGTGACAGATCGCGCACCTCGTCGCGACCCAGCACACGTCCGGCGCCCTGGTAGGCGACGGACGAGTCGAGGTAGCGGTCCTGGATGACGACCTCGCCGCGCGCGAGCGCCGGACGCACGAGCGTCTCGATGTGATGGGCGCGGTCCGCGGCGTACAGCAGCGCCTCGGCCCGTGGCGACACTTCGCCTCGGTGGTGCAGCACGATGTCGCGGATGAGCACGCCCACCTCGGTGCCACCGGGCTCTCGCGTGCGCACGACGGTGCGCCCGGCATCCGTCAGCCATTCCTCGAGGAGCGCCGACTGCGTCGTCTTGCCGACGCCGTCGCCGCCCTCGAGGGTGATGAAGAGCCCCGCGACGGGCATGGGGAGTGTGCTCGGCGCCATCACTTCTTGGCTGCGGGCTTGCGCGTGGTCGTGCGGCGTGCGGCGGGACGCTTGGCGGGCCCCTTCGCACGCTTGTCTGCGAGCAGCTGCACGGCACGCTCGAACGTGACCTCCATCGCGTCCTCGCCGCGCGGGATCGTCGCGTTGGTCTCGCCGTCGGTGACGTACGGACCGAAACGGCCGTCCTTGAGCTTGATCGGCTTGCCGCTGGTGGGGTCGGCCTCGAACTCCTTGAGCGCCGAACTCGCCCCGCGGGCGCCGTACTTGGGCTGCGCGTACACGGCGAGGGCCTCGTCGAGCGTGATGTCGAAGATCTGCTGCTCGCTCTGCAGCGTGCGCGAATCGGTGCCCTTCTTGAGGTACGGGCCGTAGCGGCCGTTCTGCGCCGTGATCGGGACCTCGGTCTCAGGATCGATGCCGACGGTGCGGGGCAGGTCGAGGAGCTTGAGCGCGGTGTCGAGGTCGATCGTGTCGACCGACATCGACTTGAACAGTGAGGCGGTGCGAGGCTTGGGAGCGACCTCCTTCTTCGCACCGCGCTTCTTCGGCGCCGGCTCGGGCTCGACGGCCACGACCTCGCCGGTGGCTTCGTCGACCTCTTCGGCCGCGGGCGGGTCGGCCTCCTGCACGTACGGACCGAAGCGGCCGTCCTTCACGAGCACGAGCTTGCCGTTGGCGGGGTTCTCGCCCAGCACGCGGTCGCCCGCGACGGGGGCGTCGATGAGCTCCTGCGCCTTGGCGGGCGTGAGCTCGTCGGGTGCGAGCTCCTCCGGGATGTTCACCCGGCGCGGCTCGGCCTCGGGGTCGGTCTTGTCGGCCACCTCGAGGTACGGGCCGTACTTGCCGAACCGCAGCGTCGCGACATCGCCGATCGGCGTCGAGTTGAGCGCGCGGGCGTCGATCTCGCCGAGGTTGTCGACGATGTTGCGCAGTCCGACGTGATCGGTCGAGCCGAAGTAGAACTCCTGCAGCCAGTCCTGGCGCTTCTGCTCGCCCCGGGCGATGGCGTCGAGGTCGTCCTCCAGGGCCGCCGTGAAGTCGTAGTCGACGAGGTCGGCGAAGTGCTGCTCGAGGAGGCGCACGACACTGAACGCGAGCCAGCTCGGGATGAGCGCCTGCCCGCGCTTGGTGACGTAGCCGCGATTGAGGATCACGTCGATGATGCTCGCGAACGTCGACGGCCGGCCGATGCCCTTCTCTTCGAGCGCCTTGACGAGCGAGGCCTCGGTGTAGCGGGGCTTGGGGCTCGTCGCGTGCCCCTTCGGCTCGACGTCGCGCAGCCGCAGCACGTCGCCGACAGCCATCGCCGGCAGCGACTGGTCGTCGGACTTGTCCGCGTCGCTGCGCTTCTCGTCGCGTCCTTCTTCGTACGCCTCGAGGAAGCCCTTGAACGTGTACACCGTGCCCGACGCGGTGAATTCGGCACGGCGGCCGCCCGCCGTGACCTCGAGGGTCACGGTGGTCGTCTCGTACTTCGCGTCGGACATCTGGCTGGCCATCGTGCGCTTCCAGATGAGGTCGTACAGGCGCAGCTCGTCACGGTCGAGCTCGCCCGACACGGCCGACGGCGTGCGGAACGTCTCGCCCGACGGGCGGATCGCCTCGTGGGCTTCCTGCGCGTTCTTGCTGTTGTTGCGGTACGTGCGGGGGTTCAGGGGCACCGACTGCGCGCCGTACAGCGTGACCGCCTGCTCGCGCGCGGCCTGTACGGCCTGCGTCGACAGCGCGGTCGAGTCGGTGCGCATATAGGTGATGAACCCCTTCTCGTACAGACGCTGCGCGACACCCATGGCGTGCTTGGCGCTCATCGAGAGCTTGCGACCGGCCTCCTGCTGGAGGGTCGAGGTGGTGAACGGGGGCTTGGGGCTGCGCGTTCCGGGCTTGGACTCGAGAGCCGTGACGGATGCCTCGGCCGCCGCTTCGATCGCGGCGGCGAGCTCGCGCACCTGCGCCTCGTCGAGGACCAGCACGGCCTTCTTGAGCTCACCGCGGTCGTCGAAGTCGGTGCCACGGGCGAGCACGGCGCCGTCGACGCGCGCCAGGCGCGTGGAGAACGACTCGTCGAGGCCCTGCGGGCGGTTCGGCGCAGCGAGCGCCTCGATGTCCCAGTACGACGCCGACACGAACGCCATGCGCTCGCGCTCACGGTCGACGACCATACGCGTCGCGGCCGACTGCACGCGGCCCGCGGACGTGCCCTGCTGGACCTTGTACCAGAGAACGGGGCTGACGTCCCAGCCGTACAGGCGGTCGAGGATGCGCCGGGTCTCCTGAGCGTCGACCAGCGCGAGGTCGAGCTCGCGCGTGTTGCCGACGGCGGCCTGGATCGCGTCCTTGGTGATCTCGTGGAACACCATGCGCTTGACCGGGACCTTGGGCTTGAGCGTCTGCAGCAGGTGCCACGCGATGGCTTCGCCCTCGCGGTCTTCATCGGTGGCGAGCAGGAGCTCGTCCGCCCCCTTCAGCGCGCGCTTGAGCTCGGCGACGGTCTTCTTGCCGCGCTCGCTCTCGACGTAGTAGGGGTCGAAGCCGTTGTCGATGTCGATCGAGTACTTCCCGTACGCCTCCTTCTTGTCGGCGGGGATGCTCTTCTTGTCCGCCAGGTCGCGGATGTGCCCGACCGAGCTGAGCACCTCGTAGCCATCGCCGAGGTACCCCTGGATCGACTTCATCTTCGTCGGTGACTCGACGATGACGAGCTTCTTGCCTTCTGCCAACGGGGGCGTCCTTTCTTCGACGCAAACCATACACGCCACTTCCCGGTGTGCGGGCTGAGAGCGCAGGATCACGGCGGGGGTCCCGCCCGCGCCGAAGCACGCGCGGCGACCGGTCCGACACGCAGCTCGACGATCACCGTTGCCACGAGTCCGTCGAGGTCGCACGCGTCCACGCGTGCCCCGAATGCACCCGCGACCTCGGCTGAACGGTCGCACGGGATCCCCGCGACCGCCCCGGATGCCGCATCCGCTGCGGCGAGCGCAGCGGCATCCGCCGCGGAGGCGAGCCGCTGGCCCGCGACGGATGCGGTGCCGACGACGGCGAGCCCGACGGTGAGGAGCACCGCGCCCGCGATGACCCCGATCGCCGCCGTCGACCCTGCCATCAGCCCGCTCCCTCCAGGCGCCGCGGGCTATGCCGGCGGCGGCTCACAGCCCGCCCGCCAGTGCGCAACCGGACGCGCTGACGCGGAGCCCCAGCATCGCCGGCGCCGTGGCGGTGACGCAGACGAGGTCGTCGCGGGACGAGATCTCGACGGATGCCTCCGCCACCGCCGCGACGACGGCCCCGGTCACCCGCGACGCCGCTTCGCCGCGCGCGCTCAGGCGTGCGGCATCCGCCACCGCGTCCTGCAGACGCACCTGGCGCGACGCCCCGGCGAGAGCACCCACGCCGAGCGCCAGCACGAGTGCGACGGCGGGGAGGGCGATCGCGAACTCGGCGACGACGGAGCCACGGTCATCGGGCGGTCGCGCGCGTCCGCCGTGGCCGGTCCGCGCGCGCATCAGGCGACCGTGAGCGCCCGGCGGACGAGATCCGTGAGGATGCCGCGCACCTCGTCGGACCGCATGATGACGACGAGCAGGCCGGCGAAGGCCACCGCCGCCATCGTCGCGATGGCGTACTCGGCGGTGGCGGCGCCGGTGTCGTCGCCCCACCCGTTGCGGGCGACCGGCGGACGGTACAGCCGCGCGGCGCGCCTGCGGGTGAGGAGGGGAAGGTGGTGGGGCTGTCGCGAGGACATCTGTTCTCCGTTCTGCGGAATGAGGTGTTCTGGGCACGGTCGGATCAGAGCGACAGCGACATGGTCGACATGACGCTCAGCAGCATGGGGGCGACGCTGAGCAGCAGGAAGGCGGGCAGCGTGCAGACGCCCAGCGGGACGAGCAGGCGGGACGACAGCCGTGCGGCGCGAAGCCGGCCGTCGACGCGGGCGCGATGGCGCGCGTGCGCCGCCGACGCACGCAGCAGTTCGACCGCCGGGACGCCGGCCGAGCGCGACAGCGCGAGCACGGCCTCCACTCCGTCGTCCGCCGCGGCGGGGGCGGCAGGAGCAGCGGCTGCTGACCCGCCGGGATGCCGCAGCACGCCCGCGGCGGCGACGACCGCACGCGCCCGTTCGATCGAGACCCCGCCGCTCAGCGCGATGGCGACGAGCTCCGCATCGAGGCCGGGAATGCCGTCCGCGTCGCGGGCGGCGCGCACCAGCCGTGCCGTCCAGCGCTGCGCGACGACGATGAGGGCGACACCGGCCGCCAGGCAGGCGATGCCCAGCGGGGTGGCGACGAGCGTGCGGAGCGTGTCGAATCCGAGAGCCGCACCGAGCGCGACCGCCAGGAGCGGCAGCCAGCCCATCAGCCGGGCCGTGCCCGCGGGTTCGGCGAGCGCGACGCGCACGTCGTCCGCCGCCTCCTGCGCATCGCTCAGCGCGGCCGCGATGCTGCGCAAGCAGGCCGCGAGCGGAGCGCCGACCGTCGTGGCGACCAGACAGGCCACGGCGACCTCCCGCCACGAGCTGCCGCCGATGCCGGCGATCGCCGTGGCGAGCGGAGCGTCGCGTTCGAGTGCCGCGACGACCTGGACGGCGGCATCGTCCCCCGCCTGCGCCAGGTGGGCCCACGCGCGAGCCGGGGAGACACCGGCCTGCAGCAGCACGGCCAGGCGCAGCACGGTCGCGGCGACGGCCTCCGCCCCGGGCTCGCGCGAGGAGCTGCCGGCACCGCGTCGCCGCGGGAGCATCACGATCCACCGCCGTCGAGGGAGGCCATGGCGAGCCGTCCGCCACCGCCGACGACCGGCCGTCCGATCGCGGCGATGCGCCGGACCCCGTCCGCGCCGCGCTCGACATGCAGCACCAGGTCGATGGCGCTCGCGACCTGGCGGGCGAGCGCCCGATCATCGAGCCCGGCGAGCGCGCCGAGCGCCTCCAGCCGCGCGGGGACGTCGTCGAGCCCGTTCGCGTGCACGGTGCCCGCGCCGCCGTCGTGGCCCGTGTTGAGCGCCGACAGCAGTTCGCGCACTTCGTCGCCGCGGCACTCGCCAACGACGAGCCGATCCGGCCGCATGCGCAGCGCCTCGCGCACCAGACGCGCCAGGCCGATGCCGCCGGCGCCCTCCAGGTTCGGCTGGCGCGCTTCGAGCCGCACGTGATGAGGGTGCGCGATGCGCAGCTCGGCGACGTCCTCGATCGTGACGATTCGCTCGTGGTCGGGTGCCTCCCCGAGCAGCGCGGCGAGCAGCGTCGTCTTGCCGGCTCCGGCCGCGCCGGTGACCAGCAGGTTCGCCCGCCGCGAGACGGCGTCGTCGAGTCGCCGCCGCACCGCGTCGTCGAACATGCCCGTGCGACCCAGGTCGTCCAGGCTGGGCTCCGTCATGCGCGGCACGCGGATCGAGATGGCGGTGCCCTCCGGTGCGACGGGCGGGAGCACGGCATGCACCCGGATGCCGCCCTCCAGCCGCACGTCCACGCACGGGGACGCATCGTCGATGTGCCTCCCTCCGCATCCGATCAGCGAGATCGCGAGGGCACGCACCTCTTCTTCTGTCGCGCGCCACTCACGTGCCGCGACTGCGCCCGCCCCTCGGTCGACGAAGAGACCTGCCGCACCGTTCACGAAGAGGTCGGTGACCGCGGGGTCGTCGAGGTACGCCGCGAACGGGACGAGGGAGGGATGCCGCTCCCCCGCCGTCGCGCTCGGCGCCTGCCCGCGGCGCACCTGGGCGGCATCCGACGGTTCGGCGGTGGAGGCCGACGCCGCAGCGCCGCGCTCCGGCACCCACATGACCGACGGGCGTTCGGTCGCCGCGGCGGGCGACCTCGGGGCCGCGCGGTCGGCGGCATCCACCGTC
>Ga0160450_100812_pt1 | contig 14911 bp, 10 predicted proteins | sample HID1975K_E1MG_FD_108257 | JGI IMG/M metagenome (GOLD analysis project Ga0160450, IMG submission 108257) | Enriched soil microbial communities from UW Madison campus, WI, USA - HID1975K_E1 MG | ecosystem: Environmental > Terrestrial > Soil > Unclassified | place: USA: Madison, Wisconsin...
CAGCTCATCATCGGCGACCGCCAGACCGGCAAGACGGCCATCGCGATCGACACGATCATCAACCAGCGCTCCAACTGGGAGTCGGGCGACGTCAACAAGCAGGTCCGCTGCATCTACGTCGCGATCGGCCAGAAGGGCTCCACGATCGCGGCCGTCAAGGGCGCCCTCGAGGACGCCGGCGCGATGGAGTACACCACCATCGTCGCCGCTCCTGCCTCGGACCCGGCCGGCTTCAAGTACCTCGCGCCGTACACCGGCTCGGCCATCGGCCAGCACTGGATGTACGAGGGCAAGCACGTCCTCATCATCTTCGACGACCTGTCGAAGCAGGCCGAGGCCTACCGCGCCGTCTCGCTGCTGCTGCGCCGCCCGCCGGGCCGCGAGGCGTACCCCGGCGACGTCTTCTACCTGCACTCGCGTCTCCTCGAGCGCTGCGCGAAGCTGTCGGACGAGCTGGGCGCCGGTTCGATGACGGGTCTGCCGATCATCGAGACCAAGGCCAATGACGTCTCGGCGTACATCCCGACCAACGTGATCTCGATCACCGACGGCCAGATCTTCCTGCAGTCCGACCTGTTCAACGCCAACCAGCGTCCCGCGGTCGACGTGGGCATCTCGGTCTCGCGCGTCGGCGGTGACGCTCAGGTCAAGTCGATCAAGAAGGTCTCCGGCACGCTCAAGCTCGAGCTCGCGCAGTACCGCTCGCTCGAGGCGTTCGCGATGTTCGCCTCGGACCTCGACGCGGCATCCCGCCGTCAGCTCGCCCGTGGCGCGCGCCTGACCGAGCTGCTGAAGCAGCCGCAGTACTCGCCGTACCCGGTCGAGGAGCAGGTCGTCTCGGTCTGGGCCGGCACCAACGGCAAGCTCGACACGATCGAGGTCGAGGACGTGCTGTCGTTCGAGCGTGAGCTGCTGGACTACCTGCGTCGCAACACGACGATCCTCGACACCCTGCGTGAGACGAACGTCCTGGACGACGACACGGTCGCCGAGCTCGGCAAGAAGACGGACGAGTTCATCCTCGAGTTCCGCGCCGGCAAGGGCCAGGCGATCGGCAAGCCCGGCCACGAAGAGGTCGCGGCGGCCGAGGCCGAAGACGTGAACCAGGAGAAGATCGTCAAGGGCCGCCGCTAAGGCGGGCCTGGGCTAACAACCATGGGCGCACAACTCCGGGTCTACAAGCAGAAGATCAGTTCTGCTCAGACGACCAAGAAGATCACGAAGGCGATGGAACTCATCGCGGCTTCGCGCATCCAGAAGGCGATGGCGCGTGTGCGCGCGTCGTCGCCCTTCGCGCGTGCCGTGACGCGGGCCGTCTCCGCCGTGGCGACGCACTCCAACGTCGACCACCCGCTGACCGTCGAACGTGAGACGATCCGCCGCTCCGCCGTCGTGATCTTCTCGTCCGACCGTGGTCTGGCGGGCGCGTTCAACTCGCAGATCCTCCGTGAGGGCCTCGAGCTCGCGCAGCTGCTGCGCGAGCAGGGCAAGGAGCCGGTGTTCTACCTGGTCGGCCGCAAGGCCGTCGGGTACTTCCAGTTCCGTCGCATGGAGAGCGCAGGGGAGTGGACGGGCGACACCGACACGCCGCACTTCTCCACCGCGGAAGAGATCGCGGCGGCACTGCTCGACGCGTACGACCGCGGCGGCGACAGCGGTGGCGTCGACGAGATCCACCTCGTCTACAACCGCTTCGTCAGCATGATGACGCAGTCTCCTGAGACCGTCCGCATGCTGCCGCTGGAGGTCGTCGAGGCCGAAGAGCAGTCTTCGGCCCAGGTCTACCCGCTCTACGAGTTCGAGCCGGATGCCGCGACGGTCCTCGACGCGCTCCTGCCGGTGTACATCCAGAGCCGCGTGTTCAACGCCCTGCTGCAGTCGTCGGCCGCGAAGCACGCCGCGACGCAGAAGGCGATGAAGTCCGCGAGCGACAACGCCGACAAGCTCATCACCGACTACACGCGCCTGCGCAACAACGCGCGCCAGGCCGAGATCACGCAGCAGATCGCCGAGATCGTCGGCGGCGCCGACGCTCTGTCATCCGGCAAGTGACCGCTGCGCAAAGACCACACGAAAGAGAAGAAGCCATGAGCCTCACCGCTGAGAAGACCGCGACCGCGGTCGGACGCGTCGCGCGCGTCACCGGCCCGGTCGTCGACATCGAGTTCCCGCACGACGCGATCCCCGACATCTACAACGCGCTGAAGACCACGATCACCATCGGCGACGACGCGAGCGAGATCACGCTCGAGGTCGCCCAGCACCTCGGCGACGACCTGGTCCGCGCCATCTCGCTGAAGCCCACCGACGGCATGGTCCGCGGCCAGGAGGTGCGCGACACCGGCGGCCCCATCACGGTGCCCGTCGGCGACGTGACCAAGGGCAAGGTCTTCAACGTCACGGGCGACGTGCTGAACGGCGAGCCCGGCGAGAAGATCGAGATCACCGAGCGGTGGGGCATCCACCGTCAGGCCCCCTCGTTCGACCAGCTCGAGTCGAAGACCGAGATGTTCGAGACCGGCATCAAGTCGATCGACCTGCTCACCCCGTACGTGCAGGGTGGAAAGATCGGCCTCTTCGGCGGTGCCGGAGTCGGCAAGACGGTCCTCATCCAGGAGATGATCCAGCGCGTCGCGCAGGACCACGGTGGTGTGTCGGTGTTCGCCGGTGTCGGCGAGCGCACCCGTGAGGGCAACGACCTCATCGGCGAGATGGAGGAGGCGGGCGTCTTCGACAAGACCGCCCTCGTCTTCGGTCAGATGGACGAGCCGCCGGGGACGCGTCTGCGCGTCGCCCTCTCGGCGCTGACGATGGCGGAGTACTTCCGCGACGTCCAGAAGCAGGACGTGCTGCTGTTCATCGACAACATCTTCCGCTTCACGCAGGCGGGCTCCGAGGTCTCGACGCTGCTCGGCCGCATGCCCTCCGCGGTGGGCTACCAGCCGAACCTCGCCGACGAGATGGGTGTGCTCCAGGAGCGCATCACCTCGACGCGCGGTCACTCGATCACCTCGCTGCAGGCGATCTACGTCCCCGCCGACGACTACACCGACCCGGCGCCGGCGACCACGTTCGCACACCTCGACGCCACGACCGAGCTTTCGCGTGAGATCGCGTCGAAGGGCCTGTACCCGGCCATCGACCCGCTCACCTCGACGAGCCGCATCCTGGACCCGCGCTACATCGGCGAGGACCACTACCGCGTGGCCACCGCCGTGAAGCAGATCCTCCAGAAGAACAAGGAACTTCAGGAGATCATCGCGATCCTCGGTGTCGACGAGCTCTCGGAAGAGGACAAGATCGTCGTCGCCCGCGCGCGCCGCATCCAGCAGTTCCTCTCGCAGAACACCTACATGGCGAAGAAGTTCACCGGTGTCGAGGGTTCGACGGTCCCGATCAAGGAGACCATCGAGTCGTTCGACGCGATCGTCAAGGGCGAGTTCGACCACGTCGCCGAGCAGGCGTTCTTCAACGTCGGCGGTATCTCCGACGTCGAAGAGCAGTGGGCGCGCATCCAGAAGGAGAACGGCTGATCATGCCGCTCAACGTCAGCCTCGTCTCCGCGGACGCGGAGGTCTGGTCGGGTGAGGCCTCGCTCGTCGTCGCCAAGACCGTCGAGGGCGAGATCGGCTTCATGACCGGTCACGAGCCCGTGCTCGCGATCCTGGCCGAGGGGCAGGTGCGCATCACCGAGACCTCGGGTACGAAGATCATCGCGAACGCGCAGGACGGCTTCCTCTCGATGGAGGGCGACGACCTCACCATCGTCGCGGGAAACGCCGCACTGATCTCCTGATCGCACTGCGACAACCGCACTCGGCCGATCCCTGAGGGGATCGGCCGAGTCGTTTTCTGCCGACGAGGCCGCCTTCTGCCTCAGAATCCGGGAAGTCCCATGCTGATCCTGCTGCCGCCGTCCGAGACCAAGCGCCCGGGAGGCGCTGGTCGCCCGTTCGAAGCGTCCGCTCTGGCCCTGCCGGAGCTCGTGCCGCAGCGCACCGCCGTGGTCGACGCGCTGGTCGCCCTGTCGGCGGACGAGGACGCCGCCGCACGCGTGCTGAAGCTCGGGCCGAAGCAGCGGGGCGAGGTGGCCGTGAACGCCGCGCTGCGCGAGGCGCCGACGATGCCGGCGGTGGATCGCTACACCGGCGTGCTCTTCGACGCGCTGGATGCGGCATCCCTCCCGTCCGTCTCGCGGCGGTGGCTGGGGGCGCACGTCCTCGTCCACTCGGCGCCGTTCGGGCCCGTGGGGGCGCTGGATCCGATCCCGGCCTACCGGCTGGGCGCGGGCACGTCGCTGCCCGGCGTGCCGGCACTGCGACGGCTGTGGGCCGACCCGGTGTCGACCGCACTCAGGGACCGCGCTCCGCGGTTCGTGCTCGACCTGCGCTCGGAGGCGTACGTCGCGCTCGGGCCGGTGCCCGACGGCATCCCGACCCGCTACGTCCGCGTCGTGAGCGAGGCGACCGACGGCGCGGTGCGTGCCCTCAACCACTTCAACAAGCACGCGAAGGGCGCGCTGGTGCGCCGTCTTGCGGACGAGCGCCCGCGCATCTCGTCCGCAGCGGGTTTCGTGCGGTGGGCGGATGCCGCCGGCCTGCGCGTGCGCGAGTCCGCCGTCGGCGAGCTCGAGCTGTTCGCCTGACGTCAGCGCTTGGTGTGCTGGGCGGTGCGCTCGGTGTTCTCGGCGATCGCGATCAGGGCGACGACGCCCTCGATGATGAACCTGAGCAGGATGATCGCGAGGAACGTCAGCACCGGCACGACGATGATCGTCGCGATGAGGGCGCTGATACCTGCTCCGGGGTTGAACCACATCATCGAGATGCCGCTCAGGATGCCGCCCACGAAGTACACGACGAACCCGATGCCGATCGCGATGAGGCCGACCAGGTAGAACACGCTCGCGAGGCGCCGCGTGATGAAGGTGCGGAACGACAGGTCGAACAGCGCGGCGAAGAAGCCTCGGCCGACATCGGCGGCTTCGCCGACGACCGGCGGGACGCCGGTGTCGTCCGGATCGGCCGTGGCAGATGCGGGCGCCGGGGCCGGCGCGCTCGCGGCGGCGGCCGTTGCGGGCTGGTCGGGCAACGGCGGGGGAGTGGCGGCGGACGGGGTCGGGTCGGTCATGTGTGGCCCTTCGGTCGGGGATTCGTGCTCAGGCTATCCACCGGTGCGCGGAGGGGCTATCCCCCCATTACGTCATGAATGCTGACAGGAAGCTGAGAGCGTCGCTAGCATGTCTCGAGCGGGGCAGCGGCCCCGTGGCGTGCCCTGCACGCCCATCCGGCTCTCTTGGAGGTCGCACCATGGATTCGTACGACGACAGCGGGTACGGGAGCGTCTGGGCGTTCCTGATCCTCGCTCCGCTCTTCTTCCTGTTCGCCGTAGCCGCCTACATCATCGGCTCCTGGTTCCTCATGAAGATCTTCGAGAAGGCGGGAGTGCAGGGCAAGTGGCGCGCATGGGTGCCGTTCTACAACACCCTGATCTTCGTGAAGCTCGGTGACCTCAACCCGTGGTGGCTGCTGATCCTGTGGGGCGGCACCGCCGTCCTCGGCTGGGTGCCGGTCCTGGGCTGGCTCATCGGACTCGCCGCGTTCCTCTACTCGCTCGCTGCCGCCTGGCGCATCGGACTGAAGCTGCAGAAGGAGGCCGTCTGGCTGATCCTCTACTTCTTCCTTGCGATCGTGTGGCTCGGCATCAACGCCTTCGACCGCTCGCGCTGGAACACCGCGATCCCCGCCGCCCCGTGGGCGGGCAACTTCCTCGCCGACAAGACCGTGTGGGCCGGTGTGCCCAGCCAGGTCCCCGCAGCGGGTTACCCCGCCAACCCCGCCACCGCGCCGGGCGCCCCGGCCGGCTACCAGCCGCCGGCAGGCTACGCGGCGCCTCCCGCGCCGCCGGCCGGTTACACGCCTCCGCCCGCTCCGCCGGCTGCCCCCGCCGCGCCGGTCCCGCCGGTGACGCCGCCTCCCGCCGCAGCGCAGCCGCCGGTGACGCCGCCGGCTCCGCCCGCCGCGCCGCCGGCACCCGCCGCCGCCCCCGAGCCGCCCGCCGCCGAGCCGCCGACGACCCAGCCGCCGGCCGCTCCGGACGCCCCTGAGGCGCCCAAGGAATGATGCGAACGGAACAGCCCCTCGCCTTCGGGTGAGGGGCTGTTCCGTTGCGTCACGGCATGGGACGGCAGCCGGCGGAGAGGGGGCCGCGGCGGGGCTAACGTGGAGACATGACCCCCACTGTTCCGCTGCGCCGTGTCGGCGCGTCCGGCCTGCTCGTGTCCGCCGTCGGCCTCGGCTGCAACAACTTCGGCCGTGAAGGCACCCGCACCGAGACGATCGAGGGCACGCGCGCCGTGCTCGACGCCGCGATCGACGCGGGCGTCACGTTCCTCGACACGGCCGACATGTACGGCGGGCATCCGGGGCTGTCGGAGACGCTCATGGGCGAGGCGCTTCAGGGACGTCGCGACCAGGTGATCCTCGCGACGAAGTTCGGGCACCCGGGGCGCGACATGGGCTACCCGCCCTCGGGCGCCAAGGGCTCTCGGTCGTACATCCGACGCGCGGTCGAGGCATCCCTCACGCGCCTGCGGACGGACTGGATCGATCTCTACCAGCTGCACGTGCCCGACAACGACACCCCGATGGAAGAGACACTCGACACGCTCGGCGACCTCGTGCGCGAGGGCAAGGTGCGCTACATCGGGCACTCGAACTTCTCGGGCTGGCAGATCGCCGAGGCGCACTTCACGGCGCTCATGCGCCGCGGCGTGCCCTACGTCTCGGCCCAGAACCAGTACAGCCTGCTGTCGCGCGGGTCCGAGCGCAATGTGCTGCGGGCCGTGGACCGATACGGCCTCGGGTTCTTCCCCTACTTCCCGCTGCACAACGGACTGCTCACCGGCAAGTTCACGCGCGACGACGCCCCGGCAGACTCGCGCATCATGCGCCAGCGCGCGAACCTCTATTACGAGGCGCCCTGGGACGCTCTCGAGGCGTACCAGGCCTTCTGCGACGAGCGCGGCATCACGATGCTCCAGGCCACGTTCGGCTGGCTGCTGTCGCATCCGTCGCTGTCGAGCGTCATCGCCGGCGCCACCACGCCCGAGCAGGTGCGCGCGAACGCCGAGGCGGCCACCGCGTGGACGCCGACCGAGGCCGATCTGCAGCTGCTGGACGGCCTGTTCCCGCCGCCCGACGCCGCGGCCTGATCCCCGTCCCGGCGGCCTCGGCACGGCCGCCGGGATCGGCGTGGGGCCTGCTCGCCGGCGGCGCGGGAGAGTTCGCCGACGGCGTACGCGCCGGGTTGTCGGCGACGCGCGGGCAGGCGTAGCGTCACTTCTCGTGCGCGGTCCGTGAAGCGGGCGAAGCCGTGCGCCGGAAAGGACCGCCGTGCTCGGGAAGCTCCTGGGGCGATATCTCCGCCCCGCCTGGCTGCTCATCGTGGCCGTGGTGGTGTTCCAGCTGGCCCAGTCGATCGCATCGCTGTGGCTGCCGACGCTGAACGCCGACATCATCGACCAGGGAGTCGTCCAGGGTGACATCCCGTACATCTGGCGGACGGGCGGCGTCATGCTGCTCGTGAGCCTCGCGCAGGTGGTCTGCTCGATCATCGCGGTGTACTTCGGATCGCGCCTGGCCATGGGGATCGGCCGCGACATGCGCGGGGACCTCTTCCATCGCGTCGTCGCCTTCTCGCAGCGCGAGGTCGGGCAGTTCGGGGCCCCCTCGCTGATCACGCGCAACACGAACGACGTGCAGCAGGTGCAGATGCTCGTGCAGGTGTCGGCGACGCTCATGGTCTCGGCGCCGATCCTGGCGATCGGCGGCGTGATCATGGCGATCCGACAGGATGTCGGGCTGTCGTGGCTGATGGCGGTGTCGATCCCGGTGCTGCTCATCATCGTCGGGCTCATCGTGACCCGCATGGTGCCCGCCTTCACGCAGATGCAGAAGCGGATCGACCGCGTCAACCAGATCATGCGCGAGCAGCTGTCGGGCATCCGGGTCGTCCGCGCGTTCGTCCGCGAGCGCGAGGAGCGCGCGCGATTCGCCAGGGCCAGCGACGATGTCAAGGACACGGCGCTGCGAGCCGGCAACCTGATGGCGCTGATGTTCCCCGCGGTCATGCTCGTGATGAACCTGTCGAGCGTCGCGGTGATCTGGTTCGGTGCGTTCCAGGTCCAGGACAACGGGGTGCAGATCGGCACGCTGTTCGCCTTCCTCAACTACCTCATGCAGATCCTCATGGGCGTCATGATGGCGACGTTCATGTTCGTGATGATCCCCCGAGCGGCCGTGTGTGCGAACCGCATCGGCGAGGTGCTCGAGACCGAGCCCTCGGTGTCGGCGCCGGCGGTCGCGGCATCCGCTCCCGCCCCCACGGGTCGCGTCGAGTTCGACCACGTCGACTTCGCCTACCCCGGAGCCGAGGACGCGGTGCTGCACGAACTGACGTTCACCATCGAGCCCGGCACGACGACGGCGATCATCGGCTCGACCGGCTCGGGCAAGACCACCCTCGTGAGCCTGGTTCCGCGCCTGTTCGATGTGACCGCGGGGTCGGTGCGTGTCGACGGCGTCGATGTGCGCGAGTACGACCCCGATGAGCTGTGGACCCGCGTCGGACTCGTGCCGCAGCGGGCCTTCCTCTTCTCCGGCACGGTGGCGTCGAACCTCCGCTACGGCGACCACGATGCGACGGACGAGCAGCTGTGGGAGGCGCTGGAACTCGCCCAGGGCGCCGACTTCGTGCGGGCGATGCCCGACGGACTCGAGTCGCAGATCGCGCAGGGCGGCACGAACGTGTCGGGCGGCCAGCGGCAGCGCCTCGCGATCGCGCGGGCGCTCGTCAAACGCCCCGAGGTCTACATCTTCGACGACTCGTTCTCGGCATTGGACCTGCGCACGGATGCCGCCCTCCGGCGCGCACTCGACACCCATCTGCCCGACGCGACACGGCTCGTGGTCGCACAGCGCGTGTCGACGATCCAGCACGCCGACCAGATCGTCGTGCTCGACCACGGCAGGATCGTCGGGATCGGCGTGCACGACGATCTCGTCGAGACCTGCGAGACGTACCGCGAGATCGTGGAATCCCAGCTGGCGGCGGAGGCGGCGGCATGAGCGGGCAGCAGCAGAGTTCCGCGCCGGCGCGTCCGGCCGGCCCCGGCGGGCGCGGCCCGTTCGGCGGCGGAGCGGGCGCGCCCGCGGCCAAGGCCCAGAACTTCGGCCCGAGCGCCAGGCGCCTGCTCGGCACGCTGCGTTCGGACACGCCCCGGCTGATCGGCGTGCTCGTGCTCGGCATCCTGTCGGTCACGCTCTCGGTGATCGGTCCGAAGCTGCTCGGCGAGGGCACGAACGTGGTGTTCGCCGGGTTCCTCTCGCTCCAGGTCCCGGCCGGGGTGACGAAGCAGCAGGTCATCGACCAGCTCGTCGCGTCGGGCAACCAGGACCAGGCGAACATGATCTCGGCGATGGACTTCGTGCCGGGCGCCGGGATCGACTTCGACCAGCTGGCGTGGATCCTGTCGGCCGTGCTCGCCGTCTACCTCTTCGCGAGCGTCTTCGGGTGGCTGCAGGCCCGCATCCTCAACGGCATCGTGCAGCGTGCCATGCACCGGCTGCGCCTGCAGGTCGAGGACAAGATCCACCGCCTTCCGCTGTCGTACTTCGACCGCGTGCAGCGCGGCGAGTTGCTGAGCCGTGTCACCAACGACGTCGACAACATCGGGCAGACGATGCAGCAGACGCTGTCGCAGCTGGTCATCTCGCTGCTGACGGTCATCGGCGTGCTGGTCATGATGTTCGTCATCTCGCCCCTGCTGGCGGTGATCGCGCTCGTCACGATCCCGCTGACGCTCGTCATCACGGTGCTGGTGGCGCGACGGTCGCAGAAGCTGTTCGTGCAGCAGTGGGCGCACACGGGGGTGCTCAACGCCCGCGTCGAGGAGACGTTCTCGGGCCACTCGATCGTGAAGGTGTTCGGCCACCAGCGGGAGGTCGAGGCCGACTTCCTGCGCGAGAACGAGCAGCTGTATCGTGCGAGCTTCGGAGCTCAGTTCCTGTCGGGCGTGATCATGCCCGCCATGATGTTCATCGGCAACCTCGTCTATGTCGCGATCGCGGTCGTCGGCGGTCTGCAGGTGGCCGCGGGCCTCATGACGATCGGCGACGTGCAGGCGTTCATCCAGTACTCGCGCCAGTTCACGCAGCCGCTCAGCCAGCTCGGATCCATGGCGAACCTGCTGCAGTCGGGTGTCGCGAGCGCCGAGCGCGTGTTCGAGCTGCTCGACGAGGACGAGCAGACGCCCGACGACGAGGACGCGCGGACGGTGGGCGACACCGCGAGCCGTCTGGAGTTCGAGGACGTCTCGTTCCGGTACGTCGAGGACAAGCCGCTCATCGACGGGCTGACCCTCGCGGCGCGCCCGGGGAGCACGGTCGCCATCGTCGGCCCGACAGGTGCCGGCAAGACGACGCTCGTTAACCTCATCATGCGGTTCTACGACGTCGACTCGGGGCGCATCACGCTCGATGGCGTCGACACGCTGCACATGACGCGCGACGACCTGCGCCGTCGCACCGGCATGGTGCTGCAGGACACGTGGCTGTTCGCCGGCACGATCCGCGAGAACATCCTCTACGGCCGCCCCGACGCCTCCGAGGAGGAGCTCGTCGCAGCGGCGACCGCCGCGTACGTGGACCGGTTCGTCCACGCCCTGCCGGACGGCTACGACACGATGCTCGATGACGAGGCCACCAACCTCAGCGTCGGCGAGCGGCAGCTCGTCACGATCGCGCGCGCGTTCCTGGCCGATCCGCGCATCCTCATCCTCGACGAGGCCACGTCGTCGGTGGACACGCGCACCGAGCTGCTGATCCAGCGGGCGATGTCGCGGCTGCGTGAGGACAGGACGGCGTTCGTCATCGCCCACCGGCTGTCGACGATCCGCGACGCCGACCTCATCCTCGTGATGGAGAACGGTGCGATCGTCGAGCAGGGCTCCCACGACGAGCTGCTCACCGCGAAGGGTGCGTACTGGCGTCTGTACAACGCGCAGTTCGAGGGCGCCATCGATGAGGACGAGCCGGTCGCGGTCGCCACTGTGCCGCTCGGCCCGCCCCCGACCACGGCGCAGATCGTCGTCGACGCACTCGCCGAGTCCGAGGACGCGACCGAGTGACCCACTAGTATGTGAAGACGCGGGGCCGCCCGGTCTCGATGCCGTCGATCGGGAGGACAGGGCGTGCCCGAGGTATCCACCCAATCGCGCACCGTCCCGGTACCCGGTGGCGTGCTCGAGCTCTCATGGGCAGCTGCGACCGACACCGGCCGCCGCCGCGAGGTGAACCAGGACGCGTTCTTCGCGGACTACCCGCTGTTCGTCGTCGCCGACGGCATGGGCGGGCATGTCGGGGGAGAGATCGCGAGCGCCAGCACGATCGAACGCCTCACGGCTGTCGCCGATGCCGGCCTGGTGAATCCCAAGACCATCGAGAAGGCGCTCGCCCGTGCCGTGAAGGACATCGCGTCGCACCCGGAGGCGACCGACGACGGCACGGGGACGACCGTGACCGGCGTGTTCCTCGACACGTCCGGCGAGGCGGCGCACTGGGTGACGCTCAACATCGGCGACTCGCGCGTCTACCTCGTGCGCGACGGGGCGATCGTGCAGATCACGACCGATCACTCCGTCGTGCAGGAGCTCGTCGCCGCCGGTCGCCTGAGCCCCGAAGAGGCCGAGAACCACCCCTACGGTAATGTCATCACGCGCGCCGTCGGGCCGAGCGACGGCGTGAAGCCGGATTACGTCCGGCTCGACGTCGCCGATGGCGACCGCTTCGTGATCTGCTCGGACGGCCTCACCAAAGAGCTGACCGACTACGGCATCCGGCACTTCCTCGACGAGAACGCCGACCCGGCCGCCGCGGTGACGGCGATGCTCGAGGCCGCGCTGGAGAACGGCGGCCGCGACAACATCACGATCGTGGTGCTCGACGTCGCCGACCCGGCGGCGGTGCGCGAGCGGGCCGACGCCGCCTCGGCCGCGGACGACGACGCCGCGGATGCCGACCTGGCCGACACCGGGCCCCTCGACGTCGTTGCGTCCACCGCCGATTCCGAGGGCACCGTCTCCTCCACAGACGACGACTGACGCGGGTTCTCCCCAGAACCGTTCCCGTCCTGCCCTCGGCCGCCCACCGGCGAGTGGACTGTCGGGGTGCGACCGACTCCCCGCTCTCTCCCGCCTGTCGACGGCGCGCCGCTCGGCGGCAGCACGGCGGTCCTGCCGGACGACGAGGCGCTGACCCTCCCTGCGGCGTGGACCGCCCCCGCGCGCCCACCGCTGCCGCTCGTCGCCGCCGTCGTGCCCGTCGTCGGAGCCGTCGCGCTGTGGCTCGTCACCGGGTCGGTGTTCTCGCTGTGGTTCGCCCTGCTCGGGCCGCTGATCGCCGCGGCGACGCTGCTCGACGCGCGACGGGCGGCGCGCCGAGACGGACGTCGCGCCGCGGCGGAGGCCGCACGGGCCCGTGCGCGCGCGTCGGACGCGATGACCGTGCGCCACGACGCCGAACGCGCGCAGCTGTGGGCACGGCATCCCGATGTCGCGCGATTCGACCTCCGCGAGGACGACGTCTGGCGCGGTGGCGCCGTCGGCTCGATCGTCGTGGGTGCCGGTGAACGGTCGAGTACCGTGCGGATCATCGGCGGCGACGGAGATGCGGATGCCACCGCCCTGCGCCGCCGGGCGGCCCGCCTGGCTGCGGCTCCGGTGACCGTGCCTGCGGTCGGCGGGCTGGTCGTGGTCGGTCCTGACGCGGTGGCCGCAGCCGTGCAGCGGGCGCTCGTGCTGCAGCTCTGCCTCGCGCACGCACCCGGCGATCTGCGGATCGTGGGCCCGTGCGAAGGCGACCTGGAGTGGGCGGAGCTGCTCCCGCATCGAGCGGCGCGCAGCGGCGCACGACTCGCCGTCGTCGCACCCGGAGGCAGGGTGCCCGCGGAGGCGGACATCGCGCTCGCCCGCTGCCGTGCGGGCGACCTGCTGCCGCCCCGCTGCGCCGCAGTCGTGACCGTGGCCTCGCCCGGAGCGGCGCGGCTGGAGCACGCGGGCGATGATCTTGGGCTGGCGGTCGAGGCGGTGTCGCTCGCGCAGGCCGCGGCGATCGCTGCCGGACTCGCTGCGCGCGCCGAGCACAGCCTCGGCATCGCGCGCGACGCGACCGAGCCGATCCACCTCGCGGCGCTCCGGGCGGAGCAGACGGGGCCCGTCCACACCGGGAGCGGTCTGCCGGCCGTCATCGGTCGCGCGGGTGGCGAAGCCTTCACCGTCGACCTCGTGCAGGACGGGCCGCATGCGGTCGTCGCCGGGGTCACCGGCTCGGGCAAGAGCGAGCTGCTGATCACGTGGATCCTCTCGTTGTGCGCGACGCGGTCCGCCGACGAGGTGACCTTCCTGCTCGCGGACTTCAAGGGCGGCACCGCGTTCGATGCGCTGGCCGGTGTGCCGCACGTCACGGGTGTCATCACCGACCTCGACGGCGCGGGCGCACGCCGGGCGATCGAGAGCCTGCGGGCCGAGCTGCGTCGTCGCGAATCGACGATCGCGGCTGCCGGCGCGCGCGACATCCTCGATCCGCGCGTGCGCCTGCCGCGGCTCGTGGTGGTCGTCGACGAGTTCGCGGCGCTCCTGACCGACCACCCCGAGTTGCATGCCGTGTTCGCCGATCTGGCGGCGCGTGGGCGCGCGCTGGGGATACACCTGGTACTCGGCACGCAGCGGGCGGCCGGGGTGATCCGCGAGAACCTGCTGGCGAACTGCCCTTTGCGGCTCAGCCTGCGGGTCACCGAGGCGGCCGACAGCCGGGCGCTCCTCGGCGTGGACGACGCGGCGCTGCTGCCCGGCGGTGCGGCCGGTCGCGGAAGCGCGCTCGTCCGCCGCGCCGCCGACGCGCAGCCGGTCCCCGTGCGCATCGCGCTCTCCGGGCCGGACGACGTCGCGGCTGCTGTGGCGCGCGGGGGCGACGAGGCCCCGCGCCGGCCGTGGCTGCCCGAGCTGCCGCGTCGCGTGCCGCTCGCCGAGCTGGCCGCTCGGGCGGACGCGCCCGCCGGCACGGTGCTGCTGGGGGTCGCCGATGAGCCGGAGCGGCAGCGCCAGCCGGTCGTCGCACTGCGCGCGGACGATCGCGGGCTGCTCGTGCTCGGCGGCCCTCGGTCCGGCGTGTCGAACGTGCTCGACGTCGTGTGCGCGCAGGCGGCCAGCGCGCTGCGACTGCCCGCCGACCCGGAGGGACTGTGGGATGCCGTCACCGCCCTCGCCGAGCAGCCCCCGGCGGCCGGCACGCTGGTCGTGGCCGACGACCTCGACGCGCTGTCGGGCCGGTTCCCCGCCGACTACTCCGCGACGCTGTGGGAGCGGCTCGACCTCATGGTCCGGCGGGCGGGAGACGCGGGCGCGCTCGTCGTCGCCGGAGCGCATCGCATGCCGGGTGCCGTGGCGCGGCTCGCCGAGCTGTTCCCGCGGCGGCTGCTGCTGCCGTACGCCACGCGGACGGATCATGCCGGTGCCGGGGGAGACCCGTCGTCGTTCGACGCCGGTGCACCGGCCGGGCGAGGCCGGCTCGACGGCCGCACGATACAGGTGGCGCTGGCGCCACCGAGAGCGCCAGCGCCCCATGGCGCCCTGGCCGCAGACTCACCCTGGGCGCCGTCGGAGAGACTGACGGGTGTCGTCGCGCGCCGATCGCCGCTGAGCCGCCAGGCGCTCGAGGCATGGCAGACCGGCGGCGCGCAGGTGAGCGGGCTCGACGAGTACGCCGCCGATCCCTCCGCCGTGGCGAGCCGTCGGGTGGTGCTGATCGGCGAGCCAGAGGACTGGCAACGGCACTGGCGGCTGCTCGCCGACGTC
>Ga0160450_100818_pt1 | contig 14761 bp, 13 predicted proteins | sample HID1975K_E1MG_FD_108257 | JGI IMG/M metagenome (GOLD analysis project Ga0160450, IMG submission 108257) | Enriched soil microbial communities from UW Madison campus, WI, USA - HID1975K_E1 MG | ecosystem: Environmental > Terrestrial > Soil > Unclassified | place: USA: Madison, Wisconsin...
CAGTCGCACACTGTCCTCCCACGACAGGTCGCTGCGGCCGCTGATCTGCCAGAGGCCGGTGATGCCGGGCTTGATGTACAGCCGCCGGTAGACGTTGCCGCCGTACGCGGTCACCTCGGCGGGCAGGGGCGGCCGCGGCCCGACGATGCTCATGTCGCCGCGCAGCACGTTCGCGAACTGCGGCAGCTCATCGACCGAGAACTTGCGCAGGACCGCTCCTACGCGGGTCACCCTCGGGTCCCGCTTGAGCTTGAACAGCGGACCGGCGCCCTCGTTCTGCGCATGGAGGCTGTCGCGGCTGGACTCGGCGTCCGCGACCATGGTGCGGAACTTGATCATCCAGAACCGCCGGCCGTCGCGACCCACCCGCAACTGGTGGAACAGCACCGGGCCGGGGGAGTCGAGCTTGATCGCGAGGGCGATCACGGGTGTCAGGAGAAGGATCGGCACGAGCGCGAGCAGCGACAGGACGACGTCCATCCCGCGCTTGATGGCGTGGATGCCTCCCTCGAACTCGGGGATCTTCACCTGCACGAGAGGCAGGCCGTCGAGAGGTCGCAGCGACAGCCGCGGGCCCGCCACGTCGGTGAGCCGGTTGCAGAGCACCAGCTCTGCCACCGTTCCCTCGAGCTCCCAGCCGAGTCGCCGGACGAAATCGCGGTCGTCGTCCGGCGTGCTGGCGACGACGATCGCATCGGCGCCCGTGGCACGGCCGTAGGCGGCCGTGGATCGGATCGAACCGATCACGGGGTAGCCGCGATCGCCGATGCGGATGGGGTCGATGATCCCGTCCGTCGTCGTCGCGCCGATGACGTGGTACGCGTGGTGAGGGTCGCCGACGAGCTTCTCGATGACGTACTCGACGTCGTCGCGGGATCCCGCCACGATGACGCGTGAGACGCACTCGCCGTGCTCGCGCTCGTGGATCAGCCACTTGCGCCACAGCCAGCGGCTGAACACCAGTGTCACCAGGCCGAACGGCATCGCCACCAGCAGCTGTGCGCGCAGCCCGGGCAGCTGGGCGAGGATGAAGACGGTCGACAGGATGCCGAACGCGAGCCCCGTCGCGTGTCCGATGCGCTTGTACTCGGCCGCGCCGGCACCGAGCACGGCGGCTTCCCGCGTGCGTGCGAGCCAGAGCAGCGTCAGCCACGCGCCGATCACGAAGACGCCGATGCGCGCCGGTCCCGCGAGGTCTGCGAACGTCTCGATCGGCCCCGTCTCGACGACCACGGCGGCCGACACGGCGACGGTGATGCTGACCGCATCGGTGACGTCCAGCCGCCGCCGGAAACGCCGCTCCCAGAGCCTGCGGCGTTCCAGCGACGGCTGGACACGCGGGGCCACGGCAGCGGGAAGCGTGTCGAACAGCGGGCGCGCCGGGGTCGAGCGTCGGCGAAGTGTTCGGGTCACTCCGCCGGCGCTCGCGGGCGCCGCGTCGACCGCGGTCTGACTCAGACCGTGGTCCACCGCGCGCACGATGACGCGTCCTTAGTAGACATCAACTTCTCACTGGTCGGCGCGACGTCGTCGTCGGGTTCCGGTGCCGAGCTGACCAACCCCAGTAAGCGACCCGAACGGGTATCGGGTCGAGGAGATCCCCAGATCCCCTGTGAGAAGTCACTGTACGCCGGGTGTGCGGGGACCGGAAGAGTTTTCCCGCGAATGCTTGACAAGCCTTAAGGGAAACCGGTAGTGGGTCCTAGGGTGATGCACAGAGTTCAGCCGATCAGGCCGACCAGCGCGTCGAGCCCCATGCCGTAATTGATGCGCACGACCGGCAGCGCGAGCTTGTCGGTGCCGATCGTCACGTACCCCGGCTCGATGGTGCGCGCCATCTCCCAGCCCGCCTGTCGCAAGCCTTGCTTGGCCGTGTCGTTGTAGTGCCCGTAGGGGTAGGCCATGACCTCCTTGACGCCGAGCACGGCGGCCGAGGCCTCCATGTCGGCGGCGATCTGGTCGGCCGTCCAGTTGACCATCCGTCCCTTGCCGTTGTCGCCCGCCTGGTGCATGTCGTGCGTGTGCGAGCGTCGCAGCACGTACAGGTTGGGGGCGGGGTCCTGCCGGTAGGCGGTGATCATGAACGAGGTCGTGAGCACCTTGTACTTGTCGACGACGGGCGCCGCGAGGTCGAACCATGACTGATCGGCGTCGTCGTCGGTGACGATCACCGAGTGGTTCGGCAGGAACAGCCGGCCGTCGATGAACGCCGACAGCTCGTCCCACGTGGGCAGGTAGAAGCCGCCGGTGGCGATGTGGTTCATGTGCGCGTCGAAGTCGCCGATGTAGGCGTAGTTGCCGCGCAGCCAGCCCGACTCGCCCTCAGGCTTGGCGGTGAACTGGTGGTACATGAGGATCGGGATGCGGGCGTTCTCGGCCGCGTTCTGCTCGGGGCTCACCCACGCGCCGTACAGCGTCACGCGCCGATCGGCGCACACCACGGGCTCCGACCCGTTGACCCGGCCGGGAATCGCGAGCGCGGCGGCATCCGCCGGCGTCGCGTACCAGCCCGCGAAGACGAGGCCGTCGCGCGCCGGGATCGGCAGGCCCGTGTACAGCGCGCCCTGGGTCTGGAGCTGGGGCGCGTCCGTGACGCCGTCGCCGGCGAAGCTCACGGCACAGGCGGCGGGGTCGGTCGCCGTCGCGAGCAGCTGCTCCTCAGGGGTGAGCGGCGTCGGCGAGGGGGTCGGGGTGGGCGCGGCCGTCGGGGTCGAGGTCGCGGCGGGTGCGGCATCCACTCCCGCGCTCGCCATCGTGATCGCCGTGATCGTGCCTGCCACGGCAGCGAGCACGACGGCGCCGACGGCGACGCCCACGAGCACGCGGCCCCGCCGCCTGCGCGCGGGGGCCGGAGAGTCGTCAGTGGCCATGTAAATCCCCAGATCCGGGCCGCGATTCCCCACGCGGCCGCCACTGTGGAGGATACCCGGATGCCGCGCCCCGGACGTGGCCCGCACGCCCGGGTGTGGAGAACCCGCACGCTCCCGTTACGCTCGACGGATGCTTCCCGTGGACTGGATCGAACACCGGCGCCCCGACGGCGAGGTGCTCGGCTGGATGCGAGCCGACGGCGAGGGGTTCCGGGTCTTCGATCTGCTCGGCCGCGAGCGCACGCCCGGCGGCGCCGATGGCGAGCCGCTGGAGTGGCTCGACGCCGAGGAGCTGCTCGAGGAGCTCGGCATCGGCTACCTCGCGGACCGCTGGACGCTCCGGTTTCCGGACGGGTCCGAGCGTCCCGTGCGGATCGGCGAGGCGAGCCCGCGGGGCATCGTCGTGGTGGCCGACGAGTACGGCGCCGCGTCCGCCGTCGGCGCGAACCCGGAGCGGTTCCCGCTGCCGTTCCCGGTCGGCGACGCCCTCGCTCCGCGGTGACCGCCTCGGTACAGTGAGCGCATGACGACGCTCGTGCTCACCGTGGTCGGCGACGACCGGTCCGGACTCGTCGCGGCGGTCGCCGACGTCGTCGGCGCGCATGGCGGCAACTGGGAGAACAGCCAGCTCGCCGAGCTCGCGGGCGCGTTCGCGGGCATCATCGAGGTCTCGGTCGCCCGCGAGCGGGCCGACGACCTGAGCGCCGCGCTGTCGTCGCTCGACGGGCTCCTGAAGGTCACGGTGCACGCCGGGGCGGAGGGCGAGACGAGTGTCGCGCCCGGCCGCGCCCTCACGCTGGAGGTCGTGGGCAACGACCGGTCCGGCATCGTCCGCGACATCAGCGCGGTGCTCAGCGCGCACGGCGTGACGATCGACCGTATGGCGACGCGCACCACCGATGCCGCGATGTACGGCGGACGCCTCTTCGAGGCGACGGTCGCCGCGCGGGTGCCCGCATCCGTCGACCTCGACGCCCTCACCGCAGAGCTGGAGCGTCTCGCGACCGAGATCCAGGTCGACGTGACCCTCGGCGGCTGAACCGGCTCGCGCCCCGACGCCGGTCAGGAGAGATCGCGCAGCCGGGCGGTCAGCCCCGTCCCCTCACCGGCCCGCCGCTCATACGCGACGGCGATGATCAGCAGCACCGCGCCGACGACCGAGAGGGTGATCCACCACGGCATCGCCTCGATGCCGCGGCCGATCTGCACGACGAACGCGAGCACGTTCTCGACCGGCAGCACCACGATGCCGATGAGGAACGGCGCGGCGAGGCGCAGCGTCGCGCCCACGAGGATCGCGACGAGCGCGAGCGCCATCACGAGGATCGCCCGCCACGTGCGGGGGTCGGTGTAGGTCGCGGCGACGGAGGCGCTGAGCGTCACCAGCAGTCCCGGGCCGAGCAGCGCCCACGACCCTCTCCACTCCGCCGGCCAGGCCTGGAGCGAGCGGGACGGCACGCCGGACTCCGGACGCCGCATCGCCAGCGCTCCGGCGGCGAGCAGGAACAGCCCGAGCGGCAGCGAGAACCACTCGACGCGCAGGTCGCGCGGACTCCAGGCGACGACCGCGGTGACGAACGAGACGGCGAACAGGAACCACACCGGCGGCAGCGCGGTCGCACCCCGCAGGCCTCGTCCGGCCACCGCGACCATGAGCGTCAGCAGCGCCACGGCGAGGGCCCACATCGTCCAGATCGCCACCCAGTCGCGCTCGATCGCGGGCCAGGCCGCGACGCCCACGATGAGCACCGCGGGCGCGCCCAGCCACCGGGTGCGCGCCAGGACGGTGCCCGGCGACGCCGCGCGGTGCAGCAGCCGCGCCGCGCTCGCCGCGGCGCCGGCGCCGGCGAGCCCGAATGCGAGGGCGCCGACGATCGCCGGATCGGTGGGTGCGGCATCCATCCCGGTGCCCCAGCGCGCGCCCTGCACCGCGGCCGCGGCCGCTGCCGTGATGGCGAGCGCCAGCGTCGGCGTCGTCAGGGCTCGCAGCCCGCGCAGGCGCGGCGCGTCGGCGCGGCGGACGGCGAGGGATGCCGCGGTCAGCAGCCATGCGGCCGCCACGAGCCCGAACGTCCGCGGCACCGAGCCGAGGTCGTCTTCCGGGAGGACGAGCAGGCCCGGTGCCCGCCCCGCCGCGGCGGCGAGCAGCACCGCGACCACGGCGACGCCGAGCCCGCCGGCGTACAGGCGGGTCGCCCGGCGCCCACGCGCGGTCAGCACCGCCGCGACCACCGCGGTCCCGAGTGCGGGCGGCAGCACGTAGGGCTCCGCACCCGTGATGCCGGCGAGCCCCCACGCGCTCCACAGGGCGCCGGTGAACGCCGCGCCGGCGAGCGGCCAGGCGTAGCGCCGCGGCGACGCCACGGCGGTGGCCGCGAACCCGGCACCGAGGATCAGCAGCACGAGCAGTGTCGTCGGCAGCCCGGCGGCAGTGCGCACGAGCGCCAGGACGACGGCGATCGTCCCGGTGAGCAGGGCGGATGCCTCGATCGCGAGCCCCGCAGCACGCGCCGCCGTCGCGGACAGACGCTGGACGAGGGCCGCGCCGATGGCGTCACCTGCCGCGAGCGTGACGGCGACGATCCCGGCGATGACCGGGAGCACGACGGGCGAGCCGCTCACCGGCAGCAGCTCGGCGCCGAGGCACACGGCGACGACCGCCACCGCAGGTACCAGCGTCGCTGCGGCCAGTGTGCGCACGGCGAGGCCGAGCCCCGGGCGGGTGGTCGTGACGAGCGTGAGGGCGAGGCAGAAGATGACGGCGGTCGACAGTGCCGTCCAGCCGCTGCGTACGAACAGCACCTGTGCGACGCCCACCGCGAACGGCACCGCGGTGACCGTCAGCACGGCGTACCACTCGCGCAGCGGCACGCGCCGCGCGAACGTCACCGCGATGGCGACGACCCCCGCGGTGCACGTCGTGAGGCACACGATCACGAGCGGGTCCGCGCCGGCACGATCGAGCGCGGTCGCCAGCACGACGAGGGCGTACGCGAAGCCCAGCCCGACGTGCACGAACCGCGCCGCGCGCGGCACGGTCAGCATCATCACGCCGAGCGCCGCGACGACGGCCGGGCCGGCGACGACCGCGAGACCTGTGTCGGCCCACGACAGCACGGCCGCGTACGCGACGGCGGCGTGCGCGCCGACCACGAGCGGCATCCGCGCCGAGGGGGAGGCATCCCGCAGCACCGTCACTGCGACGGCGCCCGCGCTGACGGCCACGCCGAGCCCGATCGCGATGCGCGCCCACGCGTCGATCCCGGGGAGCGTCAGCACGGTGAGGAACGCGAGCCCCGCGTACCACGCCCCGAGGAAGCCGAGCCAGCGCGTGCCCAGCGGCGGCGGCATCAGCGCCGCATCCGCGTCCGGCGCGTCAGGGGCGTGCGGAGCGTCCGCTGCGCGCCCCCCGCGTTCGCCGGGCACCCCGGACCCGGGAGGAGTGGATGCCGCCACCCGGCCCGTCACGTCGTCCCGCGTGATCGCGGCGAACGAGGCCAGCGTGAGCGCCAGGGCGAACAGTCCCGCGGTCAGCCCCCACGCGCTGTCCGGCGGCAGCACCGAGCCGTTCGCGCCGGGCCGTGCGAGCCCCGCCGCCAGCGTCAGCAGGGCCATCAGGGTCGGCGCCGCGGCGCCCACCGCGACGACGAGCACCGCGCCGGCGAACAGCGCGCCCCGCGACACGAGACGGTGCAGCGGCGTGAGGACGCCGACCAGCACGAGTCCGGCACCGGCGGTCGTCGGCAGCAGCGCGATCGCCACGCCGACGGGGGCGGTCATGGCGGCGCCCAGAGTGAGCGAGGTGACCGCGGCGACGAGCGCGGCGCCGGCGATGCCGCTCCACAGTCCGCGCGTGGGGGCCCATGTGGCGGACACCGCGACGGCGGCCACCGCGAGCAGCGTCGGCGCCGCGATCCACGCCGGGCCGAGGCCGGTCTCGACGATGGCCGCGGGGATCAGTGCGGCGGCCGCCGCAACGAGGATCAGCTGCGCGGTCGTCAGCGTGACACGCTCGGCGCGTTGCTGCGTGAGCGCGACCAGGGCGCTCGCGGCGGCGGCCGAGGCGAGGCATCCCGCCGTCGCGCCCAGCGCCGAACCGGCGCCCAGCGAGAGCAGCAGGGGCGCGAAGGTCAGCGTGACGACACCGCACCACAGCCACGCCCGGATGCGCACGCGCGGGCCGAGCAGCGCGAGCGCACCGCCGGCGACGAGGGCGGCGATGCCGGCCGAGACCCACCCGTTGCGCGCGAACGGCAGGGCGGCCGTCACTGTCAGAGCGAGGAACGCCACGCCGAGCGCGCCGATCGCCTCCGCCGACAGCCGCAGCCGCCGACGCGCCAGCAACGGAGCACCGCCGAGGAACGCCGCCGAGATCGCACCGACGATCCCGGTGCGGACGAGCGGGTCCTGCAGATCGGGGTTGAAGAAGGTGAACACGAGCGCGGCGACCGCGACGAGTCCCGCGCCGGCAACGGCCAGCACCGACTGCACCGACGCGGACGCCCCGGGTGCCGGAGCCGATGCATCGTCGATCGGGTACGGAGGCGGCACGGGCGCGCCGGGTTCTCCCGCTCCCGCACCCGGCGAGGGGAGCGTGGATGCCGCGGCCTCCGGCATTGCGGCTCTCGGGGCCGCCGCGGCCTGCGCCGGCGGCACCGCGGGCACGCGGTCGAGCACGGCCTGCCGTGCCTTGAGCGCCTCGACCGCGCGCTGCGACGCGAGCCACAGGTCACGCCCGATCGGCCCGGCGAAGTCCGCGCCGCACGCGGGGCAGCGCCGCTCCGACACGATGCCGCCCGCGCACACCGGGCAGCGCACGACGTCGAGCAGCTCGGCGATGGCCTTGTCGTTCCAGGCCGGCGACCGGCGCTCGTGCACGGCGGTGCTCATCCGTCGGCCTCGTCCCCGGACCCGGCCGCGACGGCGGCCGGATGGTCGTCGGGCACCCATTCCAGGATGTCGCCGGGCTGGCATTCGAGCACGCGGCAGATGGCGTCGAGCGTCGTGAACCGCACCGCTTTGGCGCGGCCGTTCTTGAGCACCGACACGTTGGCCGGCGTGATGTCGATGGCGGCGGCGAAGTCGGTGACCGACATCTTCTTCTTCGCCAGCTGCACGTCGAGGTTGATGATGATCGGCATTCACACCACCTCCGAGAGGTCCGCTTCGAGCCGCGACGCCTTGCGCAGGAGCCCGCGCAGCACGACGATCAGCAGTGACAGCCCTGCGCCGACGACGACGCCGAGCAGCAGGAGCAGCGTGATCGACGGCGTCATGAACCCGGTGAAGCTCAGGGCGACGAGGGCGATCAGCACGAGGAGCGTCGCGAACGCGACGGCGGCGAGGCTCACGTCGACGTCGGGGAAGGCGCTCTCGCTGAAGATGCTGTCTTCGCGCACGAGCGACAGCAGGCGCCACACGCACACCAGCACGACCTGCACGCACAGCAGGAAGAGGATGCCGACGATGGTGCCGGGGATCTCGAAGTACGCGATCTCGGAGTACCGCACCGCCGACTGCGCGGCGACCGCCGGCACGACGAAGATCTGGCAGACCAGCAGCAAGGCGAGGAGTCCCGCGATCAGGGCCTTGAGGACGACGATCGTCGTGCGTTGCATGGGCTCACCTATCGATAAACGGCATGTACCTATCGAGAAACAATAGTGGTGACATCCCTGTCCCGCGCAAGCGGGCAACCTGAGGATCCCCCGCGAACCCTGCACCGGGCTTATGCGCCCGCGAGGCGCCGGGTAGCGTGCCGGGCGTGGGCTCGCTGATTTACTTCAACTCCGCCTCGCTCGACGGCTACATCGCCGGCCCCGACGGCCGCTGGGGCTGGGCGACGCCCGACGCCGAGGTCCATTCCTTCGTCAACGACCTGCTCGCGCCGGCACGCGTCCACCTGTACGGCCGCAAGGTCTACGAGGTCATGAAGGCGTGGGACGACTTGCCGCTCGACGACCTGCCGCCCGCCGAGCGCGAGTTCGCGCTGCAGTGGCGCGACATCGACAAGGTCGTGTTCTCGTCGACCCTCGAGGCGGTGACGACGCGGCGCACCGAGCTGCGACCTGTCTTCGACCCCGCAGACGTCCGGGCGCTGGTGGACGCCTCGCCCACCCCGATCGCGATCGGCGGCGGTCGGCTGGCCTCGGCCGCCGCGCGCGCCGGCCTGCTCGACGAGGTGCACGTCGTGGTGACGCCGGCCGTCGTAGGCGGGGGCACGCGCTACCTCGACGAGGGGCTGCGACTCGACCTGGAACTCGCGGCCGAGCGCCGCTTCGCGAACGGGTTCGTGTACCTCGGGTACCGCGTGCGGCCGAGCCGGTGATCGCCCCGCCCTGTCGGCCCCGCGTCAGACGGCGTCGATCCCCTGCGCGGTCGCCGCCGGACGGAGCGAGCGGGCGAACGCCCAGCTGACGAGCCACGTGACCAGCAGCGCGCCGACGATCATCAGCCCGAACGAGTCGAGATCCGTCGCGGCAACCGCCCGGACGGCGGGCAGGGTCACGCCGAACGAGTCCGCGAGGACGCCGCAGAGGCCGACGGCACCGACGACGAGGGCGACGGCGACCGAGATCGAGATCAGCGCGGCGTTGTAGCGCACGCGCCGTTCTGGCTGGTCGGCCGACCAGCGATAGATCCTGGCGGTGACGATGCTGTTGACGCCGTCGCACAGGACCATCCCCGCGGTGAACAGCAGGGGGAGCACCATGGCGGCGTACCACGGCATCACGATGCCCGCCCCGCCGGCGATCAGGAGCAGCGCGATCGTGGACGCGGTGTCGAAACCGAGGCCGAACAGCAGCCCGACGACGAACATCTTCCACGGGGCATCCAGCGTCGCCGAGGTCCGGGCGATGAGCAGCGACACGACGCCGCCGCCGGTCGCCTGGTCGGAGGAGGTCCGTCCGCGCCGTGCGCCGCGGATCAGCCGCACGAGAATGGCGAGGTTCACCATCGCCATGACGAGCAGGAACACGCTCGACACGGTCGGACCCCACACGCCCGTGAAGATCGCCAGAGGCGAGTGATCGACCCCGATCTGCGTGGTCAGTGCGCCCACCCCGGCGGTGACCAGACCCACCGCTGTCAGGACCACGGTCGAGTGCCCCAGCGCGAACCACACGCCGATCTTCGATGTGCCGATCGCCATCCGCGAGACGATGGAGGCCTATGACCGGCGGCCCGAGCTCGCCCACGTCGTCGCCGAGACGGCGATGAGAGGTGTGAACGGCGCGGACCCCGCACCCCATCAGGCCGCGTTCGACAGGATGCTGCGCAGCGAGGTGCCCTCGCTCGCCGCTGACGATCGGCGTGCCGTCGTGGCGGCGCTGTGCCACCTGGACTCGTCGGCGACCTGGGTGACGATGCGCAGAGAGCTCGGAATGGAGGGCCGCGACATCGCGGACGCCGCGATGTGGGCGGCCGAGGCGATCCTCGACCCGATCCGGAACCGCACCGGTGCCGTAGGGGCGTGATCCCGCCTTGCCCGCAGAAAGACGAAACCCCCGCGATGTAGAAGCTACGCGAGGGTTCCTGGGGTGACTGTAACGATCACCCGTGTGGCTCCGACCGGCATCGATCCGGTGACCTTTCGATTTTCAGTCGAACGCTCTACCAACTGAGCTACAGAGCCATGCGGCACATACAAGATCTGCCGCATCCTAGACGAAAGGCCCTCTTCAAGAAAAGGGCCCGTCGCTCGGAGCGACCCTGACGGGACTTGAACCCGCGACCTCCGCCGTGACAGGGCGGCACGCTAACCAACTGCGCTACAGGGCCATGCTTATTGAATTGTGGGCGTGACCCCAACGGGATTCGAACCCGTGCTACCGCCGTGAAAGGGCGGCGTCCTAGGCCGCTAAACGATGGGGCCGGGTGAACCTCAGAGGCTCACTGCCGAGGACCAAGCATACGTAAACATCGAGCAAAACACCAATCGAGGGCGTGGCGCCCTTGTGGAACCCCTGAGGCGGGGTGAGACTGACCGGGTGACCGCTCTCCAAAGGCGGCGTTCAACGTGCGAATCGGGGGGTTGCGCATGTTACTGATGTTGCTACTGTGAAAACGATGACGTCGCGAGGGGAGGACCCGTGCAGTCCGAGAACGTCACCGTGAAAGCGTCCGCCGAGCCTGCCCCCGAGTGCGGATGCGCGCCATCGCCGGCAGAGCAGAAGCGGCTGTGGCCTCACATGAACCGTCGCTCCGCACTGGGACTCGGCATCCTCGGCGTCGCCGCACTGAGTGCGTTCGGCGCAGCCGTCAGCCCGTTCGGGAGCCGCGCGTTCGCCGCCGACTACCCGTCGTGGGACGACGTCGTGGCCGCCAAGAACAACGAGGCCGCCAAGGCTGCCGAGATCACCAACATCCAGAACCTCATCGCCGGGCTCGAAGCCGACGTCGCCGCGAAGAAGCAGGTGGCGCAGCAGCTCTCCGACGAGTTCTACGTCGCCCAGCAGGCGTACTTCGACGCCGCACGCCGTGCCGACCAGCTGCAGCAGCAGGCCGACGCGCAGGCCGCCGCCGCGACGGATGCCGCCAACAAGGCCGGGCGGGTCGCCGCTCAGCTCTACCGCAACGGCGGCGACGACACGTCGATGGAGCTCTTCTTCTCGGGCTCCGCCGCGGGCGCGGACGATCTCCTGACGCGCCTCGGTGCCATGGACAAGCTCGTCGAGCGCAACCAGGCGCTCTACGCCCAGGCCGTCACGGCACGCGACTCGGCCCAGAGCCTCAGCGACCAGGCTGCCGTGCAGCGCGCCGAGCGCGACAAGCTTCAGAAGATCGCCGAAGACAAGATGGTGGCCGCACAGAAGGCCGCCGACGAGGCGCAGGCCGCTCTCGACACGCAGAACGCCAAGCGTGGCGAGCTCGAGGCGCAGCTGGCCGCCTTGCAGGACACCACGGCGAAGACTCTGGCCGACTATCAGGAGGGCGAGCGCCTCCGCAAGGAGGCCGAGGCTGCCGCGGCGGCTGCCGCCGCAGCCAAGGCCAGGGCCGATGCCGAGGCGGCTGCGGCGGCCGGAGGCGGCGGTGGTGGTGGCGGCGGAAGCGGAGGAGGCGGAGCCGTCGTCGGCTCCGGCTGGTGCCGCCCGTCGTCCGGCTGGCGCAGCTCCGGCTACGGTGCCCGTGCCACGCAGTGCGGCAGCCAGGGATGCTCCAGCAGCTTCCACTACGGCGTCGACCTCGCCGCCGGCTGCGGATCGGCCATCTACGCCGCGGCCGCGGGACGCGTCGTCTACGCGGGTGCGAACGGCGGCTACGGCAACTACGTCAAGATCGACCACGGCGGCGGCATCGGCACCGGATACGGCCACATCCGCAACGGCGGCATCTTCGTCGGCGTCGGCCAGTGGGTGGCGGCGGGACAGCTCATCGCGAGCGAGGGCAACACCGGACGCTCGTTCGGCTGCCACTGCCACTTCGAGACCTACGTGAATGGCTACCCGGTCAACCCGATCGACTTCATGGCCGCGCGCGGCATCTCGGTCTGACCCCCTGAACAGCGAAGAGGTGGATGCCGGGCGCCCGGCATCCACCTCTTCACATGTCTGTCGTCAGAGCGTGCTGGGCGCGATGCCCTCACCCTGGGTCGCGGTCTGGCCTTCGTGCTCCTTGAAGCGGTCGAAGGCCTCGCCGACCAGGCGCTCGGCCTCGGCCGCATCCGCCCACTCGTCGACCTTGACCCACTTGTTGGGCTCGAGGTCCTTGTAGTGCTCGAAGAAGTGCGCGATCTCCTTCTGCAGGTACTCGGAGATGTCGCCGACGTCCTGGATGTGGGCCCAGCGCGGGTCCTTGGCGAGCACCGCCACGACCTTGTCGTCGCCGCCGGCCTCGTCGCTCATCTTCAGCACGCCGACGGGGCGGACGCTGGCGAGGATGCCGGGCGCCAGGTCGACGTCGAGGATCACGAGCACGTCGAGCGGGTCGCCGTCCTCGCCGAGGGTGTTCTCGAAGAACCCGTAGTTGGTGGGGTAGCCCATGGGCGTATACAGGATGCGGTCGAGGAACACACGGCCGGTGCCGTGGTCGACCTCGTACTTCACGCGGCTGCCGCGCGGGATCTCGATGACGGCGTCGTACGCGCCCATAGTGGTGCTCCTTCGGAATGACGGGACACTTCGTCTCGCAGGCTCGCTCAGTGCAAGTGCCGCGACAAGCCTAGTCGCGGCACTCGGCGTCGAACATTCAGGAGAAACGCCCGGCGGCGGCAGTTCTGGCGCGGGCTGCACCGCGTGTCTCCTGAATGCTCCACAAGTCCCGTCGCCGCCGCCCCGGGTACGGTGGGCGGGTGGACGAGCGCAGACCCGGACTGGACCCCGCCGTCGCCGAGGTGCGCCTCGCGGTGCGCCAGATCCTCGCCGTCGTCGAGCCGGGAGCCGTCGTCGTGGTGGCGCTGTCGGGCGGCGCGGACTCCCTCGCCCTGGCTGCCGCGACCGGGTTCGAGGCACCCAAGCGGGGCGTGCGCGCCGTCTCGGTGACGATCGATCACGGACTGCAGGACGGATCCGCGGATGCCGCCGCCGCGGCCGCGGCGAAGGCCGAGGCGCTCGGGCTCGAGGCCCGCGTCGTGCGCGTCGAGGTGGGCGCTGCGGGCGGTCCCGAGGCTGCGGCGCGCGAGGCCAGGTACGACGCGCTGCACGCGGCCGCGACGGAGCTCGGCGCCGAGGCGATCCTCACCGCGCACACCCTGGACGACCAGGCCGAGACCGTGCTGCTCGGCCTCGCGCGCGGATCGGGTGCGACCAGCCTGCAGGGCATGGCCGAGGCATCCGCTCTTCACGGCGTCCCGCTGCTGCGGCCGCTGCTGGGCGTGCGGCGCTCGACCACGCGTGCGGCGTGCGCGGCAGAAGGGCTCGAGCCGTGGGACGACCCGCACAACGGCGATCCCCGCTTCGCGCGCGTGCGGGTGCGCGACACCGTGCTGCCGGTGCTCGAGGCCGAGCTCGGCCCCGGCATCGCCGAGGCCCTCGCCCGCACGGCCGCGCAGCTGCGCGAGGACGCTGCGGCCTTCGACGAGATGATCGACGAGACGATCGAAGACATCGTCGAGCACGCCGAGGCGGGCATCTCGGTGTCGGCGGCGGCGCTGGCGGCCAACCCCGCCGCGCTGCGGAACCGGATCATCCGGCTGGTCGTCGCGAGCGAGTTCCACCAGAGCCTCACGCGGTCGCAGACCCTCGAGGTGGCGCGGCTGGCGACGGACTGGTCGGGTCAGGGGCCCATCGACCTGCCGGGATGCCGCGCACGCCGGATCGGCGGACGCATCGAGTTCTCAGCCCTGGGCTGAATAGACTCTCTCCATGCGCGCGGCCGACGTTTCCAGCGACATCAACGAAGTCCTCGTCACCGAGGAGGAGATCCGAGCCAAGCTCGACGAGATCGCGGTGCAGGTCGCCGCGGACTACGAGGGCCAGGAGCTTCTTCTCGTAGGCGTCCTGAAGGGGGCGGTCATGGTCATGGCCGACTTCTCGCGGGCCCTCAAGAAGCACGTCACGATGGACTGGATGGCGGTGTCGTCGTACGGCGCCGGCACGAAGTCCAGCGGTGTCGTGCAGATCCGCAAGGACCTCGACACCGACATCCTCGGCAAGCACGTCCTCATCGTCGAGGACATCATCGACTCGGGCCTCACGCTCAGCTGGCTGCTGGAGAACTTCGAGGCCCGCGGTGCGGCGTCCGTCGAGGTGTTCGCGCTGCTGCGCAAGCCGGAGGCCGCCAAGGTCGAGGTGCACTGCAAGTACGTCGGGTTCGACATCCCGACGGAGTTCGTGGTCGGGTACGGCCTCGACTACGCCGAGAAGTACCGCAACCTGCGCGATGTCGCGGTGCTCGCACCGCATGTGTACAGCTGACGGTGATTACGCCCGGGGCGAATGCACAGACGGCGC
>Ga0160450_100825_pt1 | contig 14547 bp, 12 predicted proteins | sample HID1975K_E1MG_FD_108257 | JGI IMG/M metagenome (GOLD analysis project Ga0160450, IMG submission 108257) | Enriched soil microbial communities from UW Madison campus, WI, USA - HID1975K_E1 MG | ecosystem: Environmental > Terrestrial > Soil > Unclassified | place: USA: Madison, Wisconsin...
CGAGCACTCCGGCCCAGGCGTGCTCGATCGCGGCATCCCCAGCCTGCGGGAAGTAGCGGCGCAGCAGTGCCGTGAGGCTCTCGATGGTGCGCGGCTGCGTGGCGCCGTCGACGTCGACGCGCGAGCCGTAGCGGTAGGGCACGCCGCGCCCGCCGAACGCGATGCGGTCGTCGGCGGTGCGCTGCGCGTACATGTACACATGGGCGAAGTCGCCGAGGGTCTCGCGGGAACTCCAGCCGACGGCATCCCAGAAGTCCGGCGGCAGCGGCTCGGTCACGATCATCGACGAGTTCATCGGCAGCCACGTGCGGTGCTCGCCCCGCAGGTCGGCGGTGAACCCCTCGGTCGCCCGCAGCACGTGCGTCGCCCGCACGGTGCCGCGCTCCGTGACGGCACGGCCCGGGGCGATCCCGGTCACCCGGGTCTGCTCGTGGATCGTGACGCCCAGCCGCTCGACGGCGTCGGCGAGGCCGCGCACGAGCCTGGCAGGGTGGACGCGCGCGCAGTGCGGGTGCCATACGGCGCCGAGCGCGCCGGCGATGCGGATCCGGGATGCCGCGGCCCCGGCATCCATCAGCTCCACGTCGGTGTGCGGCCACTCCTGCTCGGCCGCGGCGAACGCCTGCAGCCGGGCCAGCTGGGCGGGCGTGCGGGCGACCTCGAACTCGCCGCCCTTGACGATGTCGGCGTCGATGCCCTCGCGTTCGGCGACGGCGATCACCTCGTCGACGCTGTCGTTGAGCGCCCGCTGCTGCGCGATCGCCGCGTCGCGGCCGTGCGAGGCGGCGTAGCCCTCACGGCCGCCGGTGACCGAATTGGTGAGCCAGCCGCCGTTGCGACCGGATGCGCCGAAACCGGCGAAGCGCTGCTCGAGCACCACGATCCGCAGGTCGGGCTGTGCGCGCTTGAGGTAGTACGCGGTCCACAGGCCGGTGTAGCCGGCGCCGACGATCGCGACATCGGCGTCGAGGTCTCCGGCCAGCGGCGCACGGGCAGCCGGCGTGCCGCCGAGGCTCCGCCACCACCACGACACCTCGCCGTTGGGGACCGGGGCGTCGGGCGTCGGCTCGCTCATGCGCTCATCCTGCCGTGCCGGCGCCGCGTATCGTCCGCCGATGTGTCGCGAAGTCGCGAGGCGCCGGACCGACTGACCGCCCGGATCAGGCGTCGAGCGCGCGCAGGGCCGCCCACAGCTCGGCGCGGGTCGCGAACGACGACAGGTCGCGCCCGAGCACGCGCTCGACGAGCGCCAGCCGGGTGCGCACCGTGTGGCGGTGAACGCCGAGCGCCTGCGCGGTGGCCTCGTGCGAGCAGTCCTCGTCGAGCCAGACCTGCAGCGTCTCGACGAGGTGCGTGCCCTGCGACGCGTCGTACTCGTACAGCGGGGCCAGCTCGGCGCGTGCGAGCGAGCGGGCCTCGTCGGTGAACGCCGACAGCACGCCTGCGCGCGAGACGTCGGCGAACGCGGTGATCGCGCCGACGCCCCGATCGCGGGCGACGCGCGCCTGGCCTACCGCGGCGGCGAAGCCGTCGTAGCCCGCGGGATCCGACAGGCCGATCCGCAGGTCGAACCGCTCGGCGAGGTCGCGCAGCGCCGACAGGTCGCCCGCGGGTACGACCAGCACGAGCCCGTCGTCGGTGCGCCCGAAGAAGAGGGCGCCGCGCCGCTCGTCGGCCCACAGCTCGAGCAGCTCGGCGATGCCGTCGACGCGCGCGGAGGCGGCATCCGTCAGTCCCACCGTCACCGGCGCGGGCGGAAGCGGTCCCCACAGCTCGCGCGACGTGCGGCGTGCCAGTGCGGGGTCGCCTGTGAGCATGGACTGCACGAGGCCCGCCCGCAGCGCGCTGCGCGCCCGCACGAGTCCCTGCTGCTGCTCCAGCGCGAGCCCCGCCATCGCGATGACCGAGGTCACGACGACGCGGCCCTCCTGGTCGAGGTCGCCCGCCGCGATCGCGATGACGCCGCGCAGGTGACCGCCGCGTCCCAGGGTCTGCAGCGTGAACGGGGTGTCGCCGATGCGCAGCGACGATCCGGCGCGCGCGCCGCGGTGCAGCACCGCGGTGACCTCGCGCTGGAGGGCCGCCGCGGTCTCGGGGTCGAGTCCGCCCAGCGGGTGCTCCCGCGCCGGCTCGCCGGCCGCGTCGAACATGCCGACCCACGTGTCGAGCTGCTTGGCGAGCTCGGCGACGGTGGCGCCGAGGCCGTCCGGTCGCAGCGCCGCGAGCGCGATCGCCCGCTGCGCCGCCAGCGCCCAGCTGCGCCGGGCATACGCCTCGGCCGCGATGGCCTCGGCGTTCGCGCGCGCGACGGCGATGAAGGGCGTGCGGTACGGCACCTCGAACAGCGGCATCCGCTCGTCGCGGCATGCGTCGACGAGCGCGGGAGGGATGCCGTCACGCACCACCTCGGTGCCGAAGCCGAGGCCGACCACCCCGCGGGCGGCCAGCCGGTGGACGTAGGCGCGGTAGAGTTCCGACGCGTCGGCGCCGTCGCCGCCGGGGAACTGCGTGCCCGTGGTCAGCAGCACGAGGCCTTCCGACAGGAATGGCGTCGGATCGGCGAGGTCGGAGCTGTGCACCCACCGGATCGCCCGGTCGAGCGCCGCCGGGTCGACGTCTTCGGCGTCGTCGACGGCGAGGGTCAACTGCAGGTCGCGGCGCGCGAGGAGTGCGCGCAGCGTGGGAGCGTCGTCGGCGTCCATGTGTCCCGAGTGTACGGGTCGTACAGCCGGCCGGACAGAATGTACGTGACGGCGGGTGCGGTCGGCCGGAGCGGCGACATACGCTCCCGATCATGAGCAGCGCAGCCGACACCCTCACCGCAACGCCCCTCGGCGGCCCCACCCTGCCCCAGGAGCGCCGCCTCGTCACCAGCATCCCCGGTCCCCGATCGCAGGAGCTGCTGGACCGCAAGGCCGACGCCGTCGCCGCCGGCGTGGGGCACACCGCACCCGTGCAGGCCGTGGCCGCCGGCGGCGGAGTCATCGTCGACGCCGACGGCAACTCGCTCATCGACCTCGGGTCGGGCATCGCGGTCACCACGATCGGCAACGCGCACCCGAAGGTCGTCAAGGCCGTGCAGGAGCAGGTCGCGCAGTTCACCCACACGTGCTTCATGATCGCCCCGTACGACTCGTACGTCACCGTCGCCGAGGCCCTCAACCGCATCACGCCGGGCGACCACGCCAAGAAGAGCGCCCTGTTCAACTCGGGCGCCGAGGCGGTCGAGAACGCCGTCAAGATCGCCCGCAAGTACACCGGCAAGCAGGCCGTCGTCGCGTTCGACCACGGCTACCACGGCCGCACCAACCTCACGATGGCGCTCACCGCCAAGGCGATGCCGTACAAGAGCGGCTTCGGCCCGTTCGCGTCGGAGATCTACCGCGCGCCGCTGTCGTACCCCTACCGCGACGGCCTCGACGGCGGCCTCGCCGCCAAGAAGGCCATCTCGATGATCGAGAAGCAGGTCGGCGCCGACAACCTCGCCGCGGTCATCATCGAGCCCATCCAGGGCGAGGGCGGCTTCATCGTCCCCGCCGACGGGTTCCTCCCCGCCCTCGTCGAGTGGTGCCGCGCGAACGACGTGGTGTTCATCGCCGACGAGATCCAGACCGGCTTCGCCCGCACCGGACGCATGTTCGCGAGCGAGGTGTTCGGCATCGTGCCGGACCTCATCACGACCGCCAAGGGCATCGCGGGGGGCCTGCCCCTGGCGGCCGTGACGGGCCGGGCCGAGATCATGGACGCCTCTCACTCGGGCGGCCTGGGCGGCACCTACGGCGGCAACCCGATCGCCTGCGCCGCCGCGGTGGCTGCGATCGACGTGTTCGAGAACGACGGCATGATCGAGCGCGCCCGCGAGATCGAGGCGATCCTCAAGGGCCGCCTCGGCGCGCTGCAGGCCGCCGACCCCCGTGTCGGAGACGTGCGCGGCCACGGCGCGATGATCGCGGCCGAGTTCGTCGACCCCGCGACGGGAGAGCCGGATGCCGCGCTCACCGCCGCGGTCGCGAAGGCGTCCATCGCACAGGGCGTCATCGTGCTCACGTGCGGCACGTATGGGAACGTGATCCGTTTCCTGCCGCCGCTGTCGATCACCGACGACCTGCTCCACGAGGGCCTGGACGTCGTCGCAGCAGCGCTTGCGGCATCCTGACCCCGATTCCGTCTGACAGCATCCGATCCTCCGGATCGACTCCCGCGGCGGCCCGACCGGCCGCCGCGGGACCCGCAGCACACGCAAGAAACCGCACGACGCGCGCCGGGCAGGCGCGCCCGACAAAGGAGTCCGAATGACCGAGCTGACCCGTGACGTCGTCATCATCGGCGCCGGCGCCGCCGGCACCACCGCCGCCAACGAACTGAAGAAGGCCGGCCTGTCGGTCGTCGTGCTCGAAGCCCGCGATCGCGTCGGCGGACGCCTGTGGACCGACGTCATCGACGGCGCCATGCTCGAGATCGGCGGCCAGTGGGTCTCGCCCGACCAGGACGCGCTCAAGGAGACCATCGCGGAGCTCGGGCTGGAGACCTACAGCCGCTACCGCGAGGGCGACAGCGTCTATGTCGGACCCGACGGCACGCTGCACCGCTTCACCGGTGAGATGTTCCCGGTCTCGCCCGAGACCGAGAAGGCGATCGCCGAGATCACCGAGCGCCTGGACGCCATGGTCGCCGAGATCGACCCCGACCGTCCGTGGGAGCACCCGAACGCCGCCGAATGGGACGCCGTCACGTGGGACGCCTGGCTGCGTGCGCAGACCGACGACGACGAGGCCGTCCGCAACCTCGCGTTCGCGACCGGCTCGGCCATGCTCACCAAGCCCACGCACGCCTTCTCGCTGCTGCAGTCCCTGCTGATGGCGGCATCGGCCTGCTCGTACTCCAACCTCGTCGACGCGGACTTCATCCTCGACAAGCGCGTCGTCGGCGGCCTGCAGCAGGTCCCGATCCTGCTCGCCGAGCGCCTCGGCGACGACGTCCTGCTCGGGCACGCGGTCCGCACCCTCGAGTGGTCGGAGGACGGCGTGACCGTCCACGCCGACGGTGACCTGCACGTCAACGCGCGCTACGCGATCCTCGCTCACGCTCCCGTGCTGTACGACCGCATCTCGTTCGTCCCCGCGCTCCCGCGTCGCCAGCACCAGCTGCACCAGCACCTCTCGATGGGCTTCGTCATCAAGGTGCACGCCGTCTACGACCGCCCGTTCTGGCGCGAGCAGGGACTGTCGGGCACCGCGTTCAGCCCGTACGAGCTGTCGCACGAGGCGTACGACAACACCAACCACGGCGACGAGCGCGGCACCCTGGTCGGCTTCGTCAGCGACCAGAACGCCGACGACCTGTTCACCCTGTCGGCCGAGGAGCGCAAGGAGCGCATCCTCGAATCGCTGTCGCACTACTACGGTCCCGAGGCCAAGAACCCCGCCGTCTACTACGAGAGCGACTGGGGCTCGGAGGAGTGGACGCGGGGCGCCTACGCCGCGAGCTTCGACATGGGCGGCCTCCACCGCTACGGCGCCGACCTGCGCACCGCGGTCGGCCCGATCCACTTCGCGTGCAGCGACATGGCGGGCGCCGGCTACCAGCACGTCGACGGCGCGATCCGCATGGGCCGCTTCGCCGCGGCCAACGTCCTCGAAGCGGCACGACGATGACCGTCCGGATCGTCGTCGGTTACACGGCGACGGACGCCGGCGCCGACGCCGTCGCGCTCGGCGCGCGCTTCGCCGTGGCCACGGGTGCCGAGCTCGACCTCGTGCTCGTGCTGCCGGGCGAGGACCGCAGCGTCATCACCCCGCCCGACGCGAGCTACGACCGGTACCTGCAGGGTCAGGCCGAGACCTGGCTCGCCGAGGCGACGGCGACGATCCCGGATGCCGTCACCTCGCGGTCGCACGTCCGCTTCGCCGACTCGTTCGCCGAGGGCCTGGTGGCCGCGGCGCACGAGTTCGCGGCATCGGTCATCGTGGTCGGGGCCGCCAACGGCGGCCTGCGCGGACGCCACCGCCTGGGCACCGTCGCGAGCGAGCTGCTCCACTCGTCGGACGTCCCCGTCGCGCTGGCCCCCGAAGGGTCGCGACGCATGGAGGCGACCGGCATCACGCGCGTCACCGCGGCGATCGGCACCCGGCCGGGCGCCGAGGCGCTGCTCGACGAGAGCATCGCGCTCGCCGCGGCCGCCGGCGCCGAACTGCGCCTGCTGTCGCTCGTGTCGGTGGACCTGCCGGCCACCGTCGACACCGGCGTCATCCGCATCGCCGGCGCCGCCCACGCCGACGACGTGCTCGGCAAGGCACTGGACGCCCTTCCCGACGGCGTCGAGGCCGACGTCGTCGTCGCCCGCGGCGACAGCATCGAGGACGCTGTGGCCCACCTCGGGTGGGAGCCCGGCGAGATCGCCGTCGTCGGCTCCAGCCGGCTGGCCCAGCCCCGGCGCCTGTTCCTCGGCTCGACAGCGGCGAAGATGCTGCACGAGCTTCCCGTACCGATGGTCGTCGTGCCGCGCACGCGCCAGGAAGGCGCGTCACGATGAGCGCTTCACAGAACTCCGGCGCCGCGGCGCCGCTCGCACCCTCTTCCGGCGCCCACGCCGGCGAGCTGTCGAAGAAGGGCCTGAGCGCCGGCGCCGTGGGTGTCCTCGGCGCCGTCGTCATCGGCGTCTCGACGATCGCCCCCGCGTACACGCTCACGGCGTCGCTCGGCCCGACCGTCGCCGTCGTCGGCACGCAGGTGCCCGCGATCATCCTGGTCGGCTTCATCCCGATGCTGCTGACCGCGTTCGGCTACCGCGAGCTCAACCGCGCGATGCCCGACTCGGGAACCTCGTTCACATGGGGCGTGCGCGCGTTCGGGCCGTGGATCGGCTGGATGACCGGCTGGGGTCTCATCGCCGCCACGGTCATCGTGCTCTCGAACCTCGCCGGCATCGCGGTGGAGTTCCTGTTCCTGCTGATCTCGCAGCTGACGGGCAACCCCGACATCGCCGACCTGGCGTTCAACCCCATCATCAACGTGGTCGTGTGCCTGCTGTTCATGCTGGGCGCCACGCTCATCTCGTACCGCGACATGCAGACGACGCAGAAGTTCCAGTACGTCCTGGTCGGCTTCCAGGTCGTGGTGCTCGTGCTGTTCGCGGTCGTCGCGATCGTGAAGGCCGTGGACGGCGAGGCGCCGGATCCGACGGCGTTCTCGTGGTCGTGGTTCAACCCGTTCGAGGTGTCGTCGTTCAGCGCCTTCGCCGCCGGACTGTCGCTGTCGATCTTCATCTTCTGGGGCTGGGACGTCGTCCTCACCATGAACGAAGAGACCAAGAACCCCGCCAAGACGCCCGGCCGCGCGGCCATGGTCACCGTCGTCGTGGTCGTGAGCCTGTATCTGCTGCTCTCGATCGGCCTCATCATGTTCGCCGGTGTCGGCTCGACGGGTCTCGGCCTCGCGAACGAGGACATCTCGGCCAACGTGTTCTTCGCGCTGTCGGACCCGATCCTCGGCCCGCTCGCGTTCCTGGTCTCGCTGGCGGTGCTGTCGAGCTCGGCGGCCTCGCTGCAGTCGACCGCCGTCGGCCCGGCCCGCACGCTGCTCGCGATGGGGCACTACGGCGCCATCCCCGCGAAGTTCGCGAAGGTGAGTCCCCGGTTCTTCACGCCCGGCTACGCCACGGTCGTCTCCGCCGTCGTCGCGTCGGTCTTCTACGCCGTCATGCGCATCGTCAGCGAGAACGTCCTCACCGACACGATCCTCTCGCTCGGCATGATGATCTGCTTCTACTACGGCCTCACCGCGTTCGCGTGCGTGTGGTACTTCCGCAAGCAGTGGTTCGACTCGGCACGGAGCTTCTTCTTCACGTTCCTGTTCCCGCTGGTCGGTGGCGCGATCCTCGCGGTGCTGTTCGTCACGACCCTCATCGACTCGATGGACCCGGCGTACGGCAGCGGGTCGAACATCGGCGGCGTCGGTCTCGTCTTCGTCCTGGGCGTCGGCATCATCGTCGTCGGCATCGTGATCATGATCTGGCAGGCGATCAAGCGTCCGGCGTTCTTCCGTGGTGAGACACTCAGTATCGACGCACCCGAAAGCCTTCGACGCGCCCGGCGCTGACGGGCAGACTGACCCCATCCCTTCGATCGGAGAAGCATCCATGAGCGACTACGCCGTCGTCAACCCGGCCACGGGTGAGACCCTGGCCACCTATCCGACCATCACCGACGAGGCTCTCGAGGCCGCGATCGCGGGGGCGGATGCCGCCTACCGCACGTGGCGGACGACCCCGGTCGCCGAGCGCGCGGCCCGCATCCGCAAGGTCGCGGACCTGCACCGCGAGCGTCGCGACGAGCTCGCCGCGATCATCGTGCGCGAGATGGGCAAGCCGCTGGAGGCCGCGCTCGGCGAGGTCGACTTCGCCGCCGACATCACGCAGTACTACGCCGACCACGCCGACCGCATCACGGGCGATCAGCCGCTGGAGATCGATGGCGAGGGCACCGCCGTGATCCGCCGTTCGCCGCTGGGCGTGCTGCTGGGCATCATGCCGTGGAACTTCCCGTACTACCAGGTCGCCCGCTTCGCCGCGCCGAACCTCGTGGTGGGCAACACGATCCTGCTCAAGCACGCCCCGCAGTGCCCCGAGTCGGCCGCGGCGATCGCGCAGCTGTACGCCGACGCGGGCCTCGGCGGCGAGTACACGAACATCTACGCCACCAACGACCAGGCCGCCGCCGTGATCGCCGACCGTCGCGTGCAGGGCGTGTCGGTCACGGGCTCGGAGCGCGCCGGTGCGGCCGTCGCCGAGATCGCCGGCCGCAACCTCAAGAAGGTGGCCCTCGAGCTGGGTGGGTCCGACCCGTTCATCCTGCTGTCGACCGACGACCTCGACGCGACCGTCGACGCCGCCGTCGCGGCGCGCCTCGACAACAACGGGCAGTCGTGCAACGCCGCCAAGCGCTTCATCGTGGTGGATGGCCTGTACGACGCGTTCCTCGAGAAGTTCACGGCCGCGATGGCCGGCGCGAAGGTCGGCGACCCGTTCGCCGACGACACCGTGCTGGGCCCGCTGTCGTCGCTCACCGCCGCCGAGCGTCTGGCCGCGCAGGTCGACAACGCCGTGGCCCAGGGTGCGACGCTCGCCGCGGGCGGCGTCCGCGACGGCGCCTACTACCCGGGCACCGTGCTCACCGGGGTCACGAGCGACATGGACGCCTACCGCGAGGAGTTCTTCGGCCCCGTCGGCGTCGTCTACAAGGTCGCCGACGAGGACGCCGCGGTGGCCCTCGCCAACGACACGAGCTTCGGCCTCGGCTCGTACGTCTTCACGACCGACGAGGAGCAGGCCGCCCGGGTCGCCGACAAGATCGACGCCGGCATGGTCTACGTCAACGTCGTCCTGGCCGACGAGCCCGCACTGCCGTTCGGCGGCGTGAAGCGCTCCGGCACGGCCCGCGAGATGGGCTTCCTGGCCGCCGACGAGTTCGTCAACAAGAAGCTGATCCGCGTCGGCGTCTGATACGCGCGGACAAGACGCGCCCGGCCCTGGCACAGGGTCGGGCGCGTTTCTTGTCGTTCGTCGCCGTCCGCTCGACGATCGGCGCTCAGAGCCGGATGCGGGCCTCCACGAGCGCCTCGTCGGCCCAATGCACCTGCTGCGGCGTCCCCCAGCGGACGGCGGCGTCTCGGGCCGCCTCGAACGACGTGACGGCGTCGCCGACGTGCCCTTCGTCGAGCCGTCGCCACCCGGTGTTGTTGTGCAGGGCGACGCGCCAGCGGAGCGTGCGCGGGTCGTCGACGGCGTCGAGCACCGCGAGTGCGGCCGCCGTCCACTCGTCGGCCTGGTCGGCGTCGGCGATCGCGAGCATGTGCAGCGCATCGACCCGGAGGAAGGCGAGGTCGGGCCGGGATGCCGCATCCACCGCCGCGGTGAAGTAGGGGATCGCCGCATCGGGGTCGCCGGCGGAGTTGCGCACCCGACCGCGCTCGAGCGCCGCCCGCGCGGCGACCGCGTCGTCGCCGATCGCTACGGCGTCCAGCATCTCGTCCGCCTCGGCGAACCGGTCCTGCAGTCCGAGGGCTCGCGCGACCTGCGTCTGCAGCTCGGCGCGGACGCCGGCATCCACCGCGTCGTCGGCGGCGCGCCGCAGCCGTTCTTCGGAGGCGGCCGGGTCGGAGAAGTCCCACAGCTCGTCGAGTCGTGCCTGCGACAGCGTCATGCCGGAATGCTAAACCCGCCGTCCGGGGGTGTCGTGCCGGGGGTCCAGGGACGAGGATGGGGGTATGGCTGACACACCGGACCCCGTCGTCGCCCTCTCGGACGAGCAGTGCTGGGAGCGCCTGCGCGCGCAGGAGCTCGGACGGCTCGTCACGCACGTGGGGGATGTGCTCGACATCTTCCCCGTGAACTACGTCGTCGACGGCGAGAGCGTGCTGTTCCGCACTGCGCAGGGGAGCAAGCTGTTCGAGCTGACCGTCAACGACGAGGTGCTGTTCGAGGTCGATGACCACACCGACACCGACGCGTGGAGCGTGATCCTGCGCGGCCGGGCGCACCCGCTGGACCGCTCCGCCGACGTCGAGCGTGCGGACGGGCTGGGGCTGCGTCCCTGGATCCCGACCCTCAAGTACACATACGTGCGGGTCGAGCCGACCGCCGTGTCGGGGCGCGCGTTCGAACGTGCCCCGGAGCCCGACCGGTACGGCGTCCAGCAGTACTGAGCGAGGGCTTCGAGGGCGGCCGCGTCAGCCGCGCCCGGTCGTCCAGGGCGCCAAGGCGTCGCCGACGGCCGCGGTCAGCGCGGTGCGCCGCTGGGCCTCCGTCATGTCATCCGCCTCCCGCGAGACGGCGGCCGCGGCGGCGGAGGCCGCCCCGACGAACGCGCCCACCAGCGCCGCCGCCTGCACGGGGGTGTAGCGGTCGGGGTAGGCGCGGTGCAGGGCGTCGCCGATGGCGGTCTGCGCGTCGGCGAGCCGGCGCAGCGCGTGGCCGCGGACCGACGGCTCGCTCTCGATGAGCGCGACCCGCAGCGCGGCACGGTCGCCGATCAGGTCGGTGACGGCGATGTCGGCGCCCTGCAACGCGCGCAGGAGGGCCTGGATGGGCTCGTCCTCGCCGGCGCGCTGCTCGAGCGCGTCGACGGCCGCGCGCACACGCTCGTCGGCGTCGGGGAAGAGCAGGTCGTCCTTCGTCGCGAAGTAGGTGAACGCGGTCCGCGTCGAGACGCCGGCTGCGGCGGCGATGTCGGCCACGGTCGTCTCGGCGTACCCGCGCTCGCGGAACAGCCGGTCCGCCGCGTCGACGAGCTGCCGGCGCGTGTGTTCGCGCTTCTGTTCGCGCAGTCCCGTCATCCCCGCAGACTAGCGCAAGATTTGCATGTGGTGCAGAAATGCACTCAGTGCTAATCTGCAGTGCATGCAGAAATATCGGATCCTCATCGTCGGCGCAGGCATCGCGGGAGCCGCCGCCGGCGCGCTGCTCGGGCGCAGCGGGCACGACGTGACCGTCGTCGAGCGCAGCGAAGGCGTCCGTTCCAGCGGCAGTCCGGTCGACATCCGAGGGGACGCGCTCGAGGTCGTGCGGGGTCTCGGTCTCGAGGCTGCGGCACGTGAACGCGACACCGGGGCCCGCACTCTTGCGCTGGTGGGGCGCGACGGCCGCCCGTTCACCACGATCGGGATGCGCGGCGATCCTGCCGACATCGAGATCGCGCGGGTGGACCTGGCGTCGGTGCTGGCCGGTGCGACGGCAGAGGTCGCGGAGGTGCGATTCGGCGACACCTTCGCCGACCTCGTCGTGGATGCGGGCGGCGTCGGCGTGCAGTTCGCCTCGGGCCGGCACGCGCGCTTCGACCTCGTCATCGGGGCCGACGGACAGAACTCCGCGACCCGCCGCACGCTGTGGGGGGTGGATGCCGCCTATCGGCGTGCGCCGCGCCTGGCCATCGCCACCGCGCCGCTGTCGCTGGAGATCGAGGATCCGCGCGTGGTCGAGATGTACAACGAGCCGGGTGTCTCTGTGACGATCCATCCGGCCGGCGGGCGGCCGGGCGTCGCCTTCATCTTCCGGACGGCCGAGGCGCCTGCGGACCGCGCGGCCCAGATCGCGCTGCTGCGGCGCCGCTACGCGTCCACCGGGTGGCGCGCGGCCGAGTTCCTGGCGGCGCTGGACGACGTGCCGGACGTGTACTTCGACCGTGTGCGTCGCGTGGCCGCGCGCTCCTGGGCGCACGGCCCGGTGACTCTGCTCGGCGACGCGGCGTCGAGCCTCACGATCCTCGGCGAGGGATCGAGCATGGCGATCCTCGGGGCGCGCGCACTCGATCGTGCGCTCCGCGAAGCGCCGGATGTGCCGGCCGCGCTCGCCGCGTACGAGGCCCGTCATCGGCCCGTCGTCGAGCGGGCGCAGAACGGCGCCGCGCTGGGTGCGGCGTTCCTCGTGCCGGCCGGAGCGACGGGACTCGGCGTCCGCGATCTCGTCGCCCGGGCGCTGCGCCGGCTCTGACGCCCGGCTCGGTTCGCGGGGCCCCCGGGCATGCCGTACACTTGATCGTGCAGTTGAAGTCTGCATTCTTTCGCTGTGCCTGCTGGTCAGGAACAGTGCTCCCCGGTCGGACGACGGGGGAGGAGTGCGGGTTCAGCGAGACCTCCGGGTCTCTAGGGCGGTAGCTCAATTGGCAGAGCAGCGGTCTCCAAAACCGCAGGTTGCAGGTTCGATTCCTGTCCGCCCTGCGCTCAGCGCAACATCGGCAGGTCCGATGGTTGACAAACACAGTGTGCCGATCCGTGTCGGCTCACGGAAGGTAATCAGGTGGCATCGATGGTTCAGGACGAGCCGAAGGGCGAAGTCGTCCCCGCTGAGGGAACGACCGCGCCCCGCGAGAAGAAGCCCAACGTCTTCGCTCGCATCGCCCTGTTCATCCGCCAGGTCTTCGCCGAGCTCCGCAAGGTCGTCACGCCGACGCGCCAGGAGCTGCTGAAGTACACGGGGGTCGTGCTCGGCTTCGTCGTCGTGATGATGGCGCTCGTCTACGGCCTCGACGTGCTGTTCGTGTGGATCACGGCGAACGTCTTCGGAGTGCCCGGCTCCTGATCCCGAGCGCCCCGGCTCACGCCAGGGGCATGACACGGGCGGACCGCAGGTCCGGCAGCGGACGGAACGGAAGAGAACTCACGTGACGGAAAGATATTCGGACGACGCGGATTGGGCGACGGCTGCCGAGCAGTCGTCGGAGGACGACGAAGCCCAGGAGGGCAACGTCCTCGCCGCCGAGGAGCACTCGGTCGAAGCCGCCGAGCATCTCGCGATCCACGTGGTGGACGACGAGGACGAGGACGACTCCGACCTGGACGACATCGACATCGACGACCCGGAGGCCGACGCGATCGTGAACGACGCATTGAACCTGGACGAGGCTGCGGAGACCGAGGCCGCCGCAGAGGTGATCAACGACTCCATCGCCGAGGAGGTCGCCGAGCTCGAGGCCGAGGCCGCGGACGAGGTCACCCCCTACGACGGTCCCGACGTGAACGGCGACGACGACGAGCCCGTCCTCGACGAGGACTTCGTCGCCGAGGTGGATGCCGCCGCCGCCGTGGTCGACGAGGTCGAGGCCGACGAAGAGGGCGACGACGACGAGGAGGACCCGTACGAGGCGTTCCGCCTCGAACTGCGCACCCTCCCGGGCAAGTGGTACGTCATCCACTCCTACGCCGGCTTCGAGCGCAAGGTGAAGGCCAACATCGAGCAGCGCAAGTCGACGCTCGAGGTCGAGGAGGACATCTACCAGATCGAGGTCCCGATGGAGGACGTCGTCGAGATCAAGAACGGGCAGCGCAAGATGGTCACGCGCGTCCGGATCCCCGGCTACGTGCTCGTGCGCATGGAGCTCAACGAGGACACCTGGTCCGTCGTGCGTCACACGCCCGGCGTCACCGGCTTCGTCGGCAACGCGCACAACCCGACCCCGCTGCGCTTCGAAGAGGCCTTCAACATGCTGAAGAGCCTCGTCGAGGTCAAGGAGGTCGCCACCGCGAAGGGCGGCGCCGCCAAGAAGGGCCAGCCGGCGGCCGCGCGCGTCATCGCCGAGGTCGACTTCGAGGTCGGCGAGACCATCACGATCAAGGAAGGCTCGTTCGCGGGCCTGCCCGGCACGATCAGCGAGATCAAGCCCGAGAGCGGCAAGCTCACGGTCCTCGTCTCCCTCTTCGAGCGCGAGACCCCGGTCGAGCTGTCGTTCGACCAGGTCACCAAGCTCTGACACAGACTTCCCGGGTATCGTCCCGGGGGAACCGCTGTCCGGAGATGCCGGACGTGCGGGAGAAGGGATGCCTCCGGCATCCGTTCGATGAAAGGAAAGAAGAATGGCACCGAAGAAGAAGGTGACCGGCCTGATCAAGCTTCAGATCAACGCCGGTGCAGCCAACCCGGCGCCGCCGATCGGCCCCGCGCTCGGTCAGCATGGCGTCAACATCATGGAGTTCTGCAAGGCGTACAACGCCGCGACCGAGTCGCAGCGCGGCAACGTCATCCCCGTGGAGATCACCGTCTACGAGGACCGCAGCTTC
>Ga0160450_100830_pt1 | contig 14515 bp, 11 predicted proteins | sample HID1975K_E1MG_FD_108257 | JGI IMG/M metagenome (GOLD analysis project Ga0160450, IMG submission 108257) | Enriched soil microbial communities from UW Madison campus, WI, USA - HID1975K_E1 MG | ecosystem: Environmental > Terrestrial > Soil > Unclassified | place: USA: Madison, Wisconsin...
GAACGCGGCATGCCCCGGCGTGCGGACTAGGCTGGCGAAATGGTGACCGACAACCCGCTCCTCTCCCCCAGCACGCTCCCCTACGGGCTTCCCGACTACTCGGCCATCCGCCCCGAGCACTACCTCCCTGCATTCGCGCAGGCCTTCGCCGACCACAAGGCGGAGGTGTCCCGGATCACCGTGGTGCGCTCCATGCCCACCTTCGAGAACACGCTCGTCCCGCTCGAGGCGAGCGGCCGGCTGCTGGGCGACGTGGCCCGGACGTTCTACACGGTCTCGTCCGCCGACGCCACCGACGACATCCAGGCGATCGAAGAGCAGCTGTCCCCGCTGATGTCGGCGCACCAGGACTCGATCCAGCTCGACTCCGCCCTGTTCTGGCGCATCAAGACCCTGCACGACCGGCTCGACGATCTGGAACTCGACGCCGAGCAGCGATACCTCGTCGAACGCCACTACACCGAGATGTCGCACGCCGGCGCCGGCCTCGACGACGACGCCAAGCAGCGGCTCACCGAGCTCAACCAGCGCCTGTCGACCCTCACGACACAGTTCGAGAAGAACCTGCTCGCCGACACGAACGACCTGGCCGTCGTGTTCGACGACGCGGCGGACCTCGACGGGCTGAGCGAAGGCGAGCTGTCCGCTGCCGCGCAGGCCGCAGCCGATCGCGGCCTTGAGGGCAAGTGGGTCGTCACGCTCACGTTGTTCACCGGCCACCCGTACCTGTCGAGCCTCACCGTCCGGACCGCGCGCGAGCGCCTGCTGGCGGCATCCCGTTCCCGCGGTTCCCGCGGCAACGACCACGACAACCGGGCGACGCTGCGGGAGATCGTGCGACTGCGCGCCGAGCGCGCCGCATTGCTCGGCTACGACTCGCACGCCGCGTACATCACCTCGGACGAGACGGCGGGCTCACCGGCCGCCGTGCACAGCCTGCTGCGCGAACTGGCGGTGCCGGCCGCCCGCAACGCCGTGCGCGAGCAGCAGAAGCTTCAGGCGATCGTCGACGCCGAGCCGTCGCCGTTCCCGATCGAGGCGCACGACTGGGCCTTCTACACCGAGAAGGTGCGCGCCGCGGAGTACGACCTCGACCGCGCCGCCCTTCGGCCTTGGTTCGAGGCGGAGCGGGTGCTGCAGGACGGTGTGTTCCGTGCCGCGACCGACCTCTACGGCATCACGTTCACCGAGCGCCACGACCTGAACGGCTACCACCCCGACACGCGCGTCTTCGAAGTGCACAACGCCGACGGCTCGGCGCTCGGCCTCTATGTGCTCGACCTGTACACGCGCGACACCAAGCGCGGCGGCGCGTGGATGAACTCGATCGTGCTGCAGTCGCGCCTGCGCGGCACGGCCCCGATCGTGGTCAACAACCTCAACGTTCCGAAGCCGGCAGCGGGGCGCCCGACACTGCTGAGCCTCGACGAGGTGACGACGCTGTTCCACGAGTTCGGGCACGCGCTGCACGGCCTGTTCGCGACCGTCACGTACCCGCACTTCGCGGGCACCAACGTCTTCCGCGACTTCGTCGAGTTCCCCAGCCAGGTCAACGAGATGTGGATCTACTGGCCCGAGATCCTCGCATCGTATGCGCGCCACATCGACACCGACGAGCCGCTCCCGGCCGACGTCGTCGAGAAGCTGCACGCCTCCGAGGCGTTCAACCAGGGCTTCGCGACCAGCGAGTACCTCGCCGCCGCGTGGCTCGACCAGGCGTGGCACTCGCTGTCGGCCACCGAAGCCGCCGAAGACATCGACGTCGCAGCATTCGAGGCCGCCGCCCTCGCCGACGTCGGCCTCGACAACCCGGCTGTGCCCACGCGGTACTCGTCGACGTACTTCGCCCACGTGTTCTCCGGCGGCTACAGCGCCGGCTACTACTCGTACATCTGGAGCGAGGTTCTCGACGCCGACACCGTCGAGTGGTTCCGCGAGAACGGCGGCCTGCGCCGCGAGAACGGCGATCGCTTCCGCGACCGCCTGCTCGGCGTCGGCGGCTCGAAGGACCCGCTCGAGGCCTACCGCGACTTCCGCGGACGGGATGCCGTCATCCAGCCGCTGCTGGAGCGTCGCGGCCTCGCAGACTGAGCCCGACGCCGCGGGCTCTTCACGTCCATCCCGTGGAGCCCGCGGCGGCGCCGGCGCTGAGCCTGGATTCGGTCACGTCAGGTTCACGGCGGCCCATGCGGCCGCGGCGGAGCGCGTGGGCACCCCCAGCTTGCTCCGCACGTTGGCGATGTGACGGTGCACCGTGTGCGGGCTCAGGTGGAGTTCGGCGGCGATCTCGGTATCGGTCCGTCCCTGCGCGACGAGCAGGAGAACCTCGCGCTCCCGCTCCGACAGTGGACCCGGGTGCGCAGCGCGCACCGGCTCCGATGAGGCGGTCGCCTCGGTGAGCAGGCCCGGCTCCACCCCGTCGAAGGCGAGGACCTCACGCACGATCGCGGCGCTGTCCCCATGCCACGGGTGATGCGCGGTGCCGTCGACGATCGCCAGCCTCGCGTGTGCCAGCGTGTTCGCCGTCTCGACGCCGAGCGCGAGCGGGATCGCACGGTCACCCCTGCGGTGCAGGACCAGCGTCGGCGCACGCACGGCCGCCGCCTCTGCGCGGGCGTCGAACGCGTAGACGGCGGCGAGTGCTGCCGCAGCGGTGTCGGGCGAACCGACCGTCCGCTGATGGCGGAGGTACGCGCGCTGTTCTTCGGGCGTCGCGTCCGGGAAGAAGATCTCGCACATGAGGCGTGCGCTCACACCCCAGCTGCGACTCACCACCTCCATCAGCGCGCCGCGGTCCGAGGCGGACGCGATCGCCGAGCCGTCGATGTAGGAGCCGCAGAGGATGAGGCGCTCGACGCGGTCAGGGTGGCGAGCGGCGAATGCGATCGCGACGGGACAGCCCGACGAGCCCGCGAGCACCGTCGTCCGCTCCGCCCCCGCATCGTCCAGGACCGCCGTGAGCGCGTCGACGTGCGGCGCCAGCGCCGAGGGCGTCGCGCGTCTCGAGCGTGAGAGACCGCTCCCGATCGGGTCGGTTCTGATCAGCCGACGATGCGCCGAGAGCGCTGCGAGGAACGAGCGGATCGGAGCGTACTCGAGGTCGCGTTCAAGGTGGCTCATCCACCAACCTCCGAGGACCATCGGTGAGCCTGTGCCCGATTCGGACCAGGCGACGTCGTCCGACCCCGCCCGTGCGTACCGAGTCGGCCCCACCGAGAACTCCACGACATCAGTATGAGACACGCGGTGCAGGCCGTCGCCGGACGCGCAAGGCATGCAGGCGCTGGTGCCGCACGGCGATCCAGGTGGCGTCCGCCCGCGCGACGACGGCGCCGTCGGCGTCGACCATCACCGCGGACGTCTCGTAGCGACGGCGCTCGTGCGACCGGGTCCAGCTGTAGACGACGAGCTTCTCCCCCACGCGTGGCCGGCGCTCGACGAGGGCGGTCATCGTGCCGAGCAGGCACAGCTCACCGGTGCGCAGAGCGTGCGCGGGATAACTCGTGCAGTCGATCGCTCCCCACACGGCGGCCAGATGTGCGATGCCGGAACCCGAGACATCCGCCCCGACGACCCAAGGCGCTACGAGCATGTCGGCGCGGTCCGGCGCGAATCCCGGTGTGACATGCATGCCGTCCGGACGGTGCGGTCCGCAGACGAAGCAGTCCGACAACGGGTGCCGCATCCCAGCCAGGGGGTGGGCCGCACGCGCCAGCACCGCATCGCGATAGGACGGCGCCGGCGGCGGATCGGCGTCGGCGAGCGTGCCCGGGTACGCGCTCGCGATCGTCCGTGCGCCGTCGACGACACGGATCCCGCCGTCGTCCGTCGCGACGACGTTCATCCCCCGACCGAGAGGAACCGGCTTGTGGAGTCGCACGGTGACGACGTCGGCGTCGACGCTGCGAGAGATGGACCCGGCGGCGAAGCCGCCGTTCGCCGAGCGGCGAGGACCGTACAGCCGCCGGTCGATGACGAGCGTGCCGACGACGGGGTCCGAGTGCGTGTGCAGTGACATGACCCGAGTCAAGCCGGACGCCCACCGCCACCTCATCGCGATGAGGGGCCATTCGGGATGGCCCGGATCGGCCAGATCCGAGGGCGATCCGCTGCCTCGTGAGGACCTCGGACAGCAGCGGAGGCGCCCTCACAGGAGCGCGATGTCACGCGCGAACGTGCGCACCCGCTCGGCCATCGCCGTCGGCACTTCCGCAACGGTGAAGTGCCCGCCCTCGTCCAGGCGCTCGAAGGTGCGAAGGTCGAGATAGAACCGCCGAGCCAGCGACTCGGGATAGTCCCACTCGTGCCGCTGGATGTGGACGGATGCCGGGACCTCGACGCGTGGCATCTCATCGGGCTGGTCCGCGCCCTCGTAGTACGGCCGGAACGAGGTGCCGATGCTCTGCGTCGTCCAGTAGATCATCGCCTCGGTGAGGATCCGGTCGCGCGAGATCCGACGTTCGACGGCCCGCGGATCACCCTCGGGGGTGTCGCTCCACTCGACCAGCTTCTCGGCGAGCCACGCCACCAGTCCGGCGGGTGAATCGTTCAGACCCGCGGCCAGCGTGTCGGGTCGGGTGGCCTGGACATGCCCATAGGCCCCGTTCGCGCCGCCCCATCCGTCGAGGCGCTCGAAGAACGCGACCTCGTCGGGTGCCGTCAGGAGCGACCTCTCGGCCCGCGCCGGGAAATGCGAGTGCGTCGCCACGATCCCCGCCACCGCGTCGGGGTAGCTGCCCGCGATGAGATCGTTGACGTTCGCCGACACGTCCTCGCCGTACGTGAGATAGCGGCGGTAGCCGAGCACGTCGGTCATCAGTGTGTGCATCGTCGCCGCAAGCCGCTTCTCGGTGATCGGGCCGCGCTCGTAAGCCGTGGAGAAGCCGAAACCCGGAAAGCTCGGCACGACGACGTGGAAGTCGGGCAGCAGGTCGGCGAAGTCGAGCTGCAGGGCGAACGTGTGCGGCCAGCCATGCATGACGAGGAGCACCGGCGCCTCGGGACGCTCCGATCTCAGGTGCGCGAAGTGGATCGTCGTGTCGTCGATGTCGACGAGGAACTGCGGATGCCGGTTCAGCCACGCCTCACGGGCGCGCCAGTCCCAGACGCGCCAGCTCGCGACGAGCTCGCCGAGGTAGTCCGCCGACATGCCCGCGGGCGGTCGGCGCGGCGAGTCGGGCAGCGGGCGGAACCGGTCGAGACGCTCGCGCAGGTCGGCGAGTTGCGCGTCGGGGACGGCGATCGAGAACGGCTGCGGAGTGGACATGGGCCGAAGCTACGCCCGGGCTCCGACATCCCTCAGCGCATCCCTGCCCGCACGGTCGCCATGAGTGCCCTCACCCGGTCGAACGTGGGCGCCTCGACGTTGGCGAGGCCTGTCACCGTCGTCCCCGTGCGCGGGTCGTGACGGCTGACTGCGGTGACGCCATGGTCGCCGCCTGCCAGCACCAGGTCGCCGGCGTCGAGCCAGACGCCGCGGCCATAGCCCATCCCGTCGCCCGTGTCGGGCGTGACGGGTGCCGTGGCGATCGCCACGAGTTCGGCCGGCAGCACGCGCCCGCCGGTCAGCGCCAGCCAGAAGCGATGCAGGTCGAGCGCCGTCGAGTGCGCCCCGCCGTCGCCCGACCCCTGCACCGGCAGTTCGAAGACGTTGGTGCGGCCGTCATCCTTGTACCCCGTCGCGGTGGACGGCGGAAGCGCGTCCGAGCGCGGCATCGAGGATGCGGTCATGCCCGCGGGCGTGAAGACACGCTGCTTCACCAGCTCGGCGAAGGACGTACCCGACACGCGCTCGGCGATGAGGGCGAGCACGACGAATCCGCCGTTGCAGTACGAGAAGCGCTCCCCCGCAGGGAACTTCGTCGGGAACCCGCCGAGCACGGCGAGGTAGGCGGGCGTCGAGTCGAGCTGCTGCACCGGCACCGTCATCGGCGCCAGCGCATCGACCTCTTCGTCCAGATAGTCGCCGATCCCGGAGCGATGTGTGAGCAGGTGATCGATGGTGACATCGTCCGCGATGAGCGGCAGATCGTTGCCGAGCACCTCACGGGCTGTCGTGCCGAGCGACAGTGCGCCCTCACCGACGAGCGAGAGCACCGTGAGCGCCGTGAACGTCTTGGTGCCGCTGGCGAGCCCGAACCTCGTGTCGGGCGTGTTCGGGATGCTCCACGTCCGGTCGGCCATCCCCACCGCCCACTCTCCGATGACGTCGTCACCACGGCGCGCGCTGAGGACCCCGCTGAAGCCGTCGAGGTCGGGGGCGAGGTCGACCATGGCAGTACCTCCGTGCCGGCGGGCGCCGGATCAGGCGCTCTTGCGCTTCTCGCGCAGCACCAGCGTGGGCGCGGCGCCCTCATCGACCGCGGCCCGGGTGACGATCACCTTGTCCACATCATCGGTCGACGGGATCTCGAACATGATCGGGCCGAGCACGTCCTCCAGGATCGCGCGGAGGCCGCGTGCGCCGGTCTTGCGCGCGACGGCCAGATCGGCGATCGCCTCGAGCGCCTCGCGGTCGAACTCGAGCGTCACTCCGTCGAGCTCGAACATGCGGTGGTACTGCTTGACCAGCGCGTTCTTCGGCTCGGTGAGGATCTCCATCAGCGCTTCGCGGTCGAGCGGCGACACCGACGCCACGACGGGCAGACGACCGATGAACTCGGGGATCAGTCCGAACTTGTGGAGGTCTTCGGGCTGGACGTCGCCGAACAGGTTGAGGTCTTCGTCCTTACGGTGCAGCGAGGCACCGAAGCCGACGCCGTGCTTGCCGACGCGCGACGAGATGATGTCTTCGAGTCCCGCGAACGCTCCCGCCACGATGAACAGCACGTTCGTGGTGTCGATCTGGATGAACTCCTGGTGCGGGTGCTTGCGTCCGCCCTGCGGCGGGACGGAGGCGACGGTACCCTCCAGGATCTTGAGGAGTGCCTGCTGCACGCCCTCACCCGAGACATCGCGCGTGATCGACGGGTTCTCGGCCTTGCGGGCGATCTTGTCGACCTCGTCGATGTAGATGATGCCGGTCTCCGCACGCTTGGTGTCGAAGTCGGCGGCCTGCAGCAGCTTCAGGAGGATGTTCTCGACGTCCTCGCCGACGTAGCCGGCCTCGGTGAGCGCGGTGGCGTCGGCGACGGCGAACGGGACGTTCAGGCGCTTCGCCAGGGTCTGGGCAAGGTACGTCTTGCCGCAGCCGGTCGGACCGAGCAGCAGGATGTTGCTCTTGGCGATCTCGATCTCGTCGGCCCGCTGCTCGGCGGACTGGATCGTGCCGTGGGCGCGGACGCGCTTGTAGTGGTTGTAGACCGCGACCGACAGCGCACGCTTGGCGTCGTGCTGGCCGACGACGTACTCCTCGAGGAACGCGAAGATCTCGCGCGGCTTCGGAAGGTCGAAATCGGCGACGACGCCCGACGACGACTCCGCCATGCGCTCTTCGATGATCTCGTTGCACAGCTCGACGCACTCGTCGCAGATGTAGACGCCGGGTCCGGCGATCAACTGCTGGACCTGCTTCTGGCTCTTGCCGCAGAAGGAGCACTTGAACAGGTCGGCGCTCTCACCGATGCGTGCCATGAGGCTCCTCCTCGTCGCGTCCGGGGGAAGCCCCCCAGCTGTTCTCCGAGCCTAATAGCTGACGCCGACAAGCGGCGGCATTGCGACACACGTTGTGGATGACGCGGGTTCGCGGTGAGCGGAACCGCCCCGCGCACGACAGAACACCCCGCCACCCGGGGGAATCCGGGAGGCGGGGTGTCGCGGCATCCGCACGTTTCGTCGAAGCGGCTACTTCGTCAGTGCCTGCTGACCGCGCTTGCGGGTGGTCAGCACCTGGTCGACGAGACCGTACGCGACCGACTCCTCGGCCGAGAGGATCTTGTCGCGGTCGATGTCCTTGTTGACCTCTTCGACCGTCTTGTTCGAGTGCTTCGACAGCGTCTGCTCGAGCCACGTGCGCATGCGGAGGATCTCCTGCGCCTGGATCTCGATGTCGGACGCCTGGCCGTGACCCGCCTCGCCCATGGCGGGCTGGTGGATCAGGATGCGGGCGTTCGGCAGCGCCAGACGCTTGCCAGGGGCGCCCGCCGCGAGCAGCACGGCGGCCGCCGAGGCCGCCTGGCCGAGCACGACCGTCTGGATCTGCGGCGACACGTACTGCATGGTGTCGTAGATCGCCGTCATCGCCGTGAACGAGCCGCCCGGCGAGTTGATGTACATGATGATGTCGCGGTCGGGGTCCTGCGACTCGAGCACGAGCAGCTGGGCCATGACGTCGTCGGCCGAGGCGTCGTCGACCTGCACGCCCAGGAAGATGACGCGGTCCTCGAACAGCTTGTTGTACGGGTCCTGGCGCTTGTAGCCATAGGCCGTGCGCTCCTCGAACTGCGGCAGGATGTAGCGACTGCCAGGCATCTGGAGTCCCTGGGGTGCCATCGGGGCACCGCCGAAGGTGGGGGTCTGCATTCCGGGTTCTCTCTCTTTCGCCTTCGGTGCCGTCAGTCAGCCGCGCGGGCGCCGCTGTCGGTCCCGCCGCCGCCGATCACGTCGACGGCCGACTCGCGGATGTGGTCGACGAAGCCGTACTCGAGCGCCTCCTGCGCCGAGAACCAGCGGTCGCGATCGCCGTCGGCGTTGATCTGCTCGACCGTCTTGCCGGTCTGCGCCGCCGTGATCTCGGCCAGGCGCTTCTTCATGTCGAGGATCAGCTGCGCCTGCGTCTGGATGTCGCTCGCCGTGCCGCCGAAGCCGCCGTGCGGCTGGTGCAGCAGCACGCGGGCGTTGGGCGTGATGTAGCGCTTGCCCTTGGTGCCCGCCGTCAGCAGCAGCTGGCCCATCGAGGCCGCCATGCCGATGCCCACCGTGACGATGTCGTTCGGCACGAACTGCATGGTGTCGTAGATCGCCATGCCGGCCGTGATCGAGCCGCCCGGGGAGTTGACGTACAGGTAGATGTCCTTCTCGGAGTCCTCAGCGGCGAGCAGCAGGATCTTCGCGCAGATCTCGTTGGCGTTCTCGTCGCGCACCTCGGACCCGAGCCAGATGATGCGGTCCCTCAACAGCCTGTCGAAGACGCTCGTCGCGACAAGTGGTTCGGCCATGTGTACTCCTGATTCCGTGTCGGTGTCATCGAATCTACCGGCGCACCGCGATCGACCCGCCCGTGTTCGCCCTGGGCAGAGCGCGCCCCGGACGCAGAAGAGGACGGATGCCGCGGCATCCGTCCTCTCCTTCACGAGGTCGCTGGAGCAGCGACCGTCATCCGTGCGTCACTCCGCGTCGGCGGCCTTCTTGGCCGGGGCCTTCTTGGCAGCCGGCTTCTTGGCGGGAGCCTTCTCGTCGGCGGCGGCCTCGTCGGTCGCTGCCTTCTTGGCGGCAGGCTTGCGGGCGGGAGCCTTCTTGGCGGGCTTCGCGGCCTCTTCGGTCTCGACGATCGCGTCGGCGTCGGCCGCGGCATCCGCGATCTCCTGCGCCTCCTCGACGACCTCTTCCTCGGCCTCAGCCTCGTCGTCGACAGCGATGAAGCCGCTCAGGTCGACCGGCTTGCCGTTCGTGTCGACGACCGTGACCTTGCCGAGCGCGACCGCGAGGGCCTTGTTGCGCGCGACCTCGCCGATGATGGCGGGCAGCTGGTTGCCCTCCTGCAGCGCGTTGACGAAGTCCTGCGGGGCCATGCCGTACTGCGCGGCCGACTGCACGAGGTACTGCGTGAGCTCGTCCTGCGAGACCTGCACGTCGACCGACTCGGCGATCTTGTCGAGCAGCATCTGCGTCTTGAACTGCTTCTCGCTGGCCTCGGCGACCTCGGCGCGGTGCACGTCGTCCTCGAGGCGGCCTTCGCCCTCGAGGTGGCTGTGCACCTCGTCCTCGATGAGCTGCGGCGGAACCGGGATCTCGACCTGCTCGAGGAGGACCTCGATCAGCTTGTCGCGCGCGGCCGAGCCCTGCGTGAACGCACCCTGCTGGGAGACGCGCTCCTTGAGGCTGTCGCGCAGCTCGCCGATGGTGTCGAACTCGCTCGCGATCTGTGCGAAGTCGTCGTCGGCCTCGGGCAGCTCGCGCTCCTTGACGGCCTTGACCGACACCGAGACCTCGGCCTCGTCGCCGGCGTGGTCGCCGCCGACGAGCTTCGAGCGGAACGTGGTGTCCTCACCGGCGGTGAGCGAGTCGATGGCCTCGTCGATGCCCTCGAGCAGCTCGCCCGAGCCGACCTCGTACGAGACGCCCTCGGCACGGTCGATCTCAGCGCCGTCGATCGTGGCGACGAGGTCGAGCTCGACGAAGTCACCCGTCGATGCCGGACGGTCGACGGTCACGAGCGTGCCGAAGCGACCGCGCAGGCGGTCGAGCTCCTCGTCGATGGCGGCGTCGTCGACCTCGATGGCCTCGACCTCGACCGTGGTGCCCTCGAATGCGGGCAGGTCGAACTCGGGACGCACGTCCACCTCGACCTCGACCTCGAGGTCGCCCGAGAAGTCCTTCTCGTTCGGCCACTCGGTGACCTCGGCGGCCGGACGGCCCAGGACGCGCAGCTCGTGAGCCGAGACGGCCTCGCGGTAGAAGTTGTCGAGGCCCTCGCTGACAGCGTGCTCGAGCACCGCGACGCGGCCGATGCGCTGGTCGATGATGGGCGCGGGGACCTTGCCCTTGCGGAAGCCGGGGATCTGGACGTCCTGAGCGATGTGCTCGTACGCGTGCTTGATCGACGGCTTCAGCTCGTCGGGGCTGACCGTGATGTGCAGCTTGACCCGGGTCGGGCTGAGCTTCTCGACGGTGCTGTTCACCATGCCTGTTACTTCTCCTCTATCGGTCCGCGCGAGCGCGCGGCATGAAGGTCTGGGTTCGCAATTCTGAGGGCCGTGATGTCGGGGCGACAGGATTTGAACCTGCGGCCTCCCGCTCCCAAAGCGGGCGCTCTACCAAGCTGAGCTACGCCCCGGGCGGGTCCGCACGCGCTGCGTGCGCCTTTCGGCCCCGAGAAGTCTAGCCGACCCGCCCGGGCACCGCCTGCGATGCCGGTCTTGGCCGTCATGTGCCCTAGACTGACGGATGCCGCGGCTCGCTGCTGCGGGGATGTAGCTCAATGGTAGAGCCTCAGTCTTCCAAACTGATGGTGCGGGTTCGATTCCCGTCATCCCCTCCACATACCTGATCGGCGCAGTCTTCTGCGTGGGACTCCCGCACCGCCTGTCCACGCGGCAGACTGGCATCGCACCGTTCGATGCCTTTCTGGGAGCCGCAATGAACGCCGCGTCATCGTCACGCCCGTCGGACCTGCCGGACGACACACCGCGCAAGCTGCCGCGCCGCCCGGCGTCGACGCTCGCCGAGAAGTGGACGCGGGTCGACGGCGTCGACGTGTTCTACCGTGAGTCGCCGAATCCTCCCGCCGATGCGCGCGTCATGGCGCACGTGCACGGCTTCGGGCTCTCCGGGCGGTACCTGCTGCCCACGGCCGAGCGGCTCTCGGACGAGTTTCACACCTACGTGCCCGACCTCCCGGGCTTCGGTCGCAGCGGCAAGAGCAAGGGCATGCTCGACATCCCCGACCTGGCGCGGGCGGCGCTGCACTTCTTCGACGATCGCGAGGTCGAGAAGGCCACCCTCGTCGGCAACTCGATGGGATGCCCCGTGATCATCGAGTACGCGCACCGCTACCCCGATCGCATCGACCGTGCCGTGCTCGTCTCTCCCGCGGGCGGCCTCCACAATCAGCCCCTGCGGAGGGCGATCGGCCAGCTGTCCGCCGACGCCCCGCGCGAACCGTTCAAGATGGCGACCGTGGCGGTGCCGGACTACGTGCGGTTCGGCATCCCGAGCACGATGCGCATGTTCCGGTCGCTCACGCAGTACCCGTCGCTGCAGCGGCTGCTGGAGCTGCACATCCCGACCCTCGTCGTGCTGGGCCAGCGGGACCCGCTGCTGCCCCACGCGCACCGCGTCGATGAGATCGCCCGTCAGACCGACAGCCATGTGCTCGTCGTGCTGCTGGAGGGCGCCGCGCACGCGATCAACTACAGCCACCCGGGACAGCTGGCGCACGTCATCCGTGCGTTCATGGACGACCGGCCGATCGAGAACGATCCGTCGTGGCCCGGGCACCTGCGCCTCTACGAAGTGCACCGCGGCAAGCATCATCCGCCCGCCCAGGGCTGAGGCGGAGGCGAAGCGATCCGTCAGGCGACGGAGATCGCGCTGCGGTGCTCCTCGACGTGCTGGAGGTAGTGCTCGGCGTTGCGCAGCAGCCCGGCGCGCTCTTCGTCCGTGAGCTCTCGGCGCACCTTGCCGGGCACGCCCGCGACGAGCGAGCCGTCCGGGATGTCCGACCCTTCGAGGATCACGGCGCCGCCGGCGATGAGGCATCCCGCGCCGATCTTCGCGCCGTTGAGCACGACGGCGCCCATGCCGATGAGCGAGCCGTCGCCGACCGTGCAGCCGTGGACGACCGCGTTGTGACCGACCGACACGTCCTCGCCGATCACGACCGGGTGGCCGGCGTCGACGTGGACCGACACGTTGTCCTGCAGATTGCTGCGGGCGCCGACCGTGATGGTGTCGCCGTCGGCACGGAGCACCGCGTTGTACCAGACGCTCGCGCCGGGGCCGAGGGTCACTCCCCCGACCACGCGGGCGCCGGCCGCGACGAACGACGTGGGATCGAGCTCGGGGGTCCTGCCCGCGGCGAAGAGGACCGAGGCTCCTGGTGCGACCGTCATGGTGCGACCCTACCGGCGAGCGCCGTCGTGATGGCCTCGGTGTACCACGGGGCCAGCGTGTCCACGAACGTCACAGTCAGGTGGTCCTGGTCGCGGTAGATGTTGGCGCCGCCGACGACCGGGGCGCACGTGTCGTCGCCGCAGAACACGTCGGTGAAGTCGAGCAGCGTGACGGAGTCGAGGCCGGTGGCGGCATCCCTCAGCGGATCGTCCTCGACGAGGACGTCCGAGCGGGCGCCGTCGCACTCCGCGGCGTCGCGCGTGCGGAGGCACTTGTTGGGGTCGGTCTCCCACACCGGGTTGTCGACCACGGTGATGACGGGGATGCCGCGGTCGGTGACCGTGCTCCACGCGTCGCGGTAGCCGGCCACCGCCGCGTCGTGCGACGAGGCGTAGCCGGCCGACGAGTACGGCGTGTTGGCGATGGCCGCGGTGAACACGACGTCGAGCTCGGTGTCGTCGATCGCGCGCTGCACGCCCTCACGCCAGTCGGCGCAGGCCGCACCGAACGCGCCGGGCGTCGACAGCGGCGTCGTGTTCCACGGGCAGGCGCCCTTGAACCACGTGATGAGCTTCCAGCCGTTCTCGTCGGCCATGCGCTGGAACGTGGGCAGCAGCTGGTACGCGTGGCTGTCGCCGATCAGCGCCACGCGCGGCGCGTCGGGGTCGTCCGAGCCGAACTCGCACGACACGGGACGCGAGTCGGTGAGCTGGACGAAGCACTGCGGATCCTCGGGTCGGTCGATGCCGGCGAATCCGGGGGCCGGAAGGATCGTGTCGCCGAAGTCCGTGCCCGCGCACGTCGGGTCGAGGACGGATGCGGCACCGAAGCACTCGGGCGGGTTCTGCTGCAGCTCCGCGATGTCGCGGGTGCCCTGGTTGTACAGCGGCGCGTTGACGAACCACGCCGTCGCGGCGACGAGGGCGACGACGATCATGGCCGCGAGCGAGGACCACAGGGTGACGCGCGCCGGACGGGTCGTCAGCACCTTCCATCCGCGCACCGGGTCCTCGACGAACCGCTTGGTGAGCCAGGCCAGCACGAAGCAGATGACGAGCAGGGCCACGCGGTGGTAGATGGTGAGGCCCCAGAACGGCACCGATGGCGCGATGATGATGAGCGGCCAGTGCCACAGGTACAGCGAGTACGAGATATCGCCGACGAACTGCGCCGGCCGGATCGACAGGATCCGCGTCGGGTACCACCAGCGCTCCGTGTTCGACGCGGCGATGACCGCCGCCGCACCCAGCGTCGGCAGCGCCGCCATGTATCCGGGGAACGGGGTCTGTCCGTCGAAGGTGAAGGTGACGTAGACCAGCAGCAGGATGCCGCCCCAGCCGAGGAAGAAGCTGCCGATGGCGTTGCGCACGCGCAGCAGGGGCACGAGCGCGATCATGGCGCCCACGCCGAACTGCCACATGCGGCCGAACGTGACGAAGTACGCCGGCGCCGGGTCGGTGATCGTGAAGACGACGCAGAACGCGAACGAGACGACGGTCACGATGCCGAGCGCCACCAGGATGGCGCGGCGCCGGGCGCCGCGGAAGAACTTCACGCCGACCCAGGCCGCCAGCAGCATGATGAGGGGCCACATCACGTAGAACTGCTCTTCGAGCGACAGCGACCAGTAGTGCTGGACGGTCGTCGGCGAGCCGGAGTGGTTGAGGTAGTCCGCCGAGTTGAGCGCGAGGTACCAGTTCTCGACGTAGAACGTCGACGACAGGATCTCGCGCACCTCGTTCGGCAGCGCCGAGGTGGGCATGAGGTACGGCGACATCACGACGACGGCGCAGAACAGCAGGAC